>Ga0194112_10004830_pt1 | contig 18358 bp, 13 predicted proteins | sample TA2MahC400mmetaG_FD_146191 | JGI IMG/M metagenome (GOLD analysis project Ga0194112, IMG submission 146191) | Freshwater microbial communities from Lake Tanganyika, Tanzania - TA2015016 Mahale Deep Cast 400m | ecosystem: Environmental > Aquatic > Freshwater > Lake | place: Tanzania: Lake... | reverse complement strand
CTTCAAATTATACCTTGCCCTGCTTGATCTATGGGAAAAAGCAGGCAGACCTGTTAATGGTTCTGTTCACTTTGCTATATTAAAAATTCTCAAAAGATTAGATTTAGCTAATTCCGGGACTAATTATGAAAGAATAAAACATTGGCTTATACACCTAAGCCAGATACCCCTCTCTTTCATTGATTCCTTTTATTCTTCAGATGGAGAGAGTTTTAGTTCTTTAAAACCGTTCCAAATTTTTAGCTACTTAGATATTTATGAAAGAAAATATAGTACTAAGGGAAAGGGGCAGATAGTTAGAGGATATGGTGAGTTCAGGTTTCATGACAACATTCTTGTGAGCTTGGTTAATAATTATAGCCATCCCCTAAGGCTTGATATAATTATAGGATTTAAAAAACACAGGGACATAGCCATATTGCTTTATACATACCTCGATCGGCAATTAGCCTTTAAGGAGAAATACGAAATCGGTTTGGAAAAATTATTCGATTATCTGGACTTGAGCCAAAAGCAGATAAGATACCCGGCGGATAGAAAGCAAAAACTTGAGCCTGTCTTGAATGAAATATGCGGCAAAGAACTCTCTACCGGCATACTTTCTAAAATTGAAGTTGTAAAAACAGCAGACGGCAAGGACTATAAATTGGTATGTCACAAAAAACCCTTTTCCAAGAAGCTGGAAGATAAAACACTCTATACTCAATTACAATTTCCAATATTGGATGAAGGTTCAGTTGGGTCTGAAGAATCTGAACAAGATATTCCTAAATTGCTTTCACGGTTAATTGGGTTAGGGCTAACAGAAAAACAAGCGGGAAAACTTGTATTAGAAGTAGGCCTTGAGATTATCAATACCCAAATAAAATACCTGCCTTTTCGTATAAAGGAATACCAAGCTCAGGGCAAGCAGATTAATGAATCGGCAATCTTGTATGATTCTATCAATGACAACTGGAGCGCCCCGAAGGGATATTTTGAAGTTGAAAAACAAAAAGAACGTGAAGCAGAGAAATTGGAACAGGAAAGATTAGCTCAATTAGAGCAGGAAGAAAGAGATAAAGCAGAACAGGAGAAACAAGAAATAGATGCCTACAAAGCAACCCTAAGCCCTGAAGCCAGGGCAAGGCTAAGGGAAAAGGCGTTGGAAAAAATTAATAGTACCGAGGGTATCAAAAAGGAATTTATAACTGAAATGCTCATTGGAATTTATGAGAATGAGATACTAAAACTGAAGATGAAATAGCTTCTGAGCGTAATTATTTTTGTCAAAAACACCTAAAAGCTGTTAATTAACCTATACAAAATCATATATAACCCAGTTTGTATATACAAAATTTTAAATCGCGCTATTAGAAAATAATATAAATCATTTATTTACCGTGCTTCACAGCAAGACAATTTTTCTGCGGGTCGTCGGTCGAAGCCTTCAGCTTCTCTCGATTAAACCCTTCTCCGCCCCCTTCGCAACGCCGCCTCTATCACATCTTCTGGCAGTCTGGGTGAAGATGCTTCATGGCGTCTGCTACGGTGGCGGCTACGGGTTCGGCTTAAGCCTTCACCAGAAGGTTTTAGTCGGGAGCGCGATTTCTCAAACCAATCAGCCATTGCCAATGGGCATGTCTTCTTGGAAGAAATCGGCGCCCGACGCCCCGCAGAAAAATATCACTTAAATAATCATAGCAGAATAGCAAAACTTTTGATAAAATATGGGAGAGTTTTATAACATTGTCAAAAGCACCACGATATAAAAGACAGCCAGAGGCATTAGGTGGCATTAGGGTCAGCGATAGGGATGCTGAGATAATCAAGCTGGTTCACGACTATCGCTTTATGGACTCAGGCCAAGTGCAAGCATTAGTCAATGGCTCGGATCAGGTCATATTAAGGCGACTTCAGAAGCTCTTTCATCACGGCTATCTGGACCGACCGATAAGCCAGATAATATTCTCCAACCCGTTAATGGGGCATAAAAACATGGTCTATGGACTAGGGGATAGGGGAGCAGACTTATTAACCGAAAAGTTCGGCATAGATAGGGGCAATATTATCTGGAAGGAGAAGAACAAAGAAGTCAGCCAGCAATACATTCAGCACACGCTGATGATCTCCAATTTCAGGGCTTGCCTCACTCTGGCATTAAGGAATACGCCTGAAGCAAAATTTGTCTTCTGGCAAAGGGAAAACCCACAGGAACTCAGGGATTACATTATCGTCACTGATGGTGGGAACAAACAGAAGAAGCTATCCATTGTGCCAGATGGCTATTTTTGTATACAGGACAAAGGCGGAAAGATGTATTTCTTTTTGGAAGCTGACAGAAGTACAATGACCAATGCCAGATTCTTGAGTAAAATGAGGGCATATAATCTGTGGCATAACAGAAAAGGCGATGAGAAAAAGTTTGGGATCCACGGATTCCGAGTTTTGACTATAACCAAAACAAGGAGGAGGATGGAGAATCTATACAAAGTAACAAGAGAAAGCTACAAACAAGTAAATCATGGCTATATGTTTTGGTTCACTTGTATTGAGAATTATGGTTTAGATAATCCAGAGAACATTTTGCACAATATTTGGGCAGTTCCTAATGATAATAATCAGCATAGATTGGCCGAATGAGGGTAATTTCTAAAAAGAAAAACATTAGGAATGCTGTTAATACTTGGAGATAGAGGGAACGAAGCAAAGCTTATGCTATTGGCTAAAGTGAATTTTTTTATTATTATATCAGACAAAAAATTAAGTTTTCTGTTTTGCTGTATTCTTTTGTTTGTATTGGAAATTATTTTCTTTTTTTCTATAAAACCTGATGATGCTTTTGTAAAGGCATGCACTCCATTAGGTATGGTGAATATTTTTGCATGCGGTGCAAAAATTGTTAGTGCCGATGATTTTTTGGATTTTTGCGCCTCCATTTCTCATAAGAATGAAGAATTCTTTAAGAAAATTGCTGTTCATTCTGTTTTACGGAATATTTTTTTTCATATTGCATGTTTCATTTTATTTTTCTTATTTGCTATACCTTTAATACTTACCATTTTGTATGATTTATTCTTGCTAATTTCCTTGATATTTTTTTATGCTGGCGCTATTATAGGAAGCCTTATAGGCTATTATGGGATAGGGTGGCCCATTTGCAAGATTTTTGGGATAGAAGGTTTTAATCGGGTTTATATAAGGTTTTTTCCCTTTTATATAATAGCTACTCCTTTTTATGCCTTCTATTGGCGATTCATCTTCATTAACTTTTTATGGTATTGCGTTATTTTTCCATTTGTTTATTTAACGGCAATAATAAAATATAGGAAGCTCACATTATTTGAAACGGAGGCAGTAAATATGATAAAAGATAGCTTTGATAAGGATTCAGAAGAAAAAAAAGCTAAGGAAAATATTTCCTCTGAGCCTGAGCCGGATTTGCCTATGGCAGTGCAGAGACAGCCAAGAACGTTTTTAGAACATTTGGCCGTTAGGCGCAAATTAAGGCAGACTGACAAAACTACAAAAGTTCAAAAAAGGGTTTTTGATGAAATAAAGAATTAAGTAGATATCCAAAAGTTTTTTCCATTTTTCTTTTAGCGTTCCATAATTAGGATATTATGGAATTCGTTATTCTGTCATAGTCCGAAATATGATAAATACTATGATTATCATGTTCCTGTCATGACAAGTATGACAAATTTGCTTTTACCTAGGTTGCCTTTAAAAAGTGCCCAAGACTTTTGGCTACTTACTTATTATATTTCAGCTCATGAAGCAAAATCAGCAAAGTTTAATTATGAAAACCTTGAAGATGAGCAAGAGATAACAAAGACAGAGTTGGAAACTCGCAAAATAGAGGCACTTAACAGACAAAAACTTGCGTCTGGTGGTTATTCCGTTGAGCAGAAAGAACAAGAAGCCAGGGAGTTTGAAGCGATGGCTCGTAAGTTAAAGGCTATGGCGGAAATAGAGGCATTACAAAAGGATGACAAACCAGATGAAGTAGATGATTGGCTAAAAGAGGCGGAACAGGTTGACGCCAAAGAGGAATGGTTTGATATGAAAGTACAGCAAATCCGTGAGAAATATATAAATGATCCTGCGAGGGCGGAGGAAAGAATTGGGAATTTGGACAGGCGATTAACCGAAATGAGATTTTGGGAGGGGAGTGATAGGAATGCTCGTAGGCGAAAATAATCTGACTGGCAAGGATGTATTGATTACTGACAAAGACCGGGCTGTCCACATGCACGTGATAGGCACCAGCGGTAAAGGAAAGAGCAAGTTTCTGGAACATATGATAGAGCAGGATATAAGGAACAGGCAGGGGCTTATTCTGGTTGACCCACACGGCGACCTTTATGAGGCAATTCTGAACTACTGTGTAAGACAGAGGATCCCAGCTAAAGACGTGGTAATCATTGACCCCAACGAGGATGACTGGGCTTTCGGGCTGAATTATCTTGAATTTGACCCAGCAATAAGGACAGCAAGCTCACATACGTCAGAGGTGATGAAAGGCATAGCCAAAGTATTCGGTGGAGAGCAGATAGAGACGATGCCACAACTTCAGAGATGGGAGAGGGACGCTTTGACCGCGCTGGTTGAGGGCCGGCTGACTGTTACCGAGCTTAACCCCTTTATGCGCTATGAATACATCAGGCAAATTTTAATCCAGAGGGTGGAAAACCGGGAAGTGATTGAGGAATGGGACTACTTTGAGACGCTGACTAAATCCACAAAAGAGTCCTACTCCGGGGCAATTTTCAACAGAGCCAACAAATTCACCATAAACCCTAATATGCGAAGAATCTTCGGGCAGATCAAGTCAACCATAGATTTCAGGGAGGCGATGGATAAGGGCAAAATAATCCTCTGTAATCTTTCAGCACTTAAAATATCCAAAGAGGAACAGCAGATTTTGGGCATCGCCATTCTGGATAAGATAATACAGGCAGGGCTTTCAAGGGCTAATATCCGGGAATACCGGCGTGAGCCCTTTTATGTGTATCTTGATGAATTTGGGCTGTTTGTATCAGATGATATAGCCACTGCCTTGCAACAACTAAGGAAATTTAACGTCAGGTTTGTGCTGGCTCACCAAGAATTGGAACAACTCAAGCAAGAGGGCAGGACCGTGCAAAGGGTGCTAAAGGCTGTGCTATCAGAGCCAGGCATCCGGGTTTCCTTCGCCATAAGTCATGAGGATGCAGAGGTTTTATGCCGGGAAATGTTCGCGGGGATGTTCAGGACGGATAAAGTGAAGGATGAAATCTCCCAGACCAAGTTCTGGCCTGTTGAAACCACCAGAACCATAAAAGGCAGAACAGAGACAGAGAGCGAAAGCGAAGGCGAGGGAAGTTCATCAGGTTCAAGCTCAACGTCAATGGAGCGCGAGAGTCTTTCATATAGCGCCCAGGCAGGCTCAATAATGGGGGCGTTGGGAATACCGATTACAGGGATATATAACTTTTCAGAGGGAAGCGGCTTGGCGGAAAGCTACAGCAACAGCCAGAGTTCCTTCAGGGGCAGTAGTAGGGGAACGGCTTACAGCGAGACAGTAGTGCCTTTCTATGAATTTGAGCCATTCAAGGAGGTATCCAGTAGGACATATTTTTCAGTGGATGATTTCAAAGAGAAGTTCATCGCCTGGCTACAAACTCAGCCAGGGCGAAGGGCGCAAATCAAGATAGGAACACAGCGACCACAGCCCATCATCACTCCTTATGTTGACGAGATTCTGGTGAGACAGAAAGACATCGCGGCTTTCAAGGAGAAGGTGCTCCAGAATTGCGCTTTGCCAGCCCCGCAGGTTGACCAGATGATTGAGGAAAGAAGGGCTGAGTTTCTGAAAGAAGCAGAGACATTGGGCTTAGTTGAGCCGCAGGTGGATGTTTTGGAAATGACACCGGAAAGCATGAGACACCCGGTGGAGGCAACAAAGCATTTGAAATCATAAAAAAGCGATGATTTTTATTGATCTGACAGTGAGGGTTTGGTGGTATGCTCGTGTTGAGAGTTTATAGAAGAGGTAGCATAATATCTACCAGGGGCAGCTTATGCTGTAATGACGTGATTGGAGGGAACTTACATGGGATGTATATTGACAATACTTTTGTTGCCCGGAATAGCCATTATCACATTCTTTATTTGGCTTTTTAGACGTTATAAACGTTGTCCCTTCTGTAAAGAATGGGGGATGAGGAAAGATGCTTCTGTGTGTCCGCATTGTGGTAGAGATTTGCCAAAATATCAAAGATAAATTCATCGTGCTTGGGTTTTTGGGCATATTCTCGGGAAGGTATATCCCAGCTCCCTAAAGACTACTTTTGCTCGTATGCTGATGCACCACGGCAAAGAAAAATATAAAAGAGCATCTCATGTCCGTATATGGGTATTAAGCCGATTACGATATTTACGATGGAGAAGCTGAATTCCACCCCTTGAGATTATTCTGCAATACATATTTTGGGTTATAAGTCAGCCACGAAAGACCATCCATAATGGATGGTCTTTTTTATAACCAAAAACCGCCAGGACATGCTTGTAGTTTGACCTGGCGGATTAACTCCATCATACCTCACCATATTTGCAAGTCAAGAGATCCTTCAACCGCCTGCTGGAAAAGCCATTCCGCTTCGCTCAATGATTATGGAGAAATTAAAATGCTGTGGGTGCAAAAAACCCTTTGCGAAAAACGCACTGACGCTCTTTGACGATGAGATGTGGTGCGAGGACTGCCTTGATAAAGACACGACAACCTGCGCCGACTGCGGGGAGAGGATATACAGGGACGATGCGACTTACACTAACGATGATTGTATTATCTGCGACAGGTGCTATGACGAAAACTATTTTTACTGCGATAGATGCGATAGGGTTTATTACAACGAATACAGGGTAGGGGACTACTGCGAGTATTGTTGCGAGAACGAGGACGATAACGCGCCGCAACAACTGCCGGATGATAAACGCTACTACTGCAAGAGCCGGCGGGACCTGCCGGTGGGCGTGGAAATTGAGGCGGAGGACGGGGACTATTTTGATGTCTACGATGAACTGACGCCAAAGGGCTTTGGTGTGGATAAGGACGGCAGTTTGGAGGAGGGGATAGAGGTACAGGTGCCGGCCTCTAACAGGGGCAACACTGAAAAACTGATAAGGCAAGCGTGTCTGGCACTGCATAAGCACGGCTTCGGAGTTTCAAGGCGCTGTGGCCTGCATATACACATTGAGTTTCCAAGCAGAAAAAAGACCATTAAAAACCTGCTGTTGATGGCTTACGCCTGCGAGCCGGTATTATACGCTGTGAACCCCAAGAGCCGACAAAATAATAACTTCTGCAAGCCCCTGGTGTCTGCTTTCAAAGTGGCTGAAATTGTGAGAACTGAACCGGGCCGGATAGATGAGCTCTTTTATTCCAAAGGAAACGGCAAGACGACTAAATACGCGGTTGAGATATACAAAAAGTGCAAGTGGAACGACTGCCGGTACTTCGGCTTTAACCTGCATTCGCTTTTTTACCGCAACACCATTGAGTTTAGATACCACGCGGGGACGATAGCCCCGGAAAAGATAATCGCCTGGGCCAACCTGCTAAAAGCCATACTGCTCTATGTGCGCTACCAATACGATAAAAGAGAAGTGCTGGAACTGATAGAACAGCCAACCATATTAGCCAAGTTTAAGTATTTAAGCCGAATGCTGAACCTTGACGAGGCCCAGAAAGCATACTTCCTTGACCGCTATATCAAGTTTAATAATCTATGTGCGGCATAATATACGCAAAAAACATAACTGGAAAAGAGCCAGTGAATAGTTTGGTAAAGATCCTCTACCAGAACCAGAAGGACAGGGGAAAAGAGGGCTTTGGCTTTGTGGGTATGAACGAAAAGAAAATACACGCATACAGAGCCACGCAGGAAAAGAACATAATGGGTTTTTTGAACGAGAACCCATACAGCGAAATACTCTTTCACCACAGAAACCCCACCTCAACCCCGAACACCCTAAAAAGCGCGCACCCGTTTATAATCCAGTTAGACGGGAAACACTACTACTTTATACACAACGGCATTATACAGAACGCAGAGGAACTGGCAAAGGAACACAAGGCAAAAAATATCGCTTACGAGAGCCAGGAGCAGGAGGCCTTTAACGACAGCGAGGCGTTGGCTTGGGATTTCTGCCTGTGGATAAACGGCAAGCAAAAAAGAATGAGAGCCAAGGGGATAGTGGCGTTTATGTGTCTGGAAACAGACGAAAACAACCGGGCCAGCAGGTTGTATTTTTACCGCAACAGCCAGGCCCCTTTGAAAGTGTATAGAGACGGGCAGTTGCTGGTTATATCGTCAGAGGGCGGCTGGCCGGCTTTGAAAGAGGATACCCTTTACTTCTGGGACTATAAAGCAAGGCAGATACTGAAAAAGGGGAGTTTGCAAATCACCTGCGAGAACAATGTGTATGACTTTTATATGTTTGACGAGAGAGCAAATGACAGGGATATTCTGCGAGAGGAAATTATGGCCCTGGAACAGGAGAGAGATTACCTCGTGAGTTGTGGCCAATATGAGGAAGCCGAATACATCAGGGGGCAGATAGAGGATTTAACATACGAGTTAAGATTAACGAAAGGTCGGAGTTGACACACTTTGTGTCAGGTGTAAAATACACCATAAGACGCTTTACATGCTTGTGCGTCTGTTTTGTCGCAAAACAAGCATGGTTTGCGACTTTTTAATTATTTACTCAAAGAAAGTCGCTCAATGGCTTTTCCAGCAGGCGGTTGGATAAAAAACGCGTCTAACGCGGGTGGTTTCCACCACCCCAAGAGCCAAAAGAATTCTCACTTTTCTCATTATAGCAAGCACCCTAACTTGTCAAGGTCGTTCCAGCTTCGAGAACGACCATGCTCGAAAATGCCTTTTCACTTTTTCTATGCGTTGCATAGCAAAAGCAAGTTCCCTCAGCCCCAGCGAGGCTTCGGGAATGAAAAGACCTTTTCGCCGTTCTCTCAGTGGGTCAGGCGATCCACCCATCTCGTGTCCACCTGTGACAAGTTAGGGAACCCGCTTGCTTTTTTTAGTTTAGTGAGAAATTAAAGGTCGCTCACTAAAAAGATAATTAACTATTGAAAATATGAATTATCTTGATGAGACAATCCTCGCTCTCAAAGAGAGGATTATGCTCTCTTTCCAAAATCTCAAATCCGCGCAGACAGAAGCCGATGTTAAAAGACAAACCGATGCCATAGAGCAGGCGTTGCGAGAAAAACTGGTTGAGTCGTTCAAGAACGGCGTTGAGATAGGCAAGAAGGAAGCCGAAGGCGGTAAAAAGAAATGGAAAGAGAGAAAGTGAGAAACAGGGAAGCCCGAAAAGGCTTCCCTTCTTTTTTGGCACCCCCACCCACCCTACCAAATCGGTCGTTCCATTCGTGTCGTTCCACCTTGACAAAGCAAGGCATCCGCTGAGTTGAGCTTGGGGTAGTTTTTTTCATAGAGCTCTTATAGAGCTTGCTCTTTTGTGATTTGATTATACCTCAGCACCTTGCTTTGTAAAGGTCGTTTTAATACAGACGGCTGATTGACAAAATCTTATGCGCGTGATAAAAGCGAGATAGAGCATTAAAAATTAGGCATAAGCTTTTTGAAATAATGTTATAACCATTAACTGGGAGGAAAAAACGATGTTAGCAATAGAGACGGTGGAATCAATTGAAGGTTTGGTAATAGCTGAAAGACGGGCTGTTGAGTCCGCAGATGCTAGAGTAAAAGAATGGCAGAGGCAGATAACGGTAGGGGATTGCTTCTGGATACTGGAGTCAGATGGGCTGGAGATATTCGGGGAAGTGATAGGCGATTATAATACGCTACCACACCGCCGGAATTTCCGGGAATGCCGGTGTTATTCAGCGGCTTGCCCGGAAGGTGAAGTAGGGGACACCCATCATGTGGCGACTATGACCGCCAGAATGCACAGGGCCGATTTTGAGATGATAAAAAGGCTGTTTGGAATGGCCGTGGCTGAAGGGTATTTAAGGGCTTAGTAACCCGACATTGCTTGCTTTTTGAGCTTATGAATAAAAATATGGCGTCAGAGTAAAAACCTGGCGCTTTTAAATTTTTATTGATTTCAATACAGATAAGGTGTTAAACTGTATCAGTTTTTGTTGACACGATTTTTTATTTTGATGTATTTGCATAAAAATACAAGTTAGGGTATACCGTGGAAAAATTAATAAATCAAAATGAAGAGCAGTTGATACAGACAAAGAAAGAGCTTTTAGGTAAGATATCTAAAAGATATGATTATTTCTTACCACCATATTTTAAACCCCATATTTTTATTTCGAGGCGTTTTAAAATTCCAACATGTCTTCAATTGTTTATCTTAGTTTTTGTGGGAGTAATTGTTAATTACATTGTGGATGTTATAGCAAGCGCGTCAGCCTTTATTATAGATTTCTGGGTTTATTTTGCTTTTGGATTATTAATTATAATTTTTGCGTTTTTGGCAATTTGGTATATATGGAATAAACACCTAAATATATTTGAGGATATTCTGAAACTTTTGATTAATCAGGATCAAGTTGCTAATATTGAATCAGTCTTTAGGATAATGTATACTAACAAATATCAGCTCATAGTTGTTGGGTTTTTCTCTGTGATTTCTATGGTGACCGTTGTGCCTTTATATCCCCAAATGAACAAACTTTTAAAGATTTATTCAGTTTTATTTACTGCTTCTGCCGCCGCTACCGCTGGAATTGGTGCGTGGCTCGCAGTAACTTCCTGTTATTTCATTTATAAAATATCGCGTTTTGATAATTTGAATATGAACATTCTTTTTCCTGGGCAAACAATAAGCATAATTAGGTTATCTCGGTTATTTTCTACGTACTCCGTATTATTTGCTATAGAGGTCCTATTCTGGATCATTCCTTATACAATTTTTATGACAACCATAAAAAATAGGGGAGTAGCTTTTAATACCAGTTCCCCATATTATTTATGTGGGTCAATATTTCTCATCTTAATCTTTTTATTTTTTATGCCTGCGTATTTTATATATCCACAGAGAATATTGAAAAAAATAGTCTTTGAAAGAAAGATGAAAACTCTTTTTTCTATTCAATGCGATATGGATAATGCCTGTAAACTTTTCGCAGACAATAATCAAGATTTGGATATACAAAATAGTATATCAGAGCATGTCAGGCTATTTCAGATTGTTAGCTCTGCGCCTAACCTGAAAATAGGTTCTACCTCTATATTACGTTTCGCAGCACCGCTTGTAATTTCTATATTCCTTACTATTGCCGGAAATCCTGTTATATCGGCAGCCATTAACAATTTTATAAAATGGGCGTATAAAAGTATTCAATCTACAGGATAATCTATGACAAATAAAAATCATTTCGACGTTTTAGTAATAGGGGCTGGACCGGCAGGATCAATTTTTGCTTATGAGTTAAAAAAGGCCAAGCCCAACATAGATATCCTTGTGGTTGAAAAAGAAACTATGCCAAGGTATAAGGTTTGTGGCGGAGGGTTACAAGTAAAATCTGCAAAAATTTTACCTTTTAGCGTTGAATCAGTAATAGAGGATGTAATTTTTAGCATCACATTTTCTCATAAATGCAAGAAACAATTTACACGCGCCTATGATAAACCCATAATATACAATGTAATGCGTGATAAGTTTGATGCGTATTTAATACAAAAAGCACAAGAATTGGGAGTCTTTTTGCTTGATGGGCATACTGTTAAACATATTAATGTTGAAAAAGGCAAAATTTTTATTGACGCTAACAGCCGCCATTTAACTTGTAATATTTTAATTGGTGCGGATGGCGTGATGAGTATTGTGGCAAAATCCTTTGGGTTGATGAAGAATGTCTCTTTAAGCCTTGGTATAGAATCAGAAATAAGTGTTTCTCCCAATATTTTGAAGAAGAACAAGGGCAACATTATATTGGATTGCGGGACTATTAAGAGTGGATATGCGTGGACATTCCCCAAGTCTGATCATCTTTCTATTGGTGTAGGGAGTACTAAAGAATATGCTAAGACACTTAAGAATTATTATGACCAATATTTATCTTGTCAGGATATTGGTCAGTATAATAGAATCTCCTGGAAAGGTTTTCCTCTGCCGCATCGGCAAGCTGGCTCACAAATTCAGACTGAAAATGTTTTTTTGATTGGAGACGCTGCAGGACTTGTAGATGAGTTTACTGGAGAAGGAATATATTATGCTATTCGGAGTGCCCAATTAGCCGTGCCGGTTGTTATCAAGCAATTAGGTAAACCTCAAAATAATTTATTTGGATATCAAAATGCCGTTGATAAAGAATTGATGCCGGAGTTAATCTGCGCCCAGCAACTCTTAAGATTATTCAATATAGCACCAAAGAGAACATTAAAATTATTGGAAAAACATGATAGGCTTTGGCAATCGCTCTGCAAAATATTAAGAGGGGAGAGGACGTATAATGGATATATTAATGAACACCTTGGGCATCTGCAATTCCTTTTGAAGTTGACTAGTATAGTGCCAAAGTGGTTTAGGTTTTGATGCTATGTTGTGTTCTCGATTTGATACTGGAAGAGTACATGGTTAAATGTTAAGAAATTTTGTTCTGTCGGCGTGCAATTGAGTTGTGGGTGAAGTCATCACGACTTACGCAGTTGAGCAGAAATAAGCCATCTCTCGGCTACTTTGACAGCGTATTTTCGGGGTTTTTAGCCCCAAATGCGTAAGTCGTGGTCATTTGGTCTATCTTTTATCGGGGGATGTTAGGAATGAAAACCATTATTATTTTTATATCTTTGCTATTTTTTTGTGCTTTTGAAGGTTTCACCATAGTAATTACAGTTGACGGTTCTTATCAAGACACCAACAATAACAGCCAAGATTTTGAACTGGTTTTACAAAACAAAAAATCTGCAAGCCAAACAAACACAGAACAGGCAACCTCTACAGTAAACCTTATGCCGCCATCAACGCCAGAAAACTTTATTATTTCTTCTCAAGACCAATTTACATTTATTCTTTCTTGGAATCATAGCCAAGACCCAGACACTCCACAGAATCAAATACAATATATTTTACAAGCAACCAGCGCTACCTCGGTGCCAACCATAACCTCTACCACCACTAATACTTATTGTCAGATAGACCTTTTAACAAATCTTTCTTTGCCCGCGACCGCAGCCCTGCACCCCAACACGCCATACACATTTGCTTTAACCGCTTTTGACGGCAATCTTTACTCAAGCACTACTTACATAACAAATTTCTACACGCCTTCTTTGCCAAGCCCATATTTTAATGCCGCTGGCTCTTTTAAGCGCAATGAATTAGATGTTTTTTGGCTTATACCTTGGGGTTCTGACACCATACCCTTTGCCAATATCGCTGGTTTTAATTTAACGTATTACACCAGCCCGGCAGACACAACAACAATCAATATCCCCAGAAGCGCTGGCATTGGCAGTTTTGAGTTTTATACTTTACAAAATTTGCGATTCAACACTGAATACTGGCTTTATTTAGAAATCATAAACACCCAAGGCAAGGTTTCTGCTAAAACAGCCACCGTTAAAGCAAAAACCCTGCCCAACTTTATTGACCTTGGCAATGGCTTTATAAAAGACCCGTATTTAAACATACAGTTCCCTAAAAGCGCCTTAACAGAACTTTCTATGTTTGGCGTTACCACTACCCAAGAAGGCGCTGATTTATTTTTGCAAGCAAACTATCCGGGCTGGCGGCTCCCTCAGTACAAAGAATTGTTTGCTTTAAGCCAGTACCCAATAGAAAATACGCAAAATGGGCTTTACTGGTCTGCTAACAGAACGCCAGTTTCTCCTGGCTATGGACCAACACAGTATCAAGCGCAACTGCTTGACTTTAATACCCATTATATTGGCGTACAACACTATATACCCAATATCCAAGAAGCATATAATTACTTTCTGCCAGTGCAGGGGGCTTTGCTTTGCGCTCCTACAACTATCATAGACAATGGCGATGGCACTTTTACCGACACTTGCCACAAAAAAATGTGGACAGAAACGTTAACAAGTTTTGGCGGTGGCGTTCAGTGGCAAAGCGCAATGAATATGGCAGCCAATACTACCACCTCTGGTTATACCAACTGGCGCTTACCATCTGTTTTAGAATTGGTAGAGGTAGCAAACAGCGAAATGTATTTTGGTTTATCTACGCACTGGGCTTTAACTAAAAACCCCCAAGATCCAAACAGGGCTTGGGTGGTAGTAATGTATTATATGCGCGGCTACACAGACGCAGTTAATCCTTTAATTGCCACTGGTCATGTGCGTTTAGTGCGCGATATCATTCCTGCGGGTATTGCAGCAAATATTGACAACTATTTTCCAAATGACCCCAATAGCCCGGCGATGGTACAGATGGGTCAGTCCACAGAAATAAGTGTTACATTTACCAACACTGGTAATACAGCATGGCAGTTTATCGCTGGTGCAAGTGTCTGGGATTCTAAAGGAGCCAAAGTAGCTGATTATGAAAAGACTTTAGACACTGCACTTAACCCAGGTCAGCAGACAACCGTCAGTTGGAATCATATTGTGAATAAGGCAGGAGATTACTGGCTTCAGTTTGCCGTCTGGAAGGATAAGCCGTATATAACTGAGAATCTCTTAGATAAAAAACCTGTTCCTTCACAGAGATTGATAGTTGGGGTGTCTGCCAACCGGTCTCCGAATCGGCCAACTAATATTTCACCCGCCAGTGGCGCTATAGGTGTACCACTGACTGCAAGCCTCCAATCTTCGCCGTTTTCTGACCCTGATTCCGGCGACACTCATGCTGCTTCCCAATGGCAAATAACGACTACCACCGGAAATTATTCCGCCCCTGTTTTTGATAGCGGGGCTGATAGCCAACATTTAACTCAAATTACGCTATCTTCACTTGCTTTCAACACGACATATTACTGGCATGTGAGACATCAAGATAATCATGGTGCCTGGTCAGAATGGTCAAATGAAACTTTATTTACTACTCGCAGCATTTCACTTTTAGAAAAATATGCCCCTGTTTTATATTTCCATCCCGAAGAGCAATTTTACCCTTGGGGTATTAGTAGTATGTTGGGCAAAGCAGATCTATCAAAATTGAACATATATACAAGTCCACCCATAGGTGAAAAGATATTGGATAAGCCAATTTCTCTTGATAATTTAAGCAAATACAATGATTTTTTATTTTATTTAGACTTGAATGGCTATATTCCTTACTTTTCCGTACCCAATAAAGGTGTATGGGCAGATTACAGTGAATATATAGTCTATGATAGACAATATGAAACTGCCGGTGCGACTGTTCTACAATATTGGTTCTTTTATCCATTCAATGATTGGGATAATGGAACATCCATTCCGGGTAACCAACATGAAGGAGACTGGGAAATGGTTCAAATTCTTTACTCAAAAGAAAAGAATGAACCAGAGCAATTAACCGCTTCCTACCATCATAGCGGAAAATCCTATAATTGGAATAGCGAGGTTAGCAAAATCGATGGAACGCATCCAAAAATTTTTGTTGCAAAAGGTGGGCACGGGCTCTGGGCTAATAGCGGTGCTCATGAAGTAGGAAAAACTTGGCAGAAAATTGCTGAATGGCCTTTCTTTAGACACATTGCCTTGAAGGACCTAACGTCAGAAGATGGGATGGTTTTGTATCCAAAGGGTTTAATTCCTCCATTTGAAGCTGGGTATCAACTTCGTGACATTTCTAACGAACCAAATTGGGTGAATTGGAAAGGAATCTGGGGAGAGTTATTCCTAGGGTCCTCGGGGCCACAGAGTCCGGGGCTACAAGAAAAATGGAAAGATCCCATTAAATGGAGCAAAAAACCATCTCAATCATGGTTTAATGCTTGGTTTGGTAGCCCCGGGCATTTGCATATTTATGATCGCTATGGAAATCATGTGGGATTAACAGATTTTGGTGGAGTAGAAACAAATATACCAGGCACATACTTTTATATGCCTTCATCTTGTAGTTGGGATTCAAAAGAATATGTATGGATCAATACCTCAGAGGATCTCAAGATTGAAATAAAAGCAACTGGTTCAGGTAGTTTTGATCTGAGTTTTAATAGATATCTACAAGAGGAAGATATAACAATGGGTGCGGCTTATACAAACGTCCAAATTACCGAAGATACTATAGCCACAGTAGACATAAGCATGGCGAACCCTGGCTTTATAATGGAAATAGATTTAGATGGCGACAGGATTGTTGATAAGGTTCAAAATCCTGCGGAATCTACCAATATTGTACATATTCCTTTAGAGATGGGTTGGAATTTCATTTCATTTCCTCTTCAACCATTGAATGACGAACCTAGTGTTATATTTAGCTCAATTAACACAAAATGTAACTCAGTATGGACTTACAAGATAGACACAGGTTGGTCTGTTTATACACCCGATGGACCAAATAACTTGGGAAAAATAGAACAAGGCAAGGGGTACTGGATTGAGATGAACCAGTCAGGAATTTTAGTTATTCAGGGAACTAATACGGGGCATGAGCCTATCTACTTGAAAGGAGGACAATGGAATTTAGTTGGTTATAGTTCTCTATTTGCAATACCTGTTGAGAAAGTTGTTTTATCCATGCCTGATGGGACCTGTATTTATACTTATAACGCTGAAGATAAAATGTGGTTGAGATATATTAAAGGCGGACCGAGTGTTTTCAATAACCTTGCGCAACTTGAACCGAAAAGGGGCTATTATATTTACGTTCAGCAAGACTGTTTATTTAATATAAATCCATAATTATTGTTTTTTAACATATTGAATTATAGAAAAGTGCTATAATAGGATAAAGGTCATACAAAAATACAAACTAAAAACTTATGGAAAAAAAATTCCTTTTTCTTGTAATTATAGTCATACTTGTTCTTCTTATAGGAGGTGTTTTACTGTGGCTGACGGGTTGTATAAAGGGAAAAGTTGCTCCTAACATGCCACCTGATAAGCTTATGGCACAATTTGTTCCTTTTGTCCCACCTTGGGGAGAGAATATATCAAGAGATCATGTTTTTTGGTGGGCTTCGGAGTTTGGATTTGATTCTGTGCCCGAGGGTTTCATAGAAGGTTTTTCTATGTCGTGGCGTGGGATGGAGTGGGTTAAGAAAGACGGTAAGAGTGTGCCTCCTCCTAATGATCCATTTGGTTTTATATTAAACATTGCAGTGCTTAAGTATGAAAGTGCTATGTCTGCTAAAGAAGATTATGAAAGAATAATTGCTAAACAAGAATTCAAAGATTTTTCTTTGGAGGGCATTAAATTAGTAAGCAAGTCTGGGGTGCCGCCTGGAATGAAAATTTGGCTTGAGAAATACGCTGACAAGCTCACCGTCAAAGAGGAACAATGTTATCAATATCTTCTTCGCTCAAACAATTTCATTATTTATACTTATGGGCTAAATGAAGCGGCAGAGGATGTGATGTTAAGGATTATTGATAAATATAAAGTGGAATAAATGTTACCAGCTATTTCCACAACTCTGGCTTAGATAGGTAGTCTTGAGCCATAACTTATAGTTGGATGTACAGACTTTGAAAGGATTTCCCTTTCCACATCGCTTCGATGCCTAGCGTATCTCTCTCTGGATTGCCTTATGACCGCGTCAAGACATCCCTTTTTCTTTTCATAAGGAGGCAAGGTTATTGCGCTGAATGGTCTGGATGTGGTTCCGTCAATCATGAGTTTGAGGTAGATGTGGTAGTTTGGCAGATTGATTAAATCGTTCTCATTGAATACAGGGTAAAACTCGCCGGCTAATTGTTTTGCGTCATCTATGCCAACCCTGAAGGAAATGATTGTGCCGACATTGCCAAAGATAGCCCCTTTTATCTTTTCATCTAATTGCTCAATATATTGATGAGCCAAAGCGAGGTGCAGGCCGTATTTTCTAGCCTCAGACAGGATGTCAGCGAATGACAAAGTCATAAAGTTGTGAAACTCGTCAACGTAGAGGTAAAATGGTTTTCTCTTTGTCTCTGGCGTATCCGCTCTGCTCAACGCGGCCAGCCAGATTTTGGTCATCATCATGCTGCCTAAAAGAGAGCAGTTATCCTCGCCAATCCTGCCCTTGGCAAGATTGACCACCAGTATTTTGCCTTCGTCCATTACCTTTCTTAGATTAAAGGTATTCTCTTTTTGCCCCACTATGTTTCTCAGTGGCACGCTTGCCAAAAACTGCCCAACTTTATTCAGGATAGGTGATATGGCTTCGCTTCTTAACCATGCTGAGTATTTTTCAAACTCAGAGAACCAGAAGTTTCTAACCTGCTGGTTATTCACCTTC
>Ga0194112_10004829_pt1 | contig 18359 bp, 8 predicted proteins | sample TA2MahC400mmetaG_FD_146191 | JGI IMG/M metagenome (GOLD analysis project Ga0194112, IMG submission 146191) | Freshwater microbial communities from Lake Tanganyika, Tanzania - TA2015016 Mahale Deep Cast 400m | ecosystem: Environmental > Aquatic > Freshwater > Lake | place: Tanzania: Lake... | reverse complement strand
GTGAGGGGTGAGGAGTAAGGGGGGAGAGGGAAAGGGGTGAGGGACGAGGGGCGAGGGACGAGGGGCGAGTGAGGAGTGAGAGGGGAAGAAGGGGGTTTGGCCGATGGCAGAGGCATTGGGGGAACTCTCACTTCTTCTTGGGCGGTTCTTTGGGCGCGGGGGGCTTGGGGAGGGTGCGGGGCGGGTTGTCGAGGTCGAGGTCGCGGCGGGAGCCGAAGTCCTCTGTCCAGGGTCCGCCGTGTCCGACGCCGATCTCGTTGTGGCCGCCGAGCATGTTGCGGTGGTGGCCTGAGCTGCGATACCACATGGCGAAGGCGGTGTCGGGGCTTCCGCCGCTGGCGCAGTTCTCGCCGCCGAAGCCGCCGCGGTAGCCCTCGTTGGCGCAGCGCTGGCCGGGGGAGCGGTTGGCGGGGGTGGGGCTGTCGTGGGCGAAGTAGCCGAGGCGCGCCATCTCCTGGCTGTGCTTGCGGGCGGCCTGGGTGAGGGGCTCGCTGATGGCCAGGGGCTTGAGGCCGAGCTGCATGCGGTAGTCGTTGGTGAGGTCCACGACCCGCCGCTCGGCGTCGGTGGCGGTGGTGCGGATGAGGCGGTTGTAGCGAGTGACCCGCTCGCAGAGGTCGGCGTAGGCCGCCTCCGCCGTGAGGAGCTTGAGGAGCTCGGGGTCGCAGCTCACGAGCTTCTCGAGCGGGGGGCTGAGCTCGATGTCCTTGACATCGAGCTTTCCAAGCTGGGCGTCAAGCTCCCTGAGGCGCTCGTAGGCGCGGAGCACGCGCTCGAAGCGCTTGAGCACCGGGTCGAACGTCTTGCGGAACTGGGGATAGGCGGCCTTGACGGCGTCAACCGCCTTGTCCACGGTCGGCTGGCCGACCCTTCCGTGGTCGGCGTCGGGGTAGACCTTTCTGTCGAAGATCACGCGGAGGGCCTCCTTGCGGGCCTCCGCCAGGCGCTTGTGGGTGGTGAGGAGCTTCTTCTGGGTCTCCTCGGCCAGGTAGAGCTCGCGGCAGGCGGCGAGGGCGCCGGAGCGACGCGCCCGGAGCTCCTCGCGTCGCGCGATGGCGGGGTCGGACTTCTCCGCCGCGAGCGCGACCGCGCCCGACAGGGCGAGAGACCAGATGAACAACGCTCTTCTCAAGCAGTTGGCTCCTCTAGCAGCGTGTGCCCGCAGATAGAATAGCAGAGCGGGGGGCGGGAAAGCAAGGGGGGTTCCAACACAAATCCGACGGGTCGCACCGATCGATTCGCTCGAATCGGTCGAATCGGTCGAATCGATCGACCGGTCGCAAGAGAGGCGATGTGCGGCGCCGCACACCGGAAAGCGGCTCACGGCGAAAAAAGGGCTTGACAAGGCCGCCCCACACATGTTAGAAGAAGCCTGCGCAACTGCCGTGTACTCTCACACCTGCTGACTCCGCTGGAGACCGCGAGAATGGGTGGACGCACTGCGTTGGGTGGCGTCGTCGCGTTGGCCCTGGTCGTGACCGGCTGTGGCCCGCGCCGCGCGGGGGAGGGCGCGGGGGCCGGCCCCGAGGTCGCGCTCCCGAAGGAGGTGCGCTGCGCCGCCGACGGCTCGACGCTCCTCCTCGTCCCCGGCGGCGATTTCACGATGGGGCCGCCGGGCCAGGAGAAGCGGGTGACGCTGAAGCCGTTCTACATTGACCGCATGGAGGTGACGAACGCGCAGTATGCGAAGTTCCTGGCGGAGGTCCAGAAGCAGGGGGACGCGGCCTGGCGGCACCCGGACCAGCCGTCCGCCAAACGGGGCCACGTGCCGGCCCTCTGGTCCCATCCCGAGCTCGGCGAGGCGAAGGCTAACAATCCGGTGGTGGGGGTGGACTGGTTCGATGCCTTCGCGTACGCCAGGTGGGCGGACAAGCGGCTGCCCACCGAGGCCGAATGGGAGCGCGCGGCGCGCGGCACCGACGCTCGCCCCTACCCCTGGGGCAACGCGCCGCCCGAGCAGCGCTTCCGCTACTTCGCCAACTACATGGCCGCCCACCTGGGCGCCGATGGCTTCCGCTTCTCCGCACCCGTCGGCTCCTTCCCCGCCGGCACCAGCCCGTGCGGGTGCCTGGACATGGCGGGCAACGCCGCCGAGTGGTGCGCCGACTGGTTCGGCCCGCTGCCCGCGGGGTCGCGGCTGGTTGACCCGGCCGGCCCGCCGACGGGCAAGGCGCGGGTGACGAAGGGCGGGGGCTGGAACCTCGACGCCGAGAGCATCCGCACCTACAGCCGCTGGCCGCTGGAGCCGGAGCGGCAGCTTGCCAACGTGGGCTTCCGCTGCGCGCGGAGCGCCTCGCTCGCGCCCCCCGCCGAGCCGCCGGCCAAGTGAGGGCCTCAAGTCCTTTGCGTTATTGGGCTTAGGTGTGGGCTGGCCCCCGCCCCGCTACCCCCCTGTTGCACGTGGAACTTAGGTGGTGTGCGGCGCCGCACAGGTCAGCGGCGGCCCGGGCCGCGCCCGGGGCCGCGCCAAGGCGGGCCGAAGCCCTCGGGGGCCTTCAAGAGGTCCTCGGCGGTGCTGTGCCAGTCCTGCGGGCCACAGACCAGGAGGAGGTCGTCCCCACGCTCGACGACGAAGGGGAGGTCCTGGCCAGCGCCCCGCTGCCCCCTGGCGAGGTCGCGGAAGATGCCGAACGCCGGCCTGCGGAAGCCGCCGATGGCGGGGAGGTTGTAGGCGCGGGCCACGATGGGCTCGAAGAGGGGGCGGCGCTCCTTTCGCACGAAGACACACGCGCCGTCGTACCAGCAGCGCTCGGCGCCGAGCTGCTGCCCGAGGGAGTCGGCCACCTCGCTCAGCGGCCGCTTGTCGGCCTCGAGGCTCGCTTTCGCCGAGTTCAGCCCCTTGTCCCACGGGTCCACGTAGAAGCTGAGCTTCGCGGCGGAGGTGAGCGCCCAGGCGGCCTCGGCGGGGGTGCCGTTAGCCGCTTTGAGGGAGACCTCGCCCAGGAGCTTCGGGGGCGGGCCCGAGCCATAGGTGGTGAGGAAGCCGACCTCGTGGGGCTCGTAGGCAAGGCGAATGTCCTCGAAACCCCTCCGTGGCAAGACCTTCTGGATGGCGCGGAGGAGGGTCTGCACCTCGCGCTGGACGATTGGCGGCGCGAAGACCTTGAGCTTCCCCTTCTCCAACACGGCGTCGAAGACAGGCTCCTCCTTGCCCTGGTCGTCGCGGAGGCGGATGGGGTGCATCTCGAAGATGGCGCCCTTGATGAAGCCCAGGAGCGCGTCGCTCGATTCCTGGGTGAGCGTCAGCTTTGCCACGATGTACTCGCGGTCAACCGAGGGCGCAATCGTGGCCCGCCCGAGGGTCAGGCGGCCGTCCTTCGCCTCGGCGGCGATCATGCCCTGGGTGCGGCAGAGCCACCGCAGGGCGGCGTAGGCCGTCATCCCCTTCGCCGCAAAGGTCACTTTCTCCGCCTCGAGGTCGGGGCTGACGGCCAGCTTCGGGCCGCCCTGGGTGGTCAGCAGGCGCACCACCTCCGGCAGCGCCACGTCCTTGGCGTCCACCTGCACGCCCTTGCGCTCGGCGGCCCGAGCCGCGGAGCCGACACAGAGGGCCGCTATCCCGAGAATCGCTCCAGCAGTCCTCATTGCCTCACTCCCCTCGCTAGAGTTGCCGTCGCAGACTCCTCCACTAATGATCAGACACCTCGCGCGGCGGATACGCTGCATGCGGGCTGGGCCGGATGCTGGAAAACCCGGGCCAGACCGGGCGTTGCCGAGCAGCAACGTCCAGTGAAATCGCCGTAACCGGTTGCGGCTAAAGAGGTTGCCGATGGCGCGCAGGGCATGGGGAGAGTGCCTGGTTGCGGCGCGACAACATGCCGTGCGGAGCCATAAGTGCTGATATAGCAAGGTGTTAGTGGTGTGCGGCCTGGCTGGGGCGCCGGGGCTGTTGCAGGGCGTCAACATGCCCGCCCACAGCGTGGCGCGCCCAGGCATCGGGGCCTGCCAGTTGCGCCAGCGGGTGCCGGAGCGTAAGTGCTTATGGCATCAGTGGTTAAGTTGCGCAGCCAACGCTGTTCTTCGGATGACGCCGCCGGCGGGTCGAGCGGCACCTTATTTGCTGGTTCTACCCATTCGTTTGTAGTTCTTCGGACATGCTACGTCTTGGGGTCTACGCGATGCCTACGAAGCCAAGGCTCAACCTGTTCTCTCTCCTCCTCGCGTCGCTGGCGTGGGTTGGCGCCTCCCTCGGCGCGCCCATCGTCGTTGAGGACCTTACGACCCTGGGGAGCTGGACCGGGAAATACGGGGCCGATGGCTACATCTTACCCGCCTTCTACAACTCGAGCAGCGACGTCGTGTCGCTGCCAGCGTACGTGAGCAGTTGGAACTGGACGGGGATCAACCGCTGGAACTGGGCGACGAACACCGGGCAGGCGCGCGCCGTGGTCTCCCCGGACGGCTCGACGCGCAACGCCGGCTGCTTCTACGGCGGCGGCACCATGACCTTCACCGTCAACCTCAACCAGGCCAAGACCTTCAACCTCGGCTTCTACCTGCTGGACTGGGACTCCACGTCGCGCACCGAGCGGCTCAGCGTGGCCGGGTATACCGACGTCAACGCCTCCGGCTTCAACCCCGGCAAGTGGTACACCTTCCAGGAGGTCTCCGGCGCCCCGGGCAGCCCCGTGACCATGACGTTCACCCACACGGGCGGCGCCAACGCCGTCATCAGCGCCATCATGTTCGACCCCAAGCCCGGCCCGAACATCAACCTGACCTGGGATGGGACTGTGAACGACTGGACGACCTCCCACTGGCTCGGCAGCCCGCCCACCTGGCCCGACAGCACGGTGGGGGCCACGGTCAACGCGGGGGACGTGCGGGTTGACCGCGCGGAGCGCGGGGCCTACTGGCTCCAGCAGGGCGGCGGCCAGGTGACGGTAGACGTCGGCAACACCCTCCTCCTGCCCAACGGCATCACCTCGACGGCTGGGACGGTCGCGCTCCGCGACCGCAGCACCCTGCGCCTCGACAACGCGGGGGGCAGCATCGTGAACCTCGCGGTGACTGGGGACGCGACGGTGCACGTGGGGGCCGGCACGCTGGACGTGGCCAACCTCACCATGGCGAGCAGCCTGGAGAAGACGGGCGGCGGCACCCTCGCCCTCCCGAACGTCACGGCCGCCCCAGGCTCGATTGTGGAGGCCGCCGGCGGCACCACGCGCATCGGGGGGCCGGGCTACATCAGCGCCGCCGACCTGGTCCTCAGCGGCGGCACGGTCGAGATCAGCGGCACGCTGGCCGCGGTGCCCGGGCTCATGGGCGGCTCCCGCTCGGGCAACCCCTGGACCGGCACGCCGAACCCCGGCAACCTGGGCGTCGCGCTCGGCCCCGACGGCCTGTGGCGCGAGAACGGCCCCGGGCAGACCCAGCGCGAGGCCGCCTGGAGGGCCACCCGCGCCGACGGCGGCACAGGCCCCGACAACACCACCCTCATCTACACCGGCGAGGTCTACCTCGGCGGCACCACGACCTTCGTCGAGCAGAACGACGACGTGACCATCCTCACGATCAACGGCGTCCAGCTCATCAACAACGGCTCGTGGAACGACGCCATCCGCGCCACCTACACCCCGCCCGCCCCGGGCTGGTACTCGTTTGACATGCGCCTGAGCAACGGCGGCGGCGGCTACGGCTTCTTCGGCCAGCAGGGGGGCGGCGGCGACAGCAACTGGGACAATGCGGCGGTCCAGTACGGCTTCCGCTACGCCGCAGGCACCATCGGCGACGAGAACGCGCTGAGCTACCAGCCCGCCCGCGACCCCGGCGACGGCTCGCTCTTCCGCGTCGCCTCCAGGGCCGCCATTGATATGACCACCACGCCGGTCTGGGTCACTCAGGACACCACCGGCTCGCGGATCGTGGCGGTGACGGACGCCGGGACCGCCGCCCTGGGGCCGCTGACCTTCGGGCGGAACTCCGACCTCACGCTCACGGGCGCAAGGTTCACCTTCCCCTCCGTCGCCTTCGGCCAGACCAGCGCGCTCACCGTGCCCAGCCAGGGCGCGGCGCTGGGCAACGTGACGACCAACGGCGGCGAAGACAGGCTCGGCGCCTCCGGCGCCGTCAGCGCCTCCACCTGGAACGACCAGGGCGTCCGCGCCGGAATGCTCCTCACCGGCAGCACCACCCTGATCCTCGACAACACCGTCCCCGGCACCATCGTGGCCGACGCCTCGACCTTCGGGCCCGCAGGCACCAGCACGCTCCGCGGGCTCGGCATCAAGCCCCTCGGCGCAGGCGGCCCCAACATCAACCTCCAGGGCGGCACCCTGCTCGTCCAGGGCAACAGCATCCTCTCCCCAGGCATGCTCAGGGAGCGGCTCTTCGACTACGACGGGGCGGTCTACCTCAACCCGATAGACTCCGGGAGCGGCTTCCTCGTCCGCGGCGACTACATCTACGAAGGGATGTTGACGGGCAACCTGGCGTTCAACGGCGACCACTGGCAGAACGCGCCGGGCAACTTCGGCGCGAAGGGGCTGAACGGCTGGGACAACATCGGCGGCCTCTGGTACGGCAAGATGAACATCGGGGGCAGCAGCCCACTGCCCGCGAACTCCGACATCACGCTGGCGACCGGCAGCGACGACGGGAGCGTCTTCTGGGTGGACGCCAACCGGAACGGCGTCTACGAGGCCAGCGAGCTCGTCGTCAACAACAACTACTACCAGGGCACCACCTGGCGCGGCGGCCTGATCAACCTCCCTGCCGGCCAGTACAACGTGGCCATCGGCTTCTACGAGGGCGGCGGCGGAGAGTGGATGGAGGCACGCTACGCCATCGGCAACACCCTCAACAACTGGGGCGCCATGACCGTCGTCAACCCCGGCTCCCAGAGCGCCATCTGGGCCGCCGAGAAGTTCGGCCCCATCTACATGGCCCAGAGCTACATCAACGTCAGCGCCAACTCGAGGATCAACGCCGGGACTGAGGACTTCGCGCTCTTCGGGCCGCTGAGCTTCTCGGCCCCCAGCGTCCTCACCGTCGCGGGCGGCGGCCGGGCGTACTTCGCCACCACCACGGTCAATGCGGCGGGCTCCTCCGGGTTCAACACCGAAATCCCCGTCTACGCCGGGACCCTCGACGGCAAGGGCCTCGCGCCGACCATCCTCAAGCAGGGCCAGTCCGACCTCATCTTCGCCGCCGGCGGGGCCGGGATAACCGGCGGGCGCTTCGAGGTCCAGGCCGGCCGCCTCGGCCTCATCGGCGGCACCGGCTTCGGCGCCGCCACCGCCAACCTCGCAGGCGGTAACATCGTCGTCGGCAGCCTCTACGGCGCCGACGAGACGTACTTCACGAACTTCACCTCCACGGCCAACGGCACGATCACGGCCGGCTCCATCGGCGGCGTGGGCGCGCCCACCGGCGCCATCACCATCGTGCCCCCCATCGCGCCAGGCGCAGGAACCACCATCACCCTGGCGAGCCAGGACAGCCACTCCTTCGCCCTCCTCGGCGGCGCGGGCGGCGCGGGAAGCCTCGCGTTCAACCAGACCACTGTTGGCGTGCCCGCCCCCCTCAACCTAGCGAACCTGACGCTCAACGGCGGCACGACGAACCTGAGCGCCAATGCCACTCTCACCGGCGGCCTGGTGGGCAGCGGCACCCTGGCCACCCAGGGGAACGTGACGATCAACGCCCAGCAGACCCTGAGCTTCGGCGGCACGCTGCGGGTGGACAGCGGCCAGTTGACCATCCAGACGCCTGCCGCCGCAGCCCCACCGCCGGGGGCCGTGGCCTTCTGGACCTTCGACAACGCCGGCAACCTGGGCGCCGACACGATGGGGGCCTACAACGGCACCCTGATGGGCGCGCCGCTCCCGGTCCAGGTGCCCGGCCGCATCGGCGGCGCCCTCGACTTCGAGAGCACCCAAGGCAACTACGTTGACCTGCCCGACGGCATGGCCAACTTCACCAACGGCATCACCGTGGCCGCGTGGGTGAAGTACGAGTCGTACAGCAACTGGAACCGCATCATTGACTTCGGGAACGGCGCGGGCAACAACAACATCGTGCTGGCGCGCCGCGGCGGCGAGCCCAACGGCCGCTGGGAGGTCTTCAACACCGCCGGTGGCACCGAGACCCACGACTTCAGCAACAACCCGCTCCTCAACGGCCAGTGGTACCACGTGGCCGCCACCATCGCACCGGGAGCCACCAACGCCTCCGTCTCCACCGTCTACATCAATGGAGTCCCCTACGACACCAAGTACGACTCCACAGTGCCGCCCAACGTGACCCGCGTGAACAACTTCATCGGGGAGAGCAACTGGGGCGGTGACGACTTCCTGGATGGGATAATGGACGAGCTGCTCGTCTACAATCGCGCCCTGGGGGCAGGAGAGGTGCGGGCGCTCTACAACGCGGGGCTCGTGGGGAGCTACGCGCCCTTCATCGGCGACGTGCGCCTGGCGCCCGGCACGAGCCTGACCCTCGGCGGCGGCGGCGTCGCCGCGGCCACCTCCATCGGCAGCACCACCGGGGCGCCTATGGTCACCGGCGGCATCACAATGAGCAATCCCGGCTCGCCCACCCTCTCCGTGAACCCGGCGGGCGACAGGCTCACCACTGACGCCACGATCAACGCCACCGGCTTCAACGTCACCGGCCCGGGCACCGTGGCCCTCAGGCGGAACCTGACACTCACCGGCGGCCTCACCGTCGCCAGCAACGCCACCCTGGCCACAGAGAACAGCCTCACGGTGGATGCCTCGGCCGGCTCCGTGAACATCGTGGGCAACCTCAACGTCAACGCCGCGACCACCCTCACCATGCGAGTCGCGCCACCCGTCCCGATGCCCGCCAACCTCACCATGTGGCTCGACGCCGCCGACCGGAACGGCGACGGCACGCCCGACAACTCCGCCGACGGCACCGCCGTCTCCACCTGGGTCAGCCGCAGCGGCTCCGGCTTCCGCCTGGTCGCCTGGAACAACGACCCCTACTGGACGCCCACCACCGTCGCCAGCGGCATCGGCGGGAAGCCCGTCGTCCGCTTCCAAGAAGACTACATGTGGTCCGACAACTACGACATGAACAACCCCTTCACCATCTTCGCCGTCTCCAACCTGATCGGCGGGGACAACGAGCGGCTCATCTCGTCCCGCAACATCAACTGGCTCATGGGCTACCACGGCGGCCTCCAGGGCGTCCTCCACGCCAGCGGCTGGATCACCCACCCCGGCCCCGCAGCCGACACCACCCCCGACCTCTTCGCCTCGACGAACACCGGCGGGCCCTATTACCAGTTCTACTGGAACGGCAACAACATCACGGGCAACGCCACGGGCGGCAACGACCGCATCGGCCAGCTCGCCCTCGGCGGCTACGGCGGCATCGGCGAAACCTCCCGCGGCGACGTCGCCGAAGTCCTCATCTTCGACCGCGTCCTCAACGCCGCCGAGCTCAACAACGTGGGCGGCTACCTCGCCAACAAGTACGGCCTCTCCTCCAGCTACACCGGCTACCTTGGCACGCCCGACCTCGGCAACGTCACCCTCGGCGCGGGCTCGACGCTCCGGCTCAACGACGACGGCTCCGGCCAGGCCCAGTTCACCTCCATCACCGCCGGCAACGCCGCCACCATCCAGGGCCACCCGACCCTCACCGGCGACCTGCGCCCCGGCGCCAGCCCAGGCACCCTCAACGTCATTGGCAACCTTACCTTGGCCGCAGGCTCCACCTACCACTGGGAGCACGACGGCACCACCGGCGACATGGTGAACGTGACCGGCAACTTGACCACGCTCGGCAACATCAACCTCGGCGTCTCACTCGGCAGGCTCATACCCGATGGCACCTACGACGTCGGCACGGTCACCGGTTCCATCACCCTCGGCGGCGGCGTGAACGTGGTGAAGGAGAACCCCTATGCCCAACTCATCAACTCCGCGACCGTCGGCGTCATCCCAGGCGCACCCAACAGGGTTGTGCTCGCCATCGACATGATGGACAACATCCTGAACTGGACGAGCAACACGGGGACCGACTGGAACAACTCGGCGCACTGGACGCCGGTCCAGGTGCCAACCGCCGCGACCCACACGGTCGTGGCCACGAGCAACCGCATCGCCACAGTCACCTCGACCATGCCCACCCAGGCCGCCCAGAGCCTGATCGTGGACAACGCCGGCCACGTCCTCATCGAGCCGGGCGGGCGGCTCCAGGTCACGGAGAATGCGGACGTGATGCCCGCCGGCAACCTCACGGTCCTCGGCGGCCTCAAGGTCGGCAGCATCACAGGTCCGCCCGCGGGGCTCCTCAGCGGCCTCATCGCCCACTGGGCCTTCGATGGCAACCTGAACAACGACTCGACCTACTCCGGTTTCAACGGCACCGCGAACCCCAGCGTCGCCTACAGCACCAACGTCCCGCCCCAGCTCGGCATCGGCCAGTCACTCCAGCTCAACGGCTCAAATTGGGTATCCGTAAGCCAGCCCGCCGCCACCCCCGTCACCGGCACCTACACCGTCTCGGCCTGGGCACAGGTCGCCAACAACGCCGCGAACAACATCTTCGACACCCGCCGCCCGACCGAGTTCGGCTTCGACATGAAGCTCCAGAACGGCAACCTGGTTCACGGGGATATCGGGACCGGCGGTGGCTGGCTCACGACGGCCGCCGATGCCGCCCTCGCCTACTCGACCAACACCTGGTACCACATCGCCTATGTGGTGACGCCGACCGGCTACAACCTCTACGTGCGCAACACGAGCGGCAGCCTCGTGGCCACCGGTTCTGGCTCATACTCCGGCACGCCGGTCCTCCTCGATGGTAGCCACGTCCTGAACATTGGGCGCCACAGCGGCGGCGGCGAGAACCTCACCGGCCTGATTGACGACGTGGCGGTCTGGAACCGCGCCCTCACGGGCGCCGAGCTGCTCGACGTCTTCAACTTCGGCATGGTCTCCAGGGCCGTGGGCGGCACCCTCACCACCGCCGGCACCACCTACTTCGGCCCATACGCCGACATCGACGTCCCGAAGATCGACGTCATCGGCGGCACGACCACTGGCGCGCCCAACCAGCCGCCCGTCCTCAAGACCGGCACCACCCTGCGCCTCGCCGGCGGCAACCTCGCCGGCGCCCTCGCCCTCACCAACCCCTCCACCACGGCCGGCTCCTACGCCCTCGAGGTCGAGAACGGCACATCGAGCGCCTGGCTCACCGGCCAGGCGGCCTCCCTCCGCAAGTCCACCCCAGGCTCCGCCACCTTCTCCGGCCTCGCCGACCTCAACAACATCCGAGTCGAGGCCGGCACCCTCAACTTCATCGAACCCGCCAGCTTCCTCCGAGCCAACAACATCACCGTCGCCGGCGGCACCCTCATGAGCTCCAAGAACACCACCGTCGGCACCCTCGCCCTCGACGGCGGCACCACCATCCTCGCACGCGACACCAAGATCACCACCGCCCTCCGCGGCTCCGGCACCCTGATAGCCGACGGCACCTTCACCATTGACGCCGCCACTGCCGGCGTGGGCCTTAGCGGCGAGCTCCGCGTAACCTCCACCGTCCCAGCCATCAGCGGCGCGCTCACCATCAACACCCCGCCTATCGGCACCCCAGACCCCAACCTCATGAACGGCCTGCGCGGCTACTGGCCCCTGAATGGCGACGTGAACGACTACTCCGGCAACGGCAGGAACGGCACGGCGTTCAATGGCCCCACCTGGGCCAGCGACGCCGTGCGCGCCAGCAGCCTCCGCTTCGACGGCTCCGACGACTACGTGACCATGCCCGCCCTCGGCGTCAGCGGCAACGCCCCACGCACCATCGCAGGCTGGGCGAAGTCCAACGACGCGGCCGGCGCCGATGGCGACTGGACGGGCATCTTCGGCTTCACCCCGGCCCAGGAAGGCCAGGGGCGCTTCTTCGACGTCGAAGTCCGCGGCGGCGGCGCCCCCAAGCCCTACTGCCTCCACCTCTACGCCCGCGAGGACAACTTCGGCCCCCTGACCAACGACCCCAACTGGCACTTCTTCGCCGCCGCGTACGACGGCACAAACGTCCGGCTGTACACGGACGGCAGTGCGACCCCTGTTCTGACCTACACGCCCTCCTGGCCGCTCGACCTCTACGACCAGTTCGGCATGGGCCGGCGCGTCGGCCAGAACCAGTACTTCAACGGGCAGGTGGACGACGTAGCGGCCTGGAACCGCGCGCTCACCGGCGCCGAAATCCAGGCCTTCCGCCAGGGCGCACTCGCCGGCGGACCAGCACGCCTCGGCGACGTCCGTCTCGACCCGGGCAGCCAGCTCACCCTCGGCGGCTCCGCCATCGCCACCCTCAACTCCATGGGCACCACCGGCGGGCCAACCGTCGCCGGACCCATGACCCTCGCCGGCAACGCCAACCTCCGCGGCGGCTCCCAGTGGCTCACCGTCAATGGCTCGCTCGACGCCAACAACTTCAGTGTCACCGGTCCCGCCGGCGTCGACGTGGGCGTCACCCTCCTCGACAACCTCACCGTGGCCTCCGGCGGCAGCCTCAGCGTGCCCCAGGGTGTCACCCTCGCCTCCGACGGCAACGTCACCATCTCCGCGCCCCAGGCCAGCATCAACTTCAGGGGCGCGCTCAACGTCGAAAGCGCCTCCCTCACCCTCGTCCTCCCAGCCGCCGACCCCACCATCAAGCCCCCCACCGATGCCGCCGCCTACTACTCGTTCAGCAACACCTACACCAGCGGCGCCTTCACCTGGGTCACCAACGAGGGCACCCTCGGCTCCAGCAAGAACGGCCAGCTCCGCAACCAGGCCACCACCACCACCGCCGGCAGGATCGGCGCCGGCATGCTCATCCCCACCTCAGGCACAGGCGCCTACATGCGCCTCAACGAAGCCCCCAGCAGCAGCATTGACATTGCCACCGAGTGGACCATCGCCGCCTGGTTCAACAACCTCTGGGGCGACGACTGGCGCACCCTCACCCGTGGCGCCTCCAACGATCACCAGATCATCGTCGAGAACGGCAGCCAGCGCCTCGGCATGTACGACAATGCCGGCGGTGGCGGCTTCCGGCCCGCCCTCGACGGCGGCGGAAACCCCGTCAACATCGCCCCCAGCAGCGGCTGGCACCACGTCGCCGCCGTCGGAAAGGCCAACGGCACCACCGACTACTACGTGGACGGCGTCTTCCGCGGCACCGCCGACCGCCGAAGCACCACCGAGGTGAGCTGGATCGGCAACGGCGAAGGCTGGGGACAGGAGTTCGCCAACGTGGTTGACGAGTTCCTCGTCTACAACCGGACCCTCACCGCCACGGAAATCCAGAACCTCTACCTCGCCGGCCTCCAGGGCAACTATGGCGCCACGCGCCTCGGCGACCTCACCATGGCCCCGAACACCCAGCTCATCGCCCAGGGCGGACCGGTCGGCTTCAGCACCGCCAGCATCGGACACGCCGCCACCCTCACCGGCGACATCACCTTCGACCGCCGCTTCACCCCCAACGGCCTCAACCCCGGCTCCTTCATCGTCCAAGGCGCCGCAGGCCCCGGCACCCTGCGAATCGGCGACGGAGCGGTCTACGAGTGGAGCTTCACCGGCCCAACCACCCACGACCTCATCAGCGTCGTGGGCGACCTCATGTTCGACAAGAGCTTCACCCTCCGCCTCTTCGGCGAGGGCGGAACCATCCTCTCCACCGACCTGATGCCGGTCTTCTACGCCGACAACCTCTTCGTCGGCGGCCTCCCCTGGAACGCCCAGACCAACCCGCTCCAGTACACCATTGACATCGGCAACCTGATGGACCCGCAGCACCTCTACCTGTGGGACCTCAGCACGGCCACGCTCCAGGTGCTCAGCGAGGAGCGGGGCTGGGGCATCTACCTCACCGGCCTCACCGCCCTCGCCATCCCCGAGCCGAGCACCCTGGCCCTCCTCGGCCTCGGAGTCCTGGCCCTCCTGCGCCGCCGCCGCGGCCGGGCCGCCTAGCCGCCGCCGCTCTCCTGAACGCCCTCCGAGGCGAGGAACCCCGTCGCGGGTTCCTCGCCTTGCCGTTTCGTGGCCCCGCTCGGCGAAGCCCTTGGGGCCAGCCTCCCCCCTCGGTCGATCCGCCCCATTTGGGCACTTTGGCGGCCCCGTGGCTTCCGGGGCCGTTCCCTCCATTCTGGATCAGCCAGAACTTGACCCAGATTGAGCGCTTTGGCGATCCGGAGCCTTCCGGGGGCTTCCCACCATACTGGTTCAACCGTGCGCCACACACTTGACCCACTATGGGCTTTTTCGATGCATGTCCTGCCACCCCTGGTGTCATGCTTCAGACGGAACTGGACAAACTCCCTCGGGCGGATAGTATGTAAGCCCGAAGGAGGCAATGTCCATGACGCAGCAGCGACGCCGGTTTTCGGCGCAGGAGAAGGGGGCCATCCTGCGGCGGCACTTCCTGGAGAAGGTGCCGGTCTCAGACCTCTGTGACCAGAACCACCTCAACCCCACGCTCTTCTACCGCTGGCAGAAGGAGTTCTTCGAGAACGGGGCCGCGGCCTTCGAGCACGACCATGGCTCGGAGGTCCGGCGCCTCCAGGAGCACAACGAGGCCCTCACGACCAAGCTGGCTCACAAGGACGAGGTGATCGCCGAGATCATGGAGTCCCACGTCGCTCTAAAAAAAACGCTTGGCCGGGTCTGAAAGGCGCCTGGACGCCCCACGACGTGCGCGATCAGGTGGTGGACTACATGCGATACTGGTCGGGCAAAACGGAACTCCCGGTGGCGCGCCTCGTGGGCTGGCTGGGCCTGGCCCGCAGCAAGTTCTACGACTGGCAGGGGCGCTACGGCCAGGCGAACGAGCATAATGCGCTCGTCCCGCGCGACTGCTGGCTCGAGGACTGGGAGCGCGCCGCCATCGTGGTCTACGCCCGCCACCACCCCCTCGAGGGCTACCGCCGCCTGGCCTTCATGATGCTCGACGAGCTGGACGGCTTCTCCCGCTACATCGTCCACTGGGAAATCCGCGAGAGGATGACCGAGCAGGACGTGGAGGTGATCGTCCAGCGGGCCCCCGAGAAGTTCCCGGACGCCAAGCCCCGGATCATCTCCGACAACGGCCCGCAGTTCATCGCACGGGACTTCAAGGAGTTCCTCCGCATCGCGGGCATGACCCACGTCCGCATCAGCCCCGGCTACCCCCAGAGCAATGGAAAAAAGGAACGCTTCTACCAGACCCTCAAAACGGAGTGCATCCGCCCCGGAACCCCTCTGAGCCTGGAGGAGGCCCGGCGCCTCGTGGCCGACTTCGTGGCCCACTACAACGCCAAGCGGCTCCACAGTGCCATCGGCTACGTCGCGCCCCTCGACAAGCTCGAGGGCCGGGCGGAGGCCATCTGGGCCGAGCGCGACCGCAAGCTCGCCGCGGCCCGCGAAGCCCGGGCCGCCCGCCGCGCCCAGGCCAGGCTCGGCACCGAACCAAGAGAGCTCTTGACAACCAGAAAGGAGACGCCTATGATCCACCCGGCCGGCGAACCGGAAGCGGGCCCTGCTGGAGAGCAACCCGCCAGGGATACCCGGCTGGGGTGTGGCCGAAAGGCTCGGGCGGGGATGGCCCCTCGGGGCTATCCCTGCCCCCCTCTGAAGCCATTCGGCCTATCCCCCGATGCCTCAGAAAACTCCGACTGGCCGCAGGCCAGTCGTCCGTCCGAGTCTCTTATTCCCGAGGGCCGTTTGTCCAGTTCACGCTGAACCAGTACAGTACCGCATGGGCAGGGACGGCTTCGCCGCCCGAGATTTGCGCCGTTGGGCATTAAGAGGAAAACTACATGACAAGCAAAGAGAACTACAAACGAGCAATAGGAGGACCCAACCCATGATGAAAGCACCTGAAATATTCCGTTTCCAGAAGCTCGCATCCCGCTCCATCACAGCCGGCAATCCGACCGGCGCCAAGGCCGGACGCTTGCCGGAATATCGGCACGCGATACAGGTCGAACCGCACGAGAAGATAAGGCTGGCGGATGTCGAAGGTCCGGGAATGGTTCGGGGTATTTGGATGACCATTGGCAACAGGTCTCCGGAGGTTCTGCGCAGCATCGTCCTGCGCATCTATTGGGACGGATCCGAGTCGCCGAGCGTTGAGGCGCCCTTCGGCGATTTCTACGGGGCCGCACACGGCCGCCTGGGACATTATTCCACGCCCTGCCTCGGCATCAGTGAGGGAAAGGGCTTCTGGTGCTTCTTTCCCATGCCGTTCAGGAAAGGGTTCGTTCTTGAATTCGATAACGACCAGGACGAAGGGGTCTGCCTCTTCTACCAGATCAATTACACACTGGGCGACAAAATCACTTCCGACATGGGACGGTTCCATGCGCACTTCAGGAGGAGCGTGCCTCCCATCGGCAAGAACCATCCCGTCATGACCGCGCGAAATACGCCCGGCGTCTATGTCGGCACGCTCATCTCCGCGCTGCCGCGCACGAAAGGCACCTGGCGCGAGGGCGAGATACAGTTCTATATCGACGGGGACACGGCGGTTCCCACCATCGTCGGGACGGGATGGTCGGACTGGTTCCTCTCGGCCTGGGGACTGGGCGTCCACCAGTCCGCGTACGCCGGCTCGAATTACCAGGTCCAGCACCCGGAATTCGGCGACCGCTACTACTGTGGCTGTTACCGCTTCCACCTAATGGATCCCATCTATTTTCAAAACGATATGCGGGTCGAGTATACCCAGACAGGCCAGGGCGGTTCGGGCTGGTTCGACGAGCGGAGCGACGACTGGTGCAGCGTCGCCTACTGGTACCAGAACCTGACGAAGGAGCCCTTGCCGCCCGTCCCTCCCCGCGTCGAGCGCATCCGCGACATCGCGCAGCAGCCGTGGGAACTGGAAGCGCTGAAAGCCATCCGTGCGAAAAAGATGTCCTCGGACGGAGCCGAGAGCGGCCTGGTGTTTTGAACGGATGACGATGGACATTCCCGTGAAAGGATCATGACATGAAACTTCCTTCCATCCCGAACGAAGAGTACGTACGCCGAATTTCGAAGGCGCAGGAACTCGTCCGCGAACGCGGACTCGACATCCTGCTCGTCAACAGCAACGAGGCGGAGTTCGCCAACGTGCGGTATTTCTCGAACTACTGGCCGATCTTCGAGATCGCAGGGGTCGTTATACCACCCCGGGGCGAACCGACCCTGCTCATCGGCCCCGAGAGCCAGACTTTCGCGACCGACCGCAGCAGGATCGCCCGCGTGCGGCTGATGACCGAGTACCGGGAACCGGCCGACCCCGCCTATCCCGGCGTGCCGGTCTCGTCGTTTCGCTCGGTCTTCGCGGAGGCAGGGGTTCCGGAACCCCGCCGCATCGGCATCGGCGGGTACCTGGTGACCACCGCTCCCGTGCTGGACGGGCTCCGGGCGGCCTTCCCAGGCGCCGAACTCGTCCGCGCGGACGACATCCTGGTAAGCTTGCGCTCGGTCAAGAGCGACGCGGAGATCGCGTGTCAGAAAAAGGCGTTTTCCATCGCCGAGGACGCCATCGGCGAGATCCTCAGACAGATGCGGCCCGGGATGACCGAACTGCAGGTGGTCGGGATCTCCCAGAAGGAGATCTATGACCGCGGCGCGGAATACGAGGGTATGCCCCAGTACGTCTTCGCCGGACCGAGCACGACCCACGCGATATCCCGTCCCACGCACAGGGTGCTTCGGAAAGGCGACCTCGTACAACTCAACATCTCGGCCCGCATCGACGGCTATTCCTCGGGCGTCGGTCGGCCGGTTTGCCTGGGAAAGATGACGGAGAAGATGCGACGCATGGTCGAGTTCGGCAGGACCGCGCACCGGAACACCATGGAATGGATGAAGGCCGGCGTCGTCGCCTCGGAAGTGGCGAAGAAATACCGGAGATTCTTCAGTGAAAACGGCTACGACGATAGTTTCCTTTACGGACCCTGCCACGGGCTGGGAATGATCGAGGTCGAGCCGCCGTGGATGGAGGAGACCAGCGACTACCCGCTGAAGGAGAACATGACTTTCAACGTGGACACCTTCCTGTTCGCCCGCGGCGAATTCGGCCTCCGCTGGGAGAACGGCGTACGCGTCACGAGGGACGGCGTCGAGCCTTTCAGCGGCCGGTTCATGGACATCCTGGAGCTGGACGTATGACGAACGCAGGGATCCGTTCTGGACGATTCCGAGGATTTGACGGGACGGCCTATCGAGGGAGCGGACTTGCGGTCGCGCCGCCCTCGCGGGCGGGGAAGTGGAGATGGGTGTCAAATCTTCAAATACAGAACTCAGATCATCTGGGTGCGCTGACACCACAATTTCGCCTACGATCGAGTGACCAAAGTGAAGCAGATGGGGTAGCCGGCAGGCCCGGAAGTCCTGGGTGCACGGGCGTTGATCTCGGCGATG
>Ga0194112_10004824_pt1 | contig 18371 bp, 10 predicted proteins | sample TA2MahC400mmetaG_FD_146191 | JGI IMG/M metagenome (GOLD analysis project Ga0194112, IMG submission 146191) | Freshwater microbial communities from Lake Tanganyika, Tanzania - TA2015016 Mahale Deep Cast 400m | ecosystem: Environmental > Aquatic > Freshwater > Lake | place: Tanzania: Lake... | reverse complement strand
AAATTGGTTGATAGTTTAAGCAAGGGGTTACAAAAAGATTTTTAAAGGCAGAGGACGGTTATTTTCTCTATCGTCGAAAATAATATGTCAGGATATCAACAAATTTATTATCCGGAAAGCAAGTTTGGCGGCTTTACTTATCTTGATGGCACAATTGTCTTTTATTCAAGAATCAATGCCTTACTTAGACCGCAATCGGTGGTGCTTGACGTTGGGTGCGGGAGAGGCGAATATCAAGATGACCCTGTGTCTTTTCGAAGAAATTTACGGATACTTAAGGGGAAGTGTCAGAAAGTTATTGGCATTGACGTAGATGACGTTGCTGTTAAAAATCCTTTTCTTGATGAATTTCATAAAATTGAATCGAGTCAATGGCCGATAAGAAGTGGGTCAATAGACCTCTGTCTTTGTGACCACGTTATAGAACATATTAAAAATCCGGAATTTTTTTTCTCTGAATGCGCAAGGGCGGTTAAACCGGGAGGGTATATCTGTATTCGCACCCCCAACGCATTGAATTATATTGCCCTTTTTTCTCGTTTAATTCCTAATCGTTTCCACGGTAAAGTACTTGGGAAGGTACAGGAAAATCGGCAGAGCGAGGATGTTTTTCCAACGTTTTATCGCTGCAACACAAAGAAGAAATTAAAAAAGATGATGACAAGGTTTGGTTTTGACTCCTCTGTCGCAGGATATGAAGCGGAACCTCAATATTGTAATTTTTCCCATCTTGCCTATTTTCTCGGGGTATTGCATCAAGGTCTCGCCCCAAACTTTCTAAAAGCGGCGTTATTTGCATTTGGGAAAAAGAGATAAATTTTTATATGCGGTTTGGAATGCGGCCGAACCATCGGGAGGTATGGCTGCGGATGTTAATCTTGATTCCGAAAGGTTTTGCGAAGCAGTGGAAGTCGGTCTTTATAATACCGATGGTTGGGTCCGCTTTCTTTTACCGGTTGAATTTGAGGCATATCAGGGAGCGTTTGACAAAGAACAACGTTATGCCTGGGAAATTACAAAACCAGGATTTCCCTGTGTCGCAGAGGCTCGGCTTGAAATTTTGCCTTTTGGCCGAGATGTGTTCAACAGTGTTTCAGGGGTGATTGCGGGCGGACCTGTGGGCGATTTTTCCTTCATCACTATAGTTAAGCTCCATCTTGAGGGGGTGGGATGGCGCATTCTTGATACAGAGATGCGAGCGGATAATTCAGGTTCAAAAGAACCGATTTGGTTGCCGCTTCATCGACGGGTTGTAGCCATTGTGCCCCGGGTCGGAAAATCGCCATTGGTGTTTCAGACAACACCCGACGGTGAACTGGATGAGCGCGGGCTCCATTTTGTACTTGACGGTGAAAACCGCGAACTCGCCATTTCACACCTTTCACGCGCGGTGCTGACTGAGTTGGGATGGCTTCGGGATCCATAAAGGATTCGACCGCCTTGTTGCAATAGAGGCGGTCTTTTTGTCTTTTTGTCACTCCACAAAAAGAGAAGTTTCTGTTATCATAAGATAATATGTGCGGCATTACCGGCTTGATTGGTCCAAAAAATTTAATACAAGAAGATCGGCTTAAAGCCATTGCCTCTTTTTTCGCCCATCGGGGGCCGGATGATGAGGGGGTTGAAATAATTCCTCTTCCTGGTTCCGATCAGATAGTAGGATTAGTTCATCGTCGACTGTCAATTATTGATCTTTCATTGACCGGACATCAGCCCATGCAGGACCAAAAAACAGGAAATTGGATAGTTTTTAACGGAGAGATTTATAATTATCGCGAACTGCGCGGGGAGCTGGAAGAACAGGGGCATGTATTTCATTCAAATAGTGATACCGAAGTAATTCTTAAAGCATATGCATCCTATGGCAGGAAGTGTATTGAAAAATTGCGCGGAATGTTTGCGTTCGGTCTTTTTGATGTAAAGGCGCAAAAAATATTTTTAGCGGTTGACCGATTTGGAATTAAGCCCCTTTATTTTTATAGACAGGAAGGACTATTTGTTTTTTCTTCCGAGGTTAGGACACTTCTTAAAGCAGAGATAGTGGGGAAAATGATAGAGCCGCTTGCGATAGAATCATTTCTTGCTTACGGCGCAGTACAAGCGCCCCTTACAATAATAAAAGGAGTGAAAGCTATGCTTCCTGCTCAGTTATTGATATACGACTGCGTAACGCGCGCCATGCATCAAGAAATCTACTGGAAACCGGAACAGGGGCGAGTGAAAGATGAAGTCCCATTTAGAGAATTTCTCCTTAGTTCTGTGCGGCATCATCTTGTTGCTGACGTACCCATCGCTCTTTTTTTAAGCGGCGGAGTTGATTCAAGCTCATTGGCGATTTTAATCAATGAAGTAACGGGTGGAAAAACACTTGATTCTTTTTCAGTGACATTTGCCGAAAAAAAGTATGCTGAAGGAAAATATGCAAAAATAATCGGCGAGCGTTTTTGCGCCCGTCATCACGAGATTCAGTTATCTGATACAGATCTTCGTCGGCTTCTCCCTCAGGCCATCGGAGCAATGGATCAACCCACGGTTGATGGAATTAATGTTTATGTGATTTCTAAAACAGTGCGCGATGCAGGGATTAAAGTGGTGCTGTCAGGACAAGGAGGAGATGAAGTTTTTGGCGGTTACTCAACATTTAAAAGGATTCCTCGCATTCAGAATATTTATAATACGCTCAATAAATTTGTTGTTCCCCCCTATTATCGTATCGCCAAATTATCAAAATTACTTGACAAACTGCGGGACCGCTCTTCTTATATTGAATCAAAATTTTCTCAACTATGCGCTGCGGAAGGAACTTTTTTATCTACGTATCTTATTCTGCGTCAACTCTTTGCTCCGGGAGCGCGAAAGCATCTTTTAATAAATCCTTTATCTGAGCATCTTTTCAACGGAATCCCCGAGCAGGTGGCCCAAGAATTAAAAAGTATTTCTCAATCATTAGATTTATTCAGCGCCATTTCTTTATTTGAATTACGGTTGTATCTTGCCAATACGCTATTACGGGATGGAGATACGATGAGTATGGCTCATGGTCTTGAGGTGCGGGTGCCGTATCTTGACCACGTGTTAGTAGAGCGGGTACTGAATGTCCCGATGCAGGAGAAGGTAGATGCGAAGTTACCAAAGGCATTACTTCTCCGGCAGGTCATTGATAAAATTCCGCGAGAAGTTTATTCACGACCTAAAATGGGCTTTACATTTCCCTGGGAGAATTGGTTGAGGGGATATTTACGGCCGGAGATTGAAGAGATATTTTTTGGCTCCCGGGCGAACGAGATCGTCGGGTTTAATAGAAATATATATCAAATCCTTTGGAAGGAATTTCTTCAGCGGAAAAAGGGTATTACCTGGGCCCGTATTTGGGCATTATATGTTTTACTTCTTTGGATTGATAAAAACATTGAAAGGGTTTAAAACCCCTATTGAGAATGGAAAACCCATATTCTGTAATTGAAGAAATTCCAGAATACAACAAACGGAGCGGCAATTATTTTTGAAACGAGATCGTGAAGAGAGAATATTTCTACGCCCATATAAAGCACTCCTTCTGCGATGCTAATTCCTATCAGCGTTGTAAATACAAATTTCATATATTGCGCTAGATGTTTTCTTTCATGATTATTAAAAGTCCAGTATTTATTCCAAAAAAAACTCCAGGTGACCACAATAAGGAAGGCAATCGCATTTGCCCAAAGATAATGTTTTTTCCAGAACTCAAAACCCCGCGTTAGGGCAGTATAAATTCCGAAATCCAAGCCCGTATTAATCAAGCCGATAATCACATACCGAAAAAATTGTTGGATAATAGGAGATGAATGATTATGAGATTTCATTGCCGGTTTTTTCAAGTTATAATTTTAAAGAATTTATTTTATTATAAGACAATACAAACACAAGGTCAAAAATTATAATAGTATTCTGCCTCGAATCAAATTTTTTTCGGATAGTTTTTTATATAAACAGAATATTTTTTTCAATAATTATTTGAAAATTTATTTTTAATAATTTAGAATTAAAGAAGCAGTGTTAAAATTTTGGGTTTTGGTCGAGCCCAATTTGAAGATTTAGGTTGTTAATTATAAAAATATGTTATTATATTCTTTCTTTTTCGCCGGTTTTTTAGGCGGCGTAGTGCGGGGAATAGTCGGGCTTATAAAGCATGTTCAGTCCTATAAAGAAGTTCCAATCAAGCCCTGGTATTTTTCCGGTATGGTTGTTTTGTCTGGCTTAATAGGGTTATTGTCGGCTTGGATTGTTCAGGAACTGGGCATTACTTTTTTAGGAGTAGAAACCCTTTCTCCTGCCATTGCTGTGATTGTCGGATATGCTGGCGGAGATTTTATAGAAAACATTTTTAAGATTATTATCAAGCAGCCAAATTTATAGGGTTTTCATCAGATGAAAAACAGAAAAAGATTTTTTAAATTTATTTTATTAACAGGTGATATTATTTTAATATATTCTGCTTTATTTTTAGCTTTAAGGGTGAGGTATGGCGATTTTTCTTTTTGGATAAGCACCCAAATAAAAGTTATTCTTTTTCATTTTTCTTTTATTTTTTTCTTTTGGTTTATATTTCTTTATATTTTAGATTTTTATGAAATACCCCCTCTTAAAAAAGTTTTTGATTTTTTCAGGAATTTATTAATTTTTATATTTTCAGCCGGTGCCTTAGGGGCAGTTTATTTTTATATTAGGCCAGAGACCCTGATTACGCCAAGGATAACTTTATTTTTAAATGCTTTAATATTTTCTGTTCTTTTTTGCGGCTGGCGATATATTTTTAGCCATATTTTAAAACTTAAAAATTTCAGAGAAAAAATAGCCGTAATCGGATTCAAGCCGGGCTTAGAAGAAGTGATTGATAACCAGATTCTTTCTCGGGCGGGATACGAGATCTCGGTTTTTTTTAATCCGGAGACCTTTTCTCTGGAAAAATTTTCGCACTTTTTAAGCTTGGCAAAATATGGGGTTGTTTTTGATATTAAAGAATTAAGAGAAATAATTAAAAAAGAAAGAATAGGAACCGTGGTTTTCCCTCGCTTTCTTACCGGGAATGAAAAAATAATTCAACAAATTTTTTCCAATTTACCCTTAAGAATGAATTATGTTAGTCTTGCCGCTTTTTATGAAATAATAAAAAAGAAAGTGTCTTTGGAGGTTATTGATGAAATTTGGTTTTTAGAAAATCTTGCCCGTTCGGAAAGGGGAGTTGGAGAGATATTAAAAAGGGGATTTGATATATTATTTTCTGTTGCCGGACTTTTAGCCGTAGCAGTCCTTTTTCCATTTATATCTTTGGCAATAAAATTAGATTCTCCGGGGAATATTTTTTATTCTCAAAAGAGAGTCGGTAAAGATGGTAAACAATTTACTCTTTATAAGTTTAGAAGTATGAAGGAAAGTCCGGATCAGAACAGATGTCCCTGGAGAGAAAAAGACCAAAGTCAAATTACTAAAGTGGGCAGGTTTTTAAGAAGAACCCATTTAGACGAAATCCCCCAGTTTTGGAGTATTTTAAAAGGAGATTTAAGTTTTGTTGGCCCGCGACCTGAATGGGCAATTTTGGCCAAAGATTTTGAAAAAGAAATTCCTTTTTACCGCCAACGTTGTTTAGTCAGACCCGGCTTTACCGGTTGGGCTCAGTTGCATTATTTAGCTTCTACTTCGGTTGAAGAAGCGAGAGAGAAATTCCAATATGATCTCTATTATATTAAAAATCGGAATTTATTTTTGGATTTAGGAATAATTCTAAAAACCATTCGTATTATTTTTAAATAATGATAATTTTTAAAATATTACAGCAATTTTTGGTTCCCAGTTTTTTTGTTTTTGTTTTGATTTTAGCCGGGTTGCTTATTTCCTTAAGGAGAACCAAAAGAAAAATCGGAAAAATACTAATCGCGGTCGGGCTTTTGCTTTATTATTTTTTTTCAACAACAATTGTCAGTAATTTTTTACTTTCTCCTCTGGAAAATAAATATTCTTATTTAGGGGTTGAAGACATAGATAGGGCGGATAAGATTGTTTTGCTTTTGGGCGGAAGAGAAGCCGATGTTTTAAGGGGAAGCGAGGTTTTGCGCATCTCTCATCTTAGAAAAAACCGGGTAAAAATTATTATTTCCGGGACAAACCCTCTTTTGCCGGGCAGCGAGGAGGCCCTGGGGGTTAAAAGATTTTTTGTCAGTAGGGGATTGGTGGAAGAAAATATTATTATTGAGGGTCAATCGCGAAATACATTAGAAAATATTAGAAACGTAAAAAAACTCGTGGAAGAAAGGCCGTTTTTCCTTGTTACCTCGGCTTATCATATGGAAAGAGCAATGAGAGAGTTTGAAAAAATGAGAGCCAGGCCTATTCCAGCGCCGACTGATTTCAAAATAAAGAGAGAATACAATATCCTGGATTTTTTTCCAGACGCTGAAAAATTGAGAAATACCAATTTGGCTTTCCACGAATACTTTGGAATTTTATTTTATCGGTTGTGGTATTAGTGAGCCCGTTAAAATTTACGAAGTTGATTTATTTTCTATTTCTGATGATCTAATAAAATGGAACTTAATAAAGAACAAAAACAAAAAATAAAGAAGATTGGGGAAGATTTTAATTTAAAATTAATAATTCTTCATGGTTCTCACGCTAAGAAAACCCTTAGAAAGGGAAGCGATTTAGATATTGCTGTTTTAGGCGAGAAGTCGCTTGACTTTGAAGCAGAATTAGCATTGTATTCGGCGCTTGCTAATATTTTTGGCGATAGCCGAGAAAGAGAATTGGATGTCAAATCTTTGCATGGCGTTGACCCCTTTTTTAGATATCAAGTAATGAAAGACGGAGTTTTATTATATGGAAGTTCTCATGATTTTTATACTTTAGGGCACGAGCGTGATAAAGATAGAAATAGAATCTGGTCTTCCGAAAAAGCGCAAAATATTTTAAATGAAAAAAGCGGATTAATTTTAGCCGAGCATCGGGAGAGGACTGAAATAGAAAAAATGGCCTTAGGGGACGAGATTCATCTTTCTGAAGAAAATATCAAAGTTTTAGAAAAAGACATTGAAAGGATTGAAATTAAAATATCTTCCTTAGAAGCGGAGAAGAAAAGCTTGGAGGCGAAAGTTGACGCCCTGCAACAAATTTTAATTTATCAGCAGGACCCAGGAACTCAGTTTGCTTTATTTGACGCAAAAGAAAAAGTGGAGGTAAAAAAACAAGAAATTGAAAACAGGCATCTGCAAATTAATTCTTTAGAAGGGCAGATTAATGATTTTAAAAGCAAAATTAATTCTTTAAAATTAGGGATAGAAAATATTCGTCCCACATCAGTAATAAGACCACCCACCATTTTAGAAGAACCAATAGAGTCGAGGCCTCTGCTTAATATGGCAATAGCCGGAATCTTGGGATTGTTTGTGGGAACATTTTTGGCTTTTGGAAAGGAATGGTGGGAGAAGAGCGAGTTATCCACTTCTCGGGGTTGACACAAGTCTTGGGGAAAGTGCTATAATAAATAAATGTGGAAAAGTGATTTTTCCAATTTTATTAATTTATCTCTCACCTTTTTTCCTGAAGGAAAAAAGGTGAGGGTTTTAATCAAAAAGCCCGAACGTTTTTTGAACGGAAGGGTTTTTTAATAATTTTATGCCGTACAAAAAAATAATCGTTTTATTAGTTGCTTTAACAATGTCCCTGGGCCCGGCGACAAATTTATTAATCGCGGCTCCTGCCATAACATCAGTTACTGTCACAACCAACTCGGCCCGGATTGTCTTTGACCAGTCAGATATGATTACAGCTGTTTCAGACGAGGAAAATTATGCTCAAAGCGTGAATAATTTTTCTAATTATTTTTTGCAATGGGGAGCAGATGATATTGCTTATCCTTTGGCCGGGATGCCGGAGATATTTACTAATTATGTAAGCGAAGAAGGAGATGGAGTGGCCAATATTTTTGGTTTGAATTTAACCCAGAATAACGCTTACAAATTAACCATAAGCAATATTGCCAACACTAGTTTGGAAGCTGTAAGCCCTACTACTTTTGATGGAATAGTGGCTGCTTCAACCAACCCGGTAATAGATTATATTGAAAATATTACTGGCACCGCTCAAACTAATAACTGCTATGGTTATCCCTGCGGAAAAGCCGGAGAGCAGATTCGGATAAATGGGACAGGATTTGATACAACTACTGGAGTTGAAATTTATGGATTAGGAGATGTTCAATCAACTTCTGCGACTAGTACAACCCAAATTATATTAACGATTCCCGATGCTTCAGTAGGAAACAACGGAATTAGGGTCAAAAATTTAGATGACAATACTTTTTCTAATACGAAATATTTTGGAACTTATTATTCAACAAGCGGCGATTGCGGCGTTATTAAAGGAACTTTGACCAATTCCGGTTCCGCAGTGGGTGGCGACCAGAATAATGTTCCAGTAAGGTTAGAATCCTGGCACCAGATTTACGGAGAAAGCAAGAGTCATAGCAATGGCTATTATGCGGTTGTTGGTTATTCAAACAACACTTGTCAGATCGGTTCTTTTGATGTTCGTTTTACCACGCCGGCCGGCGCTACTGAAGCCGCGCCTTCGGAAGTTAGTTCTCAATCAGTTAGCAGTGGCTCAGTAACCAATGCCGGAGCCAAGGCCTTTAACCCGGCCAATGTCACTGGCTATGTTAAAGGACCCCTGGGAACCAGCGATGAAAACGTTGGTATGAATATGGTAACAATTACGGTTTACAATGATTCCTGGTCGGTCCAGCGCCGGGCAACAACCGACAAAAACGGCTTCTTTAAGGTTAATGTTCCAGTAACCAGCACCTCAAACTATTATACCATTGAAGCAGAACCCAATACCTTTTATAGAACCTCTCCTTACAGTTATCAGAGAGCAAAACAGAATATTACTATTTCTCAAGGGGGCTCGGCTCTTAATCAGACAATCAGATTCGCAGTTAAAAATGTCAGTGGAACGTTAAAAACACCGTCTGGAAATGTTAGCACTTCTAATCCAGTACCAAACACCGTTGTTCCTAATGCTCCTGTCGGGATTCATACTCAGGACTGGAGTATAAACGAGTGGACCAATACTGGTTCAGATGGAACCTTTAGTTTTGGCGTTCCGGCTGGTTCAAATTATGTTTTGGAAATAGAGCCACCCTGGGGAGACGCTACTTTCGGGGTCTATAGCAAAAATACCTACAGCGGTCTAACCATAGAGTCCACCTTAACCAATCTTGATACCCTGATTTCCGGAGGTCCGAGATTAGCGGTTTCTAATATTTTTGGCAGAGTAATGGCTGGCGGTTCTCCAATGGCTAATGCTTTTGTCGGTCTTAATAGGGAGGGTTATTGGAGCGGAGTAAACACTGACAGCGAAGGAAGATTTAGTTTTGCTGTTAGTCAATCAGGCAATTATTATCTTAATGTCAATTCTGTTTCGTCTGCCTATTCTAATTATAACGCCGAGGTCTCAATTTCCAGCAGCGAGGTCACCAGTGGCAAAAATTTAGGCGATATTGTTTTATCAGCGCCCAATGTTACGGGAAAGATTTATGACCCAAGCGGTCTTACTCCTCAAGCCAATATCGGCTTAGACATTTGTCCCTACAATGCGCCGGGGACGTGTTATTGGGGCCAGACCAATGAAAATGGCCTGTTTGGCATTGGCATTGTTCCTGACGGCACCTGGCAGTTAAATGTTAAAATTTGGGGCGCCAGCATTTATGGTTCTCCGGCTGCCATATTAATTGAAATTTCCGACGGTTCAGTAACAAGTGTAAGCGGTGGGGCTACTAATCTTAATGATATTAGATTAGCCGACCCAACCATTAATGGTCTATTGGGTATAGTTAAAGGTCCGGCTGGTTCAGATGATGAAGATAATGGCTTAGGGGCCAATTTAGGACTGCGGGAGCAGGGCAGTAAGGGAATGTCCACCTGGGTAAATGCCTTTTACAATCAGCAAAATCCTAATGACCCGAATAACGGAAAATTTTCCTTTGGCGCGGCAACAGCAGGAATAACTTATGAATTAGAAATAAATCCTCAATGGGGTTCAAGTTATTCAAGAGCAACCTATGTTATCACCGTGGCGGCTGATGGCACTGTTACTTGTAGCGGCACCAATTGTTCTGCTGGTTTTTCTTCAACTTCAGCCAGAAACATTACTGTTCGTTTGACCCAGCCCAATATTACCGGAACTTTAAAGACCCCGGTTTGGAACTCGGCTTATTCTGATTTAGGTATTGCTCAGTCGGAATTTGACCAAACGGTTCAATGGGGTTGGGTAAGTTTGTATAAAAAAGGGCCAATGATGGGTCCTGGCGGCTGGTATGGAGCCAATACTAATGAACAGGGTCAATTCAGTTTTGGCGGCATAACTGAAGCCGGGGATTATGTCCTAGAGTATAATCCCAGCTGGGGAAGTTCTTTCTCAAGGGCTCAACAGAATATTACTATTAGTTCAGAGGTGGCTGCTGGCGCAAGTTTACCCCTTGGAACAGTTCGGCTTTCTCTCCCTCAATTAAGAGGAACAGTGGTTAAGCCCGATGGAACAACCGCTGTTCAAAACGCCTGGATTCAGATATTTAATCCTTCTGATTGGAGCATCCAGCCCCAGGGTTCAAATACCGATTTCAATGGCAGATTCTCAATCGGCGGTCTGACTGACAATACCACTTATAATTTGGAAGTTAATATGCCCTGGGGCCAGGGTTTGATAGCGCCTTCTAATTTAACCGTAACATTAAGCAGCGGCGTGGGAGTGGTGAAGCAAGGCGGCCTGGCTTTGACAAATAATAAAATAACCCTTCAATACCCGACCAATACTCTTTCCGGCTGGGTTAAAAAATCAGGAACCACGGCTGTGTCTAATGCCCGGGTAGAGGCGCATAAAGATATGGGCGGCGGTTTTGTGGAAACCCGGACAGATGGCAGCGGAAATTATTCAATGAAATTAGGAGATGGTTCTTGGTGGGTAGGGGTGAGGCCGGACTGGGGTTCGGATATTGACTGGACATATAGCGAACCGCCAACCAGAATTACTTTTACCGGTAGTCAAAGTAAAACCCAGAACTTTTCTGTTTCAGCGACCAATGCCACTATTTATGGCTATGTCAAAAAGCCAGACGGCACAGCGGTCAATAATGTCTGGGTGGATATTTGTCAAGACAAAGGAATGTGCAACGGAAGAAGTACTGATTCTAATGGCAGATTTTCTATCAAGGTTTCAGCCGGAACCTATCGGGTTTCCGCTTTTCCGCCTGGCGAGTTAATGAACACCTTTGGCGCTCCGGATAAAAAAATAGTCACAGTGGCTGCTAATCAAAGCGCTGACGCCGGCACCTTAACCCTCAAGACAAAAAACAGCCATATTAAAGGAATAGTTCAAGACCAGGCCGGCAACCCTGTTTCAAACGTGGTTGTTAATGTGCATCAGTTTAATGAGCCGGGTTGGGGAATGAGCTTTACCGACACTACTGGTTCTTATGATGTAACGGTTTCAGCCGGCACCTGGATGGTAATGGTAATGCCAATGTCAAATCAATATGTCTATCAAGGCGGACCCCTAAAAGTTACTGTTCTGGCCAGCGAAACAAAAAGCGATAATAATTTCACCTTAAAATTAGCCGACTCCACCATTAAAGGAAAGGTCCGTCTGAGTTCAACAAGCGGCGATGTGGTGACTGATCTTTGGGGTGGTGTTTGGATAAAAGACACCAGTGTTGACGATATGCTTGATTTTGGCGGACCAATGGGTGATATGATGGAAAAATCAGGAATGATGGGAGGCGACCCCAGCGCTGGCGGAGGACCAATGGGTCCGGGAATGATGGACCAGGGAATGGGCACGGGCATAAATAATGGAGCCTTCCAATTAAAAGTTCCGGCAGGCACCTATGAAATAGGTCTCGGCACGCCGCCCGGCTCTCCTTACACTCTCTCTCAAACCGCGACAGTCACTGTTCTTTCTGACAGCGATCCAAACAATACTCTGGGTTATACTAATGTTAATTTAGTGGTGGTTCTTAATGACAAAATAATTTCCGGCCATTTCTATAAAGACGAAAACAGCAATAATTCTTATGATAGCGGCGAGGAAGTTTCCGGTCTGCGGGCAATGGTTCAGGCCAATAAAGACGGCGGCGGCTGGCAGATGAGCCAATCCGGTTCTGATGGTTCCTATTCTTTAAATGTTTCTTCTGGGACTTGGCTTGTTGACGCTTTTATTGACCCCTTTATGAGTTTTGGCGCCAGTCAGTATATGGTGGTCTCTCCCCAAGAAAAATTAACCATTACCGGCAATACCACCCTGAATTTTAAAGTAAAAGAATTAAACGCCACAATTTCCGGGACCGTGACTGACCCGGATGGCGCGGGAATGTCCGGGGTCTGGGTTTTTGCTGATTTCGGCTCAACTGAAATGCTCGCTGATTTTAAGGGCCCTGGCGGTCCTGGCATTGGCGGTTTCACTGACATTAATGGCAATTATTCAATCAAAGTGGCTGGAGGTACTTATAAAATCGGGGCTGGTATTCCTTATAATTACATCGAGGACTTTGTTAACCCTGATTTAATTCCCGTGACTGTTGCTTCGGGAGCCACTTCTTCTGATAATGACCTTCAGTTTAAGGCCTCAAACGCCACTATTTCCGGCAGCATCACCCTTAATGGTTCTTCCCAAGCCGGTTATGTTCGGGCTTGGTCAGACAGCGGCCGGGGAACCGGAACTGCCACGGCAACTGGCAATTATAGTTTGAAGGTTGTCCAGGGTGATACCTGGCATTTGGTGGCTGTGGCTAAGGTTAATAATGCTCTTTATCAATCAGCCGAAGCAACCGTAGTTGTGGATTCGGCCACCGAGACTCAGAACTTGGCTCTGGTTTCTCTTGGCCTAACCGTTCCTGAGGCTAAATCAGTTTCCTTTGACGCTTCAACAACAAAAACCCTTACCTTAACCGACGGTCTCACCCTTGAGATGCCGGCCGGAAGTATTGCCACCAGCGGCACGGTTACAGTGACGGTTACGCCAACGGTTGATGTCAAGCCTGATTCCAAAGAAAAACCCATTGGAATAACTTATAATTTCAGCGCCAAAGATTCTGATAGCCGTGATATTTCCGACCTTGCTCAAAACGTAACCATTACTATGCCTTATAATGAGGACTTGATTACAGCGGCCGGTTATTCTGAAGACAGTATTACGCCAAAATACTATGATGAGACAAGGGGAACCTGGGAAAACTACGATACCGTGATTCGCGATACTGAAAACAACCGATTGATTATAGTCACTGGCCACTTTTCCGATGGCGGATTGGTAGGCGGAGGCGGAGTTCCGACCGCTCCTTCTAATTTGTCAGCCACAGTTGTCAGCGGTTCTAGAATTACTCTTTCCTGGACCGACAACAGCGCTAATGAGACCGGGTTTAAGATTTATCGTAATGGTACCCGAATTACCACCACTGCGGCAGATGTTACTTCTTACACTGATACTGGGCTTTCTGCAGGGACAGCCTATTCTTATTATGTTAAAGCGACTAGCGCCTCTGGTGATTCGGCTGCTTCCAATACAGTCAGCGCAACCACTCAATCGGGCGCTGGGGGCGGATTTGATTTTACTACACCTTCAGACGATGGGGCGGCGCCAGCTGAAAAGCCAACTCCTGTTCCTGAACCAACGTCAGAAGAAGAAGCTCTTCCTGTCATTCCTGTTATTCCAACCTTAGAAAAGCCGATTTCCGAAATGACTGTTGAAGAATTAAGGGCAAAGATATCTGAATTTTTGACAGCCATTGAACAACTAAAAGCGCTTTTAGCCCAGATAACTCCAACCCCAACAGTTGTTGGAATTCCGACTGACTACAAATTTGAAGCAATATTAAAGCAGGGCCAGACATCAATAGATATCAAGTATTTGCAGATTTTCCTGAATTCTGATCCGGCTACCAGGTTGACTGAGACAGGAGCGGGCTCTCCTGGTCAGGAAACCACTTATTTTGGTCCTTTAACCAAAGCAGCGGTAATTAAGTTTCAGGAAAAGCATGCTTCTGATATTTTGGCTCCTTGGGATTTGACCCAAGGAACTGGACTGGTGGGAAAAACCACTCGAGCTAAGATTAACGCCCTTTTAGGTAGATAAGATTTAACAGAGGTCAGACCTCCGCCAACTAGCGGAGGTCGGACCTCTCACAACTCTTGACATCCTTACATAGATTTGCTAATATTCAGGTAGTGGGTGTTAATACCCTCTGAGTCGGCGAACAACCTCCCTCGAGCGAGGTTGTTTGCTTTATTTTTAAAAATTTTATAAAATAGAATTAGGTCGGGAGGCTGACACCCACTAAAGACTTAGAATTGGGGTAACCGCTCCCGACCTATTTCATAAAAATTTAAAGTTTAAAATTAAAAATTCAAAATGACAATTCAAAATTTGAAATTTAGGAAATTAAAAAAAGAATTACCGGGAGTCCAAAAAAAAACTCTCTTATCAGAGCATACCACTTTTAAAATTGGGGGGCCGGCGAAATATTTTTTTATTGCCAAAAATAAAAATGAATTGATTGAAGCGATAAAATGGGCAAAAGAAAAAAAATTGCCCCTTTTTGTTTTAGGTGGAGGAAGCAATGTGTTGGCCTTAGATCAAGGATTTGATGGATTAGTTATAAAAGTTCAAAGTTCAAACTTCAAAATTTTCACCCCGCACCAAAGCAAAGATTGGTGCGGGGCAAAATCTAAAATTATTTATGCGGAGGCTGGCGCAGGAATAAAGGACTTGGTGGAATTAACAGAGAGAAAATCACTGACCGGTTTTGAATGGGCGGCTGGGATCCCCGGGACGATTGGGGGCGCTGTTTATGGTAATGCTCAGGCCTTTGACGGGAAAATGTCGGACGCTATAAAAAGCGTAGAAATTCTTGACGCCAAAAATTTTAAAATAAAAAACCTTTTAAAAAAGCAATGCCAACTTTCTCTCAAAAATAGTATTTTCAAAAAAAATAAAGATTTTATCATTCTTTCGGTTATTTTAAAATTAAAGAAAGGCGATAAAAGAAAAATTCAAAAGAAAATTAAAGAAAATCTGGATTTGCGAAGGCGAAGGCACCCTTTAAATTTTCCTTCAGCCGGCTCGGTGTTTATTAATAAAAGCAAGAAATTTCCATCATCTTTTTTAATTGAGCAGTGTGGTTTAAAAGGAAAAAGAGTGGGGGATGCTTATGTCTCAGAGAAGCATAGCGGTTTTATTGTTAATCTTGGCAAAGCAAAAGCCAAAGATATTTTGGAATTAATAAAAATTATTAAGAAAGAAGTCAGAAAAAAATTTAAAATTAATCTGAAAGAAGAGATACGGATGATAAAATAGTTATTAACTATTGACAGATATTTTTGAGATGCGAAAATAAAATAATAAAAGAAAAAAATTTTTTACAAATAATGGTCGACTATTTGTATAATTTTAATTTATCATAATTCGCTCAAATAAATTTTTTATCTGGGCTCAGACCAATGGCTAAGAAAAAGAAGGCCAAGAAGAAGAAAAAGTAAGGAATTCTTCTTTGTCCCGCCCTCTTGCAGGGGGCGGGGTTATTTATTTCTGTTTGATATTTATTATAATACTCAATAAAAACACCATGGTATTTTTATTGAGTAAAGGGCTTTTATTTTTGAATGGGACGGTTATAATGAAAATATGTCAATTTTTAATAAAATTTTGGGAGATGCTAATGAAAAGTATCTCAGGAAAATTCAATCGCTTATTGGGAAGATTAATTCTTTTGAGCCGGTTTTTGAGAAATTCTCTAATACGCAGTTGAAAGCCAAAACCCAGGAGTTCAAAGAAAAAATTGTGGGGGGGTCGCCCCTCCACAATTTAGATGAGGTGTTGCCCGAGGCTTTTGCCCTGGTCAGAGAGGCGGCAAAAAGAACTCTTAATCAGAGGCATTTTGATGTTCAATTAATTGGCGGAATTATTTTGCACCAGGGAAAAATTGCTGAAATGAGAACTGGTGAAGGAAAGACCCTGGCCGCTACTTTGCCCTTGTATTTAAACGCCCTGGAAGGTAAAGGAGCCCATCTGGTGACGATTAATGATTATTTGTCTAAAAGAGACGCGGTCTGGATGGGACAAATATATCACGCGCTTGGATTGTCTGTTGGGTGTATAACGCATGAGGCGGCATACTTGTATGATTCAGATTATAGTGGTCAATCGTCAGGCGGTTATGGTAACGAAGCCCGTATCGTAAAGGGTCAGACGTCTGACGTAACCGCTAAACGAAACGGGTATCGTGACCAACAAACTCTAAACGATAACAAAGATAAAGAAAGGGATACATTGGGCGGGTTTAAGGTGGTTGAGAGTTATTTGCGGCCGGTGGCAAGAAAAGAGGCCTATTTAGCAGATATTGTTTACGGAACTAATAATGAATTCGGATTTGATTATTTAAAAGATAATCTGGTCTATGATTTAAAAGATCAGGTTCAAAGGGAATTTACCCAGTTAAATAATTTCGCCAAAGGCGAAATTGCTGCGAAGCAGCATTTAACTGGGTTAAATTATGCTATAGTTGACGAGGTTGATTCAATTTTAATTGATGAAGCCAGGACGCCTTTGATTATTTCCGCGCCTGGCGAAGAGTCAACTGAGAAATATTATCAATTTGCTAAAATAGTTGCTCGTCTTAAAGAAAAAGATGATTATGAAATTGACGAGAAGTTAAAAGCAGCCACTTTCACTGAGGCCGGTCAGAATAAGATTGTTCGCTTGTTGGGCCGGGATCCCTGGCAGGAGAATGATATTGCCACTACTCATCAATTGGAAGCGGCTTTGCGGGCAAAAACTTTATTTCAGAGGGACAGGGATTATGTGGTAAAAGATGGAGAGATTATTATTGTTGACGAGTTTACCGGTCGTTTAATGCCCGGTAGAAGATGGTCAGCCGGTCTTCATCAGGCGGTTGAGGCAAGGGAGGGGGTTAATGTCCAAAAAGAGTCAAGAACTTTTGCTACCATTACTTTTCAAAATTATTTTCGTCTTTATCGGAAATTATCCGGAATGACCGGTACTGCCGTTACTTCGGCTGAGGAGTTTGATAAGGTTTATGGTCTGGATGTTATAGTTACGCCAACCAATAAGCCGATGGTGAGACAGGATTTGTCAGATAGGATTTATAAAACCCTAGGGGCAAAATTTAAAGCAGTGGCAGGAGAAATTAAACAAAGACATCAAAAGGGCCAGCCGGTTTTAGTGGGCACGGTTTCAATTGAGAAGAACGAATACCTTGGCAGGTTGCTTGACAGAGAGGGCATCCCTCATCAAATATTAAACGCCAAACACCACGAGAAAGAAGGAGAAATTATTGCCCAGGCCGGCAAATTGGGAGCCGTAACAATTGCCACCAATATGGCCGGTCGGGGCGTTGATATAATTTTGGGCGGCAATCCGCCAAATTTAGAAGAACAGAAAAAAGTCCTTGACTCAGGCGGTCTTCACATTATTGGCACCGAGAGGCACGAGGCGAGAAGGATTGATAATCAATTACGGGGCCGGGCCGGCCGGCAGGGCGATGCCGGTTCTTCCCAATTTTTTGTTTCTTTAGAGGATGATCTAATGAGAATTTTCGGCGGCGACAGGATAAAGTCGTTAATGGAAACATTTAAAATTCCAGAAGACCAGCCCATTGAGGTAAAAATGATTTCTAAAGCCATTGAGTCGGCCCAGTCAAAGGTTGAGGGAATGAACTTTGACTTGAGAAAACATATCTTAGAATACGACGATGTAATGAACAAGCATCGGGAGATCTTCTATAAGAAACGTCGTTCGTTTCTTGAAATTTCCAACCATAATAATCAGTTGAGAAATTATATTTTAGATATTGTTAAAAAAGCCGGATTCACGGAAGAGGACTATCTGAAAAAAGAGAAAGAGGCGGGGGAGGACACTATGCGGCAAATAGAAAAATTTATTTGCCTGCGGGTTCTTGATTCTCTCTGGCTGGAGCATCTGGAAAATATGGAGTATTTAAGGGATTCGGTTCGGTTGCGGGCTTATGGTCAGCAAGATCCTTTAGTTGAATATAAAAGAGAAGGTCATAGGATGTTTAAGAAATTATTGGAGAATATTGATTCAACCATTGCCAATGCCGTTTTAAGTTTCCATCAAGGTCCGACCTTGGCGAAAACTCCGCCGAGGTCCGACCTCGGGCAACCCGGACAACCCGGGCAACCCGGGCAAACTCGTCAGAGCCGGCAAAAGGTGGGCCGTAACGACCCCTGCCTCTGCGGTTCTGGGAAAAAGTATAAAAAGTGCTGCGGCGGGAGTTTGTAGTATTTCCAGCACAATGTTCTGAACACAGA
>Ga0194112_10004817_pt1 | contig 18382 bp, 17 predicted proteins | sample TA2MahC400mmetaG_FD_146191 | JGI IMG/M metagenome (GOLD analysis project Ga0194112, IMG submission 146191) | Freshwater microbial communities from Lake Tanganyika, Tanzania - TA2015016 Mahale Deep Cast 400m | ecosystem: Environmental > Aquatic > Freshwater > Lake | place: Tanzania: Lake... | reverse complement strand
GTGTTAAAATCAGATCAAATTGAGATTGAAATAAACTATGTTATATGGAATGGACAGCAGATACCTAAGTTAAAATCAGATCAAATTGAGATTGAAATCTAATTTTCCGGTTTATATAGACGTCTTGATTATAGGTTAAAATCAGATCAAATTGAGATTAAATGCACAGTTTTACTTAAATCGGCTGTGGCTGTTAATAATTCAAATTCTGGTTTTAAAATAGATTAAATACTGTGGAAATAAAACATGACCTCATTGGTGCTGCATAAAAACGCTTTAAACATCACATGCAACATCTTTAACTTAAATCATCCCCCACCAACCTCAATGCACAGAACTCCCCGCACATAGTACACATATCTTCCTTCTTTGCTGGTTTTCCTCGTCTGTACTTTCTTGGTTTCTCATGATCAAATGCAAGTTCGAACTGCCTCTCCCAGTGAAAGTTCTTCCTTGCATGAGCCATCTCAATCTCATTTTTCCATGCACTTTTAATTCCTTTTGCAACATCAGCTGCCTGAGCAGCTATTTTGGATGCTATAACCCCTTTTTTCACATCACGAACATCAGGTATGGCCAGGTGCTCTGTTGGAGTAACGTAACACAGATAATCTGCTCCAGCGCTTGCTGCAATGGCCCCACCAATTGCAGAGGTAATATGATCATAGCCTGGAGCCATATCCGTCACAATTGGACCTAAAACATAAAATGGAGCCCCTTTACATACTGTTTTCTGGATCTGCATGTTTGTCTGAATTTGATCAATTGGCACGTGCCCAGGGCCTTCAACCATGACCTGAACATGCTTCTCTCTGGCTCTCTCAACTAAATCCCCTAAAACTATCAGTTCCTGTATCTGGGGGATATCAGAGGCATCTTGAAGACAGCCAGGTCTGAGACCATCTCCCAAACTCAACGTCACATCATATTCATAGGCAATATCTAGGAGATAATCATAATTTTTATAAAGCGGATTCTCCTCTCCATTATGATTTATCCACGCTGCGAGGAATGCACCGCCCCTGCTTACAATACCCATTATTCTGTGGGATTTTCTAAGTTTTTCAACTGTATCCATGGTTATTCCACAATGGACTGTCATAAAATCAACTCCTTCCCTAGCTTGATTCTCGATGGCTTTGAACATGTCATCTTCATCCATATGAATAATAGCACCTTTTTTTCTGGAAGCATTGATCCCAGCTTCATAGATAGGTACTGTACCAATGGGGACATTAACTGCTTTCATTATCTCCGATCTTACTCTCTTAAACTGGTATCCTGTGCTCAAATCCATTATAGTATCAGCGCCATAGCTAACTGCTATCTTTGCCTTTTCTATCTCTAGCTTGATATCCTCCAACTCTGAAGAAGACCCGACATTAGCATTTATTTTTGTCCTAAGGCCCTTTCCTATACCTACAGGAATACTTTTGCTGTTTATATTCTTTGGTATTACAACATGACCACTGGCCAATCTTTTCATGAGTTTTTGGATACCAATGTCTTCTTTTTTTGCTACTTCTTTCATCTCATCAGAGATTTTACCCTGATAAGCTGATTCCATTTGAGTCACTTTTACATCCCTCATATTAGATATATAACTTGAAAGATAAATAATTCTATGATTAAAAAACTACGTGGTAAAGATATAATGATAGAGGATATACATGTTACCTCACCTGATGACCTTGTTGCAGCTGCTAACCTGAAAATGGTAAGATGCAACATTGGTGGACTTCCTGTGGTGGAAGGTAGGAAGTTGGTGGGTTTTATAACACATAGAGATATCCTTTTGGCAGGCAGCGAGGCTATGGGGCTTAAGGTCGAAGGTTTAATGAGCAAGGAGTTATTGATAGTTGATAAGGACACTTCTATAAAGAAGATAGCAAAAATAATGTCAGATACAGGTGTTCAGAGAATTCCTGTTGTTGAGGAAGGAAATTTAATCGGTTTAATAACGCAAAGTTCCATAATACATGCACTTGCAAACAATTTAGATTAAATTAAAGGTTCTGGAGATCTTGCATCTTTTTTCTCTTTCAACCCTCCAATCCGCTCTATTCTACGTTCTAAAAATTTTTTACCATTTTCTGTGGCTGCATATATTGGTATAGATGCACCTACCTTGAACATCTTTTTCCTATCACCTATTTCCCTTATATGTTTTGATGCACATGATGTTATAACATCGGCATGTTCAAATAGACTTTCAGCACCATCTCTCGAAATTTCTGTGATATGAACAGCGAATATATAGATGTTAACGTCTTTGTTTTTTTCCTCAATCTGTCTTAATCTCTCAGCATCCTCAGATGAAACTATAGTAACTGCTATATTATTATATACTTCTTCTATAGCTTTTAAAACCCCTCCAACCTGATCAATTTTCGCATTTTCAGGATCTAGGATGTTTTCAGGGCCCAATACATCTATTATTGTCTTTATCGCCGTTGTACTTACAATACCAGATATTCTACCACCAACTCCCTGTACAAGTGGGGGATTGGTGATAATGACCGTTCCGCAACCTTCACACACCACTACTGCGCAATCTATTATTCTCTCTTCCAAAAGTGTGCCTAATGTTTCAGATATTCCAAAGGAAAGGAAATCGCGCATTTTCAATATTCTATAAGATGTGCACATTCCAAAATCTTCAATTCTAAACTCAATATTTTCTCGAATTGCTGAAGGTGTAAGCTCTTTTATTCCTCTGTATTTCTCAAATAATGGACAGTAATCAATCTTAGGATTTCCAACATAAACTACCTTTCCATCTTTTATTACCAGCTTTGTTCTACCTAAAGCCTCAATTACATGTTCATCCACCAAACCACCTTAATACCTGATATCAGTAGAATTAGTTTTTTATGAATATAACTAGAATTTAAGTGATTTAAATATTTATCTTCATATTAACCAAAATTTAATTTTTATAAATTAATTCAAAGCATCTTAAAATATAAAGGATTCGATAAAACCTATTTAACATTTAAAAACATTTAATTGTATATATAAACCATTACAAAACCTTATGAATCTTTTTTAACAAAAAAATGTTTTAAAATAAATTTACAATAAAAAAATTGTTATATAAGTTATTTAGATCACTATTTGCTTGTAGGATCATCACATTCACAATAAATATCAATAGATATCAAATGAACAATGTTCATATTCCAGGCTTTCTACCACAAATATTTGTACATTTTTTTATCAAAACATGCGAATGATTTAAATATAAGTTTTTAGTATTTAGTTATATGTTATATTAACTTTGATGGTGATATGATGGGAGTTTTGGACGAACAACTCATAAAAATGCGATATATATCTCTTGTTAAAAAGGGTCTGATAGATGATGAATGTGCATCCTATATAAAAAAAATAGACATAAAACCCTGCATGATAAACAAAGTCGAAAAATTCGAGGATTATTTTGTACCAGGAACTGTATTAGTTAGTGAGAAAGCTAATTACAAATTACGTATAGAGTATCCTATGGAATAATGTATTTTTATTTTTCAATTATTATAAAATTTTAAAAATTGTAAGTTTCAGATTCAAAATCCATTTTTTTATCAATATATCTTCTCACAATAATTCTATATTTCTCTTTAAGTTCTTTCTTCAATTTCTTTATCTCTATATTCCTAATTGACTTAACAAAAAACGATTTATACTATTACGAGTTTTCCTGTCTTTGTTATACTGTATTTTCCAAATAATTGGGATGGTTTTACCAATCCCAGTTCAATAAGCATGTTTAAATGTTTATATACCATTGCTCTTGAAATATCTACCTTTTTACTAATTTCAATTGCAGTTAAGTTTTCTTGAGACAATATTTCCAGAATTTTCAATCTTGTTTCTGATACATCCATCTTTAAAACTGGTATCCTTAAAGCCTGATCCCCATAACAGATAAATATCCCGTCTACTCCCTCTTTATTTCCTATAAAACCTAATAATGGGCCTATACCTTGACCATTATATGCAACAAAAACTTCACCATGCTTTTTTGCCCCTTTTATAATATTAGAAATTTTTAAACTTGCTTTTATAGGATTATCAGTTTCTATTTTTATTCCACCGCCTTTTAAAAATTTGTCTAAGTATATCTCTTCATGATCCTTCTCATATAAACTAATTAACCCATCTACCTGCGTCTTCATGGAAACATTGAAAAGACATTTTCCCCTTACATTGGTAACTAACGTTTTCATCTCATCGCCTCGAATATAAGTATCTCAAGAATTTTATTGAAATGTTATTGAAATAATGTCTCACATAAACATATAAATGTATAGGTGATATGCTACAAAATGCCAAAGCTTATTTAAGGTATCCAATAATTAGTTTACAAAAATTATCAATTAATAGCGAGGTATTTCAATGACATTAAGAGAGACTATAGTTCCAGAAGGAGATTTGTCAACACGAAATGTAAACATCGAAATAAAAAAAGCACTTTCAGAGGACAAAAACAGTCTTCTAATAGAAACTGAAAAACAATTGGACTCTATAGCTGTAGGAATAGTTAAAGAATCCGATATTGTTTTAAAAGGTGATGTAGGAGATTTTGTTGGTGCCCTTAACGATGGCGCAAAAATATTAATCGACGGAAATGCCGGACGTTATGTTGGCAACAATATGACAGCCGGTGAGATAATTGTGAATGGTTCTGCAGACGATGGTGTTGGATTCGGCCAATACAACGGCACTATTGTGGTTCATGGGGACGCTGGTAATGCAGTAGGTCAGCTGAACAAAGGAGGCAGTATCTTAATTGATGGAGATATCGGAGATTTAGCTGGTCTTTACATGTTAAGTGGAGACATCATTGTCACTGGCAATACAGGATTATACACTGGTGACTGGATGATTGGAGGTACCATATATGTGGGGGGATCATTTGACACGGGTACCAATGCAGAGGTTCGGGAGTTAGATATAGAAGATAAATTAAAATTAAAGAAATTATTTGGCATTTACAAAAATGACGCAAGTCCTGATAATTTTATTAAAATAGAACCTAAAGAACTAAGACCTTTTTATGGAGACTAAAAAATGAAACAGATTCTTTTAACTAATCCAGAAAAATGTGATGGTTGTAACGAATGTATTGAGGCATGTGCCAAGGTAAATGGTGAAAATGCATTATTTTTGCATAAAATGACCAAGGGTTATCAGGCCATCGTTTGTCAACAATGTATCGATCCAGCATGTGCTCGGGGATGTTTCAGAGATGCTATCTATCGAGAGAGAGGTGTAGTAAAAATAAACCATGATTCATGTGTAGGATGCAAACTGTGCATGTTAATGTGCCCGATTGGTAGTATAACCTACACTGAAAAAAGAATGCTTAAATGTGATCAACAATGCCTTGAATCAAATGGAGGTAAACTGGCTTGTGTGGAAGCCTGTGAACCTGAATGTTTAGAAGCAGTCGATGTTCAAGAATATGCAGAGGGTCTTCAGAGGGGTTTTGAACTGAGAGATTCATCGCCAACATCATTTACACCAGCATCACCATCTTCTAACATTGAAGCCGCTACTCAGGGACTTTGTGTATTTTGCGGAACCTGTGAAATCGTCTGCCCCACTGATGCAATAGAAATAATTGATGACCATGCAGAAATTGATAAAACCCGGTGCATAATGTGCGGTTCTTGTTTTGCTGCCTGTCCTGTTTTAATACCAAGTGGTGCAGGTAGTATATGGGATCCAAGAACTATAGCTGATATAAGATACACTTCAAAAGCTGGAAGATATGTGCTCCGTGGTTTCGGTACAGAAAGACGTCTGCCCAACTTTGATGACATTATTATCCTACCTGCACAGGCATCAATACCTCCTGTGGACAAATACAGGGAACCATGTAACACCAAAGTTGTTTTAGGTACTCGATATGCTGAAGAACCACTGGTTTTGGAAACTCCTGTCATGATTGCTGGAATGTCATTCGGTGCTCTCTCTAAAGAGTGCAAACTAGCAATGGCCAAGGGATCATCAGTTGTGGGGTCATGTGCAAACACTGGTGAAGGTGGAATGTTACCAGAAGAAAGAGAATATGCAGATAAGCTGATTGTGCAGTATTCATCTGGTAGATTTGGAGTATCAGCAAATTATCTCAATGTTGGAGATGCAATTGAAGTTAAAATAGGACAGGGTGCAAAACCAGGAATGGGAGGACACCTTATGGCAGAAAAGGTCAGCCCTGAAGTGGCGGAGATAAGAGGTATTCCTCTTGGAACAGATGCCTTAAGTCCCGCAAGATTTTTAGACGCTACTAAAGAGGGAGATCTGGCAAAACACGTTGAACTTTTAAGAGAAGTAACTGACTGGCGAGTTCCAATTTTAGTCAAATTAGGTCCTGGAAGAGTGGATGACGATGTAAGAATAGCTGTAGAAGTTGGAGCAGATATAATATCTGTTGATGGAATGGAAGGAGGAACAGGAGCAGCTCCAGAAGTTGTAATTGAGCATACAGGTATTCCCACTCTAGCAGCGCTAGTACAATCTGTCAGAGAGCTTGAAGAAATGGGAATGAAGGATGAAGTCGACCTTATAATTACTGGTGGAATAAGAAGTGGGGCAGATGTTGCCAAAGCCATGGCCATGGGTGCCGATGCTGCTTACATTGGAACCGGTGCAATGATAGCTATGGGCTGCCGTGCATGCCGTATGTGTTACACTGGAAAATGTCCAGTAGGAGTTGCCACACAAGATCCAAGCTTAAGAGAACGGTTAGATGTAGAATTGGGAGCTATGAGAATCGCAAATTATATAAAATCATTGACAGAAGAAACAAAAATGTTAGCACAACTAGCAGGCCACGATGATATACGCAAATTCTCACCAAACGACTTAAGGGTATTGGATTCAAACACAGCAACTATAACAGGGCTAAAACTCATAGGTCACTAAAATTTTATGCTGATAAGACTTACAGTCAATTCAGCATGTTTTTTTTATTTTTTCTATTTTTTTCTATTTTTTTGATTAGAGGACCTAAAATGATTAAATATACTAAAAAAGTAAAAAAATATAATTTAAAAGATTTATTAATAAAATAAATTGAATCATTCATTTTTTGATATCTGTAAATCACATTTGAAGTAACTATTTTTGCATAGTAAAATAGTAAAGATTAAATATAGAATTAGGAAATTATCTGAAAGTTTAGATAAGGTTTGGATATAATTTATATGATAGAAAAGTTTAAGTTAGATGATATACAATTTCATACAAGCCGGGGTGGCTCAGCTGGTTAGAGCGCACGGCTCATAGGGTATTAAGCAGTGCTCTGACTTTTTCCTGGGATACCGTGAGGTCGCGGGTTCGAATCCCGCTCCCGGCATTCTCATTTTAAATCTTTACCCTAAATTAACACCAATAATTATTCTGATTAAATTATATTTTCAGTGCGAGTTTTCACCTTTTTATATATCTGCTTATAAACATATGAAACAATTAATAATCATCATACATTTTTAAATTTGAACGGCACAGCAGGTGAATAAATGCCCAAAAGATACGAAGGAATGGCTTACTGGGAAATTGTGAGCAGACAGATGGGAATTTTGACCAAAAACGAGCAGGTAAAGCTCAAAAACTCTAAAATAATCGTTATAGGATGCGGTGGGATTGGTGGGGCTGCCATTGAAATGCTTGCCAGGATGGGGGTTGGCAACCTAAGGATAATTGATAAGGACTCATTCGATCTCTCAAATATAAATAGACAGATCATGAGCACATTCCATAGCGTTGGAAAATCAAAGATAGAAGTAACATACCAAACTTTAAAAGCTATAAATCCTTTTTTGAAGATTGACGCGATTGAAGAAGAGTTAAATGAAGATAACATTAAAAGAATTATCGAAGGAAGTGATGTTGTTGTAGATGCCCTCGATAATCTGTTTTCAAGAGTTTTAGTCAGCAGATGCTCTCTTGAATTCGGCATCCCCTTTATCCATGGAGCTATTTATGGAACAATGGGACAGATCAGCGTTTTCACTGATAAAACACCTACTTACGAAGAATTGTTCAAATTACCTTCTTCAGGAAAAGAACTATCTGATGAAATAATTGAAAAGTTAAGGAATTTGAATGAGGAAGTACCACCCGTAATTGCGCCTGTTCCAAATATAGTGGGGTGTATTCAATCTTTCGAAGTTTTAAAACAAATTACAGATCGGGGTAAACCGATTATTGCACCAAATGTTTTGATGTTCGATTTACTTAAAGAAGAACCATTTTCACTAGTTACTTTATAATATCGTCCATATTCCTTTAAAAAATAAAAAAATTAAAATTTTCAAGATTTGAAGAAGAAAATAAGAAATAATACCCTCTCTATCTTTATTTTTTTATTTTAATTATGTTTCATACCTTAACGATAAAAAAAACCTTTAAAATCCCAAATTGGGATTGGGATTAGTTTTTCTTATAATTTTTTCCATAATTAATTAAAAGTTGAATTGATTTTTAAACAATTTTTTAAACAATAGACATAGTTTTTATAATATTAGTATACTATTTGTAATCAGACATAAATGTAAATGCGAAACCTTTATATACCATCGGAAGGAAACTTACTTCCGGTGACAATATTGTATTAAGTTAGAGTTGAGGAAAAAAAATGTCAAGTAAAGAAAAAGTAATGGAACAAGTGGTTGAAAACGACGTAGAATTCATCCGATTGTGGTTTACAGACCTGAACGGTTTCCTAAAAAGTTTTGCCATAACCCAGGACGAAGTGGAAAATGCCCTTGGTAGAGGAATGGGATTCGATGGTTCCAGTATCACTGGTTTTCAAGATATTGAAGAATCAGATATGATCGCCATGCCTGACCCAGATACCTTCGCTATTTTACCTTGGAGATCACGGGAAATAGTCGTTGGCCGAATGATCTGTGATATTCTTCAACCAGGGGGAGAGCCCTATGAGGGAGATCCTCGTTACATCCTAAAAAGAGCCCTAGAGAAGATGAAGAAAATTGGATTTGACCATTTTTATGTTGGACCCGAGCTAGAGTTCTTCTATTTCAAATCTTCCCAAAAACCTGAGCCTATAGATTCAGGAGGATACTTCGATCTAACCCCATTGGACATGGCATCAAATTTGAGAAGAGACACTGTCCTATCTCTGCAGAAGTTAGGTATAAATGTTGAGTATTCTCATCATGAAGTGGCTCCTTCCCAGCATGAGATTGACATGCGCTATGATGACGCCCTAAAGATGGCTGATAACATGGTCACCTATCGTTTGACAGTAAAGGAGATAGCCAGCCAATACGGAGTTTACGCCACTTTCATGCCAAAACCATTGTTTGGAGAGAATGGATCTGGTATGCACGTCCACCAATCCTTATTTAAAGGAGAAAAAAATGCATTTTTTGATGGTAATGACAAATACCATCTCTCAGACGATTGTAAAGCTTACATAGGCGGTGTACTAAAACACGCCCCAGAAATAGTCTCTATCCTGGCTCCATGGGTTAATTCATTCAAGAGACTGGTTCCAGGTTACGAGGCACCAGTATATATAGCTTGGTCACAAAGAAATCGTTCTGCATTAATCCGTGTGCCCCATTATCAGCCCGGTAGAGAAGAAGCAACCCGTATTGAAGTTAGATGCCCAGATCCATCAGGTAACCCTTACTTACAGCTGGCAGTTATGTTAAGAGCTGGACTTAAAGGGATCGAAGAAGGATACGACATTTCTGATCCAATGGAGCTGAATCTTTACGATTTAACAGATGCAGAAAGAAATGAAAAAGGAATTGAAGCTCTACCTGGTAGTTTAGAAGAAGCTATTACACAAACAGAAAACTCAGAATTAGTTAAAGAAACTCTGGGCTCCCACAGCTTTGAAAGATTCGTAACTTTAAAGAAAAAAGAAGTTGAAGAATACAGGCTTCAAGTAACAGAGTACGAGCTTCAAAAGTATTATCCTATCCTATAAACTTAAATACAATAAATTTAAGAATAGAAAATAGCAAAAATTGCGATTGAAACCACTGAAATTGCAAAAACAGTTTCAAATTTTCCATTCAATTTTTTTATTTTCATACATTATTTTTTTTCACTAAAAACAATCGGTGAAGAAATGCCAAACGAAACTGATCGTAAAATGATGGAAATTTTAAGGATTCTTTCTGATAAAAATAAAGTTCTGGGAGCTAAGACCATAGCAGAAGAACTCAGGAAAAAAGGTTACAATCTTGGAGAGAGAGCTGTAAGATATCACATGCGCATTCTAGATGAAAAGGAATTCACAGAACGAATTGGATATGCAGGAAGAAAAATTACAGATAAAGGATTAAAAGAACTTGAAAAAGCCTTAATTTACGATCAAGTTGATTTTTCATTTTCAAGGTTTGAAGGAATGATATATCAAACAGCCCTAGACATCCAGAAAGGTAAAGGTGCTGTAGTTGTAAATACATCAACTTTAGAATATGAGAAGAATGTAATTGAATTACTCAAAGAAGTTTTTAGGAAAGGTATTGCAGTAAGTCCTTATGTAAGTATCACTGATTTGACTAATTTGAATTCTAAATCTAAAAAAAGCCGTAAAATAGAATTAAAAACGATATGTGGAACCACGATCGATGGAATGCTGCTTAAAGAAGGAATTCCTGTGATTCCACAGTATGGTGGTATTGTAAAAGTTAAAAACTATGTTCCAGAAAGATTTACAGAACTCATAGCTTACAAAAAGACATCTATAACCCCTCTTGATGCTTTTACTGCTGCGGAGATGACATCAGTTCTACAGGTGATTGAAAATGGAAATGGAATAATCCCTGCAAATTTCAGGGTAATTCCAGGAAATGCAAGAGAAAAGGCCCAGGAAATTTTAAGTAAACTTAAAAAAATTGGGATATCTGGAATTCTTAAGATTGGAGAGATGGGAGAATCTGTGTTGGGAGTTCCAGTAGAAGACAATATGATAGGTATAGCAATAATAGGCGGTATAACACCACTTTGTGCCTGTAAAGAAGCTGGTTTTGATGTTGAAATTATATTAGCTGGAGAACTTATGGAATTTCAAGAAATGAAAAAAATAACAACTACCAAACCTGTATTAAAAATAACTGGACCTGAAACTGAGAAAAAAGTTAAGTTTTTACTTTCTAAAGCATGGAACCTCATCAACAATGTCACCCTAGATCTCGAATCAAAAAGAGGTAATGTTATCGTCAATATCTCCTACCTAAATAATGAAGATCTTGATGATGCCTTAGAAATTATGAACCGTTTGTTTTATTATAAGCCTCAATACTGTACAAGCAAGTACTTTAAGTTAGTGCCACATAGGGTGGACAACGAGAAGATAGGTATTGCCACAGTTTGCAGTTTAACCTTGGATGGAATATTGATAAAAAATGGAATATTTACACTACCACAGTACGGAGGAATCCTGGAAACCGGAGAAAAAGAATCACGATTTGTTGAACTTACAGCGTACAATGGATCGTCCCTGGATCCCCATGAAATTTATTTATCTAAAAATATGACTTCTGTTTCAAAAGCTATTAGAGATAATGGTAGAATACTTGCCAGTTTAAAAGAAATTCCTTATCTGGCCAGGTCTGATGCCATTGATATTCTAGAAAAAACTAAAGATAGTGGTTTTTCCATATTAAAGGTTGGTGAAACCAACGAACTGGTATACAACTCTAAAGTTGAAAGATATCATGTAGGTATAGTGACTCCTGGAGGTCTAAATCCAATTGCAGCTATTAAAGAGCAGGGCATAGCTATAGAAGCTAAAGCTGTTGAAACTTTGATGGAACTATCTGACATGGAAGAGTTTTAGAAAATTGGAAGTACATCAGCCGATTAATCTTACTGTGTTTAATTAAATAAAACGTAAAATAATAATTAAAGATTTTTAATGGATATTTCAAGGAGAAAGTCGTATAAACTGTTTTATGAATTAAATAAATCCTAAAATGTCTTTTTTAATAAACCAAAATAATAAATAATAATAGATGCATAAATATTTATAAATATATAGGTGATTTTTTTGAAAAAAGAGAATATTTGTGCTTCTTGTGACGAAATATGTGAATATATTGAAAATGAAGTTAAACCGGGTGATATAATAAGATTATCTCTCGGAAGATGTTACATCCCTGGAAAAGTGGTTACGAACAACGACGGAGTTATCCAGATCAAAATAGATAGTGAAATGATAAAAGGATTAACAACAATAGATGTTGAAAAACTTAAAGATTTTCTAATTGAAGTTGAACATGAATGTAAAGATGGAATATGTACGCTCGAAGCTAAAGATGAATAAAAAAATTTAAATATTATTTTTCTGGCTAAATAAAAGATAATAAGATCTTATTCCAAAGTTTATAGATTTTCTAATTATTATGATTTTTTTAACTTGATTTTTTGAAAAAATTTTAATATTTTATGAATCGATATGTTTATATATACATATCGAGACAGATAACATGGTTTATAATTAGAATATCAGTGGTGATCATAGTGCCAATAATCATAGATATGGAAAAATGCGGTCAAATCAAAGATTGTCCTCTCGAAGGAATATGTATTAAAATCTGTGAACAAGGTGCATTGGAAAAAAGCTGTAAATTTTTAAATTTTTTTAATTAAGATTAACAGAATGACTTCCCTCCATCGATACGTTTATATCTACATATCGTCAATCTATTAAATGTTACAAAAAAATGGAGGTATTAGATGGATAGAGTTACAATTGCGGGTATTATCATAATAGCAGTTTTGGTGATAGGTATTGGTATTTACGCCTATCAAGGAAGTATTGGCGGCCCCCAAGACAAGGTACTGATGGTAGCCACCACAACAAGTTTAGAGGACACTGGACTGTTGAAAGATTTAGAGGCGGCTTTTGAAAAAAAGTATCCTAGTGTTGATTTACGAATTGTATCGGGCGGCAGCGGTATAGCATTAGAATATGGTAAGAAAGGTGATGCTGACATAATCCTGGTACATGATAAGACTCGTGAAGAACAATTCGTCAAAGATGGATATGGAACCAAACGAATCCCATTTGCATACAACTATTTCTGGATCGTAGGACCAAAAAATGATCCTGCAGGTATCAAAGGACTAAACGCCACTGAAGCCTTTAAAAAAATAGCTGATGACGGAGGGAAAAATCCAAGTCAGGTTAAATTTGTTTCTAGAGGTGATAATTCAGGTACAAACAGTCGGGAAATAAAGATTTGGAATCAGAGCGGTTTAAACTACAATGGAACTGTAAAAAATGCCACATGGTACATTGAAAGTGGGAAAGGTATGGGTGATACCCTTATAATAGCTAACGAAAAACAGTCCTACACACTTTCAGATTCAGGTACCTTCCTAGCATTCCAAGGCAACGTGACTCTGGTGCCATTAATAACCCAAGGAAAATCTCTGCTTAATGTATACTCAACCATTCCAGTGAATCCTGAGAAAGTAAAAGGAGTAAACATCGACATGGCAAACAAATTCGCCGAATTTCTAGTATCAAAAGAGGGACAGGACATAATTGCAAATTACGGTAAACAGAAGTACGGGCAGCCACTCTTCACCGCGCTGTATGGTCAGCCTGAACCAACTTAATTTAGTTTTTTTGTTTATAGGGGGTATATTTAAAACCCCTAATTTTCTATTTTTATTTAGGTGATCAAGTGAATGAAATTCTGGAAGGAATCCGTCAAGCAGTGGAATTGATAGTAACTTTAAACCCAGAAATAGTGGAAATAACCACAAGGACTCTATACATATCCCTCTCTGCTACATTAATCGCTTCACTTATCTCAGTGCCAATAGGCGGATTAATTCACTTCAGATCATTTAAAGGAAAAAGAACCCTAATAAATATAATTCAAACCCTTTTCAGTATTCCAACAGTTCTTGTTGGTTTATTGGTCTTTCTTTTAATATCTAAACAGGGAATATTTGGTAGTTACAACCTGCTGTTTACCCCAGGGGGCATGATAATAGGTCAAACTGTTTTAATTATGCCCATTATCATCGGATTTACCATTTCTGCGCTAAGTGGAGTTAAAAAGCATATTAATGATTTAGCTATTTCTTTAGGTGCAAGTGAATTTCAAACAATCTACACCATAATGAGAGAAGCAAAATATGCCTTATTAGCCGCCATTATTTTGGGATTTGGACGGGCGATTTCAGAAGTAGGAGTTGCTATGCTTCTTGGTGGTAACATCAGGGGATTTACCCGAGTTATCACTACTACAATATCTCTAGAGACTTCCAAAGGTAACGTAGCACTATCTATAGCTTTGGGGATAATACTGTTAGCAATTGCTTTGATAATTAACCTAATCCTTAACAGATTCCAGGAGAAGTAAAAATGGACTTATTACAACTTAAAAATGTTTCAAAAACTTACAATAATAAAGAAATATTAAAAAACATAAATCTTAAATTGAAAAAAGGAGAAAATTTGGCGTTTATAGGTCCCACGGGATGTGGGAAGACCACTTTACTGCGGCTTATAGACCTTCTGGAGAGACCTGATTCAGGGAAAATATATTTTGATGGAATTGATAGTAACACCAGCAAAAAAAAGCAGATGGAAATCCGGAGAAGAATTGGGATGGTATTTCAGCAGCCCATAGTTTTTAAGGGTAGTGTGTATGAAAACACTGCTTATGGACTTAAAATAAGAGGAGAAGACAAAAATCATATTGATGAGATGGTTAACGAGACTCTGGACATCCTGGGATTGGGCGGCTACCATGATAGAAATGCTTCAACCCTATCAGGCGGTGAAACCCAGAGATTGGCTCTGGCAAGGGTCATTGTAACCGAACCAGAACTTATGATTTTAGATGAACCCACTGCAAATCTTGATCCAATATCATCAGAAAAAATTGAAAATCTGATCCATTCTATTACCTATAAAAAGGAAACAACCATAATAATGGCCACTCACGACCTAATTCAAGGCCAGCTTCTTTCAGATAAAATTGCAATTTTAAATGGTGAAATTTCGCAGATAGGATCTCCGGATGAGGTCTTTAGAAAACCTAAAACCAAGTTTGTGGCTGATTTTGTGGGTGTTAAAAACCTGATAAATGGAACAGCAAAAATTTCTGATAATAATCTTACAATCATAAATACAGGGAACATAACCATTTATTCTGCAACCCAGATAAGTGGAAAAGTTCATGCAGGTATAAGACCAGAGGACATTATTATTTCAACTAAAAAAGTTGAAACAAGCGCAAGAAACGTCTTAAAAGGCAAAGTTAAAGAATTAATTGACACAGGAGCGCTAGTAAACTTAAAAATTGATGTTGGGGAAATATTTACAGTTTTAATGACACGACAATCCTTTCTGGATCTTAAAATTAATTTAGGTAAGGAGTTATGGATTTATTTCAAGGCTTCTGCTGTGCATGTCTTCTAATCATGGTATTATTTTAGTATCAGAAGTAGATAAAATATTTGTGACTTTATTATTTTCATATAACTGATGCTTTTTAAAATAATTCCAGAAAATAATGAAATGAACATTACAGAAATTTTAAATCAAAAATTTTTAAAATTCAGGTGAATTCAATCTATAAAAATTAAAAAATTGATTTTTAAAAAATAAAAAAAAATTAAGCCTTATATAAGGCTTATTTCTATTTAGATGCTTTGATTTCTTTTACTCTTTCTACAATTTTCTCTAGGATTTCCCTGTCTGATAGAAGCTCTGAGTCCACAACTTTTTTCATCCTGATTGGAACACCTTCCATCCTATATGCAGTTCCCTCGGCTTCCATACCAACAATGGCTGGTGGAATTATAAGGTCTGCCATCTCAGTGGTTGGTGTTCTATGAGGTTCGATTGCAATTACTGGTATTTCAGCCATTGTCTCCAGTGCTCTTTGTGGGAAGTGTGCACCAGGGTCTGATGCAATTACCATCATGGCATCGGCTTCTTTGTTCTGTAGTTGGTCGTTGGCGCCAGTTTCTCCAGGGTTGTATCTTGGATATCCCAGTGAGAAGTCAACACAGAAAGGATATCCACTTTGCCATGTAGCAACCTGGTTAAATCCGGTTACATTGTAATGCCCCCTCATTGGAATAAGGGTGAATTTTCCATAATCGTTCAGGTCTTCAACCATCATAATTGCAATGTCAATGTTTCTGTGTTTTCCTCGACTGTGAGTTATACCCATTCCGAAAAAGAGGATACCAAACTGAGCTTTTTTGAGCACCTCAACTGCTTCGTAAATTAATTCCTTTGGAATACCTGCAACTTCATCGTAGTGTATTTCGTGGCCTAAAAGAACTGCCCTCATTGCATCGAGGAGTTCATAATCCCTATCAAAGTCAAGTTGTAGGTGAATATCTGCCAGTTTTGCTGTGTCACTCTCCCTTGGATCTACTACTATTAAAGTCCTGTCAGGTCTTCCTCTTTCTCTGAAAAATCCTCTAGCAAAAACGTGTCTTGATAGGTGTCTGGGGTGTGCGTGCATTGGGTTGCATCCCCAGTATACAACTACGTCTGCACGGTTTTTAACCTCACCGAATGTACATATTGGGTATCCAACATCTTGTAGGGCCAGTACTGATGGTCCGTGGCATACAGATGCTGTGTTGTCTATTACTGCCTTTGTTTCCTCGGCAAGTTCCATTCCTACAGCCTGTGCTTCACATTCTGTACAGCTCCAGCCGTACATTAGTGGTCTTTTTGATTCTGCAAGAATTTGTGCAGCTTTGTCTATGGCTTCATCATAGCTAATTTCCATAAATTCTCCATCTTTTCGTATCATTGGCTTCTTATATCTCATTGCACCTTCAGTGTGAACAAATTTACTGTGCCCAATTCTGCATGCGTTTATTGTACCTACTATTTCATTGTTTTCTACTTTACAGATGATGTCATCACATAGGGTTCCGCAAAATGGACACACAACATTTTTTACGATTTCCAAAATTATCCCTCCATTACCCATTTATGGAACTATGTGGCCGTTTCCTGCTACTGCAGCATATACGGTTCCATTAGCTCCTTTAGTTGCATGATCACCTTTAAATTTGTAAAAGGCTCCAGGTATTGTTTCCCCATCGACTTCTATTTCTTTTTCGACTCCAATGTATTTGAATCCGGCTAAGAATTCATTTATAACTCCTTTTACCACGATGGTACCGCCAGCCATCTCTCCACCGACTCTGGCGACAACGTTACCTTCTATAATCAATACTCCATTGTTCATGTGTACTCCAGGCATTATAGCTACATTTCCTTTGATTATCATCTTTCCACCGTTCATGTACTCGGCTATTTCGCTACCCACATTACCATAAACTGTGATTTTGCCTCCACTCATACCTCTCCAATCACCACGGTAAGCTGCACCTACGTAATCTTCGGCGTTGCCCATTATGACCAGTTCACCACCTTCCATGTCTTGTCCAGCCCATGAAGCAGCATTTCCTTCAACAGTGAGTTTTCCGCCTTTCATTTCAACACCGACATACATGTTCACGTTGCCTTTTACTGTTATCTCTCCTGCTGTCATTTTTTGTCCAATTCTTTTGGTGTTGTAAACATCTCCATCGATTATAATTTTCATTTCAGATGCATTTTCAGCTGATTCACCGTCTACATCGAAAAATTCTGAAAGGGCAACCTGAATATTACCATGCCAGATTTTTAATTCTTTAATTTCGTCTATAGTTTTACCTGCGAAGGCGTCTGGAGTTATGTTCTTGGCTTCAAGTGGTACCTGAGGTTGTTCTTTAGGTGTTAATATTATTTCACTCATAACATCACCCCATTAACTGGAGTTGACCTTGGAAGATATTCTTCCTGTACTGGGTAATTCTGGAAGTTAACTGAGTAGTATTGTTTGAATTTTTTCTCAACATCAGTAACCACTTCATTGTATATCCCTTCTTCAAGTTGTGTGTCAATCCAGTAAGTTCTTCCATGTATACCTATGTTCACCACAGCACCGTCTTTAACTACAATATTACCATCTTTTAGGACGCAAGTTGCATTTTGAATTGCTTCTTCAAGTGCCATGTAGTCTGAGGAGGGGTCCTGTGTTTCTGGGTTGAATGAATAAACTGCAACATCTGCATCAGCCCCTACACCTAAATGTCCTTTGGTATCGCTTAAACCAAGCACTTTGGCAGGTGTTGACCTGGTGACCTGTGCTATTTCGTAGAATGAATATTCACGTTCGATGGTGGCAATATCACTTTTTCTCTGGGCCCATTTGTGAAGCTCGTTTTCAATTAAGTTGCTTCTGTATTGGTTGCTCATCAGCCATGATATTACTCGGGGGTATCTGGTAAAAGGACCTGCGTTTGGACTGTCTGTGGTAAGACAAACTTTTCCTGGGTCGTTAAT
>Ga0194112_10004804_pt1 | contig 18403 bp, 16 predicted proteins | sample TA2MahC400mmetaG_FD_146191 | JGI IMG/M metagenome (GOLD analysis project Ga0194112, IMG submission 146191) | Freshwater microbial communities from Lake Tanganyika, Tanzania - TA2015016 Mahale Deep Cast 400m | ecosystem: Environmental > Aquatic > Freshwater > Lake | place: Tanzania: Lake... | reverse complement strand
CGGTACGGTAGTCCTGCGCAAAAAGGTATATCTCCTATTGACGACGGTAAAAGGATTCTATATCCTGTCCAACGCTTACGAAAAATTTTCCACGCTTGTCAGAGATATCGTTGATCATATCGACGCACAGAAGGTGGAAGCGGAAGCGAAAAAACAAATTGAGCACCCCGTGAAAAATATATCGGACATTATCTCGAGCTGGATTATGGCATTGGTACTTGCGGGAATCATAGGCACAAAACTCTTGTCTTCCTGATTCTCTCGCATATAAATCATAAAGAAAGGACCCGGATTTATAATGGCTCTTAAAAAAAAGAAAATCATTGTGAAGGGTAAAGACACCCAGAAATCGTCGCCCCTGGATGTGGACGAGATTATCGAAAAGAGCCTTGAAGACATCGCAACACTTCTCTGTTCGTCATGCGGAAGGAAGAGCAGAATATACGAAGAGGTGCTGTCCATGTTTGAGCGAAGTCTCTTCAAGATCGCTCTCAGAAGATCGTCCTTCGTGAAGAGTACCGCCGCCAGTTACCTTGGGATCAACAGAAACACTTTCCAAAAGAAAATGGTCAAACTGGGCATCGACTGCCAGAAGGAGTGAACATCTTGCGAACGGATTAATTGATGGAAGCAAAAAGAAACCTGTCAAAGAAATTGATACGGCTTATAGAAAAGGGGGTCAGGATCGTGAACCCCCTTTCCGTTGATATCGGAGAAGAAGTCGAGACCGAAAGGATATGCGGCGAGGGAGTGGTTCTCTATCCCGGAACGAGGATATACGGCGCCAAAACCCTGATCTCCCGGGAGAGCAAGTTGGGATACGAAGCGCCGGTTACCGTGATCGACTGTCAAATCGGACCCTCTGTCGAACTGAAAGGAGGATTTTTCACCACATCGGTTTTTCTGGAAAGAGTGATCATGGGAAGCGGTGCTCAGGTCAGGGAGGCATGCATACTGGAGGAAGAGTCCAGTGCGGGACATACCGTCGGCCTGAAACACACCATTCTTTTCCCCTTTGTAACCCTGGGCAGCCTGATCAATTTCTGTGACTGTCTGATGACAGGAGGGACCAGCAGAAAAAACCACAGCGAGGTGGGCAGTTCATACATCCACTTCAACTACACACCCAATCAGGACAAAGCCACACCGTCCCTCATCGGCGACGTTCCCAGGGGGGTCATGTTGAATCAGCCACCCATTTTTTTGGGAGGCCAGGGGGGTATCGTGGGCCCCCTGAGAATAGGCTTCGGAACGGTAATTTCCGCCGGTACGGTATACCGGAAAGATTGCCCCGAGGGGGGAAAGAGAATAAACGGATCCGGAAGGCCGTACCGGGAAACGGTCTTCCACGCAGGCCTTTACCGAAACATCGGGGGAAAAGTCTACAATAATATCTATTACCTCGCCAATCTTCTGGCCCTGAGGCAGTGGTATATTCACGCCCGGAAACCATTTTTTGCGCGTCAGGAGATGGGCACGGAAATGTTCACCGGGGCCTTAGACAAATGTGAAATGGTTCTCAGGGAGAGATTGCAACGTTTCCGGGATTTTTCCGAAAAGATGAACCTATCCGTCGAACTGGGAAAACGAATCCTGGGGAAACGTGATCAAGCGATCTGTCTTTCTCTCCAAAAAGATCTTGCAGAAAACTGGCCTTCTCTGGAAGAGACGTTCACCAGGGGGAGCGAAGCAACCGTCGATCCGAAAAACCGGGACGCCTTCGTCAACACCATCCACCGTACCATGACCAAGGAAGGCGCCGATTACACAAGAGTCATTCAGGAACTAAAAAAAGACGCTTTGACCCAGGGAACCGCATGGCTCCAGAACATCGTAAACCATATCACTCGGGAGGCATTGAGCCACCTGCTATCGTACAGAAAAACCGGTGGAAAAAGAGGATCCCCGGATTAAGTGCCATGAACGTTCTGTGTAAAACATATCGTACCCTCTCAACGTGGAAGATATTCGTGGGAATCTGCAGGGACAAAGCCCCTCCCCGCTCAATAATTTTCTTTCCCATTATTCCCGGTTTCCTCTGCTGCGGTTTCGCCGGGATCATGACAATAACAGGAGATGAAACCCCGGGGGAAGCCGATCCTGTCACCGGGATCACCCGCCTCTTCAAGAAAGCCAGGGAAATCAACATGGGGTCTGTCCTGGCGGGTCGGGCCGCACCGGTTGACTACCTGGGCGATGAGAAACCCCTCCCTGAAATGGAGAAACTGCTTCTTGAGTTAAAACGGGATAGCTGCTTCGAGGAGATCTTTTACAATCAGGAAACAGCTCGACACCTGTATGATTTAACCGGAGAGATGAAGGCTTTTTTAGCCGTTGAAGAAAAATGCCTCGAAGAACATGCCGGTTACTTCTCGACCGGTGACATGGAAATGATAAATTCCCGGCTCATAATCATAAAGGACATCATCTGGAGCCTCGAGAAGGACATTCTGGATAACACGGAAAGAATAGTACAACTGGCGGGAGCCGCCCGGGCTAATGAAATTTCACCGGCATCACTAAAAAAATACCGGAAGATCAATTCCCTCCTGAACTGTCTCGACAGACTTGAGGTCAGAGGAAGGGATTCCACAGGGATCCAGATATCATTTACACTCCGCGACAGATCGGTGCTCATAGAAATAACGGAAACCCTGAAACACAGGGGCCTGTATGACGATTTTCTGAAGAGAATCCGTGCCGGTGATCTGATCAACGGCTCCATTCACCTCTCATCAGAGAATCCGGCAGGCTCCGAACCGGCGGCGGAAGTGACTTCCCTTTCCTTTGTGTATAAAACATCCTCAATCATTGGAGAACTGGGGCAAAACGTCAAAGATTTAAGAAAATGTATTTCCCAGGACCGTATCTTTCATGAGTTCTCCCGGATTCAATCGGAGTGTGAAACAACCATCGCACATACCCGCTGGGCATCAGTCGGCTCGATCACCGATGAAAACGCCCACCCGATCAACAACTTTACCCTGAACAAAGACATTCCCGGCAATGACGTCACATGGCCGGAAGTCACGAAACACTATCCCTTCTATGGCAAAGGGAGCTGGTTCATAAGCGTCCTCTTGAACGGAGACATTGATAATTATCAGATGCTCCGGAATAATCTTGAATCGGGCGAGTACCTCATTGCACCCGATGTTACCACGGACACGAAGGTAATCCCCCTGCAAGTCGAACGATACCTGTTAGAGGGACATAACCTGACGGAAGCATTCCGTTTGGCGGTAAATGACTTCGAAGGCTCCCATGCCATCGCCATGGTGAGCAACACAGAACCGGGCAAAATCTTTCTCTCCCTCCGGGGAAGCGGGCAATCCATTTATGTGGGCCTTACGCCCGACCAGTACCTCTTTTCCTCAGAACTCTACGGCCTTGTTGAAGGAACGCCTTACTTTATCAAGATGGACGGGGAAAAGCCGTCTTCACATGACTTCCCGGGAACCGCCGGTCAGATATTCATCCTTGACCAGAATTCCCGTGGAGGCGTTTCGGGGATACAAGCCTTCTTCTACGACTCGACACCACTGCTGATTGATGCGAGCTGCGTGCAAAAGGCGGAGATCACCACTCGTGATATTGACCGGGGTAACTACTCCCACTATTTTCTGAAGGAAATATCCGAATCTACCCTTTCCGTAAAAAAGACCCTGCGCGGGAAATACCGCATTGTAAAAGAAGAGAACGGGAAGCCTTCCGTTATATTCAATCTCGGTCAGGATATTGTTCCGGAGAAGTTCAAACACGCCTTCTCCGAGGGACGGATCAGGAGGATCATCATAATCGGTCACGGCACGGCTGCCGTTGCCGGCACGGCGGTAGCGGACGGTTTTGAACGATATCTCAAGGGCTCCCGGATAAAGATTGAATCAAGAATGGGTTCCGAACTGAGCGGATTTTTCCTGGAGGATGACCTGAGGGATGCGTTGATCATTCCCATCACACAATCAGGTACCACGACGGATACGAACCGGGCCGTGGCCATGGCGGTGGAACGGGGAGCTACCGCCATTGCCATCGTCAACAGAAGGCAGTCCGACATCACCACGAAAGCAAACGGTGTGTTCTATACCAGCGATGGACGTGACATCGAAATGTCCGTGGCGTCGACGAAAGCCTTCTATTCACAGATCGTGGCCGGCCACATATTCGCGCTGTATCTCGCCCAGCTCCTCAAGACCGCACCCGATGACTTCATCATGGAAGAACTCCTGAACATGGAAAAAATTCCTCACCTGATGACGAGGGTGATCGAAAAAAAAGAAGAGATAAAACAATCAGTCGATTTGCTGGCAAAGAAGAGGAAATACTGGGCGGTTGTGGGAAGCGGCCCCAACAAAGCGGCGGCTGACGAAATCAGGATCAAGCTGAGCGAGCTGTGTTACAAAACAATCTCCTCGGATATCATCGAAAACAAAAAACATATCGATCTCTCCGCTGAGCCACTGATCATTGTGTGTGCTGCCGGGAACCCCGAATCCGTAACGGGTGACGTGATAAAGGATGTGGCAATCTTCAAAGCCCATAGGGCGGGTGTCGTGGTTTTTGCCGATGAGGGAGAGGAACGGTTTAACACCATCGCCGATGCGGTTATTGAATTGCCCGGAGCACCCATGCCGCTGCCCGTCATTCTCAACACGTTAGCGGGACATCTATGGGGCTACTACGCCGCCTGCAACATCAACGAGGATGCATCCTTCCTGCGGGGGTTCAGAAGCCAGCTCGATCGGAAAATGAGCGAACACGAGAAGACGCATTCCTCCCTTTTTGAAAGAATCGCGGACAGAACCTTCCGGAGACTGGTGGCCGACTTCTCCGCACAATTCAACAGGATGAGAAACGACGGCGCATTCTCTTTTACCAGCGCGAACACGATGTCAGACACTGTTCTCCTTTTGAAATATGCCACCGGGAAACTCCCCCTGGAGGACTTCTGGCGTGATTTCAGGACAGAAAACGATTTAACCTCCCCCATCGAACTCTTAGATGTGGCAATCGGTCACATGATTGATGAACTCTCCAGACCCATCGACGCGATCAGACATCAGGCAAAAACGGTTACGGTGGGAACGAGCAGAAAAGAAACACCGGTTCAGGGTATTATTTTCGACCTTCTGCGAAAACTCAAGTTTTCCCTGAAAGACCTCGTGGCCAAAAACATCATGGTGATCACAAGGATTCAACCGGTAGTATCGGCGATAAAGGGATATACGCTCTACGATATCAATAACCTCGATGCCGACGGCAATCCCGTTGACGTCTCCACGATTCGAATCAGACAGAAAGACGGAATCTCGCAGCGGATGAAGTCAAGGGCGGAAACCTCGAATGTGTTAATGGGTACAAAAAAGACGATAGTGAGCACCGGCCACATCTACGTGGGCCGCGGGAAATCTGATAACGCATCCATTGTGATTATCCCCCTCCTGGGAGAGGGAACGTTTGTCCGGAACCTGCTGCTCATCCACATTGATTTTAACGACACTCTTTCCATACGAGAAAAGAAAGCGGTACTGGGTTATCAGTACAATGATATCAGAAACCTCATTAATGAATACAACCTCCCCTGGGATGACGGTTACCTGGAAGCAATTCCCACAGGGGTTCTCCTGGGCGAGCCGCCGGAAGTCATTGCCGGGCATATAAAAAATTTGGCGGAAACGAGTAAAAAATTCAGGTAAAGTCCCACCAAGAGGCAATTATGAAGACGAAATTTATCTTTATTACCGGCGGCGTCCTCTCCTCTCTCGGGAAAGGGTTGGCTGCCGCATCAATTGCGGCGCTCCTGGAATGCCGGGGGCTCAGGGTCACCAACCAGAAACTCGATCCCTACATCAATGTTGATCCCGGCACCCTGAGTCCGTTTCAGCACGGCGAGGTCTTTGTCACGGACGATGGTGCGGAAACCGATCTGGATCTCGGGCACTATGAACGCTTCACCTGCACCAGAATGGGAAAGTCTAACAACCTCACGGCGGGACAGGTTTATTTCTCGGTGATTTCAAAAGAAAGAAGGGGCGACTATTTGGGAAAAACAGTGCAGGTAATCCCCCATATCACCGATGAGATCAAAGAATACATCAAGGCGAGCGCAACCGGCTTTGACGTTGCGATAGTAGAAATAGGGGGTACTGTAGGCGATATTGAGAGCCTTCCCTTCCTGGAGGCGATCAGGCAGTTCCGCAACGAACTGGGCAGAGAAAATGCCATTTTCATCCACCTCACATGGGTCCCTTTTATCAAGACCGCCGGTGAAGTGAAAACAAAGCCGACACAACACAGCGTGAGAGCCCTCCGTGAGATCGGTATTCAGCCGGAGATCCTTCTTTGCCGAACAGAAGACTTCCTCTCAGAGGACATCAAGGCGAAGATAGCGCTCTTCTGCAATGTCGAGGTCGCGGCGGTATTCACCGCGAAGGATGTGGACTGCATTTATGAGGTACCGCTCATCTTCCACAGGGAGGGAGTGGACCAAAAAATTGTGGACCTCCTGAATATCTGGACAGGACGGCCACATCTGGAGGCATGGGTGGATGTCGTTGAGAAAATAATAAACCCCGCTCATGAAGTATGCATCGCCATCGTGGGCAAGTATATAAACCTGACCGATTCCTACAAGAGTCTGAACGAAGCCCTGATTCACGGGGGTATTGCAAACAATTGCCGGGTAATCCTCCGGTTCGTCGATTCGGAAAAAATTGAAAGAGAGGGGATCGGTTCTCAACTGGATGGTGTTAACGGCATCTTAGTCCCGGGAGGGTTCGGCCAGAGGGGTATTGAAGGCATGATCACGGCCATTCACTTCGCCCGCGAGAAGAGAATTCCCTACTTCGGTATCTGCCTGGGTATGCAGCTTGCCGTGGTGGAATATGCGAGGAACGTATGCAAGCTTGAGAAAGCGAACAGTTCGGAGTTCGATCGGGAAACTCCCTACCCGGTGATAGATCTTCTCCCGGAGCAGAGGGCCGTTGCGGAGATGGGAGCCTCCATGAGACTGGGGGCCTATGCCTGCGTACTGGAAAATGAATCCTTTGCGTCCGATGCGTACGGCAGTGTCGAAATCAGTGAGAGACACAGACACCGCTATGAATTCAACAACAATTTTAAAGATATCCTTGTGGGAAAAGGTATCCGCATCACCGGAGCATCACCCGGGAGCCACCTGGCGGAGATAATCGAAATCAAGGACCACCCTTGGTTCCTGGGGTGCCAGTTTCACCCCGAATTCAAATCGCGACCGACGAGCCCCCATCCGCTGTTCAGCAGGTTCATCGCAGCAGCATTACAGTACCGCCTGCGGGGAGTCGTGTCTGAACAACCATCCTCCAAGCCCCGGACCGCAGGCGGCAAGAAGAAGCGCAAGAAAAAACGTCCTTCCTGACCTATACACCGGCCTGGCGTTCCATATCCTTTTTCAACTTCGACAGTGCCGGTGAAATCGTGACGGGATAAGGGGGCGATGTGAGAAGGCTTTGAAGATGGGGTGGCAGGGATGTTAACTGCATGCGCGCATGCGATGCGATGTCCTTCAAAACGGTCACCCCGGCAACCTTCTTACCCCGATTCATCACTTTTTTAAGAAGGGGCTTCCCCTCAACCACATCTCCTTCCAGGCTCAGAATATCCCTCACCATGGTCTGGCCTTCAAACTGACGAAAGACCTGCTTTCTCCCCGGAACAGTGGCTTTACCCTGGGATTTTTTGAAACGAGGCTTCCCCGAATATTCCATCAGCTTGTACGCACATTCCAGGTACGGTGCATCCTCCGATGTATCCAGCTTCGTTCCCACGCCAAAGCCATCGATAGGCGCCCCGCGAACGAGGAGCTCGCGGATAATGTGTTCATCAAGATTGCCGCTCGCAAAGATCTGCACGGCGGTGAGACCACCGCCATCGAGGATCTTACGGACATCCTTTGACAGGGTGAACAGATCGCCGCTGTCGAGGCGGATCGCCCGGACCTTGATTCCCTCCCCGGCAAGAATTCTCGAGGCCTCTATGGTTTTTTTCGCACCTCTATGAACATCATAGGTATCGATAAGAAGCGTCACATTATCGGGATTTGCCCGGGCAAAACCGAGGAACGCCTCCAACTCATCCTCATGGGCCTCAATATATGAATGCGCCATCGTCCCGAAAACCGGGATACCGAAAAGAGCCTCTGCAAGCACGGTCGACGTTCCCGCAAAACCGGCAATGTATGTCGCCCGCGCCGCCAGCAGACCCGCCTCGGCACCGTGGGCGCGTCTCACCCCGAAATCGACAAGCATCGCACTGTCGGCAGCCGCCAGGACACAACGGGCGGCCTTGCTCGCAATGAGTATCTCGAAGTGAAGAATATTGATCAGGCGGGTTTCAATGAGTTGCGCCTCCGGCAGTGGGGCGACAATCCTCACCACAGGTTCATTCTCAAAAAAAACCGTTCCCTCCGGCATGGCATAGATATCCCCGCTGAACCGGAACGATGCGAGGTAGTCTAAAAGGCCCTTCGAATATCTGCCCGTTCCTTCAAGATACCGCAACTCCTCTCCAGAGAATCTCATCCCTTCAAGAAAAGTGAGCAACGTCTCCAGGCCCGCTGCCATGAGGAAGCCGCGGTTCTCCGGCAGGTTTCGGACATAGAATTCAAAAACCGCGTCCTCGTGCATGTCCTCATCCACATACCCCTGCAGCATCGTCAACTGATAAAGATCAGTCAGGAGCGGGCTGGTGAGCAAATTCATTCTTTACCCCTGGATCATCGCGCTTGATATTATTTTCGCCCCTTTCTTCACCATTTCCTCAAGGGCTCTCGCCCCGTCGCCGGGGTTCACATCCACGGCAGCGATGGCATCTGTTAATACAGAGACTTCATACCCTTCAGCCAGGGCATCATTTACGGAATTGAGAACGCAGTAATCGGTAGCCAGTCCGGCAATAAATACCCTTTTGATCCCTAACTTCCTCATGAGATCACTCTTGGTGTTCCCCTCCTTATCCCGTCCGTAAAAGGTGGAGTATTGCTCACTGTCCTTCTCCGTACCCTTGGAGATGATGATGGCACCTTCGGGGATATTCAGCCCCGGGGGATAGTCCGCACCGGACGTGTTACGCACGCAATGAGGAGGCCAGGGGCCTCCCTGGCTTTTGAATGAGCAATGATCGGGAGGATGCCAGTCCCGGCTGAAAAACACAGGCAGACCGTTTTTTCTGAATACCTCGATAACTCGATTCAAAGGGGATATGATCTTATCCCCGCCGGGAACACCAAGAGCTCCTCCCAGCAGGAAATCATTCTGGACATCCGTCACTGACAGAGCATCTCCCCGCCGAAGAGTTATCGGTTCTTGCACCTGGTGTTTCATGGCTCTATTCTCCCGGAGATCTTACCGATTTTAAAAAATGACTTAATCCCGCTTCCGCTCAAACTTTACACGAAAAGTTGATGTAACATATAAGGATTCATACATGAATTTTCAAGGAGAAAAATCACATGATCCCTCCGGTTCCCACGAGATCTTTGCCACCACAGGCCTGAACAAGCTCCTTTCACCAATCCCAACGGCATGCAGGGAAATTGACCACTCTCATTGCCGGGCAGATGACCGCGATCATCTCCCGGCAATAAGTTCGGGGAAGTCGGTGAAGATGCCGTCAACTCCCAATCTTTCCAACCGCGCTATCTCCTGGGACGTATTGACGGTAAAGACAAATATTTTTAAACCCAGTTCCCGCGCGCGCTGTATGAACTTCGCATCTACAAGATCAACGCGGGGATGAACCGAAAAGAGACCATGCTTTCTCGCAAATCGTGTGTAACGGCGGCGGATGCCGTCCACAACGACACCGGTTCTGATGTCCGGATTCATTATTTTTACCCTCCTGAGTTGACGACGATTGAAGGAAGATACGATAAACTGATTATAACTCCAGCCGTAATCACATGTATACTCGTTGATCAATGTTACCGCCGGATATGCCGTATCGGGACCCTTCAGTTCAACGTTTACTCCGACCCTGCGATCCACGCATTCAAAGACTTCACGGAGTGTCGGAATTCGCTGGCCTTTTCCCGCATCCAGGGAACGAAGGTAGGCCAGGGTTCTCTCCATGACATAACCCGTCCCGTTCGTCGTACGTTCAAGCCGATCATCGTGAATGACCAGTAATTCTCCCTCCACGGCATACACGTCAACTTCGATCCAGTCGGCCCCCAGTTCAACGGCTCTTTTCACTGCGGATAATGTGTTTTCCGGTTCATGACCCGACGCGCCGCGGTGGGCAAAACAGAGGAGTTTCTTCATGGCGTGAAACTATTCCCGCAGGAAGAAAACATTAGATGTCTTATGAACATTAAGAGATTACCGCATTGAGATCCGGGAAAACAGCTCGATCTTTCTGCCAGTCATAGAGGAGAACATTGACACCCAGCTTCGCCAGTTTTGTTTCCAGGGTTTCATGAATCGCCTCAGGCATGGTAAGAATCATTCGCGGTCTCTCCGGCAGGTCCGCATTGGCAAGCAACAGCTGCACTGTTCCCGATTGTATGTTTTCCCTTGATACATCCGTGATCACCCGGAAGGTAGTCGTTGTCTTTCCTTTTGCATCGGCAATTAAGAGGTCTCTCTCAGCATCATTCCCGGCTTTGTAACCCCGGCGGATAAGTTCTTCGTACAGGTCCCGTACAACCAGGGAATGGTCGCACCCTGATTTTGGATCACTGACAGGAGCGGTATGACCCTGCCCGACATACTCTTCCTTGAAGCGCAGTTCATCAAAGGTGATTTCCAGTTGCGATGAACGCGAAGAAGCAATATCCTTTATCTTGTCAACATTGCGCACGAACTGTGTCGTCTGTCTGACGAACCGTGGGGAATTCAGGAGACCGATGAGGGCAACGGTGGATACTGCGTCTCCATCTTCCATATACGTCCACACACCGCGATAGTGTTCTTCAAACAGGGATTTCCCTATCCCCTTTTTTCCGCCTCCGATTTTCCCCCGATGCACCACAAAGATCCTCCCGGAGCGGTCCTCGGCGAGGGCGCCACCGATTCGTCTGTCTATACCTTTGAGGGGAAAATTGATTTCACAGGTAATAGGGACAGGCGATAGACCGGTCGGCCGCCCTATCCCGAATGCATGCCCGTATCTTCTCTCGGATATCTTATCGTGGAAAATCCAGATACCAAGGCGGCTCGACCAGAAAACTTTTGCTTTGAGGGTTGCTCCGGGGTGCCCCAGACTGACGTGAATCTTCTCGTCGATAAAGGGTTTGAAACTTTTTATGAACAGTCGCCTGTATCTTTTGACGGCGGCTTCGTCCTCAATGACCCTCAGCATTATCCCCTTCCTTACCGCGCAGGATACAGTGCGGACTCTTATTGATGAGATATTCTGGACATTTACAGCAATTGGAGAACTTAATCAAGCCGTTTCCGCAAAAAACGCGAGAGCGCAAACACTTTTGCGTCACCGTATCTTCTGCAATTCCACACTCCAGGAGGATAACTTCTCACTCCCCCTGAACAGCACGCCCCTGCTCCTGTAGCGGGTATCGTCAACTTTTATGAGGACTTCCGTACCGGCGTATTCACCGTCCCCGGACAGGCAGGTGGAAATTACGGCATCGTCCACAACGACAAATTTCCCCCGTAACGTTCCGATATCGGCATTCAAAGATTCCCAGACGGTCATGCTACTGCCGGCTTCAAAGGGCATTATTTCATAGCGGTTATTCATTTTAATTGTGTGATCGTCCACCCTGATCACCATCTCCCCTTCATTCAGCCAGACCCCCTCCCGGTGGGTGATCTTGGTTTCCCCCTCAAGCGGAACTGCCCGGTTTCTATCATTATAATAAATGCCCCGGACGATCCAGATTCCCTCCTGGAATAAAAAGGTATGCTTCATTCCCCTCTCTTCTTTCTATCTTTCTAAAATTAACGATCTGATCATGCTGTAATATGCGGTCGTATGGATTGTATTGTGTGCATCATGCCCGACACCCGGTCTATATGGTTGGATTACAATTGTATTCAAGCATGTCTAATCACCCGGGACAATACCCTATTTTTGAGAAAAATACGACAGGAGAAGAGATCCAATATTCCCCTTTTCATTATAGATTTCTCTCGTGAATCGTGATAGACAAGTCACGTATTCGTATAATCGCGGAGGGAAACAGGAGTATGTTAGCGTTCCCCTTTCTCCATGTGATCGCCCTGATGACGGGGGGGTTCCTTATCCTGGTAATAAAGAAAAAATATCAGAAGCTGTACAAAACGGAGGCTCTGCTGATCTTTATTCTCTACGCACTCTTGATTGCCCTTTATACGGAGCCGGTGATAACCCTGATTAAAAATTCCATCGATTAGTGGCGGGTGAGAGATGATGGAGATACTACGATGAAAAATCCTGCATCGCTGATTGCCACCCTGATTCTCTGATTGCTCGCCACAGGCCACCTGATCAGGTTTGCCTTCAGCATTCCTATCTCCATCGGCGGGATGGAGGTACCGCTATGGGTCAGTCTTCCCGCCGCCGCTGTTTTAGGTACCCTCGGGGTGTGGCTGTGGGTTGAGAGAACACGGTGAACAGAAAAGCACCGTGATGATCAGTGTGCCCGAGAAAGGCGAGCATTGATTGGAGGTCCGACGATGAAAGAACGCATTCCCGATAACGAAAAGTATCTCAACCAGCGCTCAAAAAGAGCGATGGAGGAAGAGGGTGAAAGCCCCAACGCTTCTCATCTGTATTGCCTTCAGCTTGCCCTGTGGGCAATCGAGAGCGGGATGGTAACTACGGAGAAAAAGATCGAGGATCTGCTCTACCAGATGATGGGAGAAAAACCGTCCCAGGTAATGAACATGCTGGAGTCCCTGCCACAGCATGAAGAAAAGGAGCCGGGAGAACATGACATAGTGCCCGGAGCAAGAGTAGATCTGGTATCACCGGAGGAGGAACTTTCTCCCGAGGAGCTGGCGGAGAGGATCATCGCGCACGTGGAGAGCTGGTACACGGAAGCCAGAAGCTACGACGCAGCCACAGACGAAGAGGAATAGCAGGTGAGTATGGAATCCCGGGGCTCCTGAGATGTGCCGCCCATGAAAGCGAACCCGGTCAGACGGGATTGCGTGGCGGGCAACGAGGACGAAACCGTTTCACCTGGGCAGGATCGTCTCCGTTAGTGTCACCCAGTAACTCGCGCCGACGGGCAGTATCCGGTCGTTGAAATCATACCGGGACTGATGCAGCAGGCCGTTTTCCCGGGGTTGCCCGCCACCGATCCCCACATATGCTCCCGGCCGTTTCTCCAGCATGAAGGCAAAATCCTCCGATGTCATGACCGGAGTGAAGTCGGTAAGCACCTTTTTCCTTCCCCCCACCAGCGTCGCCGCCTGCACCGCCTCATCCACTTCCCGATCCGTGTTGATCAGCGGAGGATACCGCCGCTCATAGGTCATGGCTGCGTCAACATTGAAAGACGCGGAAACACCCGCGCAGATTTCCCGCATCCGCGTCTCCACCCGCTCCTGCACTGCAGGAAGAAAATGACGCGCCGTACCCCGGAGCCTGACGGCATCAGGAACAATGTTGTAGGAGGTGCCGCCATGGATCTCTGTCACACTGATCACCGCGGCCTGCGCCGGGTTCACGTCCCGGCTCACCACGCTCTGAAGGAGATTGATTAAATAGGCTGATGCAAGGACGGGATCCTTCACATTGTGGGGCGTGGCGGCATGACCGCCCTTTCCGGTAATCTGTATGTCGAATACATCATACGCCGCCATCATAGGCCCCTTGCAGACGGCAAACATTCCTTCGGGAAGGACGGGGATATTGTGGAGAGCAAAGACGGACCCGACGGGAAACTTTGTGAAGAGTCCTTCTCTCACCATTCTTCCCCCTCCTCCCTCATTTTCCTCGGCCGGCTGGAAGATGAAGTGGACCGTCCCCCGGAATGTATCGTTCTCGGCCAGATACTTTGCCGCACCGAGAAGCATAACCATGTGGCCGTCATGGCCGCAGGCATGCATCTTCCCCGCATTGCGGGATGCGTAAGGAAGACCCGTCTCTTCCGTGATATCAAGAGCATCCATATCGGATCGAAGTCCGATCGCCCGGTGTCTGCTCCTCCCCCTCCTGATGGTGGCAACGATTCCTGTACCTGCAAGGCCGCGTTGAACATCGAGACCGAAAGAGCTGAGTTTTTCGGCCACATAGGCGGATGTCTCCCACTCAGTAAAGGCTGTTTCCGGACGTTCATGGAGCTCATGACGCCACCGGGTCATCTCTCTGTGCATCGCTCCTATTTTTCTATTCACTGCCATCGTCGACTTCCTTTCTGATGAGTAAGCTGTTGCCCGCAGCTCCTTTTCCCGCCGCTGCGAATAATTTCCGGAATCCTGATGAAACTCTTTTTGTTCCTATACCTTCCTGTTCACCGGCACCGCCACTAAAATACCCCCCAGACACAGAGCGGCGGCAAAAAACATTACCCCGCGGTACCCCCATCCCTGAGCAATAAGGCCGCCGATGAGCGGGCCCACAGCATTGCATAAATTCAGGGTGGACTGAAATATGCCTCCGGCGGTCCCCCTTTCCTTTCCCCCGCGCAGGATGATAAGAAGCGCTCCCACATACAGACATGACCAGGCCACGCCCATGAACGCCTGCACGATTATCAGGACAAACCGGCCGGTTACGAACCCATACGCAACAAACACGAAGATGGAAAGGAGCTGACCGTAAAAGAACGTTTTGAACTCGGAAAAACGCTCGAGCCGGCGCATGACCACGAACTGCACGGCAAAGTTAACGCCCCATAAAAGACCGATCCAGAAATTGTCCAGGCCTATGGAGACCAGGTACAGCGGAAAAATGATCCAGACGGCGCTCGCTCCCAAGTGTCGCAGGAATACCGCAAGGTAAACGCGGTAATCCCGCCGCAGGACGTGCCACATATTGGGAGGTCTGGAGAAATGGTGAGACGGCACTTTCTGAAAGACCAGGGAAATGAAAAACGCCAGCAGGCACGCTAGAAAACCGAGAAAGAAGAGAGGCCTGATATCACCGACCATCGCTGACGCCACGGCGCCGAAAATCCAGCCGAGCGACCCGTAGGAACTGTATTTCCCCATATTCGCGCCCGCATCAAAAGCATAGGCGATGGTTGCCGCGACAGCAATACCAAGAGAGAAACCCACCACGGCGCGGACAACCATCAACAGGAAAACGCTGGAGGCCAGGAGCTGGATCGCGAATGCGGCGCTGCTTATCAGAAGCCCCCACCGCACGAAGACGAGCCTTCCCAGATAATCGGATTTCCAGCCCGAATAAAGCGATGAGAATAGAAACGCAATCCCGTAGGCAGCCCCCACTAACCCGATCTCAAAATCGGATGCCCCCAACTGCACACCCAGGAGAGGAATAAAAATGAAGGAGCTCATGGCAGCAAAGCTGACAAGAAAATTGACGAGGCCAACAAGCCTGTTACGGGACCACGCATCCACCGAACCTTCTTGCGCAATCATTCCATACCGTTCCGACATGGGCGTTCATTAACATAAAAACTCAAGACTTTCATTCCCAAATCCACATCGCCATCACTCTATTCATCGAATACCCGTACTTTTTTATGTGCCCCGCCATCATCCGGTTCGGATTCAAGCACATAGGGTCATGTAAATAGTATTGTCTCATCTTGAGAATATGCACAAAAGATGATATGGTGCGTCTCAATCATGCAGCGAAGAAATGTGTGCTGATAAGGGCTTGCGAATCAGGCAAAGAATCGCCGGCAAAATACTTAATAGGAAGAGACAAAGAGACATCCATGTCAACCGAGCTGACATACGTGGTGATTACCCCGTACAGTCTCATGAAATCCCGTACGGGCAATATCATTGCCCGACTCATGTCATTCTCCGGCTGCGATCTGGTGGGTATCCGTATGATGAGACCCTCCAACGAGTTCGTTGATGAATATATCAAACGCCTGAAGAGCCTCTCCATCGAACCCAGGGTTGAAAGGGCGCTTATCGAATACATCGATGAGAACCTCAGATGCGAAAATATCTCGGGACAGCAGAACCGGTGCATGTTTCTCCTCTTCGAGGGGGAAAACGCCGTGAGCCGGATCTACGAGGTTGTCGGCAAGCTTACCAGTGAGGCGGAATCGGAGGCAATCCGGGGAACCATTCGCGGCACATACTGTGATTTCATCACCACTCCCGACGGAGCGGTCCGCTACTTTGAACCGGCTGTTCTGGTGCCGACCAACCCTGAGTATGCGAGAAACAATCTGGAACTGTTCGCGCAGTTAGGATTCGACGATTCCGGTATCTACGAAGAGTGCGCCGAGGGGGAGACCACACTGGTCATTCTGAAGCCGGACAACTTCTTCAAACACTCGGTACGGCCGGGAAACATGATCGACATGTTCTCCAAGACAGGGCTCAGGATCGTCGGCGCCCGCATGGTCCGGATGAGTGCAGCCCAGGGCGAGAAGTTCTATGGGTTCATGCGGGACATGTTCAAGCGGAAGCTCAAACGTCGGATCATTGAAAATATGAAGGAAGGACTCAATGGGTTCATAGGGTTTGAGATAACCGACGAACAGTACAGCGCGATGGCCGATGTCATCACGGAAAAGAATGCCATGTATGAGTTTTCGCTCATCGTGAAATATATGACGGGAGTTGATCCGGGCACAGTCTCGACGGAGGAGCGTCACAGACCCGGAACACATCGGAGTCTCGCGCTTCTCTATCGCGGGTTCAGCGCCGTGGGAAAAATCAGAGACCGCCTCGGTGAAGCAGATCCGGCAAAAGCCGCGGTAGGAACGATACGTTCCGATTTCGGGCAAAACATACTGCAGAACGCCGCCCATGCCTCCGATTCGGTGCAGAGGGCCCTTCACGAGAGAAAGATCGTCGGTCTGTACGATAACGCCGGGAACGACTGCGCGGAAACCATCATGAACTGGCTGAAAACGGGGCACATCCACTCTTAGGCGCGCAGGATATCTCCCGTACCCGCTTCGGGGTCAGCGTACTTTACGGAGCCGCACACACAATAAAAGATTATCAACAGGAAAGGAGTAGTATGACGAAACGAGTTGCAGAAGACGCCAAACGCTGGGTAGATACTGCCGTAGCCTTTTACAGGGCATCCGGGAAGCGCATCGCATTGGCCGAATACACGAATCCCAACGGACAGTTCGTACAGGACGAAATGTACATTTACGCGTTAAATCCCAAGGGAACCATGCTCGCCCACGGGGTCAACGAAAAGTTCGTGGGTGAAGAATTCATTGACATCAAGGACTATGACGGCAAGGAATTCATCAAGGAAATCATTGATATCGCCAACAGGGAAGGCAGCGGCTGGGTGACATACAAATGGTACAACCCGGTAACCAAAGAAGTGCTGCCGAAGACCGTTTTTTTCAGGAAGGTGGATGACCTCATCATCTGCAGCGGTGTCTACGGGGAATAAACATCCTCTGTAATTTCACGAAACCATCATCATTCACCCGGGAGGGTGCAGGACGGAGCGCATGAAAAAGAATCACACCCGCATCGCCTTTATTCTCACGGTCATCCTCATTATCGGCCTGTGTATGACTTCCTGCAGGGAAGAAGGAGAAGTCATTTCCAGGCCGGACGAATACACACATATCTATGACGCCAGGGAAGAGGTAATCCTCCAGGCAATCGCCAAGGTCTTTCAAGAGAAGGGGTTCGGCAAGGCCACGATCGATCCGGAAAAGAAACAAGTGGAATCTGAGTACGTCATCCAGGACGAGTGGAGAACAAAAAGCACGGCCCGGGTAAAGAAGATCTCCTGGAAGGAATGCGAAGTCACTCTCTCCGTCACCTCGGAAAAGAAAACCTCCACAGGCTGGGAGTTGAGGAGGCTTCTGGAGAAGAAACAGTACGACAACTTTTTCGACGCAATCGAGCTTAAAATTTACGAGGAGATGTACAAGACCAAATAACGCGTTCAGCCAGCCTTTTGCAGTCACGTGGGTACGGGTTTTGGATACGTCATTATGGAATTATTTTTTGCTCATTTTTTATATTCGCGTTATAAGGTATTAAAAATAGTCCGACAACAACAAAACTTCAAATATTGCCTTTTTGAGGTAACCTCAAGATGAAAAATTCATTAATACTGTCGGTTTTTCTCATTGTTACCCTTCTCTCGGGATGCAGTACCGTTGTGTATCATGTGACTCCCGATTTACCGCCAACAATGGGAATTCAAGAAGCGAGGGATGCAATCGAACTCACAACATCACTTGCAAAGACACCCTCGGGATTTGAAAGCATTAAGTTTGAAGATGACACATTTGTGACATTTGAAAGTATAATAGTATCGCCTGACTCATGGCAGCGACGAA
>Ga0194112_10004803_pt1 | contig 18406 bp, 21 predicted proteins | sample TA2MahC400mmetaG_FD_146191 | JGI IMG/M metagenome (GOLD analysis project Ga0194112, IMG submission 146191) | Freshwater microbial communities from Lake Tanganyika, Tanzania - TA2015016 Mahale Deep Cast 400m | ecosystem: Environmental > Aquatic > Freshwater > Lake | place: Tanzania: Lake... | reverse complement strand
GCCAAAAATCTTGTTAACGCCATCCTCAAATATTTCAGACAGTGAAGCTCCCCGTGCTTCGGCACGGGGCATTCTGCATAGGCGGGTAAATCACAATTCCATCCCCAAAAAAACTCCCTAAAAAACTGTTGACAAATCTCTTTATTTCTTATATATAAAATTTAAGCCACGAAGGTGAGGCCTCTCTAGAAAAAGGGGGCTACCTGCCTGCCTTAGACAGGAATGCAGGAATGTGGCTTTTTTTATTGATTCAAAATGGAAAAGAAAAAAACAATCGCAGTGATTGATGGACAGGGCGGAGGAATCGGAGGTTTGGTCATTAAGCACCTTCGGGAGGCCTTCGGGGAGAAAATGGAAGTCATTGGCCTGGGCACGAATGCCATGGCCACAGGAGCCATGCTCAAGGCAGGAGCCAATAAAGGAGCGACCGGAGAAAATGCCATTGTTCAGACGGTGAAGAAAGTGGATATGATCGTTGGGGCAACCGCCATCGTTCTTGCCAATTCAATGATGGGGGAATTGACGCCAAAAATGGCGGAAGCTATTTCATCCTCCTCTGCCTTGAAATACCTTATTCCCCTGAAGATGCCGGAAGTGGAAATCATCGGGGCCTCCAAAGAACCCCTGCCCCATCTCGTTGAACAGCTCATCAAACGGATTCAGGAAATCATATAACCCCCACCCTCACCCTCCCCCCTTGAGGGGGAGGGAAGGGAGAGGGGGATGGAGGAACCCATGTGTGAAGCAAATGCGTATCTGTTGAAAGAAGGAAAGGAGGAGCTCATCCTTGAGGACATCTCCGTGCTTCGCCCGGAGAAAGAAGAACTCTACCTTCAGAATATCTTTGGAGAACAGAAAAGGATCAAAGCTCGAATCAGAGAGATGAATCTCCTCGACCACCGGATCGTGTTAGAAGAAATCTAATATTCGAAGTTTCAAAGTTTAATGTGACTAAACTTCTTTTGCTCACTTTAGTCACTTTAGCTCACTCGTAACTTTAGCCACTTTTTAAAAGGCCACGAAGGCCAAACTTTTGCAGAAGCAAAAGAAATTCTTCGTGGCCTTTTATTTTAAGAAAAGGAGGAAGTTATGCACATACCCGACGGATATCTGGGACCCGTGACCTATGGTGGCCTCTGGGCGGTCATGGTGCCCATCTGGGTCTATGCGTCCAGAAAGGTTAAGAAAAGTCTGGAGATTGGCCAGATCCCCCTGCTTGCCATGGCCTCTGTCTTCAGTCTTGTGGCCATGGTTTTCGCCATTCCGCTTCCGGGAGGCACGACAGGACATTTAAACGGCGTATCCCTGGTCGCCATTCTTCTCGGTCCGTGGGCAGCCACCATTGCTGTCTCCGTGGCTCTGGCCATTCAAGCTCTGGTCTTCGGAGAAGGGGGAATCACCGCACTTGGAGCCAACTGTTTTAATATCGCCTTCGTGGGCGCATTCACAGGCTACGGGTTTTATCGATTGATCGCTGGCTTGGGCTTTCCTCCCAAAGCCATCGGGGCAGGGATCGCCTCTTATCTCTCGCTTAACCTGAGCGGTCTGTTGACGGCCGTTGAACTCGGTCTGCAATCGACGATCCATCCTGCGACCCTTTCCTACTTCCCCTTCCCCCTCATGATAGCCGTCCCGGCTATCATGATTCCTCATCTCACGGTCCTTGGTCTCATCGAGGCGACGATCACCGTACTCATCCTTCTCATTATGTTAAGGACTCGACCCGCCTTTCCTGGCCTTTCAAAGAAGCTCGCCTTTCTCTTCGCGGGCCTGTTATTCCTCGCGCCCTCCGCGGTCTTGGCCCATGATTTCTGGATCGAAAAAAAGGGGAACGAATTCATGCTGGTCTTCGGCCATGGAACCCAGAGGCTGGAATTTGAGTCTTCAAAAGTTAGAAAAGCCAAGGCCTTCAGCCAGCAGGGCAAGGAGTTGAAGGTGAACATGGAGAAGAGAGGAAATGGCATGCTCTTGAAAGCGGAGGAGTTCCCCTCCTTATTCTTTGTTGAGATTGACGATGGCTACTGGTCAAAGACCATTTACGGTTGGAAAAACCTCCCGAAAACCAAAGCGAGCAGGGTCGTCGAATCCTTCCGGTCTTTCTATTACTCCAAAGCCATTCTTTCCTGGGGGGAAGCCGTTCAAAACCCCGTGAGCGATGCACGACTCGACATTGTTCCCCTCGAAAACCCTTTTCTATTGAAGGAGGGAGAGACCTTGCCTGTCCGCGTCCATTATCAGGGCAAACCGGTTTCAGGCCTGGAAATCGAAAGCGGAGACCATCAAAAAATGATGGCCACGGATAGGGAAGGGATTGCGAGACTGAAGATATCCAAAGGCCAACAAGTGTTTTCAGTCACTCATAAGGAACCAATCAAAAATGACCTGGATGCGGATTCTTTACGCATCGTATCCTCCCTGATGTTCGAGGTGACAAAATGAAGAAAATGAAAATCGGAAGAGAAGTTTTTCCTGGTAAAGGAAGAATCCTTTTTTTTCAATCTGTCTTCATGTCGGTCTTCTTCTTTCTCCTCTTTGGCTCCCCCGTTTATCCCCATGCCATCAACTACGAGGTCCAGCAGAAAGGGATTTCCGTCAGGGTGTTTTATACGGAGAAGGACCCTGCAAGTTATTCGGAATATGAGCTCTTCGGGCCAGGAGACGCTCAGCCTCATCAAACGGGCAGAACCGACAAGAACGGTTTTGTCTCCTTTTTCCCTGAAAGGGCGGGGGTCTGGAAAATTAAGGTTTGGGGAGAATCATCCCACGGATACCACGGCGTCACGCTCGATGTGAAGGTGGATGAAGCCCTCGACCTTAAATCCTTCAGCAAACCTCTGGCGGCAACCCATACGAAACTGATCGTTGGAATCAGCCTCATCTTTGGCCTCTTCGGAATTTATGCCCTCTTGAAATCGAGAAAAACCCTGCAGGAACAGAAAAAATCTCAGTTTGAAAAGGAGGAACCAAAATGAACAAAATGAAATGGATGGTGTTAGGAATGGCTCTGGGTGTATTGCTTTCCCCTTTAATGGCAATGGCCCATCACGGAGGCGTGAGCCTTGCCCTTGGCCCGGGAAGTCCGATTGAGACTAATTCTCCCTTGACTCTCCCGCAGGGGGGAATCGCGCTTACCTGGAGGATTGAGCAGGTGGAATGGAGGAAGTGGACCCGGGCCGAGCCCAATAAGGACGATTTCACCTTCTTCAATCTCGGCGCTTCTTATGGGATAACCCCCTACCTCACAGGCAGTCTTTTTATCCCTTATAACATCAAGCGACAGGATGAATTGGGGACAAACCGGGGGATCGGCGACCTTAAATTTCAGGCCAACCTCGGATTCCATTATGACCCCGCCAAGAAGGGAATCTTTTTAAACAAACCCGAGGATACGGCCGCAACCCTCGAAGGGGCGAAGAAGATTTACGGCGCGATATACGGGGGGTTTACGCTGCCGACGGGGAAAAACCGGAAAGAACTCGGAGGAGAAATTGATCCGGGTATGCAGCCCGGCTTCGGAAGCCATACCTTCACCCTCGGAGTTTCTGCCGCCGGGCAGATTACAGGAAACTTGACTTGGGTCGCTGAAACCTCTTATGAAATTTTTACAAGAAGAGAACATTTCAAATTCGGGAACGAATGGCGGGCTAACCTGGCCGGTGTCTACGAGCTCTATGGAAAACCCGAGAAATTTATCTCGAAGATCGACGGAGTCTTTGAACTCAACCTGCTTCACCTTTCACGGGATGAGGAGGGAAGCGAAAAGCTGAAAGGTACGGGTGGAACGATTCTCTACCTGTCACCCGGTATGAGGTTTTCTTTTCCAAAACTCTGGAATGCGAATCTTGGCCTGTCGTTGAAATTCCCGACCCTCAAGCGCCTCAATGAGAGGAGCGAGCAACAAGGGGCTGAAGGACTTGAAAAGGTCAGGATCATCGGAACGCTTTCCTTCTTCTTTTAACGGTGCAAGAGTTGACAAGAGATCGGATACCTCTTTTTCTGACAAGGAATGTCCCCCCTTCCATTGCTCCCGAGTTCAAGGGAAGGGGCCTGAAGGTCCCTGCCCTTGAAAAGGGAATCCGCCATGTCGCGGGAATGATTAAGACAAACTATGCCCAATGGGAATCTGCTTCAAAAAAAGGGCTTTTCCAGAAGACGGACCCCCGTATCAAGATCCTTTTTCTTGTCTTTTTTATTATCATCGTAAGCCTGAAAAGAGAGGTCGAGTCCGAAGTCCTGATAGGAATGCTCATTTTCATCCTGGCCTGGTTGTCTCGTTTGGAGATCTATTCTTTTTACAAGAGGATCTTCGTTTTAGGATTCCTTTTTGGATTTCTTGTCAGCCTGCCTTCCTCGTTTAACCTAGTGGCAAAGGGAGAAATCATTTTTCCCCTTCTTTCATTTTCAGGGCCTTATGAATTCTGGATTTACCGGATCCCTGCCGATATAGGTATTACGAAAGAGGGGCTCTACGGGGTGGCCATGCTCACGTTGCGGGTCATGAACTCCGTCTCCCTCGTTTTTCTCGTCCTTCACACAACCTCATTTGCGGATATCATGAAAACTCTAAAAATCATGAAAATCCCTGATGCTCTTCTCATCACAGCGTCCCTCTCCTACAAGTACTTTTTTCTTTTCGCGAGGACGGTTGAAGACATGCACCTGGCTAAAAAAAGCAGGCAAATAAGGGAGTCCCGTCCTGCGGAGGCTAGGCGATGGGTAGCCGGAAGAATTGCAATGATCTTCGGTAAGACGCAAAAGAGAAGTGAAGAAATTTTCAGAGCCATGCTCAGCAGGGGGTTCTCCAATGCCGTCCAAATCTATGGCTTTAAAAAATTGAGGGGTTGGGACTTGGGAATAGGTCTTGCCCTTTGTTCAGCGGGGGTGTTGCTTTTATGGATTTAATGAAGTCAAATTCGAAAAAGATGATAAGCCTGGAGAAGGTCAATTACAATTATTTTGACACCATTCCTGCCCTATCGAATGTCAGCCTCGAAGTAGCCCAAGGCGAGCGATTTGCCGTCATCGGCGCGAATGGAACGGGCAAGACGACGATCTTACAGATGATGAATGGTTTGATCCATCCTTCGAGTGGAAAAATTTTTTTCAGGGGATATGAGATTTCCAAACAGACGTTGAAAGATAGGGGATTCCTGAGGTTCTTCAGAGAGCGGGTCGGATTTGTATTTCAGGATTCGGATGTGCAGCTTTTCTGCCCGACCGTTCTCGACGACCTCCTTTACGGCCCTCTCCAGTTGGACCTGAATGAGGGCGAGGCGCTTGACCGGGCCTCTGAAATAATGACGATGCTGAAAATCGAGCACTTGAGAGATCGGCCGACCTATATGCTTTCGGGGGGGGAAAAGAAGAAAGTGGCCATCGGTTCCGTCTTGACAATGAATCCAGAAGTTCTACTTCTGGATGAACCTACCAATGGTCTTGATCCAAAGACACAATGCTTTCTCGTGGAACTCATGCTTGCTTTGAATGAGGCAGGAAAAACTCTGGTCATTGCCACCCACGATCTTTCCCTGGTAGATGAACTCCAGGCAACGGTGGGTGTCGTTTCCGAAGAGCACCGGATCGAAAAAATTGGAACTGCCGCTCAAATCCTAAAAGATGAAGAGCTTTTGCTCAGAGTGAATCTAATCCATGAGCATATCCATCGCCATGGCAACGTAGCCCACAGACACATCCATTCACATTACCTGTTTCATCGACATGAGGGTTAGGGTAACGGCTACGAAGCCCGTTTCGTTATTCGTTAACGGTTACGTTTAAAAGGCATTTAAGCGACACACGTAGCCTTTTATAGACGATACGGGCATCGTTACCGTTGCCGGCAGACGTTTATATCGTCCCGCCACGAAGGATTACTTGTAATTCTTCTCGCCGGCAGGGATGGGAATCTCCAATATGTTCTCACGCGGGGGAAGCACGCAGATGAATTTTTCATTGTAGGCACAGGAAGGGTGGTAGGCCATGTTGAAATCTAAAACCATTTTGTATCCGGTCAAAACCTCAGCATCGATGTATCTTCCTCCATCATAAGTCTCTTTTCCGTTTGTTTTATCCTTAAAAGGGATGAAGAGGATATCGCTCAACATCGATTTATAAACTTGAAGCGTATACTCCTTGCCGTTCAATTGAAAGAGAAATTTCCCGTATCGGATATAGCGCTTATTCGTCCCTTTATTGGTCAGGAAGGTTGCATAGTAATCAGGGTTGTTGATATGGAGGACAAACCGCTTAATCTCGCCTGAAAAAGCATAATTCGGATCGAACTTATAATATTTTAAACCCTTGAAGACCTTCTTCTCCTGGGTAGTGAGAGGAGAACGCTGGTGGGTTTTAAAGAATGCATCCCTCTCCTTTCTCCACTCCATTACCACTTTTTCCTGCTCAGCTTTGAAACCCGCCTTCTCTCCCTCTGCAGCCATTGAAAGCCCCGAAAAGACGGCTAATCCCATCAGGTTCAAAACGATGACGAAAATTACTATCGGTTTCATAAGAAATTCTCTGTTTTCATTTTAACAAAGTAGGACCAAGGACGCAATCGATTTACTGGTTTCACATAGTTGAAGGCGAATTTTCCATTGATTTTCTTCTCTCTTTTATGCCACGATGAGGTTCGATGAAGAAAGATGAGGCCCATGGCTACTTCTATATCTTGATCGGCTCGACCCTCTGGGGGGTATCGAGTGTTATTGCGAAAGCCCTCTTTAACATTGGGCTCCCGCCAGCCGAGCTCATCCTTGTCCGCCTAACTCTTGCTACACTCATCCTTCTCATCATTCTCCTCATCTACGACCGGAAAAGGGTCATCATTTCCTCCAAGGATTTATCCTATTTCTTCATCCTGGGAGGTGTAGCGGTAACAGGAATGAATTTTTTTTATTACTATACGATCAGCAAGATCCATGTCGGACCGGCCATCCTCCTTCAGTATCTTCAACCCATCTGGGTCTCCCTCTATGCTTTTTTCTTCCAGAAGGAACCCATTTCCGGAAAAAAGATCGCCGCCCTGCTCCTTGCTATAGCAGGATGTTATCTGGTCGTGGGTGGCTATCAGATCGACCTCCTTCGACTGAACAAGGTCGGTATTGTGAGCGGCCTCATTGCTTCCCTCTTCTTCACCTTCTACGCCCTTTATGGGGAAAAAGGGCTGAAAAAATATGACCCCTGGACGCTTATTCTGTATGGTTTTGGATATAGCGCGATATGTTATATGTTTTTGGTTCCACCCACAAAGATCATCCAAGGTGGCTATCCCCTCAAGGTCTGGATCGCCTTTCTCTATATTGCCATCTTCTCGACCTTGATTCCATTTGGTTTCTACTTCAAGGGGATGGAACGGATCCGGGCAACCCGGGCAAGCATCACTGCAACTTGGGAGCCTGTCATAGCAGGCTTTGCAGCCTATCTAGTACTTGGAGAGGTTTTGTATCCTTTGCAGTTTTTTGGGGGGATAGCGATGATTGCAGCGATTGTCCTGCTCCAAATAAGCAGAGAAAAGGTTACACCTTCATCCCCTCTGGAAATTAGGCATAACGAATAAAATATTTTGGTTACATTTTAGCGCTTTGAAAAAACTGATCTAATCCCCCTTAATCCCCCTTTGTCAAAAGGGGGAAATGTTTCTCCTCCCTTTGGCAAAGGGAGGTCGGGAGGGATTTTAGAAAGATTTTCAAACCGCTAAAGTGTTACAAATTTTGAACTCCGATTAAGGTTACCAACGCTCCCTCTCAACCAACTTTTATGAATGATCCTCGATTATAACTGCCCGGATTCACCCCAGGTTTCTAAAAGCTTCTGATACGCTACGTCTTCGTACCTCTCCAGAAAAAAGGCAGGAGCATAATGTGGCAGTGTGCTACCCGTAAGGCAATCAGCCAAAAGTTCGCCTGCCCCGCACCCAGCCATCACTCCAAAACCCGACAAGGCACCGATCACGTAAGCGCCCTCGACCGGCAGCCTTCCAATAAGGGGCCGATTCTCACGGGTTTTCGTATAATAACCTCCGTCCACGATTGGTTTGGGAAGTCGATCAAGGTATGCCTTCATGCTAGGGATCATCGTGGTTAATCCACGCAGAACCATTTCAGAATAACGCGGATCAATGTTAAAGGGGAAGACAGGCTGTACCGGCCCCACGTCGTAAGCCCAAAGGCCAAGGAGGGTTTGACTTTGAGGGCCTCCTTCCGTCCGCGTATGAACACCCGATGGAAGCGTCTCCAACAACCTTTTCGACTCATCAGATTCAGCAAATATCTTTCGCTCTTCTTCTGACCACGGCAAGCATATGGTATCCGTCCAGATCAGCATAGGTGCATTCCGAGGCACGATGATTAGACGGTCGTTGAAAGACATCTTCAAATGCAGCTCGGAGAAGACTGGAAGCTCAACCCCAACCATCTGTCCAACTTCCTTTAGGAAGGGGCCGGCGGCATTAATGAAATTGGGTGTTGAGATGATATTTCCTGAGTGATTACTTCGTATGCGAACCGCCCGTACTTTGTTACCAACGACTTCAACCCCTTCGACCCTTCCTTGTAAGAATCGAACCCCGCGTTCTTTTGCTCGCTCTAACAGATACATCCCTAACTGTTGAACACTGAACCAGCCGCAACGCCGAGCGTGAATCAGCGCCACGATGTTCTTGGAGAGATATGGAAAATGATTCTGGATCATCCTTTGATCAAGAATCAAGTCGATACCCTTAGGCTGATCATCGAAGGCCGATCCATGCGAAGGAATGTAAGCAGGACCACCAGTCTGACCGTCATGATAGCGCAGTGGACCCGCCCCCAACCCAGCCGATTCTTCTGCTGCGCGTTTAAAATGGGAGATTCGGTTGGGATCAGCCGTGGCATAGACATATCCACGCCTACTAAGATGAAAATAGTTATCGCTTTCGCGAGCTAAATGTTCCAGAATATCAATGCTCCTATTCATCAGGCTGACCATGGCGTCTCCGGGCCCAGGCCAAAAATTCCGATAACATTCGGTGGATTTATCACTCGTCAACGAGAGTGGTGCACCTTCATCTACGAGAAGCACCTTCTCGACCCCATATTTCACAGACAGGTGATAGGCAACGGAAATCCCAGCGATCCCTGCGCCACAGATGACAACATCTGCAGTATTCTGTTCGGAAGGCTCTGTCCAAACTTTTCGATCCTGTTTCATCATGAGGCCCTTTTATAAAAATGTGCCAGAATCTCCCCCCGGCTCTGCTGGGGAGATGAATGGCATTCCCTCTCCCCTGGGGGGAGAGGGTTAGGGTGAGGGGGAAATGATCTTCTCATCACCCCCACCTTAATCCTCCCCCATCAAGGGGGAGGAGAGTTTTTTGAGGAATTGGATACCCTGCAGCTCTGCTGCGGGGTACTTCATTGAACGTAATTCCCTGCTGTTTTGTTTATTCTACCACTCTACCTCCGTTTACTCAAACGAAAGTTGGATCCCCCAATAGTAGTTTTTTCTGAAAAAGAAGGTCAACTTATGATACATTATATGCTGGATGGAATGGGGTAATCGATAAAATGGTTTTCAAGATTCTTGCAGATAGTGTTGTCCTGATCCATTTTCTCTGGATCGTCTTTCTCTTCCTGGGTGGTCTGTGGGGAAAGCGAAACAAAGTTATAAAAATATTTCACCTCTCTGGTCTCGGTTTTGCTCTCGTCATTCAACTATTCGACTGGTTCTGTCCCCTCACCCACCTTGAGGTTTGGTTGAGGGCAAAACATCACCCAGACCTCGCCTATGCCGGGTCGTTCATCATCTATTATGTGGAGAGAATCGTCTATATGGAGATTTCCAGAACAATCGTTCTCCTATTCACCGTCCTGCTCTTTTGCTTCAATATCTGGATTTATCTCCGAAAATAGGTGAAAATAAGGCCATTCGCAAAAACAGAGTAAAGTGAGGATCAAAAAATGGCTCCGAAAAAACAAACAATGTTTGAACGATTTCAGAAATTGGTTTCCATCCCGGGGGGAAGCGGATTTGAAGAGAAAGTGATTGAATTTGTTTCCGCAGAACTGAAAAAGAATCTTTCCGATGTCTCCATCGACCCCATGGGAAACGTGGTTGGAAAGATCGGAAAAGGAAACAGATCGGTGATGATCTGCGTTCACACGGATGAGATGTGCCTGCTTGTTAAGTATATCGATCCAAAAGGCTACATCTTCTTCGACCTCAATGGAATGTTCGATGAAAGGGTATTGCTGAGCACCAAGGTCGATATTTGTACTGACAAAGGCATCTATACTGGCGTGGTCGGAGTGAAAAACCGGCATTTGATGAGCGCTGAAGATTTAAAACGCCCCATTTCTGTCTCAGAACTCTGGATCGATGTAGGTGCGGAAAGCGCTGAGGAAGTCAGATCCTGGGGGATTGAGATCGGCGATCCCATTGTCTATCACCCCCATTTTCAATCCGTCGGGGAGGACACCATCATCAGCAAATCGATCGACAACCGTGCGGGTTGCACTGTTCTCATCGAATTAGCGGAAAGGATGAAAAAGGAGAAACTCAACTATCAACTTTTCCTCGTGGCTGCGGTCCAGGAGGAAGTGGGCTCCAGAGGAGCCAAAGTCGCAGCGCAGGCTCTCAATCCGGATATGGCGATCGTGGTTGATACGGTTCCTGCTGCTGATCCAATCACCCCTCCCCAACTAGCTACAGATGAATGCGGTAAGGGACCGGTTATCCGTTCCATGGATGTCAATGCTCAGGGATGGGGAACGATCTATTCCAAAAAGATCCGACGACGTCTTATTTCCACGGCCATGAAGAACAAAATCCCTCACCAGAAAGATATCTATCGGACATGGACCGACGCTTCCACCATCCATACTTCAGGAAAAGGGGTTCCATGTGGTGGGGTATACATCCCCAGGCGATACAGCCATTCACCCGCGGAGTTAATCAAATGGTCTGACGTGGAAAGAACAGCAGATTTGCTTTATCTTTTTTTAAAGGGCCTCCGCTCATCAGACATCGACGACCTGACTCGCAAGATCTGAATTTGCTTTTATATTTATAAAAATTACTTCCATAAGCTTGAGTAAAGGTGTATATTACCATTTAACGGAGGATATAATATCCGTCAGTATCCCATTGGATAAGAAGGCTACTTAAATGACAAGCAAGGAATTTTTGAATTCTCTGGCCAACGGGCAATCAGACATAATTAAAATATTTCTCAGTATTATTACCGAAATCGGTTCACCATACTGTGTTATCGGTGGCCTCGCTGTGAATGCCTATGTTGAGCCAGTGGTGAGCCTTGATATAGATATTGTCATAACAGTTAAGAACGTAGAGGCAATCTGCCGTGCTGCTGAAAAGCAGGGATTAAAAGTTGAGCCTTTCGAACATAGCATGAACATCAGCAGTCCCCAATCGGATCTTCGGATTCAAGTTCAGACAGATCCTCGATACCAGGGGTTTATCCAGCGAGCAGAGTTGAAGGATGTTCTGGGTTATAAGATGTATGTAGCAAGCCTCGACGATGTGCTGCTTGGTAAAGTGTGGGCTTACACCGATCAAACCAGGCGAAGGAGCAAGCGGCAAAAAGATCTGGCTGATGTTCTGCGTATCATTGAAAAATATCCACAATTCAAGGCAAACCTTCCTCCGAGTATAAAGGAAAAAATAGAGAAAGATTAACCACTAGACATATCACTTCACTATTAAACCTGAACAGGGTCTTGCAATCCAACAATCCAAGGAGAATCTTTATGAATTGTAGTAATGCAAGACCTATTTTTCATCCCTTTGTTTGCTATGCGGTGACAATTCATAAGGATACTAAAGATGGTCAATGATCCCTATCGGAGATATGCGTTAAAATATGACACTTTTGTGGAACCCTTCAATTCTGTAATAAGGCAGATAGTAATTAAAAGTTTCCCAGTCAAGGAAGGAATGAAAGTACTAGATGTTGGTTGTGGGACCGGTACGAATTTAATGCTCTACCATAAGGCTGGATGCCTCGTTCATGGAATCGATTTGTCTCCTTCCATGTTGGAAGTCGCACGGAACAAATTAGGGGAACACGCCGATCTTCGTGTCGGAGACGCATCACAGATGCCCTATCAAGATAATTTCTTTGATCTTGTTACCTCAATGCTTACTTTGCATGAGATACCATACAGAATAAGATCACAAGTTATGAAAGAAATGATTCGGGTTGTGAGTCGAGAGGGAAGGATTTTGTTGACGGATTATCACCCTGGGCCAATTCGCTTTCCAAAAGGATGGATGTTTAAGGCCATCATTCTTTTATTCGAGGTGGTAGCTGGCCGCGAACATTTTAAAAATTATCGTGATTTTCTTAAAAAGAAAGGGTTGCCAGAATTGATAGGTGCTTTCAAATTGGTGGTAGAAACAAAGAAAATGATTAGCGGAGGGAATATCGCACTGTTCATTATGAAACCGGTATAGTTTCAATTTAAGAAATGAATACCGCTGGGCCGCCGATTCTTACGTAAGGTTTACCTGCGCAAAGCTCCACTCTGTAGAATCAAGACAGGAATTTCGAATTCCCTTAAACCTACCTTCCCATCATTGAGGGGAGAAAGAGGGCGATCTCTGGGAAAAGGGTAATCAGGATGACAACGGCTATCATTGATAGAAGAAAAGGGGCCGCCCCGCGAAAGATCGTCTGCATGGGAACATCTTTGACCACACCGGCAAGCGTATAGACATTGAGCCCCACAGGCGGTGTGATGAGCCCTGCCTCCATCATGATCACACAGACCACCCCAAACCAGATCGGATCAAAACCGAGCGCCTTGACGACGGGAAATATCACCGGCAAGGTTAGAACCATCATGGAGATCGCATCGAGAAAGCAGCCAAGCACCAGGTAGATCGATATGATGATCGCAAGGACCACATACCTTGAAACTTCAAGGCCACCCATCCAGGAAGAGACTGCCATGGGAATCGTTGAGAGGGCGAGGAAATAACTGAAGACATTTGCCCCTGCCACTAAAAAGAGGACAAGAACAGAGATCCGGGCCGCCTCAAAAAGGGAGGCAAAGAGGTTTTGCAGGGTCAGTCTCCTCTTCAATAAAATAATCACAAAAAGGGCTAAGGCGCCAATCGCCCCTGCTTCAGTGGGATTGATAAACCCTAAATAGATGCCCCCCATGACGATCATAAAGACAATAATGGTCTCCCAAACCCCTTTCAGGGCCAATAATTTCTCTTTAAAGCTGACTCCTTCGGGATTAGATGGAGCCAGACCCGGATTCTTCCTCACCATAAAAACAATAATCAAGATAAATGTAGAGGAGAGGAGAATCCCAGGAATAATCCCGGAGATCAAAAGCTTTCCAATGGATTGTTCGGTCAGCATTCCATAGATTACGAAACCAAGGCTTGGAGGAATAAGAAAACTGAGTGTTCCACCAGCCGCTACCGTACCCACGGCTAATTTGGGTGAATAGTTAAAACGTCTCATCTCCGGGATGGCGATCGTTCCCATCGCCGCTGAGGCTGCCACTGAAGAACCACTCAAGGCTGCAAAAAAGGCACAGGTTGTGATCGTGGCAATGCTCAACCCCCCTGGCAATCTTCTGAACCATTTGTCAAAGGTTTCATAAAGTTCTCTGGTGATTCCCGCATTTCCTGCGAATCCGCCCATCAGGATGAAAAGTGGGATGATCGTATAGGGATAGTAGGACGCAGTTTCGTAGATGGTCTTGGCCACCACAGGCAATGCTGCGTTGATTGACGCCAGATAACCGATGCCCAGAAAACCCACGAACATCATGACAAAGGCAATAGGCATCCCTAAGAAAAGAAAAAAGACAAGAAGTGCACTTCCAATGATGCCGGCAAGAATTGGGCTCACAATGCTCTCCGTTTCAATTTACCTACCGAATCAACAAGATCGAGCAGAAGTTCCAGCCAGAGAAGAAATCCTCCAATGGCAACAAGCAATCGGAAAGGAGATTGCGGAATTCTTAACATGTCCGAAACCGTCCGTTCCCGGATTCCTTCGATCCATCCCTGCCAGATGACGATCGAAATGATAAAGAGGCTGAGAGAAAGGGTTAAAATATTACAGAGAGTTTGAACACGAGGAGATAAACGGGCTGTTAGAAAATCAACTCCGACATGCCCTTTTACCTGCTGGGTATAAGCCGCACCGAGCAGGATGAAAACAGCCAATATATATTCGGATAGTTCAAATGAGCCTGGAATCGTCTTTGAAAATAATTTCCTTCCCACCACATCTCCGGCGGTAAGGAGCATCAGGGGAATGAGCAAACACATCCCTGCCCCGCAGACATAATAATTAATTCGCCGGATTAAATATTTGATGTTCATGGGTGATTGATCTTCCGCTGCAGATAATGATATCTCCCACTCATCCCCCTAACCCCACCTCGCCTCCCCTTAAATTAAGGGGAGGTAGGGAGGGGTTAAGTGAGAGGTTGGGAGACCGATAATAATAGAGAAAGGGCGACCTCCTTGTCGCCCCTTTCCTCTGTTCACTGATTCACTATTTTAATCTTTAAGCCCACTCGCGCGGAAAGGCAACCACCTTGACCCCTCTCTTTTCACATTCCTGGTTATACATCTTTACAACCTCTTTGGCCGGAAGCCCCTTGCCCTCGAGATCAGCCACCCACTTCCTCGTCACCTCCCGAAAGCCTTCGTACCATTTCTCCGTTTCGGTTGAAGGAAGATCATAAAGGGTCACGCCTTTGTCAGTGATCTCTTTCATCATCACCTTGTAAGCGTCACGGTTCAGCCCTCCGGTGGTTTTGAAAGGATTGCGGCTCACCGACTCAATAATCTTCTTTTGGGCCTCCGGGACCTTCTTCCAACTCTCAAGGTTCATGATTACGCCTTCAGTGACACATCCAAAGGTTGCCACCACACCATGTTTGGCCACTTCATAAAGTTTGGCTCCTATAACAAGCGGTGGACATGTCACCAGCCCATCCACTGTTCCGGTCTCCATGGCGAGATAGACATCGGGTAATGGCATGAAAATCGGTTCCGCCCCTAGAACCTTGATATAATGGGTTTGATGACCACCAGGAGTCCTAATCTTCATCCCTTTGATATCGGCTAAAGAACGAACAGGTTTTTGGGTCCACAAAAAAGACTGAATGCAACCATTCAGTTCAATCATCTTTACATCCTTGAACTCCCGATTCAGAATCCGATCATACATGGCATTTCCAATATCCGTAGCCAGGTCTTTTCCATCTACCCAGGCAGCCAGAGAGAGAACATCCGAAAGAGGAAAACGTCCCGGTGTCCAGGTCGCTGTAAAGTACCCCATGTCCGAAAGGCCCTTGGCTACAATATCAAAATGCTCTGGCCCCTTCCCTAATGCCGCTCCGGCATATAAGGTAGAGGTGATCTTACCTCCGCTCCTTTTTTTGAATTCCTCAAGCATGGGTTCCCAAACGGTCTTCGTTTCCCGTCCTACAGGAGTATGCCAGGTGCTGAATCGAATATTGGTCGCCTGAGCATAGGACAGTTCAAAGATCCCAGTGCTGGCTCCCAATGCGACACTACCGATGATCGAATGTTTTAAAAACTCCCTTCTCGTAGTCCCGTTACACATGTTTCTCCCCTTCTCCGACGATATTCTCTTTTAAACAATATGTTTAAAATTATTATTATCAAATTCTTACTTTTTCCACAATAGATAGTCCATCTTAATATTCGAGAGTGACCGGAAGATGTTTCCTTTGACGAGACGATTCTCTTGCTCCAGTGCGCGGATCAACTCCTTAACCCTTTTTCTTTTTGACTGTCCGGAAGCAGGACATTCACATGGAAAGTAAGGAAGACCCTTCTCTTTCGCAAACCGCTCAATCTTCCTCTCCTCGATCAAGGCAAGCGGTCGAATGAGAGTCATCTTTCCCTTAAACAGGGCCTGCAAGGGAAGCATGGTGCTGATCTCTGCACTGTAGAATATGTTCAGCAGGAGGGTTTCGATGATATCGTCTTTATGATGCCCAAAGGCGATCTTGTTACATCCAAACCGTTGTGCCAGATAAAATATCCGTTTTCTTCTCTCCCACGAACAGAGAAAGCACGGATTTTCGCGGTTCTCAGGGCCAGTGGCCAATGCTGCGATCCGGGTGTACTCAATGTGATAGGGTATCTTTTGGGCTTCGAAGAACTCTGTCAGCAACTTCGCTCCATTGGATTGGAACCCGAGGTCCACGTGGACCGCAAGTAGTTCATAGTGAAGCGGAACTCGTTTGGCGCGTTCAGATAGAAGTGTCAGTAGGGTTAAGCTGTCTTTCCCACCGGAAACACCCACCAGAATGCGGTCTCCATCCTGGATCATTCCATAACGGTGGATCGCCTTTCCCATCAAACTCCGAATCTCTTTTTCCCAGTAGTTTCCCATAAAGAAAGTTGAAATATTTGTAGCGTCGGCATTCATTGCCGGCGTCACCCATTAGCGCCCTCAGTAAATGAGGGCGCTACAACATTATGCCCTATGCCCCTAATGGGACATCTCTCACATTCGGGCTTCTTTTTACATACGTTCTTGCCGAGATGGACGAGCAAAGCATGATATTCGTTGAACAGCCTCTCATCATGAGGAAGATGGTCCATAAAGAGCGACTGAACCTCTTCATAGGATGCCTTTTCAGAAACGATACCATGTCTTGAAAGAATGCGTCTCGTATAGGCGTCCACTACGAATATTGGTTTTTGTAGGCCATAGAGGAGGATGCTGTCGGCTGTCTCCGGTCCGATTCCGTTCACTCCAAGGAGTTTTCCCCTTAAGTTATTTACCCTCCCTCTCTGCATCTTATTGATATCACCCTCGTACTCCTCAAATAAAAAATTGACGAAGGTTTTTAAACGCTTAGCCTTAATTCGATAAAATCCCGATGACCTGATCAGAGAACCTAATGGTCCTACCTTAAGTCGGTCAATTCCATCCGGATTCAGAAATCCTTTCTCTTTCAGTCTTTGAATAGCCTTTTCCACATTTCTCCATGAGGTATTTTGAGTGAGAATCGCTCCCACCATCACCTCGAAGGGCGTCTCTCCCGGCCACCAATGGCGAGGACCATAAGCCTTAAATAACCTATCATAGATATCCATCAATAGAGGTTTCATTGATTCCATCATTTTTCGAAAGGCACAATTCCAAGTTCGGAGTTCGGAGTTGGGAGTTCGGAGTCTTTAATATAAAATCTCCGAACACCGAACTCATTACTCCGAACTGAATTTATTTCAGTCTTTTCCTGAACCTCATTGAACTCAATGTAATCATCAGCCCGCCCAGAACAGCCAGGGCAAGCATTTGAGGCCAAAGGACCTCCAGCCCTATCCCTTTGAGAAAGGTCCCCCGGATGATGACCAAAAAGTATCTTAGGGGATTGATATAGGTAAGATACTGAAGCCATTCCGGCATATTCTCCAGAGGGAAGGCGAACCCCGATAGGATGAAAGCGGGATTCATAAAAAAGAAGGTTGAGATCTGTGCCTGCTGTTGAGTTGAGGAGATGGTGGATATCAAAAGACCTATGCCCACTGAACTCATCAGAAAGAGGATATTTCCCATGAGAAGAACGAGCGGATTTCCTCGGAGAGGAACTTTAAACCAGAATACCCCAACCAGTGCAATCATCACCACATCAATAAGACCGATCAATGCAAAAGGAAGCGTCTTTCCCAAAACCAGTTCCCAGGAGCGAATGGGGGTGACCATGATCTGTTCAAGTGTTCCCATCTCCCTCTCTCTCACAATGGCCTGAGCGGTCAAAATCATGGGGAGGAGAAAAGCGATGGTGGCAATGACTCCGGGGACATAGAAAAATCGACTTTCTAAGTTTGGATTGAACCAGACCCGATGTTCCAGTTCCACCCCTGCTTCTTCAAAGTCCCTCATCCCTTCTTGATTCAATTTCTTCACAATCATTTCTGTTGAATATTCCGAAAGGATCCGGCTCACATATCCCAAGGCAATCATGGCTGTGTTCGACTCCGTCCCATCAACGATGATCTGGATAGTTGCTGTGTTACCTTTTTTTAATTTCTGTGAATATCCGCTTGGGATTTCAAGGCTGAGGGTAATATCCCCTTTCTTAATAAGCCCCTCAATCTCCTTGGGGGTCTGAGGATAAGAAATGATCTTGAAATATTTCGAACTCATAAAACGGCCTGTGAGGTCTCTGGAATCCACACTCTGATCCAGATCCCTGATCGCAGTCGTGATGTTTTTGACGTCGAGATTTGCCGCATACCCGAAGACGATCAACTGAAAAATAGGCGGAAAGATCAGCGTAATCCTGAGCCGTCTATCTCTCAGGACCTGAATCAACTCTTTGACAAAGATAAATCGAACCCGCTTAAACATAAACTCCTGATTACGAGGTTATCAGACGATCAGGTTATC
>Ga0194112_10004800_pt1 | contig 18412 bp, 13 predicted proteins | sample TA2MahC400mmetaG_FD_146191 | JGI IMG/M metagenome (GOLD analysis project Ga0194112, IMG submission 146191) | Freshwater microbial communities from Lake Tanganyika, Tanzania - TA2015016 Mahale Deep Cast 400m | ecosystem: Environmental > Aquatic > Freshwater > Lake | place: Tanzania: Lake... | reverse complement strand
TCGTCCTCACCTCGAACGGTCTGCTCGTGGAGGAGATCCCTCACGAGGACGGCTCTCGCACCTATCACTGGAAGCACACCTATCCGATCTCGACCTATCTGGTAAGCGTGACGGGCACCGTCTACGAGAGGATCGAGGATCTCTACGTGTCGGCCGAGGGGGACACGATGCTGATCGAGCACTTCGTCTACCCCGACAAGCTCGCGCAGGCCCAGGAAGACCTGTCGATCACGGCGCCGGCGATCGCCGTCTTCGCGGATCGTTATGGCCCCTACCCCTTCATCCGGGAGAAGTACGGCCATGCCCTCTTCCCTTGGCGCGGGGCGATGGAGCATCAGACGAACACCAGCTACGGAGGCATGCTGATCACCGGCGGGCACAACTACGACTGGATCCTCGTGCACGAGCTGGCGCACCAGTGGTGGGGAGACATGACGAGCCCGGCGGACTGGCGGGACATCTGGCTCAACGAAGGGTTCGCCTCCCACGCGGAGGCGCTCTGGTTCGAGCACCTTGGCGGACCTTCGGCCTACAGGGACTACATGGTGGGCGACCAGGCGGTCTGGGACCCGAGCGGACCCCTCTATGATCCGCGCTACCTGTTCGACTCAAACACGATCTACAACAAAGGGGCTTGGGCGGTCCACATGCTGCGCGGCGTTCTTGGCGATTCCCTCTTCTACGACGTTCTGGCGGCGTACCGCGCCGCGACCGAGTATCGTTCGACCACGACGGAGGAGTTCCAGTCGATCGCGGAACAGGTCGGCGGGCGGTCCCTCGACTGGTTCTTCGATTCGTGGATCTACGGCGTCGACCGGCCCCGATACGAGGTCTCTTACCTCCCGCTCGGTGACCCGACCACGCCTTCGGTGGCGATCCATATCGCCCAGAAGCAGCAGACTGCGGGGTTCTTCACGATGCCGCTCGATCTGGAGATCGCGCTCGATGGGGGAGGCGCAGTCCGAAAGAGGATCTGGAACGATCCCGATCACATCGACTTCGAGTTCGAGCTGGACGGGCCGGCCATCGGCGTCACGGTCGATCCCGACCGCTGGGTTCTCTGCCACCGGGAGACGGCTCCGTACGGCCTGAACATCACGACCACCGATCTTCTCGACGGCGTCGCGGGACAACTCTATGCGGCAACCCTGGTGGGTCGCGGGGGGAGTCCGCCCTACGCGTGGGAGGTCGACCGCGCGAGCCCACTGCCGGACAGCCTGGCGCTCGATCAGGAGACAGGAGTCCTGAGCGGATCCGCTCCCGACAGCGGCGTCTACGCCTTCACGATCAAGCTGTGGGATCGGCTGGGGAAGATGGATCGCCAGTCGTACCGCTGGGCCGTGGGGACGGAGCCTCCGGACACGACCTTGATCCCGGAGCCCGATGATCTTGTCTTCACCGTGGGCCCCAGCCCCTCGCGAGATCGGATCGGTTTCGTGATCGACGGTCCCGGATCCGACAATATCGAACTGGACCTCTATGACGTGGGCGGGCGCCGCGTCCGCTCGATCTGGTCCGGGCCCGCACCGTCCAGGAAGTTCTCGTGGGACGGCAAGGACGACTCCGGCCAGCGCATGGCCTCGGGCATCTACTTCCTGCGGCTAAAGACCTCGACGGGACGGACGATCAACCGCCGGATCGCGTGGATCCCGACGTAGGGCGTTCCTGCTCGACGCGGAAGCGCCTGAAGAAGATCCAGAACAGCGAGGCCGCGGCCAGGTAGAGCCCCATCGTCCCGACCATGTTCGGCGTGAATCCGTAACGCTCGATCAGCCATCCTCCGAGCGGCGCCGTGACCATCCACGAGAGGTTCCAGGCGAGCATCCGCAGGCTGTTCGTCGCGGTCTGATGATCGGCCGGCACGATCTCCATCGCGAAGGCCGAGGAGACCGGCTGGTTCATGTTCATCAGCGCGCCGCGAAACCAGAAGGCCAGGACGGCGAGCCAGAGCCGGTCCGCCAGGGCCAGGATCAGAAAGAAGGGGATCGACAGGAGCTCCGTCGTGACGATCGCCCGCACGTGATTGAGCCTGCGCGCGAGGAGCGGACCGAGAAGGAATCCCGCCATCATCAAGATCTGCGCGACCGCGTAGAACGACCCGATCTGCTGCGGATCCTGGTCGAATCGGTCGCGGAAGTAGAGATTCAGGAAGGGAATCGTGAGCCCGGCGCCGCATCCCACGAGAAAAGACGGCAGGCAGATCTTGCCGAGCAGCCGATAGTCCCGCGCCAGGACGTACGCGCGCCAACCTCGGCGCTCCGCGGTCGGGGGGGCGCTCCGGATCCGCGCGAACGGGATCACGGCGAGAGCGGTCAGGAAAGCCACGCCCGAGAGGGCATATCGTAGGCCCAGGACCTCGCTGCCGAGGTGCTCGGCGATCCGTTTCGCCGCCAGCCCCGCCCCGAAGGCGCTCAGCACCGTCGCGAGGGTCTCGACCGCGGAGGCGAAGCCGAACAGCTCCGTCCTCTGCTCCGCCGTGCTATTGCGGACGAAGAACGGCGCCGCCGCGACCCAGTGGACCGTGAAGAGCATTCCGGTCGCCATCGCCGCGAAGATCAGAACGCCGGGATAGGGCAGCAAGAGCTGAACGAGGAAGGCCCCCGCGAATCCGGCCGCGGCGAGCATGAAGACCGACTGCGCGCTGAAGCGGTCGATCCAGAGCGCGGCGGGGATCGAGATCAGGACCATTCCGAGGCTTCCCGCCGATAGGATCCGGCCGATCGTCGCCTCGCCCATCCCCAGCGTGCGGAAGTAGAGGTTCATGTGGACCCAGAGGCTCCCGTGGCCGAGCCCCATCAGGAAGGTCCCGATCAGATAGAGGCGGGCGTTCCGCGAGAGGGTCCGGCTCGAGCGCCAGAGATGTCCGAACGCGGTCACCCGCCCGCCGCTATTGCTTCTGCCCGATCTCCCGGAAGAGATCCTGAAGCTTCGCGGTCGATGCCGCGTGAACATCCTTGTGCAGACTGTTTCCGTGCGCGTCCATCGTCACGACGACGGGAAAGTCCTCGACCTCGAGCTCCCAGATCGCCTCGGGGCTGCCGAAGCGCTCCAGCAGATAGACGCCGCGGACCTTCTTGACCTTCTCGGCGAGAACCTGCGCGGCTCCCCCGATGGCGTGCAGGTAGGCGCAGCCGTGCTCGCGGCAGGCCGCGAGGGTCGAGGCGCCCATCCCGCCCTTGCCGATCACCCCACGCAGGTTGTACTTCCCGATCAGGCCTCCCTGATACGGTTCCTCTCGGATCGAGGTGGTCGGCCCGGCCGCCTTCACAACCCACTCCTTCCCTTCTTTGACGACCACCGGTCCGCAGTGATAGATGATCGAGTTGGAGAGATCGACAGGCGGCGGATTCCCCTCGTGCAGGTACTTATGGACCGAATCGCGTCCTGTGTAGAGGATGCCGCAGATGTCGATGATGTCCCCGACCTTGAGGGCCCGGATCTTATCTTCGGTGAACGGCGCTTCGAGTCTCATCATTCGCTCCTTTGCCTGGGCGATAGGTGTTCGCCTGAGAGGGACGTTGCGCGAGTCCCGTCAATAGAGCCACTGACGGATGCGGCCGCGCGCGTCGAGGAGAACTCCCTGACGCCGGTAGGCCCAGCACATGTACGAGACGGTCACGAAGAAGGAGGCCGGCAGCCGGTCCAGCGCGCCGACCTTGCAGCCCAGCAGGGTCGTGCCGCCGCCGAATCCCATCGGGCCGATGCCCAGGGCGTTGGCTTTCTCGACAATCCGCTTCTCGAGCGCGGCCAGGACCCTGTTCGGGTTCCTGTCGTCGAGCTTGCGGAGGAACTGCTCCTTCGAGTGGAGGTAGCCCGTCGCCCGATCGCCTCCGATCGTGACGCCGAGGATCCCGGGGCCGCATCCCTTTCCCTGAGCCTGGTTCACGGCATCGAGGATGCACTTCTCGACGCCGGCAAGATCCCGGTCGGCGCCCATGCGCGAATCGGGGAGGGAGTACTGCGCGCCGACGTTCTCGCACCCGCCGCCCTTGAGGATGAGGCGGAGGTCGATGCCCGCCTTCTTGCCCTGCTCGAAGTGGTAGCTGGGACTGCCGGGGCCCAGGTTGGTCCCGCTGTTCTTGCCGGTAAGCGAGTCGACGGAGTTCTGGCGAAGATAGCCGACCCTTGTGGCCTCGCTCACGGCCGCGTCGGCGGCCGCCTTGAAGGCGGCCTGGTCGAATCCCTTCGGAGCCGTGACGAAGAAGAGGATCGATCCGGTGTCCTGGCAGATCGGCTGGCTCTTCGCGCGGGCCAGTTCGAAGTTCTCCTGGATGACACCCATGGCGTAGTGGCCGGTCGTGCCCTTCACTTCCTTGCGCCGCCCCCGGATGAGGGCGGTCGCGACGTCGTCCGGCAACTCCGCCGATGTCTTTCGTACCAGCTCCAGCAGGGACTGCTGCAAGGCGCGTCGGTCCATCGTTACCTCCTGGCGAGAGGGTTCCGCGAGCCTCGCGGAGCGCCCGCTCGCCTCTCAGACTCGGTCATACCCATCTATCGGGGCGGTCGGACTCCGACCGCGCCCCGGACTTCCTTCATCGTGCGCTCAGCCAGCTCTCCGCACTCCCGCGCCCCCCGCTCGAGCACATCCTCGACCGACTCGGGTTTGGCCCGGAGGCCCGCGGCCTTCTCCTGGATCGGGGCGAGGACGTCCATCATGTTCCGGTGGAGGATCTTCTTGCAATCGATACACCCGATCCCCGCGCTGCGGCAACCTTGCGCCACCTCCTCCTGATCCCGATCGGGAGAGAAGCTCTGGTGGAGGGAGTAGATGTTGCAGACTTCGGGCGTGCCCGGATCGGAGCGGCGCACCCGCGCCGGGTCGGTATAGGCCGGGGCGAGCTTCTGCCATACCGCCTTCGAGTCCTCCAAGAGGCCGATGTAGTTGTCGAGCGACTTGCTCATCTTGGTCTTGCCGTCCAGGCCGAGAATCCTCGCGCCCGTCTGCGGGACCAGTTGCGCCGGCTCGGGGAAGATCTCTCCGAAACGGGCGTTGAACTTGCGGGCGATCTCGCGGGAAAGCTCGATATGCTGGATCTGGTCCTCGCCGACCGGCACGGCCACCGCCTTGTAAAGGAGGATGTCGGCGGCCTGGAGGACCGGATAGGTGAAGAGTCCGGCATTGATGGACGCTTCCGCCTCCACGCGCTGGGACTTCTCCTTGAATTGCGTCATCCTCGAGAGATCGCCCATCGGCGTGACGGTGTTCAAGATCCATGCAAGCTCGGTGTGTTGTGGGACGTGGGATTGAACAAAGAGCCGACATCGCGAGGGGTCGAGCCCGGCGGCGATATTGGTCACCGCGGCGTCAAAAGTGCGGCGGGCCAGAAGCTCCCGCTCGTACGGCTGGGTCAGCGCGTGGTAGTCCACGATGCAGTAGATGCTGTCGTGGGAGTCGAGCATGCGGACCCAATTGCGAATCGCCCCGCAGAAGTTCCCCACGTGGATGTCCCCGCTGGGCTGAATCCCGCTGAACAAGATAGGCTTCAAGTGACGACCTCCCTCCGGTTGGAGCGCCGCGAAGATCAAGTATGGATGGAAGTCTAGACGAGGGGGGCGGGATCTGGCAAACGCTGCCGCCCGCAAGGGAACGGGCCCGGGTGGCCCCCCCGAAATCCTGAGGCCTACCCGGGCCTTCGTCCCTACATCTCAGACGGATCGGCTCTTCAGCTCACCGCCTTCGCGATCACCTTTGCCAGACGATCGAACTGCGCGAGCGTCAACCTCGGATAGTAGTGAAGCACCATCTGACGGAAGGCCTCCTGGAAGGCGCCGCTGGCCGCAGGAACGCGGATCGCGCGCGCGGCCACCCGCCGAGGCCTGCCCCGCTTGCGGGGACGGTGAGCCACCTTCGCCATCGGGGCCACCATCTTGGCCGCCTTCGCCCTTCTCCTCGGGGCCACCGTCACGGCCTTGACCGGAGCGGCGACCATCGGCCTTCTTCCGCGCGGCCGCCGGATCCCGGCCTTGCGCGCCTTCGCGTTCACGGTCGGAAGGGACACCTTGTGCCTTGCGGCGATCTTGCGATAGCTGAGGTTGCCCGCCCTCAAATCCGCGATGATCGCAGCCTCGCGGGCTTTCAATGCGACTTTGTCGAGGCGCTTCGGGCGCCGTGCCTTGACTCTCTTCTTTGTAGGCATGTTGGACACTCCCATACTCAGCGAAGCGATCCGCCTCGCTTGGACCTGTGCACGGTGGTCCGACATTCGTGCGGACCTCAACAACCCCGCGCAACGTGAAGCGCGCCGTCTGCGCGCATTCCTGCGTTCAGTGACGCATTGCAGGCAGTATTGGCGCGCTTCTCGCTTCTGTCAAAGGAAAAAGGGACGGATTTGTACAATGAGCGCCTGTCGCTCGCGAGGCGGACTGCTTGGCGCTCTTCGGGGGATTGCCCGGACCTGGGGTTCCGGGGGGCATCGGCTCGACCGGTCTAGGCTCCGGGGCGCTTGGCGGCGACCCCGCCGTCTTCCTCAGCCCCGCGGCGCGGGCCAATTCGACCTTGGCGGCCTTCACTTTTTCTGTTTCTCTCTACTGGAGTCGACCGGCAGGCCGCGGACTGGAGGTGCACTCAAGGTGGCAGCGAAGAATAGGAAGCGGACAGGCGGGGTGCAGCTCGAGGTTGCGTTCGCAGCCCCCGATCCTCCGGCGAGAAGGTCGATGCGGCAGACCCTCCCCGCAGCGAGCGCCGAGCAGAGGGCGGTCGGCGCGGGCGAGGGAGCGGTGGCCGTGGCGGAGCCCCCGGCCCGCCCGCGCGCGGGGCGCTCGGCAGCCGATCTGGCTACCCGCCAGAGGGACATCTCGGTCAGCGAGTTCTTCGCCAAGAACCGCCACCTCCTGGGGTTCGACAATCCATCCAAGGCCCTGCTCACGACGGTACGGGAGGCGGTGGACAACTCCCTGGATGCCTGCGAGGAGGCGGGGATCCTTCCTGATCTGGGAATCGAGATCGTGCCGATCTCGGAGGACCGCTACCGCGTGATCGCGCAGGACAACGGCCCCGGCATCGTGCGCGCCCAGGTCCCGAAGATCTTCGGCCAGCTTCTCTACGGGTCCAAGTTCCACACTCTGAAACAATCGCGGGGACAGCAGGGGATCGGCATCTCGGCGGCGGGGATGTACGGGATGCTGACGAGCGGCCGGCCGATGACGATCCGGACCAGGACGGGGTCCCGGCAGCCGGCCCACCACTTCGAGCTGCGGATCGACACCCATCGCAATCGTCCCGAGATCCTCGAGGAAAGGGAGATCGAGTGGGACGTGGAGCACGGAACGCGGGTGGAGATCGAGCTCGCGGGGACCTACAAGCGAGGGCGGCACTCGGTCGAGGGATACTTGCGGCAGGTCGCCATTGCCAATCCTCACGCGCGGATTGTCTATCTGCCCCCGAGCTCGGACGGGACGCCGGAGCCGATCACCTTTGAGCGCGTGAGCAACGCTCTCCCCCCCGAGCCGAAAGAGATCCAGCCGCACCCGTATGGGGTAGAGCTGGGCGTCCTGCTCAAGATGCTCAAGACCTCGGAGGCGAGGAACCTCCGCTCCTTCTTGCAGGCTGAGTTCTCCAGGGTGTCGCCGCGCGCGGCCGACGAGATCGCGAAGCTGGCCCAGATCGGCCCCTCCACGAAACCGTCGAAGATCGCGCTGGACAGCGCCGAACGGCTTCACAAGGCGATGAACCAGGTGAAGCTGATGGCGCCGCCGACGAATTGCATCGTCCCGATCGGGGAGAAGCTTCTGGAGCAGGCGCTCATGGCGGAGGTTCAGGCCGACTTCTACGCCGTCGTCAGCCGGCCGCCGACCGTCTATCGGGGGAATCCGTTTCTCGTCGAGGCGGGGATCGCCTGGGGCGGCGATCAGCCCGCCGAGGAGCCCGTCACCCTCTACCGCTACGCCAATCGCGTTCCGCTGCTCTACCAGCAGTCCGCCTGCGCCATCACCAAGTCGGCGATCGGCACGGACTGGAAGAACTACCAGGTGACGCAGCCGAGAGGGGCGTTGCCGGTCGGTCCCGCGGTTCTCCTCGTGCACATCGTGTCCGCGTGGGTCCCGTTCACGTCCGAGAGCAAAGAGTCGATCGCGCACTACCCGGAGATCCTGAAGGAGATCCGGCTCGCGCTGCAGGAGTGCGGGAGGCGGCTCGCCCTGCACATCAACAGGACCCGGCGGGCTCACGAGGAAGGAAAGAAGCGCTCGTACATCAAAAAGTACATTCCCCTCATCGGAGTCGCCCTGCAGCAGATCCTGGCTCTGACCGACGCCGACCGCGAGCGGACAGTCGCGACCCTGACACAGATCCTCGAGAAGAGCAGGGGCGAGGAGGAGCAAGATCAATGAGCCCCGCCGCAACTCCGCTGCGGACGGCGGCGAGCCGGCCGCTTCCCTTCGTCCCGCCATGGTCGCGTTCGCGGCGCGGGGCTGCGGGAGCGGGTCGGGCCGCGGGTCCACAGGACGACGTCGCCGTGCGCCGGTGGCACCGCGCGCGCTGCCGCTGGCATGATCCCTGCGAAGGACGGATCTCCTCGCGAGATTCCGACTCCATCGGGGATCGCGGCGGCAGATCCGTCGATCGGCGTGTCACGCAAAGCGGGCAGCGATGCGCGCCGGCGCGGATCTGCGCCGCGGGATCTGGAGATCCCCCCGCCGGCGTGAAGACGCGCGCCTGTGCGAATCCGTCCGGCGATTCACGTGGCGCGTTGGGTGTGATGAGGGGGAATCGGAGATGAAGAAGCTCGACACGGGGGTCCTCAAGACGGTCCGCGAACGCAACCGGAAGCTGGATCGCCAGACCGTCGACCTCATCATCTCTACCGCCGCCGAAGTCCACAAACGGATCGGCAAGCGGCAGAAGCCGGACATGAAGTTCCCCGTGCGGTCGCTGGGCAATGTCTCCTACTCCGAGAAGAAGGGATACCTGGAGATCGGGCGCCTCAAGAAGGTCAGGACGCTGACGGTCAACACCGTGAAGACCTTCGCCCAGACCTTGCGGATGATGTCCCTCTCGAAGGAGCTGATCGAGTCCAACGACTTCGCGACGAAGAGGGACGCCTACTATCAGTCCAAGAACTGGGGCGACGCGATGTTCCACGACCAGGTCGAGTCCGACACGGTCATGGACGACATCGAGGCCCTCTTCTCGCAGGGAGAGATCAACCGGGAGCAGCTCCGCTTCATCCCGGACGAGCACGGCGGCGCCGTGGCGGGGGACCTCGTGGTCCTCGACCCCGATCTCGAGACCGGCGAGATTGAGCGGATCGACTGCACGCGGTTCGGGTCCGGAGCCTATTCGATCCCGTCATCGGTCGAGCACCTCGGTTTCGAGACCGAGGCCCGCTTCGTTCTGGCCATCGAGACGGGCGGCATGTTCCAGAGGCTGCAGAGCCACAAGTTCTGGAAGACCGCCTCCTGCATCCTCGTGTCGATGGGGGGTGTGCCGACGCGGGCCACGCGGCGATTCATCCGCCGCCTGGCCGACGAACGAAAGCTCCCGGTCTATGCCTTTGTGGATTGCGATCCATACGGGATCTCGAACATCTACCGGACGCTCAAGGTCGGGTCGGGGAACGCCGCGCACATCAACCAGTTCTTCTGCGTGCCCCACACCCGCTTCCTCGGAGTGACGCCGCAGGACATTGTCGACTACAAGCTGCCGACCCACCCGCTCAAGGAAGTCGACATCAAGCGGGCGCGCGACGCGATCAAGAACGATCCCTTCTTCCAGAAACACCGCGAGTGGCGGCGCGCGATGGAGAAGCTCCTCCAGATGGGCGTGCGCGCGGAGCAGCAGGCGCTGGCCAAGTGGGGACTGAACTACGTGATCGAGGAATACCTCCCTGCGAAGCTCTCTCACACAGAGCGTTTTCTCCCCTGAGATGGAGACGACGGGGCGCTTCGCCGGCCGGTGCGGGCGGGGCCTCCTTGCAGCCCTGCGCTGGCTCGGGCGGCTCTTCGTGGAAGTCTGGGGGGGATGGCACCGGCATCGATGCACCCAGCTCGGCGCGGCGATCGCCTTCTACGGGATCTTCTCGCTCTTGCCCCTCTTGATCCTCCTGACATCGGTGTTCGGATTCGTGCTGGCGTCGTGGGGCGGAGCGGTCTCGTTCAGGGACGGGCTCTCGCGGCTCCTCTCGGACGGCGTCTCCCCCCAGGTCGCGCGCATCGCCGTCGAGGCGCTCATCGCGACCGAGGAGGCCCGCGGCAGACTGGGGCTTCTGGGAATCGGGACTCTGCTCCTTGCCGCCGCGGGGGCCTTCGGCCAGCTCGAGAGCTCGTTGCAGGTGGTCTGGGACACCCATGTCACGGACAGGCCGGTGCCGTTCAGGAGGCAAGTGCTGGGCTTCCTTCGCTCGCGGCTCGTCTCCTTCCTTCTCGTCGGCGGGGTTTCCCTCCTGGTCTTCGCTTCGCTCGCGGGGGATGTCTTTCTCGACGCCTTCCGCAGGGAATACGACTTCGGGGGGCGGGCCAACTGGCGTCTCGTGCAGCTCGGGACCGGCCTGTTCGCGGCCGGATGGATCGTGACCCTCCTTTACCGGCTGCTGCCGGCGAAGAAGGTCCCCTGGCGCGCCGCTCTGGTCGGCGGATGGCTCACGGCCGGGCTATGGGAAGCTACGAAACAGCTCCTGTCGGCATATGTGCGGCATAGGGATTACACCCGCGCCTACCCGTTGCTCGGATCGGCCCTGGCGATCCTGCTCTGGGTCTATTTCGCGGGGCTCGTCTTCCTCTTGGGAGCCGAGGTCGCCGCGGGAATCACCCGCATGATGGCGAAGAGGCGCTAGCGGAACAGCGAGCGGATGCGGCCCCAGGTGACCGACCGCGTCGGGATAACGATGCCGTCGCGCACGTCGATGCAGTCGACCTCCGCCGTGCCGTAGACGAGCATGACGATCTTCAGAGTGTAGTTGCCCGCCTCCAGACAGTGGATCTTCCCGGACTGGACCCAGTCCCAGGGGGAGATTCAGGAGACGCCGCTGCCGGGGGGGCTCGACGACGTGTCGGCGGAGGCCGTGGTCGCCGGCGGGTCGGGGATCCAGTAGACCGCATAATCGCGGACCAGATCCAGTTGCCCGCGATTGCGGAGCGAGTCGCTCAAACAGGTGTTCTCGCCAAGGGTGACCGGGATGGTGATCCAATCCCCAGGGTAGTCCATCCCCTTGACCGCCTTGCCGCCGAAAGCTCCCCTGCAGTGCCCGACAACGATGGGAACGCCCCCCAGATCGCCCCATGCGGTGCAGTCCTCGGCTTCGATTCTGAACTCCGCGGTCGCCTGGTGCGGCAGGGCGAGCCCGAGGAGCGCGGCGAGCGCGATGGATGATAGGACCAATCCCTTGCCCATGACCCCTCCTGCGGGGGATTCTAACACCGCGCGGGAGGCGGCGCCATGGCAAGTCTCTTCCCTGCGATACGTCTCTTCCTCCTGACGAAGAACTCACGACGCCGCCCTTTCGATGCGGGCACGGATGCCGGAGGCGATCCCCGCGCCGGGCGGCGTCTCTTTGACGCCGACTTCCCGCGCGGATAAGATCCCCGGCAGGGCGGATGATGAGACACCCATGAGTGAGTCCTCTCCGGCGGCGGCTGTTCGCGGAGCGACTCGATCGGTCGCCTCCTTCGATCCCTGGATCCTCGGGATCCTGGTCGCGGGCCTCCTGATTCGACTGCCCTTCCTGCCGCACATCTACTACGAGCCGGACATCAGCTACTGGAAGAGCTGGCTCGCCTACTCGACGGCGAACGGAATCCACCAGGTCTACGCTCTCGAGCTGCCCGGCCAGACCTATCCGCCGCTGCTGCTCTATGTCCTCTGGCTCCTCGGGTCGCTCTATCTGCGATTGTGGCGGCCCGAGGACAGTCCGCTCCTGACCGCTCTTGTCAAGATCCCCGCGGTCGTGGGGGATCTCGTCGTGGCCCTCCTGCTCTGTGTCTTCGCGCGTCATCTGTGGGCGCATCGTTCACCCGCGCGCCCTCTCGCCGCGGGAGGCCGCTTCTCGCCGCGGGTCGCGGCCGCCATCCTCGCCTTTCATCCGACGCTGATCTGGAACTCTTCCCTCTGGGGCCAGTTCGATGTCGTGATCGGCGGGATCGCCTGCGTCGCATGGTTCCTTCTGCTGTCAGGCTCCACCTGGCGGGCGGGCGCGCTTCTCGCTGCGGGAGTCCTGACGAAACCTCAGGGGCTGATCATTCTCCCAGCCGCGGCCGCGCTTCTCGCCGCGCGATCGGGAGCGATGGGGATCGTGAAGGCGATCCTCGCGGGGGCGAGCGTGTGCGCGATCGTCACGCTCCCCTTCGTGGTCAGCGGCCATGCCGGCAAGCTGGCGGGGATCTACGCCGGAGCGGGCGGGGTCTACCCGTACTTGAGCGTCAACGCCTACAACCCGTGGTGGATCTACATCGCGGCATTCGGCGGCGGGCGATCCTGCCTCGAGTTCCGGGACGACGCGCCGATCGCCGGATTCGTTGGCGCGCACCATGTGGGCCTCGTCCTCTTCATGGCCGCGACGGCGTGGATCGTCTGGCGGTCCTGGCTGCTCGGCCGCGGCGACGCGACGGGCTTCTCGTCGAGAGCCTGGCGGCTGCTCACACTGCAGTGGCTCGCCTTCTTCCTCCTGCCCACGCAGATCCACGAGCGCTATCTCTTCCCCGCCTTGATCAGCATGGCCCCGGTCGTTCTGCTGGAGCGGCGCTGGAGATGGGTCTATGGCCTGCTGTCCCTCGGGGTGCTTCTGAACTTGATGCTGATCGCTCCCGCCACACGAACCATTTTCGCGATCAGCCAGACTCTCTCCGGCCGCGGCATCCTGGCCGCGCTGGCCTTCACAGCGATCGCGGCCGCCCTGGCCCTCGCGGAGATCAGGGATGGAAGGAGCGCGGCAGGGAGCGCGAGGATTCGTCCGCGGCCATCCAGCGACGGCCCGCGGGGCTCCACCGCCCGCTCGGAGCCTTCCACTGCCCCCGCGCGGGGCTCCGCCGGCGACCCGCCGGTGGAGGGCGAGCGATGAGGAGGTTCGTCCTTCCCATCGGTCTCATCCTCCTGGCGCTCGTTCTCAGGCTGCCTGGACTGGATCGATGGCCGCCTCCCCTTCATCAGGACGAGGCGAGCAACATCGTCGACGCCTGGAGCCTTCTCGACGACGGGATGGACAGGGCCGGGCGCGTCTGGCCGGTCTTCCTGCAAGGGTTCGGAGAAGGGGACAACCGCACATCCCTCTACGCGATCCTCTCGATCCCCGGGATCGCCCTCTTCGGCCCCGGAGCGGTCGCGTCGCGCCTCCCCGCTGCGCTTTGCGGCGCGTGGACAGTCCTGGCGGTCTTCCTGTTCGTGCGGAGGATCAGAGGAACCCCGGCCGGAGCCTGCGCGGCAGTCCTGCTGGCCCTGAATCCCTGGCATCTCTATCTCTCGCGATTCGGGCATGAGGCGAGTCTCACTCCCTGCTTCCTCGTCACCGCGCTCTGGCTGATCGCCGAGGACGATTCGGCGCGGCATCCGCTGACGAAGCGCTCGTGCTTTCGCTGGGCCCTGGCGGGACTCGTGCTTGCGGCGGGGCTCTACAGCTATTCCTCGTTCCGGCTCTTTCTGCCCCTGCTCGCTGCCGGGACGCTGATCGCGCGGGCCGGTCCGCGAATCGGAAGGAGAGGGCTGATCATGGCGGCCGTCATCGCTCTGGGCGCGTTGCCGCTTCTGGTCGCTAGCCTCGCCCAACCGCTCCGGCTCTTCGCGAGGGTCTCGGTGGTCTCCGTTCTGGGGAACGTGGAACCGCTCGGAGCCGCGCTGCTGCTGATCGCCAAGCAGTACCTGGCGCACTTCTCGCCGGTCTTCCTCTTCATGCGAGGGGACGGCAATCCGCTCCAATCGCCCCCGGGTGGAGAACTCCTTTGGGCGGAGCTGCCCTGCATCGCCTTCGGTCTCGCGATCCTGTTGCGCAGGCGCGATCGGTGGGATCGCCTCCTGCTCGTCTGGCTGCTCCTATATCCCGCAGCCTCCGCCCCGGCGCTCGGCGACATGCCGGAGTATGTCCCTCACTCGCTGCGAGCCGCCGTCGGGCTGCCCGTCTTTCAGATCCTGGGAGGAATAGGGCTCGCGGCAGGCGTCGGAAGGATCGCGGGGTCGAAGCGGGCGGCGGCGCGCGGGATTGTCCCGCTCTATGGGACCGGTCTGCTCGCGAACTTCGTCCTTGTCGCGGTGGCCTTCACCGGCGGCTATGCCAGATCGGTCGCCCCGCGCTACCACGCGCTCCATCCCGCCGCGATGACATACCTCGCGGAGAACAGGAACCTCTACGACGCCGCCTTGACAAGCTGCTCCGACAACACGCAGGCCTACATCTACGCGATCCTCCACGGCCCAATCACGCCACGCGACTACCGGCTCGGCGGCAAGGAGATCGACGAGTCGTTCGCCTTCCATCTCGTGCGCCGCGTGGAGAACTTCTACTTCATCCATGACGCCGAGGATGTCCGGCGTTTCAACGCATCCGTCAGGGGACGGGTCTGGGTGCTCGCGCCCGTCATCGAGACGAGCGGCGGGCGGGTGGTGAAGACCTTCACCTATCCGGATGGGAGCCCGGGTCTCGAGATCCGCGAGTTCGTGATCACAGGGCAGCAGGGAAGGTAGACCGCTTTGACTGCAACTGAGACGCTCGCCTGGCGCATCCGCTCCGCCCGGTGTCGCGCCGCGGCCCGCTTCGCTCGCTGAGTGACAGGGCGCGAGCTGCGCGGGCCAGCAGCGCTCCACCGGGAGTGTGAGGGGACACCGACCGGTTCCCGAAGCCCCGCGCCGCGAACGCGAACCTGGCGGAGCGGAGGGAACCGTCGGGGTCCGTCCTCTTCGTGGCCCGCTTCGTTCGCTACCTGATGTAGTACTCCGCGCGGCGGCGGATCTCCTCCGCCCTGGCCGAGGCTTCCTGCCTCAGCCGAGCGGCCAGCTCGCGATCGCCGGCGGCAGAGGCGAGCCCGGCCTTGCACTGCATCGTGTTGATGGCGATTCCCTGGCCCTCGCGCGGCGTGACCCCGAGGGACGGCATGCCAAGGATGCGATCGCACTCCCTCCTGGCCCGCGCCTGGAGAGAATCGCCCAGCGGCCTCGGCGTGGTGATGGCGATGAAGGTCATCTCCATCACGCCGGTCGTCGTGGGCCGCGCGCGAATGGAAGCGACCGCATGGTCGAAGGCCTCCTGGACCTCGCGCGCGGTGAGAGGTCCCTTCGTCTTCAGGGCGACGGCCGCGCTCACCTCGCGGATCGCCTCCTCCGGATAGACCGGGGATTCGATCTCCGAGGCCTTCTCTGCCCTGGCGAGAACGACGCACTTCTCATCGGCGTAGAGGGAGATCCACCCCTCGAGCTCCGGCAGGTAGTAGGCGATCGTCCCTTCGCGGCGATCGAGGAGGCAGTAGTCGATCTTGTAGTGGTCGAGGAACGCGCGAACGGCTCTCTCGTCCTTCGAGGCCGCCGCGTCCTCGAAGAGGGAGAGATTCCTGGAGACCGCGGCGGGGTAGGCCGCCTGCGCCCTTCCGTCCATGTAGATCCGGTAGCGCGCTTCGCCATTCTCGAACGGAATGCGATAGAGGAGATGGCCGCCCCAGGTCCAGTGGGTCAGGACGCGGCCGCGCGCCCCTCCGCTCACGAGGAAGTCACACGCTTCCTTCGGCTGCTCATCGGCGCGGACCAGCCTGGCCGCCCATCCGACCGATGCCGGCCAGAGGAAGTTCGGCAGGAACAGGCGCGGGATCATGTCGATCCCCGCGGCAGCGGCCGCGGCGAGCGCGCCCGACAGGACGAGCCAGGCGGGGGGATTCCTCCGCGGAAGCATGCCCTGCAACAGAGCGGCTGCGAGAGGCAGCACGCTCACCGCGAAGAGAGGGATGAAGCGCCTGCTCGTGAGCGACAGCGCCAGAGCGGCCGCCGCGATCGCGGCCACCGTCAGGAGAGGGATGACAGCGCCCGGCGCGCGACCCCCCGGTGTCCGACTCCCGGGCGCACGGCGCGCCGTCCGGAGGCTCCCGCGCCCGCGGATCAGGGCACCGGCCACGATCACGGCGGACGCGGCGACGAGGATCCAGAAGGCGATCAGTCCCGCCGATCGAGGCTCGGTCCCTCCGAAGGGGGGGCGCCACTCAATGACCGTGCGCCAGTGCGCGGCGTCGGGTCCGGCCGTGACGAGATAGGGATGCTTCAGGTTCGTGAGCCCGTAGGGCGAGACGATCGCGGCAAGGAGCCCAAGGGCGGGCAAGAGGAACGGAGATGCCCAATACGCGCCGGGGCGCCTCCGAACGAGGCGCTCGATGGCCGCGACTCCTGCGGCGGCGGCCATCGCGACGACGCCGAATAGGAAGCCGCCGTGCAGGTTCGACCATAGGACGAGGAGCGCGACGGCGGGCCAGTACTTGCGCGCGGATCGATCGTGCAATCCAGCGAGCCACCGGATGAGCACCGCCGCCAGCAGGATCGTGTGCATGTTGGGTCGGATGTCGAAGAACGACTTCCCGATCAGGGCCATGGCGACGGCGGAGAGCGTGGAGAGGGCCATCGAGGCCCCCAGCCGGCGCGCCGTCGAGGCGGCGAGCCCGACGATGGCCATGCAGACGAGGATCTTCCAGATCCCGAGCCCCGTGAGCCCCGTCGCGCGGTGGAGCAGGGTGAAGAGGACGTGGCTCAGCCAGTTCTGGTTCACCCACATTCCCGGCGGAGAGTTGAAGGAGAACGGATCGATGCTGGTGACGCCATGCGAGAGGACATAGCGGCCGCAGCCGAGGGCGACCCAGAGGTCTCCCGAGCTTGTGCAGCGGGATGCGGACCAGATCCCGCCCACGAGAATCAGGAACAGGGAAGCCCACACGGCAAGCCGGTCTTCTCCGCCTTTGTCCATGCTCCGGTCCACTCGATCCCTCCGAGAGGAAGGAACCCGATCCGGGCCGTCGGGTCAAGCGCGCCGTCCCGGCCCGCTCCGCGCAGCCGCTTCGCGCGGCTTGACCCCGGCCCCTTCGTTACCTACCCTTACGGAAGTCAGTGCTCGTCGATGAGCCGGCTTCCGCGCAACCCGGCGCGGGTGGTGGTGGTGGCGGTCGGCGTGAACGGGAGCGCAGCCGACGGCGCCGGCGTGATGGGTCCGGGTGGAACAAGGGTTGTGGTCGACGACGGGAGTCGGGCCCGAGGGCCCGCTTCCAGAGATCTCGTTGCCGCGCATGCGGCCCCCTCTTCCTGATTCGTCTCCGCGAGGCGCCGGCCACCTCCCCGGGTGATGTCGTTCCGAAGTCGTCAAGGAGGCACTCCATGCCCAGCAGGCGTTCGCTCACGGTGGATGGGAACGAGGCGGTCGCGTCGGTCGCCCACAGGATCAACGAGGTCATCGCCATCTACCCGATCACTCCTTCTTCGCCCATGGGAGAGCTGTCCGACGAGTGGTCCGCGCACCGGAGGACCAACGTCTGGGGCACGGTTCCCGATGTCATGGAGATGCAATCGGAGGCGGGCGCGGCGGGGGCGGTGCACGGCGCCCTCCAGGCCGGCGCCCTGACGACCACATTCACCTCGGCGCAGGGGCTGCTCCTCATGATCCCGAATATGTACAAGATCGGGGGGGAGCTGACCGGATTCGCGATGCACGTCGCGGCCCGCACTCTCGCCACGCACGCGCTCTCGATCTTCGGGGATCACTCGGATGTCATGGCGTGCCGCCAGACAGGATTCGCCCTTCTCGCGTCGGGCTCGATCCAGGAGATCCACGACTTCGCCTGCATCGCGCAGGCGGCGAGCCTGAGGTCGCGGATTCCCTTCCTACACTTCTTCGATGGGTTCCGCTCCTCGCACGAGCTGTCGAAGATCGAGGAGCTCTCCGACGACGACCTTCGCGCCATGATCACCGATGATCTCGTGAAGAGCCACAGGGAGCGGGCGCTGACGCCCGATCGGCCCGTCATCCGGGGGACCGCCCAGAATCCCGACTCGTTCTTCCAGACGCGGGAGGCCTGCACCCCCTTCTTCAATGCCTGTCCCGGGTTCGTCCAGGCGGAGATGGACAGGTTCGCGAAGCTGACGGGGCGCTCCTACCGCCTCTTCGACTACGTCGGGCACCCCGACGCGGAGCGAGTGGTCATCCTCATGGCCTCTGGAGCGGAGACCGCCCACGAGACGGTCGATTGGATGCTCGCAAAGGGAGAGAAGGTCGGAATCGTCAAGGTCCGTCTCTACCGCCCCTTCGACATCAAGGCCTTCCTCGCGGCCCTGCCCAAGTCCGCGCGGGCGATCGCGGTCCTCGATCGGACCAAGGAGCCGGGCGCCATCGGCGACCCGCTTCACCTGGACGTCCTGGCCGCCCTGCGCGAGGCGCGCGACGGGGCCTGCACGCCGTTCGCGAAGGATCCGATCGTCGTCGGCGGGCGCTACGGACTCTCTTCGAAGGAGTTCACGCCGTCGATGGTGGAGGCG
>Ga0194112_10004798_pt1 | contig 18414 bp, 15 predicted proteins | sample TA2MahC400mmetaG_FD_146191 | JGI IMG/M metagenome (GOLD analysis project Ga0194112, IMG submission 146191) | Freshwater microbial communities from Lake Tanganyika, Tanzania - TA2015016 Mahale Deep Cast 400m | ecosystem: Environmental > Aquatic > Freshwater > Lake | place: Tanzania: Lake... | reverse complement strand
CAGGCAAACACTGTTCCCGGGAACGCCCCGCGGGTAGAATCGCAGCGACAAGTGAATCCCAGGGAGGGGCCGACCATGACCAGATCGCCGGCTGCCGTCGCGTGCGTACTTGGCATTATTGCGGTCGCCGCCCCGGTGTTGGCTGCCGCGGCGGAGACGGGCGCCGCGCCGAAGTCCGCCCCGGCGGCGGCGCCGGCGGTTCCCGCGCCGGCGGTTCCGGCCCCGGCGGCTGCGGCGCCGGCAGGTGCGGCGCAGGGTGGCGCTGCTGCCAAGTCTGCCCCGGCGGCGCCCCCGGCGGCCGCGCCGGGCGACCTCGACAAGGCCGTGGCTGCCATGCGCCGCGTCAAGCCGGAAGACTTTTCCAAGGAGCAGCAGCAGGCCAAGGGGAAGGAACTTGATGCGGCCTGGAAGACGCTCATCCAGGCCGGTCCCGCCGGCGCGGCCCGCCTGAAACAGGAACTCGCCAAGATCGATGCGGCCACGGAGAAGGACGACTTCTTCAAACTCGGCGCGGCCGTCGTGCTGTGGCAGATAGGCAACCTGGGCGAGGCCCAGGCGATTGCCGCCGCATGGTCCGGCGACGTGGACCCGGCGCTCAACTATAACTATGTGTTCTACACGGCCATGGACGCGGCCCGGACGCAGGACCCGCGGGCGCTGCCGATGCTCACGGCCGTTTTGCGGGACCACAAGGGCTCGGTTTTCCGGGAGCAGCACGCGATGGCCGTCCGCTGGCCGCTGACGCACTCTTTTCTCTGGTGGGCGTTCGGGCCGAAGGGGCTGCCGGCGCTGGCGCAGGCGCTCGCGGAGTCCTCCGACGCGGCCGCGCAGAAATCGGCGATGTTCCTGTTGGCCCAGGCGCAATACCTGCCAGCGCTGCCGCGCATCCGGCAACTTGCGTTGCAGGCCGGGGGCGATTCCAGCGGACAGGCCGTCCGCGCGCTCGGACTGTTCGGCCACCCGCAGGACTTCGATTTCCTGGTCAAGGGCCTGGCGACGCAGGACCCCAAGGCGGCGTTCGACTTCGCCTTTGCCCTGTACGAGTACGAGGACCTGCGGGCCGCGGCGCACCTCGTGCCCCTGCTGGCGAGCGCCGACGAGCAACTGCGCGGCGAGGCCGTCTCGTGCCTGCGCTATCTCCTCACGCCGCCGGGGCTGGAGGCGCTTCAGAAGCACGCGGCTGCGCCGGGGGCGGGGGAGTCGGCCAAGCGGGCGGCGGCCGCCGTCCAGAAGGTGCTCGGCGCCCTGGGCCTTGCGTGGGACGCCTACGCCGCCAAGACGCCCGCCGAGAAGGAGGCGCTCCTGGCGGGCCTGCGCCGCCGGGCCGAGGAGAAGTTCGTCCTCAAGCCCGACGACCGGCGCCTCTCGCACGACGAACTCCTGAAGGCCGCCGAAGAGTGGATGAAGAACGGGCGCATCACCGGCGGCACGTACGAATGGGTGGAGGACCGCCACGCCCTGGCGGCCTCGACGCCCGAAGACATCCCGCTGTGGCTCGATGTGAAGGCCAAGGTGTGCCTGCGCATCTCCGATGAATGTCTATATGAGGCGGAGATTATTGACGGGCTTGTCCGCCGCCTCGGCCGCAGCCGATACCGCAAGGAAGCCGGCATATGCGGGAAGGTGGAGCCCGCTGGCGCGGTCGCGCCGGCCGTCCCTGGCAGCAAGCCGGTGCCCGCGCCGAAGGCCGCCGCGCCCGCAGCGCGTACGCCCGTCAAGGCGCCGTCCCGGTAAGGAGATGATGCATGCCCTGGGTCGCCGGTGCGAAGGGCAACTGCGGAAGCCCCTTGCTTGCGGTCGCCGCGGCGGCGGCCGTCGCGCTGGCCGCGTGCCTGGGCGCCCTGGCGGCGGTGCTTCCGCTGCCGCTGCCGCGGCCGGCCCAGGCGCAGGGCGAGGGCGGGGCGGCGGATGCGGCGGAGATCCCCCGGCCCGCCCCGCGCATCGCAAGCGGCGCATGGGCGCACATGCTCAAGGCCCACCCGCGCCTGTACGGCTCCAGGGAGCACCTGGCGGCCCTCGCGAAGGCCAAGCCGAAGGCGTACGCCGAGGTCCGCAAGGGCGCCGACCTCCTGGCCGTCGGCATAACGCACGCGGTCCAGGGCGCCCCGCGCGAGCGCATCGACCCGCTCCTGGCGTCCGCCAGGCAGAAGGCGGCCGCAGGCGTGACGAACGTTCACCAGGACACGCACCTTGCGCTCACGCGGGCGGCGCTCGTCTATGATTTCTTCCACGACGTCCTGGCGGCCGACGACCGGCGCGCGATGGTCGAGTGGATGAACGGCCACCTGGCGAAGTACGCGGCCGACGAGGGCGCGTTCCACAATTCCACGTTATCGAAAATCGAGTGTTATCTACAAGTGGCCTACGCCACGACGGGCGAGAACCCGCGCGCGGCCGAGTTCCGCGATTACGCCCTCAAGAAACTCTACGAGGGCGGCGTGCTGCCGGTGCTCCTGGAGTTCGGCGCCGGCGGCGGGTACGCCGAGTGCGGCTGGTACACGCGCGGTTGCCTGTGGAACCTCGTCAAGGGCCTGGAGATGGCCCGGCGCATGGACGGGTACGACGGCTTCGCGAAGGCGCCGCGGTTCTTTTACCAGCGACTGGCGTACGAGATGCTCCAGCCGTACCCGGGCTTCGGCGAGTACGGGGCCGAGCATTACGCCGTCGAGGGCGACGGGGCCAACACGTACGGCGGCCACGCGGAGTACCCGCGGCACACGCGAACCGTGCTGGCTCAGTACTTCCGCGGGTCGGAACTGGCGCGGTACGCGGCGTGCAAGCGCCGCGGCGGCTCGAACGCCCAGGCCCGGCTCATAGACTTCCTTTACGAAGAGGACCCGGACCCGCCGGCGGACCTCGGGACGTTCCCGCCGGCGCACCTGGCCGCGGGCATCGGCAGGGTGTATGCCCGCAGCGACTGGACCGACGCCGCCACCTGGCTGCGGTTCGAGTGCGGCGACTTCTGGAACAACCACCAGCACTACGAGGCCGGGAACTTCGAGGTCTTCCGCTTCGCGCCCCTGGCCACCGAGAGCGGCGAGTACACGGACTACCTCGACGGGCACTCCGTCAACTGGCTCCAGCGCACGATTGCTCATAACTGCATCCTTGTCCATCAGCCCGGCGAGAAGTGGGAGCGCCTGCGCGACGGCGGCCGCAACCCCTGCGCCAACGACGGCGGGCAGAACATGCGCGGGGCGTGGCCGCCGCAGTCGCTCGCCGAGTGGCAGAAGAAGCGCGACGCCTTCGAGCGCGGCGACATCGCGGCATACGAGAACCGGCCCGAGTACGCCTTCATGGCCGCCGACTGCACCAGGGCCTACTCGCCGGAGAAACTTTCCTGCTGGGTCCGGCAAATCGTTTTCGTGCGCCCCGCGACGATCATCGTCTTTGACCGCGTGGTCTCCACGCGGCCGGAATACGAAAAGACTTGGCTTCTGCACACCCACGACGAGCCGCAGATTGACGGCGCCGACATCGTGGCCGTCAACGGCAAGGGCCGCCTGGCCGTGCGGACGCTCCTGCCGGAGAGGCCCGTCATCCGCAAGGTGCACGGATACACGTACGGCGGGCAGACGTTTGAGCCGCGGCCGTCGGCGCAGACGCCCCTTGCCCACAAGTGGCGGGTGGAGGTGCTGCCGCCCGAGCCGCGCACGGAGGACCTGTTCCTGCACGTCCTTCAGACGGATGAGCCGCAGCCGGTCGCGCTCGTGCGCAGCGGCGGCGCGGTGGGTGCTAAGGTGGGCGGCGCGGAAGTGCTCTTCAGCGGCCCGGTGGGCGGCACGCTTGCGGTCGGCGGCCGCGCGCTGCCCCTCAGGGCCGCCGTCAGGACCGGGAAGTACGAGTAGCGGCGGCCGGCGCGGCGGGCGCCTTGCCGCCGGGGGCCGGGGCCGCCGGCTTGCCGTAAACCTCCACCTCGATGTAATTGCTGAGATCGTTGGATGAGTTGCCGTTGCTGTAGAGGCGCAGGAACCGGCCCCGCACGCCCCTGGCGTCGAACAGGCGTCCGCGGTAGTCCTCTATGTATTCCAGGTCCTTGCCGACGCCCAGGCCGGATGAGTTGTCAAAATCATTGTTGTAAATAGTTTGCACATTCTCAATGAAGTCCGGGTCGTCGGCCGCCTGGACGACCACGTCGTGGTACACGCGCTTCTCGGCGTGGTAATGCCAGGCGGCGACGGCGTAAATGACGCACGGCTCGCCGAGGTCAATCTGGACCCACTGCCTGCCGGGGCCGAGGTCAACGTAACTGCCGTCCTCGCCCTCCTTGTCGCCGTCGGTCAACTGCTTCAGTTCGCCCACCACGGGGTTCGGGTCGCTGGCCGTGACGGCCCTGCCTGCGGCCAGGTTGACGGTGCCCGCCGGGACCTTGAACACGGGGCGCGGCTTGTCGCTGTAAGGCTCCAGGTGCGGCGAAGGCTTGATGTTCTTGGGCGTCGGGCCGACGAGGGCCCTCGGCAACTTGATGTCCAGCGGCACAAGGTTCTCTTCGGGCGTGCCCTCGGGCACCGGGGCGGGGTGGAGTCCGGCGGCGGGGATGCCCGGCGTGCCGCTGCCGCTGTCGCCCGGCCGCATGACGACGAAGGCCAGGCTGATGGCGAACAGGAGGGCCGCGGCCGCGGCGGCAGCCCACGTCCACCGGAGGTCCGGCGTCCGCGCAGGCCGCGCGGCCGCGGCTGCCTCGGCTGCCTCGGCGGCGCGCAGCGACGGCGCGGCGGCGGCACCGGCGGCTGCCCCGGCGGCGGCACCGGCGGCGCGCGACGCCGCCGACTCCGCCCGCATCCGCTCCCCCAGGCCGCGAACGAACGCCTCTCGCGGCGGGGGTGCGGCGTAGCCGGCATGGAGCAGGCCGGCCACGTCGTCGTGCTTGTCATTGTTGCTCATAGTATCATACTCCTGTGCGCGGACGCGCCCGCCAGCGTGGGCGCCCGACCGGGACGTCCTACCGGCGCACCCGCTGCGCCCGCTCGTACGCTGCGCGGAACGTCTGCCGCGCCCGGTACAGCGCCGCCTCCACCGCCTTCTCCGTTCGTCCGAGTCGTGCGGCGATGTTGCGAACCGGCAGGTCGTCCAGGTATTTCCATTCCAGGATCTGGCGTTCTTCATCGTCGAGGCCGTCCATGATGCGGCCGACGCACGCCCTGAGTTCGGCCGTCTCCAGGGCGGCGGCGGGCGTCTCCGCGGCGGCGGCGGCGTCGGCCGCGCCCTGGTCCAGGGCGGCGGCCAGGCGGGCGGCCTTCCGCCGCAGGTCCTGCGCCTTGTGCCGCGCGATGCCTATCAGCCACCCGCCCACGCTTCCTCCCTCCGGCGCCAGGCGCCCTATCTGCCGCACCGCCGCCAGGAACGTCTCGCTCGCCACGTCCTCGGCCGCCGCGGCGTTGCCCGAGAGTTGGCTGAAGGCGTACCGCCAGATGCTTGGCAGGTATCGCTGGTAAAGCGTTTCGAGCGCCGTCTGGTCGCCCGCCTGGATGGCCCGAACCAAGTCGGCGTCGGTCATGGGAGGCCCGCCTTCGGTTGCCGGTGCGGCCCGGATGCGTCCGTAACGGCTGCCTCTACAATTATCTCGCGGGCGTGGTGGGAATCACGCGGGAAATCGCCGACGTTCGAGCATCACGCGCAGGGCCTGCGGTGCTGTGTCGGAGCCGCGACCGCAAGGGAGCGGCGCCGTTGGCCCGCGCACGCGGCTAACGCAACCACGGCACCGCTCCCTCACGGTCGCGGCTCCGTTAACGTACTACGCTGCGCCGCCAGTTTCGTGGACAAGCGCTCCGGGCGCGGTAGAATGCCCGCTTATGGACGCAGCGGAACAGCCGCCGGAGGGCGGGACCAGCAGGGCACACGCTGCCGCGCCGCCGCGCGCGACGCCGTCCGCGCGGCCGGCATCCGCGCCTCCCGACGCGCCCGGCCTGCGCGGCAGTCTTTTCTTCTGGATGGCCGTCCTCATCGCGTACGGCGCCGCCACGGGCCTGGCGTACCTGGGGTCGGCGCCGCTCCTGAGCCACGAGGGCTTGGCCGCCGAGCGGACGCGCGAACTCATGACGGTCGGCGGCTGGATCATGCCGCACCTGGGCGGCCGGCCCGACGCCCGCAAGCCGCCCCTGCCGTTCTGGATAGGCGGGGCGCTGGCCGTTGCGGCGGGCGGCATGTCGGAATGGACCGCGCGGCTGCCGTCGGTGGCGGCATCGCTCGGCACGATGGTGCTGCTGGTGCTGTGGATGCGGCGGGTGGCGGACCTGCGGGCCGCCGTCATCACCGGCGTCATCTATCTTACGTCGGCGGCGGCCCTCGTGTACGGCCGCCGGGCCGAGGTCGACATGCAACTGGCGTTCTGGACGACGGCGGCCCTGGTGTCGGCGTGGCTGGCGCTCCAGGAACCCGACCGCCGCCGGCAGTTGCTCTTCGCCGCCGGAATGTGGGCGAGCCTCGCGCTGGGTGTGCTGACGAAAGGCCCGCTCCCGCTGGGCATCGCCGCCGTGGCGCTCCTGGCGGCCGCCCTGTTCAGCCGCGAGGCCCGCCGCATCGGACGCCTCCACCCCCTTCCGGGCGTGCTCCTGTTCCTGGCGGTTGTGCTGCCGTGGGGCCTGCACGTGATTCTTCAATGGCCGAAGGCGGCTGAGGTCTGGTATATAGAGTCCGCCGGGCGGTACGTCGGCGAGTTCGGGCACTACAAGCCCTGGCATTACTATGCGACACGGGCGCCGGTCCTGTGGCTCCCGTGGCTGCCGCTCGTGGCGTACGGCGTGTACGCAGCGTTGCGGCGTGAGGCCGTCAGGAGGGCGGCGCTGGTGTTCCTGCTGGCGTGGGGCGTGGGCGGGCTGGTGTTCCTGTCGTTCAACGCCGGGAAGCGGCTGCATTATGCCCTGGTGGCGGCGCCGCCGTTCCTTGTGCTGGCGGGCATCGGCGCGGCCGGGCTGAGGCAGCCTGTAACGCGGGCGGGCAGGTGGCTCCTTGCTTCGCACTGGCTGCTTGTGCCCGCGGCGATGGGCGGCGGAATCTGGGCCGCGTGGGCGTACCCGGAGTTCCGCGCGGCGGTGCTTGCGGCGGCGTGCGTGGCGGCCGTCGGCATCGCATGCGCGATTCTCCTGGCGGGGCAGGGGCGCATGGCCGCGGCGCTCGCGGCCGTGGCGGCCGTTGTGCTCGGCGTTCACCTGATCGCGGCCGGGCACGTGGCGCCCGCGTTGGCGGCACGGGAGGACGTCCAGGGCCGGATGGGCCGCTGGCTGGCCGCGGAACTGCCCGCCGATGCAGACGTGCGGTTCTTCCGCGAACCGATGGCCCGCGTCCTTTTCAGCGCCGGCCGCATCATGCCCGTGCTGCCCGACGCCGAGGCTGCGGCCGCCTGGCGCACGACCGCACGCCAGGCGTACCTTATCCTGGTAAACGCGGGCGACCGGGCCGACGCCGACCGCGCGGGCCCGTGGCAGGAGGTCCGCGCGTGGGACGACGGCGGCGAGCGCCGGGCGCTCCTGCGGCCGGCATCAGAGCCGCGACCGTAAGGGAGCGGTGCCGTGGGGCTGCCCAGCGCAACTGCACCGCTCCCTTACGGTCGCTGCCCTGATCCCGGCGGAGAGGGGAAAGAAGGAGGCCGTGATGGCCAGCCGGAATCGCGTTGCAATCGTCGGCTACGGGTTCGTCGGCCGCCGCCTGCACGAACTCTTCGGCGGCGACGCCGTGGCGATCGATGCCGGCGCGTCGGCGCGCCGGAAGGCCCGCGTAGGCGCGTGCGAGTGCGCCTTCGTGTGCGTGCCCACGCCCGCCGGCCGCGGCGGCGCGTGCGACACCGGCATCGTCGAGGAGTGCGTCGGCTGGATAGGGGCGCCCCTTATCGTCATCTGCTCCACGGTGGCCCCCGGCACGACCGAGCGCCTGCGCCGCCGCACGCGCAAGGCCGTCGTTTTTCAGCCGGAGTACCTGGGCGAGACGCCGGCCCACCCGCTGGCCGACGTGCGGCGGCACCCCTTCGTCGTCCTGGGCGGCCCCGTCGCCGATACGTCGCGCGTGGCCGATATCTATAAGCGTTACTATCACAGCGACCTGCGATTCCACTTCTGCGACAGCCGCACGGCCGAACTCGCCAAGTACATGGAGAACGCCTTCTACGCCGCCAAGGTGACGTTCTGCAACGAGTTCTTCGACATCGCCCGCGCCATGGGCGTTGACTACAACGAACTGAGGGAGATCTGGCTGGCCGACCCGCGCATCAGCCGCGACCACACCTTCGTGTATCCCGACAATCGCGGCTTCTCGGGCAAGTGCCTGCCCAAGGACACGCGGGCCATAATCGCCGCCGCAAGGGCCGCCGGATGCACGCCGCGACTGCTCGAGGCCGTCATGCGCGCAAACGAGGTCTATCGCGCCGGCGACCCGGCATACGACCCCTGCCGCCTGCCGAAGGAGAAGGCATGAGCCCCGCCGCACCGGGGGAGGTCTTCCTCTCGCTGGTCGCCCCTGCGCACAACGAGGCCGAGAACGTTGAGGCGCTGGTGCGCGAGGCGGCCGAGGTCGCCTCGGCCGCGGCCTCCGGGCGCCCCTGGGAACTCATCATCGCCGACGACGCCAGCACCGACGGCACGCCCGACGCCCTCCGCCGCGCGATGCGCGCGTGCCCTCGCCTGCGCGTCGTGGCGCTGAAGAAGCGCGGCGGCCAGACGGCGGCACTCGCGGCGGCGCTGCGGGCGGCGCGAGGCCGCTTCGTCGCCACCCTCGACGCCGACCTTCAGAACGACCCGCACGACATCCCGCGCCTTCTTGAGTTGGTCGCCGGCGGCGCGTGCGACTTCGCAAACGGCTGGCGCCGCCAGCGGCGCGACACGCGGCTGCGGCGCATCTCCACCCGCATCGCCAACGGCGTGCGCAACCGGCTGACGCACGAGACCATCCGCGACTCGGCCTGCGGCCTCAGGGTCTTCCGCCGCGAGTGCATCGAGCAAGTGAAGTTTTTTAACGGAATGCACAGGTTCCTGCCCACCCTCGTCCGCATGGAGGGGTACCGCGTGCTCGAGGTGCCCGTCCGCCACCGGCCGCGCGCCGCCGGCCGCGCGAAGTACGGCGTGTGGAACCGCGTCTTCCGGGCGCTGCGCGACGCCTTCGCCGTCCGCTGGATGCAGAGCCGCCTGCTTCATATCGACGCCGAAGAATGGGAGCGGACCGATGCTTGAGCGACTCCTGGCGAACCTCGATTTCTGGGCCGTCCTGGGCTTCGCCGCCCAGGCGGCGTTCACCGCGCGATTCCTCGTCCAGTGGATCGCCTCCGAGCGCCGCAGGAAAAGCGTCATCCCGGTGGCGTTCTGGTACCTGAGCCTTTTCGGCAGCGCGGGCCTGCTGGCCTACGCCGTCGTCCGGGCCGACCCGGTGTTTATTCTTGGCCAATCGTTCGGCAGCGTCGTATATATTCGCAATCTGGCGCTGATTTACCGCGAGCGCCGCGGCGCGGCCCGGCCGCCCGCCGCTTAGTAGGAGAACACTTATGATGAAGCGTTCCATCTGTTCCGCGGTCGCCGCCGCACTCGCCGCCTGCCTCCTGGCGGCCGGCTGCGGCAAGGCCTCGTCCACCGAGCCTTCAACCAAGGAGACCGCCGTGCCCGAACCCCTGCCGCAGGTCACCATCCGCACCGACAAGGGCGACATCGTCCTGGAACTGGCCGAGGACGACGCCCCCAACACCGTCGCCAACTTCATCAGCCTCGCCGAGAAGGGCTACTACGACGGCGTCACGTTCCACCGCGTCATACCGGACTTCATGATCCAAGGCGGCGACCCCACGGGCACCGGCAGCGGCGGGCCCGGATACGTCATCGCCGACGAAATCTCGCCGCGCCTGCGCCACGCGCGCGGCGTAATCTCGATGGCAAACGCCGGCCCGAACACGGGCGGCAGCCAGTTCTTCATCACCCACGTGCCCACGCAGTGGCTCGACGGCAAACACGCCGTCTTCGGCCGCGTCACGACCGGCATGGACGTCGTCGATGAAATCAAGCAGGGCGACAAGATCCTCAAGGTCTCCGTCGGCCGCAAGCGCAGCCACCCCTACCAGCCGCAGGTCATGCGCCGGTAGGTGGAACAAGCCCCGCGCACCGCGCGGGGATTCTTCGGCGCGCCGATCATCCCCCGGCAATGCCGGGGGCTTGTGCAATGCCGGGGGCTTGTACGGTGCCGGGGTGTAACAAGCCCCGCGCACCACGCGGGGATTCTTCGGCGCGCCAATCATCCCCCGGCAATGCCGGGGGCTTGTGCAATGCCGGGGGCTTGTTCGAAAACCGCCCCGCCGGCCGGCAAACTCGGCCCCGGGAAAAGTTTTCCACAAAGAAGTATCTATAACTGCCAATATGGCAGGCCGCCAAAAACGCTCAAAAAGCGCGAAATCGGACCATGTTCCGGTCAAAACCGTTCAAAAACGTTCAAAAAGCGCGCGATTTTGCCTTACCTATCTTAACATTTTGCCCGCGCGCCCCCTCTGGCGCTAGCGCCAGGGCCGTTTTGCCCCTCCGGAAGGGGTCAAAAAGCCCGTTTTCGGGGCGCGCCGGCGCGGTCAAAAAGTTATCCACAGGTACGGCAGCGGCGGGAATCGGGAATCGTACTTCGGGAATCGGGAAACGGCGAACGGCGCCTCCGGTAACGTTCAGCCGCGAACCGACCTGTCCGCCGCAGGCCTGGCCGAAGGCGGAAGGCGAGGGCGGCGTCTACCCCATGACGGCCATCAGAATCCAGTAGATGACCATCGCCAGCACGGCCGAGACGGGGATGGTGATGACCCAGGAGGTGAATATGCGGCGGATGACGCCCAGGTCGAGGGCCGCGAAGCCGCGAGCCAGGCCAACGCCCATCACGGCCCCCACGATGACGAACGTGGTGGAGATGGGCATTCCGAGTTTCGAGAACACCAGCACCGTCGTGGCCGTGCCGAAGTCGGCCGGGAAGCCGCGGGTCGGCGTGATCTCCGTGATGTTCTTGCCGATGGTCTTGATGACCTTGTACCCGTAGGTCGAGAGGCCCAGGACGATGCCGATGCCGCCGAACGCCAGGATCCACGCGGGGATTGCGATCTGCTCGGGCACGTTGCTGGGGTCGCGGAAGATCTGAATCGCGGCCGCCAGGGGCCCGATGGCGTTGGCGCAATCGTTCGCCCCGTGGGCGAAGGACATGTACGAGGCCGTGGCGACCTGCATGTAGCCGAACCACCGCTCAACGGCGGGATATCGGTCGGCCCGCCGGATGTGGTGCCGCCACATGCGCCGGCGGATCATCAGCCGGATGCCGACCGCAATGACCACCGCTGCCCCCGCCGCAATCGGCGCGGCGTACGCCGCCGGCAGGTCCAGCCGGAGGCCCGGCAGGCCCCGGTAGACGATGGAGAAAAGGACGATCCCCGCCAGCGATCCCATCGCCAGCGGCATGAACAGGCCGGCCATGTAGACGGGGTGGCGGCTCTCCAGGATGTAGCGCTTCACGCCATAGCGGTAGATAGAGTAGGCCAGCACGCCGCCCACCAGCGGCGAGACGACCCAACTGGCCGCAATGGCGGCCATCTGCCGCCAGTGCACGCACGCCGGGCCGCACGCCACGCAGGCGAACCCCACGACGGCCCCGATGATGGCGTGCGTCGTCGACACCGGCTGGCCGAAGAACGTGGCGATGTTCAGCCAGACCGAGGAGGCCAACAGCGCCGCCACCATGCCGATGCCCAGCACTTCCGGCCGGAAGGCGAACGTCTGCGGTGCGACGATCGAACCGGAGATGGTCTGCGCCACGGGCGCCCCGACGAAAAACGCGCCGCTGAACTCGAAGACGGCCGCCAGGAGAACGACACGCCGGATCGTCAGCGCCCCGCTGCCCACCGACGCGCCGAACGCGTTGGCCACGTCGTTGGCCCCGATGTTCCAGGCCATGTACAGGCCGCCCACGACGGCGATGACGAGCAGGATGGTCAGCGGGTCCAAGGCGGTGCTTTCTGTCTGGCCGATGGCTCTATGCGTTCCCTCCGGCGCGCGGGGCCTACTTCCGCGTGATCATCAGGCGGAGGTTCTTGCCGACGTTCTCGGCATGGTTGGCGACGCCGCCCAGCGCCACGCACAGTTTGTCGAGGAGCATGATGGTAATCGGGTCCAGGTCGTCGGCGCCGTAGTAGTGTCGTGCGAGTTTGCGGCTGAGTTTGTCGGCCTCCCACTCCATGTGGGCCACTTCCTGGATTTCGCGCAGGACGTGCTCGGCGTCGGGGCCGACGAAGGCCTCCCGCTGGAGTTGGGCCACGCGCTCGGCCAGGCTGAGGAGTTTCTCGCTTACGGCGACCACCTTGTCCACGAGGGCCACGAACTCGGCGTGGTACTCGTTGGGCAGGTGTATGCGGCGGAAGGTGGCCACGATGGCGAAGTCCTGCGCATCGTCGGCAATGCGGTCCATCTGCGCCAGGAACCGCGTCACGTCTTCGCGGTCCACCGGCAGGAAGTATCGCAGCGGAAGGTTCTGCCGCACCTGGTCCTTCAACTGGTCCGCCTCGTACTCCGTCCTGGACATCTGGAACTGGAGTTCGTTGACGCGGTCCAGGTCGGCCGCAAGGATGCCGTCGGCAATCGGCCGCACCAGCGCCACGCACTCGTGCACCTTGCGGGCGTGCTGGACGAGCGGCTCGAAGGGGGACTTCCCGAATACGCCTAGCAGGCCCGGCATGGTGGGCTCCTTTCCTCGGCTTGGCGGCACAGCGGGAATCTTAACAGTTTCGCGCGTAACTGCAACCGCTTCCCGGATTTCAGGCATGGTTCAAACAAGCCCCACGCACCGCGTGGGGATGGATGGTGCGGGCCGACCATCCCCCGGCGGTGCCGGGGGCTTTGAACCATGCCGGATTTCATGCAACAAGAGGCGCCGGTCGCGCATTGATACAGATACGGAGGGGTAGCAGTGCGCGGCGTAGAGCGGGGAGGGCAACGTGCATCCTGCCACGAGGGCTGTATCGTGCTGGGTCCTGTCGGCGGCCGCCGGTGCGGCATCGGCCGGGTGGGCGTTTGCCGCCGCGCCGATTGACATGGCCTCCGTTCGCGCGGCCGCGGGGCCCGCCGTCTGCCGCATCGTCCCGGAAACCTCCTGGGGCATTCCCGCGGCCTTTGCCACCGGATTTGTTCTGGGCGACGGGCGGTTCGTGGTGACCGACCTGGGCTCGGTCGGGCGTCCGGGTGTCGTTCTGGCTATGCTGACGTTCCAGGACGGCTCGAAGGCCGCGGCCCGAGAGTTCGGGATGGCCGACCCCGCAGTGGGAGTGGCGCTGCTGCGGCTGCCGGAGACGGGGCCGAAGCGGGCGGGCCTTTCGCTGGCGGCAGCGCTGCCCGCGCTCGACGGCACGGCGACGGTGGCCGCCGCGGGCTGGCAGTGGGGCAGCCAACTGGAGTTCGTGACGGGCCGCCTGTGGAAGGGCCCTGCCATCAGGGAGTTCGCGGCGCTGGCGCACGTCGAGCCGCCCGCGGGGGCGGACGTCTTCGTCCGCATGGACGGCGGACGCATGGAGGGCGGCCCCGGGTCGCCCGTGCTCGACGCCTCCGGCACGGTGCTGGCGATGGGCTTCGAGTTGGTGGTGCGCGACACGGTTGCGCCGCTGGGGAGGCCGGCGACGGCGCTTCGCGGGGCGCTGTTGTCGGCCCAGCCGCAACTTAGGCCGCTGGCGGAACTGCCCAAGCCGCTCTGGTCTACGCGCGTACTGCGGATGCCCGGCCCTCCGGCCGCGACGGCGGACCTTGCCGGCGCGGTCAACCGGTTCAAGGCCGCTCTGACGTGCCAGATGTGCAAGGGGACGGGCCAGGTTGTTGCGCCGTGGCGCGGGGGGGGGATCATCTCGCAGTTCTTCGACGCCAAGATTCCGTGCCCCGACTGCCGCGGGGAACTCGCGGTCATCAGCGAGGGGGCGCTGAAGACTCTGGTCTCCCTGGCCGAGCAGGGGACGCGAACGGTGTGGGCGCCGGGGGGGGACGACCGGGCCCGTGCGTCGGCCCGCGCTGCGGCCACGGAAATGCTGAGGTCGGTGACCGGCTACGGTCCCCATTTCCGCGGGGACCTGGCAAGGCTCGTCGGCGCGGCCCTGAACACGGGCACGGTGCCGATGCCGTGCGGCATAGTATGCCAGGCCCAGTTGAGCGGGACCGCCGACGGGCCGGACGGGCGATACATTTTCCTGTCGCCGTGGCGCTCCCAGGCGACGCTGGCCGTGCGGGCGGAGGACCTGGCGGCGCCCGGCTACAAGACCGGCGTTCGGCGCGAGCCGCCCCCCGACAGTTGGATTGTGCTTGTCGGCGCGGTCCTTTCGCGGTTCAAGGGCGAGAGCCGCGAGGGGTTCTACGTTCTGCCATGCGAGTGGCTGCCATACAGCCCGCCCCCGCAGCCCGACCCGGACGACAGACGGCCGCCGTTCGATTTCCGGCGTCGCGGCCAAAATCCTTGACACATCCTCGCGGTCCGATTAGGTTAACGCTGAACGCCTCGACCCGACGGTCCGACTTCGGTTTTGCGCGGTCGGTCTCCCGACCGGCCGGGCGGGAGCGCGGCGTGCTCGCGGCGGGTCAGGCCGGCCACGGTGCGGGATGTCGCCGTGTCCGGGAGACCCGGCGCGAAGAGCCGCGCGGGGCGTTGCAGCGTTGTCCCGGCCCGGAAGGAGGGTTTCATGAGGCGACTGTCATTGCTCGCGGTGCTGATGGCGGCGGCCGTCGGCGGGCCGGCGCTCGCCCAGCAGACGCCGAGCCTGGAGACCACGCGCACCAAGCCTGCGCTGACCGACGACGACCTGCGCATCGTCCTGGACTGGGTCAGGTTCTACGTGAACCAGATCGTGACGAACACCGATACGGACCGGCGGGGCATGGTGGCCGCCAGGGACATCATACTGTCGGAGGTGCGCGGCACGGGTGCGTCGCCGGCGTTCCGGCAGGCCCTGGGCGAGCGCATCGTGACCGCCGTCAAGGAATCCGACAAGAAGGCCCTCAGCCAGGAAGCACGGGCGAACCTCTTCGTACTGGTCGCCGAGGCGCGGAGCCTGGACGGCATTCCGCTGCTGATTGCGGCCCTGGAGAGGGACCCGTACCCGGCCTCCCGGTACTGGGCGGCGCGCGGCCTGAACATGGCTGCCGACGTGGTGCTGGAGAAGATGAACCCGCGAATGGAGCAGGACATGTCGGCGGCCGCCGGAAAGGCGTTCGACGTGGACCTGCCGACGCCGGTGGCATTCGTGCTGCTGGAGATGCTGGGCAAGTTCGACCACGAGGCCGCGCACGACGCCCTGGCGGACGCGGTCATCAAGTACGTGCAGCGGGCGCCGGCCTCGGACCCGATCGTGGCGCAGACCTTCATCGCGGCCGTTCCGGCGATGGAGAAGGCGTACGCGAAGGAAGTGCGGCCGGAAGGCAAGACCCGCGTCATGACGGCCTACGCCTGGCTGTGCGCCTGGCTGACGCTGCCCGCGGCCGACCCGGCGCTGGCAACCAACCTGAACGCATCGCTCGAAAAGATCACGGGCGAGAAGATCGGGTTCCCGGTGAGCGGCGACCCCGTGGCCGAGAAACTGGCGCTGGTTGAGTGGGCCGAGAAACTGGTCCGCGACAAGAAGGTGCCGAAGCGGCCGGCCCTGCCGCCCGCCGTCGAGGAGACCGTCAGGGAACTCCGCAGCACCTTGCCGGGCGGGGCGGCGCCGTAGGAAACTGTTTCAGGCCCCGCGCGTTGGGTGCCATGCTTTCGCTTGCGAGAGGATGGTTGAAGAATCAGAGCCGCGACCGTAAGGGAGCGGTGCAGTTCCGCACGCAGCCCGACGGCACCGCTCCCTTACGGTCGCGGCACGGCCACGGCACCGCTCCCTTACGGTCGCGGCTCTGATGTGCGCCGCCGGGCGAAAGCGCGGCACCCTGCAAGCGGCCCCCGATGCGCAGGTTCCTGATACCACTGGCGCTGGCGGTCGCCGTTACGTTGGCCACGGCGATGCTGGCGTTCCGCACGCGGGGGCCGCGGGCCGACCTCATCTGGACGGCGGGGGGCGAGGTGACCACGCTCGACCCGGCCCTGATGACGGCCCTCCAGGACGGCCGCGTCGCCGCAGCGCTCTTCGAGGGGCTGACCGTCTGGGACCCGCGGACGCGCGAGGTGCGGCCGGGCGTGGCGCGGGCCTGGGACGTTTCTGCCGACGGCCTCGTTTACACGTTCCACCTGCGGCCCGAGGCGCGCTGGAGCGACGGCCGGCCCGTGACGGCCGGCGACTTCGACTACTCCTGGCGCCGCGCCCTGGACCCGAAGACGGCTGCGCAGTATGCGTACATGCTGTACCCCATCCGCGGGGCGAAGGCGTACTACGACTCGGCGGCGAAGGGGGAGGGGGGCGGCGCGTCGGCCGTCGGCATCCGCCCGGAAGGGCCGCACCGCCTTGTCGTCCTGCTGGAGCAGCCGTGCGCGTACTTTCTGGACCTTGCGGCGTTCTCGACATATCTGCCCGTTCGCCGCGACTGCATCGAGGCGCACGGCAAGCAGTGGACGCGGCCGCCCGCCATCATCTCGAACGGGGCGTACCGGCTGGCGGAGTGGCGCTTCCGCAGCCGCATGGTGTGGGAGAAGAACCCGCATTACTGGGACGCCCCGTCGGTTGCGCTTGAGCGGGTGGAACTGCGCGTGTTCGACCATCCGAACACGGCGCTGAATGCGTACGAGACGGGGGCGGCGGACCTGACGGCGATAGTTCCGGCGATTGCCATCCAGCCGCTCCTTGCGGCCCGCGGCGCGGGCCGCCGACGGGACGTTCTTCACGAGACGAACCTGGGTACGTATTTCTATCGGTTCAACTGTAGCCGGCCGCCGTTTTCGGATGCGCGTGTGCGGCGTGCGCTGGCGCTGGCGGTTGACCGCCGGCAGATAATCGAGCGTGCGGCGCGCGGCGGGCAGGTGGCGGCCTTCGTTCTTGTGCCGCCGGGACTGCCGGGCTACCAGTCCCCCGCCGGACTGCGGGAGGACGCCGACGAGGCGCGCCGCCTGCTGGCCGAGGCCGGATACCCCGGCGGCCGCGGCCTGGGCGAGCCGGCCATTCTCATCAACAAGGAAGGCGACCACGGCCGCGTGGCCGAGTTGGTCCAGCAGCAGTGGCGGGACCGCCTCGGCCTGGACGTGCGCATCGAGCAGGTCGAGTGGAAGGTCTTCCTGGACACCGTCCGGCGCCTCAACTACCAGGCGGCCCGCGCCGGGTGGTACGGCGACTACGTTGACCCGAACACGTTTCTGGACATGTTCGTCACGGGCGGCGGGAACAACGACACCGGCTGGTCCGACGCGGAGTACGATGCGTGCATCGCCGGGGCGGCGCGGACGACCGACCCTGCCGCCAGGGAGCGGGCGTTCCAGCGGGCCGAGGCGATCCTTTTGCGCGACGTGCCCATCGTGCCGCTGTACTTCTACACGACCACGATGCTGGCCCGCCCGGGGCTGGAAGGGTTCGTGCCGAACCTGATGAACCGCGTAGATTTTGCGCTGCTGCGCTGGGCCGGCCGCGGAAGGGGAGGCCTGCCATGACCCTGCTCCACGATTACCAGGCTGGAACCTCATACGGGCGGCGCAAGATGCCGCAGCGCGACCCGCACTGGCGCCGGGCGGTGGAACCTTACAAGTCGTACGCGGCGTCGGGCGCGCGGGTGGCGGCGCTTGCGCGGCCGGAGCGGCTGCCTGCATCGGACCTGTGGCAGGCGATTCGCGGCCGTCGGAGCCGTCGCGAGTTTGCCCCGGACCCGCTCGGGCAGGAGACGCTCTTCCTGCTCCTGTGGGCGGCGCAGGGCATATCGGAGCAGGGACCCTGGCCGCTGCGGACGGCCCCGTCGGCCGGGGCGCTTTACCCTGTTGAGACCTACATATGTGCAGCGCGCGTGTCGGGGCTCGCGCCGGGGGTTTATCACTGGGAGTTGCCCGACGAGCGGCTGGCGCTGGCGGCAGCGCGGCCGGATGCGGCGGAGGCGGCGTGCGCGGCGTGCCTGGGGCAGGAAATGGTCGCCCGCGCCCCGGTCACGTTCATCTGGTCGGCCGTGTGGGGACGCTCCGCGCAGAAGTACGGCGACAGGGCGCTGCGGTACGCCTACCTCGACGCCGGGCACCTGGCGGAGAACCTTCACCTTGCGGCCACGGGCCTCGGACTGGGCGCGTGCATGGTCGGGGCGTTCCTGGACGACGAGATGAACGCGCTGGTGGGCGTGGACGGGCAGGATGAGGCGGTCATCTACGCCGCGTGCGTGGGCAGGCCGGCGCCGTAGCAACGTGCCCGGCTCGATGCGTCGCCGTACCGGCGACGGCTAAGAAGCTGTTTCACAGCCCTCCGGTCACTTGCCGGAGGCGGTTGAAGCAAATGATGCTGGCGGCCAGATCGTGAAACGCCTGAAAATGTTTGCCCCAACGCTCGTAACAAAACTTGATGCGTCGGAA
>Ga0194112_10004796_pt1 | contig 18416 bp, 16 predicted proteins | sample TA2MahC400mmetaG_FD_146191 | JGI IMG/M metagenome (GOLD analysis project Ga0194112, IMG submission 146191) | Freshwater microbial communities from Lake Tanganyika, Tanzania - TA2015016 Mahale Deep Cast 400m | ecosystem: Environmental > Aquatic > Freshwater > Lake | place: Tanzania: Lake... | reverse complement strand
CCTTGTCCCAGGGCTCCCGTTGGTCGCCCTGGGCTACGGCTGGACCACCCCCTTCGGGGGCTGACCGGGGGCCACGAGAAGATGTGGGCAAAGATCAGGGCGTAAGCCGTGGGATCACCGCGCCCCACGGACCAGCCCCGTAGGGGCGGCAGAAGCCACGCCCTCAGGGCTTCTGCCGCCCCTACGGGGCTGTGAACCTTGTCGCCACCTGGACCCACGGCTTACGCCGTGGGCTACCCTCTGACGCCCGCCCTTGGCGGGCTGCGGAGCCCGAGATGTGGACAAAGACCAGGGCGATGCCCTGGGCGATCGCAGTACACCCCGGTCGGGGCTGTCAGGCGTCCCGCCACAACTGCGCATCGCGCCCGACGTTGCATCCGTGGCCTCCGTGCGCTACACTCCCGCCACTGTGGTATCCCTGAACCGTGCATGAAGGAGTGTGCTGTGCAGGTGCTTCGTCTCGCGTCGTGTGCCATGCTGGTCGGAGCCCTGTCGCTTGCAGCGGAGCCGCCCAAGGAGTCGAGCCGAAGGCCCTGGGCCGGGCCTACCTGTGCGCCGACTATGGCGCGGGCAAGGTGCTGCTCGTCAACAAGGAGGGCAAGATCGAGTGGGAGGCCAAGGCCCCCGGCGCACAGGACATCTGGCTACTTCCCAACGGTAACATCCTCTTCACCCACGTCAAGGGCGTCAAGGAGATGACCCGCGACAACAAGGTCGTCTGGGAGTACAAGACGGCCCCCGCCAACGAGGTCCACGCCTGCCAGCCTCTGCCCGACGGCGTCGTGATGGTCGCCGAGAGCGGCCCCTGCCGCATCATCGAGGTGGGCCGCGACTGCAAGGTCCTCAAGGAGGTCAAGCTCACGACCAACTGCAAGAACACCCACGGCCAGATGCGCGGCGCGCGCAAGCTCGCCAACGGCCACTACATCGTCGGCCAGTATAGCGACGCCGTCGTCCGCGAATACGACGCCGACGGGAAGATCGTCTGGGAGTTCAAGCACAAGTGCGCCTTCGCGGGCATCCGCCTGCCCAACGGCAACACCCTGGTCGCCACGGGCGACGCCCATCGCGTGGTCGAGGTGGACCTCAAGGGCGAGGTCGTCTGGGAGATCAACGAGAACGACCTGCCAGGCAACCCCTTGCGCTTCGTCGCGGGCCTGGAGCGGCTGCCGAACGGCAACACCGTCATCTGCAACTGGGGCGGCCACGGCCACGTCGGCCAGCAGCCGCAGATAGTCGAGGTGTCGCGCGACAAGAAAGTCGTCGCCGAGCTCTACGACAACAAGCAATTCAGAACCATCCCCGGCGTCTTCCTCCTCGACGCCGAGGGCGACGTGACCAAGTGCGAGAGGCTGCGCTGAAGCGAGGCGACCGATCTCTCCTCGTGGCTAAGCCCCCGGGCGTGTGGCCCAAACCTCATTCAGGGCAACAACCCCGTTCGGAGGCCCGCCTTCAGGCGGATTGGGGCACGAGAAGACCGCCTGAAGGCGGGACTCCCAACGAGTTCCCCACCTGGGCAACACGCCCTTACGACCTGACACCATTCCGACACTGTTGCGGACTCCTGTCCCGACAAGCGTCCCGCTTGTCGAAGCGCCGAAGCGACCGCTACATTGTGGCCGGGCCTTCCCTGTTCTGGGACTTCCCGCAACGGGAACTACTCAGCGCGACGGCTCGGCAGGCCGCGGCTCCTTCGCCGCCGCGAGCTGTTCCCTCACGAATCGTGCCTTCCGCTCGAGCACCTTATCCCCGCAACTCTCCATCCTCTTCAGCTCCGCCTCCATCGGCACCCAAAGCACAGGATGCTCCTTCGCCACGCCCGCTAGCAGCGCTACAATGTTCGACCGCTCGACCCTCTCGCCGAAGATGAACAGACCATCGTCCTCCGCGTCGGCGTACAGCCGCACGCTGAGCCTGGGTTTCTTCCCTCCCTGCGCATTGCCTTTCTTCGCCATCAGGCTCCGCTGCCGGAAGGGTGACTCCTTGTCGTGATAGTAGCAGTAGGGAGAAACCGTATCAGGATCGAAACCCACGGGCACGCGCCCGCTCTCCTTAGCGATTCTGTACGCCAGGGTCTCGGAGTGGGTCTTCACCCCTCGCGGAAGAAGCTGGCGCACGAATTCCGCCGGCGGCACGCCATACCACCTGGCCAAGGGCATGCCCTGCGGCATGTGGTCACTGCGAAGGCGGACGGTGCCCACCGCCGGGCTTAAGGCGTAGACCCAGTCCGAACAGAGCATGTGCCGCTCTCCTTCAGCAATGGTGTCTACCACGATGGTGAAGGCATGGTCAACATCATCCGGCTGGGGTGGTTCGACGTCGAGGCACGAGAGCTCCCGCGAGTCGCCGAGATCGAGGAAGAGCAAGTGCCGCACATCCTTGTACAGGTCGCCGCCCAAAAGAGTTCTCCTGCACCGCAGGCGAACGAGGAATGACCGGATACTGTTCGGCTCAACCGTCTCCAGATGATTTGGCTGCAACAGGTCCCATGCCCGGAGGGCACCGGATGCACGGGGACCTGCCAACAGGAGATCCCCGCTGTCACCTCTCCTGGCGCCAGTCTCCCTGCCCACTGTGACGTCGAGGGCACCAAGATCCGTGCGTTCTGGGAGAGCCAGCATGATGTGCTTCATGTAGGTCGAGAACTTTGCTGTCACGGAATCGTCATTGACGACCAGCGCCCCTAATGTCGCCACCTTGACCGACGAGAGCGTGACCAGTTGATTCGACTGGTTGAGAAGCTGGAATGCCAGCTCGACCTCCGACACATCGTCCTTAGGGAAGCGGCTTAGCTCCGTGTGATCCTCCGGCTTGGCGCGGCCGTGCTCCTTGGGTTTCGGGGGCTCGAATCGCTCTGTGCGGAAGAGGAGCTTGCCGGTGCGGAGGACGACCTCGCCGGGGATGTCGGGCGGTCGCTCGGTGGGGCGGAAGAAGAGGACGTATGCGGCGGCAACGATGGCGATGAGCGCAGCGGCTGCCCCAAGGGCAACAGGCCAACGCCTCCAGCCGCGGCGTCGCGGCGGGCCTCCCGCGCCGTCAGCCGCTACATCCGCCGCGGCAAGCTCCCCCCCTCGGTCATTCCGAGCGGAGCCTTGCGAAGTCGAGGAATCTCTCCTGTCTGGAGCCTTCGGAGAGATGCCTCGACTTCGCTCGGCATGACGGACTTCGCCGCGGCCAGTTGAGACGCCGAGAAGGTCCGTGCTCGAGTCCGTGCCCTGCTCGGGCGCCGCAGGGGACTCGATGGCGTTGAGCGCTTCGAGCAGGTGCTGGGCGTTTGGGTAGCGGTCGGCTGGGTCCCTCTGGATGAGGCCGTGAATGACCCGGCAGAGACCGCGCGGGCAGGCGGGGACGAGCTGGGCGAGGGGCGTGACTTCGGTCGTCAAGCGCTTGCGGGCAAGCTCGGCAGGCGTCTGTCCATCGAAGGGGGGACGGCCGGCGATGGCCTGGTAGAAGGTTGCGCCCAGGGAGTAGAGGTCGCTGCGCGGGTCCGCGGGGTGTCCCTCGGAGACCTCGGGGGCCATGTAGAGCGGCGTGCCGAGCGCCGCGCCGCTCGCCGTCACGCTCACGTCCACCCCCTCGTGCTTGGCGAGGCCGAAGTCGGCCACCTTCAACAGGCCGTCGGAGGTGAGGAGGAGGTTGCCCGGCTTGATGTCGCGGTGGAGGACGCCGACGGCGTGGGCTTTGGCGAGGGCCGATGCGGCCTGCTTGAGGAGCTCGAGCGCGCGGTCGGGCGCAAGCCGGCCCTCGCGCCTCAGGAGGGCGGCGAGCGAGCCGCCCTCGACGAACTCCATGGCGATGAACTCGCGGCCCGCGTCGCGGCCGACGGTGTAGACTTCGATGATGTTGGGGTGGCGGATGGCTGCGGCGGCCCTGGCCTCGCGGCGGAAGCGCTCGATGAAGTCCGAATCCGCCGCGAAGCGCTCGGGCAGCACCTTGATGGCGACGAAGCGGCTCAACGCCGGCTGGCAGGCCCTATACACTGCGCCCATGCCGCCGCGGCCCACCGCCTCGACGATCTGGAACTCCCCGAGGCTCGCGCCTATGAGAGGATCGTCCGGTGCCGGCCGGGACGCCGCGCTCTGAGTCTCAGTTGGGGCTTCGGAGGAGGGCGGCGTGGCTCCACAGGCGGGAGCGAGGAGCTCGGCCTCACAGACGGGGCAGACGACTCTCCCGTCAACCGCCGGGTCATGCTCGAACCGACGGCCGCACTCGGGGCACTCGATGGGGAGGCTGACCACAGCGCTCCTCCCGACCGTTCGGTAGGAAACATGGCTCGCCTGCAACCGCCACGTGCATTGTAGCGGCGGAAGGAGGGGGAGTCAAGCCCGTGCGCGATGGCGAAAAAGGGACCCTCGACGCGGCAGAAAAGGGTCCCTTTGGATGGGCGCGCGACTGCCACTATGGCAGGGATGGCGGTGCCCAGGCGGCCGGTGTTCAGGCGCGCCCCCCGTGCGCGCACGGGGGCGCGCCTGGACCTCCTAGGGCTGGGCGAGCAGGGCGCGGCACTCGGCAAGGGCGGTGAGGACATAAGGCGTGGCGAGGATCGGGTCGTCCTCCATCCAGCGCATGGCCTTGTTCGTCCAGGAGCCATCGGGGTTCTGGATGGCGACGAGGCGCTCGGCTAACTCCTTGGCCCACTGGCGCTTAGTGCCATCGGGCAGGGCGATGGTCGGGGACTTGAGGAGGGCGAGGGCCTTCGACATCGAGAGGTAGTAGTAGAGGAGGCCCTGGAGCTTCTGGTCCTCGGGCATCCCGGGGTTCATGTCGAGCGTGTAGTTCTCGGCGAGCCACTTCTGCGCGGCCTGGACGCGGGGGTCGTCGGGCTTGAGGCCGCAGAGGACGTAGCCCCGGAGGAGCGCGTAAGTCATTGAACCATAAGACTTAAGGATCACCCTGCCGTCGGGGAGCTTGATCATTCCAGCCTTGCTGGAGCCTGGGTAGTAGACGGCGCCGCCGTCGTTGCCGGCCCACTTCTCCGGGTTCGACTCCGAGCGGTTCTGGCAGCGCTGGAGGAACTCAAGGCAGTTCTTGAATGCCTCGGAGTCTTCGCTAAGTCCAGCAGCTCTAAGGGCTTCGAGCGTGAACTGGGTGTTCGAGAGGTCGCCCCGCTTGTCGCTGTTGTAGCCCCAACTCCCGTCCTTGTTCTGGATAGTGAGGAGGAATTTCTTGGCCTTCTCGATGAGCTCCTTATGGGCCGGCTCGCCGTAGGCGACGAGGGCGGCGATGGCGGCGGCGGTCTGGTAGTTGGCCAGGCCCGCTTCGCCCGGGGTGCTGATCGAGCCATCGGGCTGCTGCATCGAGGCGACGTAAGCGATTGCCTTCTTTACCCTTGCGTCGTCGCGAAGGGTCGCGGCGTCCGGGGAGGCCAGGATGGCGGAGAGGGCGAGGGCGGCCTTGCCGACCTCGGCCGGGCCGCCGAATGTGCCGTCCTCCTTCTGCTGGGCAAGCAGCCACTGGGCGCCCTTGCGCGAGCTCGCCTCGACGCGCTGGAGCAGGGCAGCGGCGTCGCCGGCCGCAGGCTGGACGGAAGTTGTTGTGCTTTGGCTACTTGTGGACGCCTTTGGCTCGGCCACGTTGGCCTGTGTCTGGCCTTCGCCTGAGCAGCCTGCCAGGGCGACAAGCAGACCGGCGAGTGCTGCAAGGACTACATCTCGGCGCATAGCTCAACTCCGGAAGGTTCGCAGCTCCCGTACCTCACCGGGTAACACAGCAATTCATGTGCCGGGGCAGCGCGCTGTGTGTGAGTCGCGTAAACGCTTGCAGGCGCACGACTTAGGATGCGCCCACGAGTCGGCTGTGCTCTGCTCCGGCTACGCAGTGTCCACCTGGTGTACGCCCTATGCCCATCGGCGGCGGCGCAGCAGGCAGCTCAGAGCCTGGACGGCGGCGGCGCAGGCAGCGTAGACGCCGGTGAGCAGCAAGGCTCTGAGGTGGACCGAGGCGATGGCCGAGGCGGGGTAGCGGAACCCGTAGTAGATGAGGACGGACGACTCGTAGAGCTTCTCGCTTCTCAGGGGGTCAGCCTCGAGGATGGAGCCGCCGACGATGAGCCAGGGGTTTGTCCAGAGCGAGGCGTCAATGACGAGCATCCTGGCGCTCTGGCCGGGCGCCGCTTCCACAAGTGCGTTGACGAAGAAGACTTGGCCCAACATGGCGAGGGCGACAAGGGTGCCAAGCAGTTGCGCCGCCGAAGGCCGGAAGCGGAGAGTCCTGAGCAGGACTGTCAGCGCAGCCAGTAGCCACGCGAAGGCAAGGAGAAAGACGTGAGCCGAGGCCACGCGGGGCAGGAGCACGTCCCCCCGTGCTTCAATCGCGCACAGGACGACACCAATCGAGACGATAGCAACGAGGGGCAGAAGGACCGACAGGAGCCAGCTCGCCGACTCCCGTGCGGCGAGGAACGGCGCCGCGACCGCGAGGAGCAGCGACTCGATGGCCAGGAGGCACAAGACGAGGCGCGAGCCGTGCGGCTTCGCGGGATGGGGGAGGAGGATGGCGGCCACGAGCATCACCGCGAAGCAGAGGGCTACGATGGCGCACGCGCCCTTCCACGGTGCGGATGCCTGGGGATTCCCTGGCTGGTGCAGCATGAGCCTCTCGCCCAATGCCCTGGAGAGTGGCCGAGCAACAGCAGATAGTATAGACCGGGCGGGGGCGGTGTCAAGGAGGGCGGGCGGCCTTGACAAAGTGGCCGCCATGAGCTACAAGGGCACGCAATGTGGGGCGTTTCCGCAGTCCAATCATACGAAGGAGACCGTCGCTTGGCTATCAAGGTGGCCTTCATCGGCGCAGGCAGCATCGGCTTCACGCGAGGGCTGTTCCGCGACATCCTCGCCGTGCCCGAACTCCAGGACACGCAGTTCGCCTTCCACGACATCAACAAGCGCAACCTCGACATGGTCGTGGCCCTCTGCGAGAAGGAGCTGAAGGCGGCGAAGCTCCCCGCGACCATCACGGCAACCCTCGACCGCCGCCGCGCCGTGGCCGACGCCGATTACGTCCTCAACGTCGTCCGAGTGGGCGGGCTCGACGCCTTCAAGCTGGACATTGACATCCCGCTCAAGTACGGGGTTGACCAGTGCGTGGGCGACACCCTGGCCCCCGGCGGCATCATGTACGGCCAGCGCAACATCCCCTGCATCCTCGACTTCTGCCGCGACATGCGCGAGGTGGCCAAGCCCGACGTCCTCTTCCTCAACTACGCCAACCCCAACGCCATGAACACCTGGGCCGCCATCGAATACGGCAAGATCAACACCGTGGGCCTCTGCCACGGCGTCATCGGCGGACACCACCAGATCGCCCAGGTCCTCGGCGCCAAGAGCGCCAAGGAAGTGGACATCATCTGCGCCGGCATCAACCACCAGACCTGGTACATCCAGATCATCTACCAGGGGCGCAAGGTCACGAGCGAGGAGCTGCTGGCCGCCTTCGAGCGGCACCCCGTCTACGCGAAGACCGAGAAGGTGCGGATTGACGTCCTCCGCCGCTTCGGATACTACTCCACCGAATCCAACGGCCACCTCTCCGAATACGTCCCCTGGTATCGCAAGCGCCCCGCCGAAATCAGGAAGTGGATTGACCTGTCGAGCTGGATTCTCGGCGAGACCGGCGGCTACCTCCGCGTCTGCACCGAGGGCCGCAACTGGTTCAAGACCGACTTCCCCAACTGGCTCAAGGCCGACCCCAAGCCCATCTCGCCCGAGACCCGCGGCCACGAACACGGCTCCTACATCATCGAGGGCATCGAAACCGGCCGCCTCTACCGCGGCCACTTCAACGTCCGCAACAGCGGCACCATCTCCAACCTGCCCGACGACTGCATCGTGGAGGTGCCTGGCTACGTTGACCGCAACGGCATCAATATCCCGCGGGTGGGCGACCTGCCGCTCGCGTGCGCCGCCACGCTCATGGCCAGCATCAACGTCCAGCGCATGGCCGTCAAGGCCGCCGTCGAGGGCGACGTGACGCTCCTCAAGCAAGCCATGCTCCACGACCCGCTGACCGCCGCGTGCCTGAACCCGCCCGAGATATGGCAGATGACCGACTCGATGCTCGTGGCGCAGGCGAAGTGGCTGCCGCAATACGGCGGGCAGATCGCTGCGGCGAAGAAGCGCCTCGCCAGCGAAAAGCCGCTCGGCACCTGGAAATGGAAGGGCGCCGCCCGCCTCCACACCAAGAGCGTGGCCGAGATGAGGGCGGAACGAAGGAGGAGACCGGGCGCTAAATGATGGCCTTTGACTCCGACCGGCGCTGAGCCCCGCTTCCTGCGGCCGATGACAAGCCGCTTCCGCCTAGACCGTCCCGACGCCTTGGTGCACAGGAAGCGCACTGACGTGGGGATCGCCCTCGTCGGTCCCCGCCCCAGCAAGGTGCTTGGCCAACCGAAATGACATGCGACGCCGCAGGAGCCATTCGCCAGGCATGTTACGTCTTTGCGCTGCGCGCTGTGCCTGGCACTACATCTTGCGCACCTGTACGCTGGACCGCGTACCGGCGGCGTGTGCCCTCGGCCTCGCTCTGGGCAGGCCCGACGCCGCGAGACGCGGGGCGAGGACGTCCCGCCCACAGTAGATTAACAGAGGGGATTGGGCGCCCGGCACGAACCGTTTTGTTTCGGCTTGACAGCTTGGCGGCCCATTGATACACTCTCTGAAGTCCACAGGCCCGTTGATGCCGACAATGGGCCATGTCCCGGGCCCATGGCCACGGAGGAGTTTGGTGCCAGTGCCCCGCCTGTTGCGTCGGCGACTCCACGGCCACCTGCCGTGGACATCAAAGGGCCTGCAACGCGGCATCCACACCGTGTACGACGAGTTCCTGAGCAATGCGACTGTTGCGTGTTCGGCGCCGGGCACGTTCTTCTGGGCGGGTGAATTCGTTCCGCAGAACGGAGGCATCGCATTGCTCCAGAAGCTCCCCGGCCGTGTGTGGGCCGCGCTGGTCCCTGCGACACGGAAGCACGGAATCCGGCTGGAGAGGGCCGACGGGGAGCCATGCATCAACTGCTATACGCCTGAGAGGAACGAGTTTGCCCGACAGGCGATCGAGCAGAAGCTGGCAGAGAAGATGGAGTCTCTCATCGAAGCGTGGTGGAAGGCAGAGACGGGACAAATGGGGGCACCCGGCTTCGAGATGAGAATCCTGTCTGAGATCCCGCGCGGCCGCGGCATCAATCTGCGTGGCGCGGCCTCAGCAGCAATCGCAACCGCTCTCTTCCTCGCGTGGTCACACGCCGCCGGAGGAGGGGTCACAGATGAGGATGTGGCACGATGGCGCGAGATAGCGGAAGTGAGGCGATGCAGCCGGCGCGGGCTGCTGCCTTCCACGGCGGCAGTCGCGAGCCTTGACCGTGTCTTCGCTCTCGCTTTCAGGTTCAGTTCACTTCTGGATGGGGAGAACTGCTCTGGTGCTGCTGCCATGGCCCCATTCATGCACTCTCGAAGCCCTATCGTTTACTGGTCAGAGATGCGGACAGCCCACAGCGCCGGGTGTGAGGGAGGATCAACTGCCCTCAAAGGATGGGACTGGGATCGCCAGGGGCCCTTGCCGCTCTCTCGGCTGGATTATGGTGCGATGGCCCTGGAACAAGCCACGGGGCGAACGGGTGTGCTCGACATGGCTGGCCTCCAGTTTGGACTAGTGTTCAGCGGCGAGCCGAGGAAGCCGGCCATCCGCGGCACAGTTGCTGCCAGGATCCAGGAACTGGAGGCTGTCGCTGCCTATGCCAAAGAAGCTCTCGGAACCGATCGCGGGCGCAAGGCGAACACGGGTGGGGATGCCCGGCGGACCGTTCTGCACTGGTGGGAGAAGAAGCAGTCGTTCGCATGCACTTGGGAGACCTATCTGAATGCAATCGCTGCTGCTGCCCTGGAGGTCATGTGGTCATTCACTCGGCCATACGCGTCTCGTGACGCTCCGCCGGTGTGCAGGGCGGTCAACCGTGTGCAAGCGGCCCTCACGGCGGCTGGGTTCAGTTCACCAGAGACGGAGCGCCCAATGTCCGCGCTGATGCAGTACTATAGGACATTGCCGGCGCCTCCTGAGTCACTTGGAATCAAGCTGCTCGGGTCAGGAGGCGGGGATTTCCTCTACGTGCTGCCTTACCATGGTCTGCACGACAAGCGGGCGGAGGCCATGGAACACATTGCATCGGCGGCAGGAGCTCTCACGCCATGGCTCGACTACGATACGATGCTTGATGGGGTCATTGAGGACGAAGGCGTGCGGGTCGAAGTTGGGGCGCCGGGTTCCCCCAGTCAACCCCAGGACATCTCCAGCAAAGACCCGAGGCAACGGGATAAGGCGATATTCGAGATGTGGGCAACGGGGAAGCACGCCACATATGCCGATCTGGCTGATGAGCTAGGGCTATCCGAGAGAGCCGTTTACTGTACCATCGGGAGGTATCGCCACAGGGATAGAGAAGGCTACAGGAGGGGCATGGAGCAGCGCAAGCGCGCTCGGAAGATGCCTGGCTGAGATCACCTTGTCAAGTGGCGCGGGTGTTTTACAGCCCCCAGATTTTGCTCGCCATTCGGCGTTCTGACCGTCCGCTTCTGGAAAGCGCGCCTGGAAAGACCGCGACACGCCGGCACTGCTCCTATAATGAGAAGGTCGGCGGGTAGTGGTGGCCTGCAACGCCAGGCCGTCGGAGGCCGTCGCAAACGGCTTCCCATGTGGCGAGGGAGAGAGGAGCGGGACATCGAGGAACCCACACGGAAGCGAAAGGCGCCCAGAGGACCTGTCTGGGACGCCCTCCTGGTGCCGGTCGGGAGGCAGGAAGCACCGCCCCCGCAGAGATAGCGACACGACTGGCTGAGACGGGGGCAGAGCCAGTCAGACGATGGTTCAGTGGGTCTCACATCACTCGCTGGGGAATTCCGATGAAAGCCTTGAAAGCAGCAACGGTTGTGTGTCTGTTCCTGGCGTGCGGGTCAGTAGCCATCGCAGGAAGCCCGGGGGGACACACCCACGATGCCTCCCAGATCACCGGCACACTCGTCGACTCACAGATCTCCGACGACCTGAGCATCTCTGGCCTCGGGTTTATCGACGCTGCGGCAATCAAGCTCGGCATGATCCTTGACGCGTTCGTCTCTGACGTGCTCACCATCGCCGAGGGCGGTGATGTTCACGGTGGAGCGATCAAGAGAGGGATCGTGGCGGAGGCGCGGATAGACGGCTTGATAGCCCGCGTCGCTCAGGTGATGACGATAGTGCTCGCCAATGACGGGCCTGGCTCTGGTCTCATCGCCGACCGCCTGGACGATCTTGACTCCACCGACTTCGCGCGCAAGGCGCACACACATGATGCCGGCGATATCGCCGGGCAGCTGGCGGAGAGCCAGCTCCCCGCGAGCGCCACGACGCAGGGCAATGAGTTTAATGCACCCGGCAAGTTGGTCCGACTGAATGACCGAGGGAAAGTGCCCTCGGATCTCATCGACTTCCCCGCATCGGGCGTACCGGTCGGCGCGATCATCATGTGGTCAGGAACGGCCATCCCAACCGGGTGGGCTCTTTGCGACGGGACGAACGGGCGACCGGACCTGAGGGATCGCTTTATCGTCGGAGCGAGCGCGACAAAAGCTGTGAACTCCGTCGGTGGAAGCGCGAGTCACAACCACACAGGCAGCACTGGTCCGGCCGATGGCAAGATATGGATCGATGACAACAGTGGCGGCACGGACTACTGGTCCGTACGCGACAGCCACACCCACACGGTAACCACAAATGCCGCGAGCAGTCTACCCCCTTACTACGCATTGGCCTTCATCATCAAGACCGCTCCATGAGCAGGCATGTCCTCTTGGCCGGAGTCTGGCGGTGCAGTGGCCTCACGCCACTGCACCGACGCCGTGGCAAACACGCGGTGCCGCGCTTCCGGGCTTTGGTGCCCATCAGTCAACCGTGCGTCAGGCTCTAGATCATTTCTGTGGCAGAGGAACCGTGCGGCTCCTGCCTGATGCTAACCGGCAGATGCCAAGCGGCGGACGGAGAGGCGGTCGTCGGCACGGAGGGGCTCGATGTCGGTCTGGGGGACCACCAGGACAGCCACGGATTCGTCGAGGGCGTTGAAGACCTCCAGGACGCAACCCCTGGGTCCGCCCTTTGGATGGGGCACGCGGTCCACGACAACGGCAACGTCGCCCCTGCGGAGGCCGTGTTCCACAACGTCCCGCCGGAGGGCTACGCGCTGGTAGAGCTTGGGTATCACGAGCGTTGCTCCCTTTGGGGCTTGAGGGTGACGAAGTGCACGCTGCCGTCCGCATGCCATCGCAGCCAGATAGTGGTGACGGGCAGCGACACGCCATTGGGTCCTGTCAAGTCGCCTTCCAGGCGAAGGAACTCCCCGTACTGATTCTCGCCATCCGGTACGGCCTCGGCCCGCGCTGCCAGCACCCTGAGGGCCCGCAGCAGCGCTCCGGGATTCTCCAAGGTGAAGCCGGCTTGAGCCAAGAACTTGGACTTGTCGCCCTGCGCTCTCCACACAAGCAAGTAGCGAGTCAGCTTCTCTCGCGGGATGACGGCGTCCTGCGTGATTCTCACAGACCACCTTGATTATAGTGCGCGAGGGGCAGCACTGCAAGACTGACGACGCGCGGACAACCGGCATTCTAATGCCTTCGGGCCGCACCTGCAAGTGAACGCACAGGCGCCGGAGCGGGCCACATGGCAGCTTCGGGCCTCCGAGAGATTCCTCGACTTCGCAAGGCTCCGCTCGGAATGACCGGGGGCCTGTCACCTCTTCTCTTCCACCGCCAGCGCGACGTATTTGGACTCGAGGTATTCGTGGATGCCTTCGGTGCCGCCTTCGCGGCCGATGCCGCTCTCCTTCCAGCCGCCAAAGGGGGCCTGGACGGTCGCGGGGGAGAAGTCGCCGATGGAGACGATGCCGCATTCGAGGCCCTCGGCGAGCCTGATGGCCGCCCCGATGTCGCGCGTGGCGACGTAGGAGGCGAGGCCGTAGGTGGAGTCGTTGGCCATCTCCAGCGCCTCATCGAGGCTCTTGAAGGGGATGATGGGCATGACGGGGCAGAAGGGCTCCTCCTGCATGATCGCCATGTCGCGGGTGAGGCCGGTAAGAACGGTCGGCTCGACGAAGTGGCCCTTGGGCAGGTGTGGCGGGCGGCGGCCGCCGGTGAGCACCTTCGCTCCCTTGCTCAGGGCGTCCTGGACGAAGCCGAGCGCCTTGTCGCGCTGGGAGGCCACGGCCATCGGACCCATCGTCACGTTCTCGTCGAGGCCGTTGCCGAGGACGCGCTTCTTGGCCTCGGCGACGGCGGCCTCGACGAAGCGGTCGAAGATGTCCTGGTGGACGTAGAAGCGGCTGGCGGCGATGCAGGACTGGCCGGCGTTGCGGAACTTGCTGAGGGCGGCGAACTTCGCCGCCTCCTCGGCCCCATAGTCGGGCAGGGCGATGAAGGGGGCGTGGCCGCCGAGGTCAATCGAGATCTTCTTCACCTGGTCGGCGGCCCGCCGCATGATCTGCTTGCCAACGCCCGTCGAGCCCGAGAAGCTGATCTGCCGCAGCTCGGGAGCGGCGTAGAATGCCTCCATGCACTCGTCGGCAGGGCCGAGCACCAGGTTGGCCACGCCGGGCGGGAGGCCGGCGTCATCCAGGCATTCGAAGAGCTTGATGAGGTTGAGAGGGGTCGAGGTGGAGGGGCGTGCGACGCATGTGCAGCCTGCGGCGAGGGCTGGGGCAATCTTGCGTCCCTGGAGGAAGAGCGGGAAGTTCCAGGGGCTGATCATCGCGCACACGCCGACGGGCTGATAGAGGATGAAGAGGCGCTTGTTGCGGAAGCTGGCGGGCACGATTTCGCCGCAGACCCGCTTGCCCTCTTCGGCGAAGTACTCGAAGAAGGTGGCCGTGGCGAGCACTTCGAGGCGGGCCTCGGAGAGCGGCTTGCCCTGCTCCATCGTGAGGGCGCGGGCGATTTCCTCGGCGCGCTGGCGGAGAAGCTCCGCCGTCTTCTTCAGCGGCAAGGCCCGCTCGTAGGCGGTCATCGCCCGCCAGGACGGGAAGGCCTTGGCCGCGGCGGCGATGGAGCGTTCGGTCTCGGCCCGGCCGCCGTAGCCCACCTCACACAGCATATCCTCCGTCGCGGGGTTGGTCACTGCGATCTGGCGGCCCGAATCCGCCTCGCACCATTTCCCGTTGACATACAGCGAACCGCGAAGCGCAGGAGCGGTCATCAGGCGATCTCCCGAGAAGCTTGTGCCTTCCCCGCCGCGGGGTACCTATGAACTGAGCCGCGGCTTGGCCTGTGTCTGAGCCACCTTGATCAGGACCCTGAGGGCATCGTTGACGGCTTCGTCGTTGGGAAAAGCCTTTGCCACGTCGGGCGCGAGCAAGGCGAGGTTAGTGCCGGCGCGAAAGCGTCGGTAGTACTTCCCGCGGACGCCCCCCTTCATCTTCGAGAAGTCGTACTCGGCACGGAAGCCGTCGTCAGCGTCAGATCGCGTTGCCTTCTTCATGGAACCTTCTCTCCTTTCGCGTCGCGGCCCGCGCATTGATGATCCGGATGCGATCACCCCTGTCGGCATGAGCAACCACCAGCACCCTCCGACGGCTGGACATGCCCATTGTCAGGTAGCGCCCCTCCCCGACTGAGTGGGCCGGATCCGGGTACGTGAGCGACAGCGGGTCGTCGAGTACGCTGGCGCCCTCGTGGAAAGAGACGCCATGCTTCCGAAGATTGCCAGCCGCCTTGCCGGGGTCCCACTCGAATTCCATTGCCCGGCCTCTCACTGGCCGCGGAGCGCACCCTTAGCGCCGGAGCCCACTCCAAGCGCGCCCCATACACTGCATGCTACGCCGGCTCAGTGGCCCTGTCAAGCCCGGTATCTCCATGCCGCGGTGCGTCACGCCCCAACCTGCGCCGGCTATGCGTTGACGAGCTTCTGGACGGCGGCGACGACGGAGGCCGGGTCAATGCCCTGCTCGGCGTAGAGGTCGTCGGGGGTGCCGGAGCTGGCGTAGCGGCGGACGCCGAGCATCTCGAGCCTGCACGCAATGCCGCTGAGGGCCAGCGCCTCGGCCACGGAGGCGCCCAGGCCCGTCCACACGTGGTGGTCCTCGCAGGTGACAATGGCGCCCGTCCTCGCCGCAGCCCGGATGGCCTCGAGGTCGGGGGCCGTCGGGCAGCTCATCGCCATCAGGCCCACGCTCAGGCCCGCGGCATTCAGCTCGGCCACGGCCTTCTGGCAGTAGGGCACCATCGTGCCCATCGCAATGACCACGGCGTCGCGGCCCTCGGCGATGACATCCGCCTTGCCGTACTCGAAGCTGTAGTCGCCCGCATAGAACGGCTCGCCTTTCGCGTTGGTCACGATGGGCAGCTTCGAGCGGCCCATGGCGACGGCGAAGTTGCCCGGCTCCCTCGAGATGTAGCGGACCACTCGGTCGGTCTGATTGCCGTCGGCGGGGACGACGATCTTGAAGCCGTAGAGGTTGCGCATTGCGCCCACATAGTCGAGGCACTGGTGGGTCTTGCCGTCCTCGCCCACGTCGAGGCCGCAGTGGGTGCAGACGAGCTTGAGATTCGTCTCGTTGATGTCATTCAGGCGGTGCTGGTTGTAGGTCTCGTCGAAGCCGAACACACCGAAGTCCGAAAAATAGGTGAGGACGCCGCTGACGGAGAGGGCGCCGGAGATGGTCGCGGCGTTGTGCTCCTGGACGCCGACCTGGAGGAAGTTGTTGGGCAGTGCCTTCTGGAAGTCGCCCGTGCGGACGGATGGGAGGAGATCGCAGTCCACACAGGCCATCGGGACCTTCGCGCCGTTGAGCTTGGCGAGGTCGCCGAGGGCGTTGCCCCAGGCCGAGCGGTTGTCAATCGGCGCCGTGTAGGTGCGTGGCGTGCCCAGGTCAATCGGCACCGGCTCGTGTGCCAGGGAAATGGTCGAGCGCATGCCGGGGCCCGCCTTGCGCAGCGCGGCGTATCGCTCCAGGTCGTTCTCGACGCCGAGCACCCTTAGGGCATCCTCGAACATGTCCTTTGGCAGCGCAGCGCCGTGCCACTTCTCCTTGTTCTCGATGGCGGGCACGCCCTTGCCCATGACCGTGCGGCAGAGGATGGCGACGGGGTTCGCCTGGTCGTGGACGGCCTCGCGGACGGCCTGGTAGATGGCCTGATAGTCGTGCCCATCCACCTCCAGCACCCGCCAGCCATCGGCGAGGATCGTCTCCCTGTAGTTCACGGGCATGATATCGGTCGTCTTCCCGCTGATCTGGAGATAGTTGAGGTCGAGGAGGACGGTGAGGTTGGACAGGTTGTACTTGCGGGCGAAGCGGCGGGCTTCGGCCACCTGGCCCTTCGCGTGCTCGCCGTCGCTCATCATGGCGAAGACGTGGTAGTTGCGCCCCGTGAGGCGGGCAGCCATCGCCATGCCGGCGGCGGCGGAGAGGCCCTGGCCGAGGTTGCCGCTCGACCACTCGCAGCCGGGGATGGAGCGCTCGACGTGCCCCTCGAAGATGCTCCCGCTCTGGCGGAAGTGGGCCACCGCCTCGTCAATCGGGAAGAAGCCGAGCCGCCCAAGCGTCGCGTACACGCCGGGGGATGTGTGCCCGTGGCTCACCAGGATGCGGTCCCGGTCGGGGTCCTGCGGTTTTCGCGGGTCAACGTTCGCCAGCGCCCAGACGACGAGGTAGAAGTCAATCGAGGACATCGAGCCGCCCGGATGGCCGCAGGTGGCCAGCTCGGTCATCTTCAGTATGTCGCCGCGGCACAGGCGGCCCAGCTCCTTGAGTCGGGCGAGTTGCTCAGGGGTCAACGCGGGCGCTTCGAATCGGCTCCCGGCCATGGATTCCTCCGTAAATGTAGCGGCAAGCGTCCCGCTTGCCGAGGACACACCTCCCCCAACGCTCCACAAGCGGGACGCTTGTGGCTACATGGAGCGACAGTCGTGGCGAGTTCGTAGTGCGGGCTTCAGCCCGTATCCTTGCCGCCATTATAGGCATTTGCCGCACCGCTTCAAGCTTGCATCTCCGCCGCACGGTGGTATACTCATGCTGCAAGGAGGCCAGGCCATGAGCATCACCACGCTCTTTACGGCGGAAGACCTGTTAGCTATGCCCGATGACGGCTTCCGCTACGAACTCGTCGAAGGCGAAATCAGGAAGATGAGCCCCGCTGGCATCAGGCACGGCCGCGTGGCTGGCCGGCTCGCCCGCCTGCTCGGCCAGCACGTGTTCCTGAACAACCTCGGCGAGACCCTCACCGCGGAGCCATCGTTCCGCCTCTCCCGCGACCCAGACACCGTGCGGGTGCCCGACATCGCCTTCATCCGGGCGGAGCGGCTGCGCGGCTGGGACGACCGCGAGGCCTGCTGGCCCGGCGCCCCCGACCTCGCCGTCGAAGTCGTCTCCCCCAGCGACACACAAGACGAGGTTGACGAAAAGGTGGGGGCCTGGCTCGATGCCGGCGCCGCGATGGTCTGGGTCGTCAACCCCGCCCTGCGGACCGTCGCCATCCACCGCGGCTCCACCAACGTCACCACCCTCGGCGAGAACGACGACCTTGACGGCCAGGACGTCGTCCCCGGCTTCCGCTGCCGCGTCAGCGAACTCTTCGATCCCACTCGCTAGCCGGAGACATGTACGATGTCGCCCGAACTGTTCTGTGGAGGTAAGTCCGGTGCGGCAGTTCCGGGGTCAGATCGGGGTTCTGCATTCTGTTCGACCGCTGGAGTGTAGAATGTAGATCTGACCCCAAGGCCTGACCACGAATTCCGTAAGGTGTCCCCCGATTCCGGATTCCGGGCGGCGTTACGATTACGAGCGGTTCGTCGCCAGGCTCGAAGAACTCCTTGACCGTATCCTTCAATCTGGAGTACGCTCATGCCAGATGTCATCCGTGAGGCCATCGCAAAGTCTCTAGCCAAGAAACCCGTCGAGTTGACCCCCGATGACCTGGCCCAAGTCAAAGTGCTGGATCTCAGGGCCGCCGGGGTCACCGACGCCGACCTGGCGCGCCTCCGCGAACTCAAGAGCTTGCAAGAGCTCATTCTCTACGGAATGCCGGGGATCGACGCCGGGCTGGCGCATCTCAGAGAACTCAAGGACCTGCAACGGCTGGATCTCTCCAGCACGCATGTGACGGACGCCGGCCTGGCGCACCTCCGCGAACTCAAGGGCCTGGAAGAACTCTGGCTTGCCGGCACGCAGGTGACGGACGCCGGCCTGGCGCACCTCCGCGAACTCAAGAGCCTGCGAATACTGGACCTCTGCGGCACCCGTGTGACGGACGAAGGGGTGGAGAAGCTCTGGGAGGCGCTGCCGGACTGCGACGTTGTTTGCTGAGCGTTTCATGCTGCGGAGAGTGTCTGTGCGCCCTCCTGAAGGGCCTGCCCAGAGCGAACCGGAGAGCCGGAAAGGGCGCGACCTGGGCGATACGGGGGAGACCAGAGGG
>Ga0194112_10004795_pt1 | contig 18416 bp, 19 predicted proteins | sample TA2MahC400mmetaG_FD_146191 | JGI IMG/M metagenome (GOLD analysis project Ga0194112, IMG submission 146191) | Freshwater microbial communities from Lake Tanganyika, Tanzania - TA2015016 Mahale Deep Cast 400m | ecosystem: Environmental > Aquatic > Freshwater > Lake | place: Tanzania: Lake... | reverse complement strand
CACCCTCGCGGTGACCTCTGGGAGGTTGTTTGAGGATAGAGATACATAGGGTAAAAAGCTGGTAGCTGGAAGGATTACCAGTGGGTTATTTTATGCCCGAGGCTTCTTCGTAAGTCCTGTCTTTCCACTCGATGCCCTTGTGCAGCGCCTGTCGCCAGCCACCATATATGGCGGCTGCAAACATGAAGGCGATGCCCAGGGGGTGAAGCGGGATGGAGATGACCGATGACTTAAAGTAGGAGTCTGCCAAAATGCGCATGAAGAATATCAGGGCAACTTGGAAGGCAATGATGAAGCGCCACTCGGTGGGGGGTACTGCCATTACGAAGTCATGCCACAGCCAGTAAAAGGGCGCCAGGAAGAAACAATATCCCGCTACCGCCAGCCCGATTAAAGCTGCTGGTGACAGCGAGCCTACCGAATATATCCACTTGATGAACCCCTCCCACATCGTCCCCACGTTGCGGTACATGTTGGTGCAGGCCACGGGCACCAGGTTTACTGCCACATGTCGTCCGCCGTGCCGCACCACCTCAAATGCCATCCAGACGTCTTCCAGTATCCTCGATTTTACCGCCCTGTGCCCGCCCACACGCCAGTACTCTTCTTTGGGGAACAGGAAGAATTGGCCCACGGCCAGCGATGGCTTGGGCTTCTTGGAGCGGTGCAGCCACCACAGCGGCAAGAGGCTCACGATGACAAAGTAGAAGGGGATGGGCATGGCTATCTTCTGGGGCAGACCAATAGTTAGCTGGCGGGGGAATCCTGAGAGCAAAGATGCCTTCATCTCAATGGCCAGGGCTAACGTGCTGCGCAGCATGTGGGGGGCATGCTTGGTGTCAGCATCCACAAACAGGAAATAGTCGCCTTTGGCTTCTTGGGCCAGTTGGTGGCAGGCAAAGGGCTTCCCCGCCCAGCCTTCGGGCAAGAATTGTCCCTTTATCAATCGCACACGGCTGTCATTTGCCATCAGGGTTTCCACGATTTCGGATGTCCTGTCGGTAGAGTTGTCGTCCAGCACCACGATTTCGAAGTTGGGATAGTCCTGCTTTTGCAGGGATTTCACACAGGTCCCGATATTCTCCTCCTCATTTCTGGCTGGAACGAGCACAGATACCAGGGGCGCTGGGTCAGGGACTCTGGCCCGCTTGCTCGGCGTTCTCAGCGAGCGCAGGTTGAGAATGACATTGATGGTCAGGAGCATCAGGCCTATGGCTATTATTATCTGATATATCATGAGCTATTCCTGTATTTCACCATTCTAAGTCCTGGCGTTTTTGGCCTTGAGCCATTCGATGGGCCTAACTGTAAGCCTGGGGGCTGTTTTCAGGTCTTCGAAATGCTTCACCACCAGTATCGCCAGCGTGCAGAGCATAAACAGCAGCTCCCAGGAAATGCCGTGGGCGACAGCCACGTAAACCGTAGTCGCTATTATAGCAAACATGATAGTCCAGGCATCGGGTTTGCTAAACAAAAATGATAGGAAGGCAAGAAGGAGCACAACCACAAAGATGTCAAAATAGGGCTGTGCCAGCAGGACACCGGCGGTGACAGCCAGTGCCTTGCCGCCTTTGAATCTCAGGAATGGTGAGTAGGCATGTCCCAGTATGGCGCAGAGTCCGATGGCGTACACCGCTGGGTCGGGCAACCTGAAGACCAAATGTGCCAGCAGGACAAAGGGGACACCTTTGGCTATGTCCAGGAGAAGGGCCAGAATGCCAACGCTCATGCTGCCGGCGCGGAACACGTTGGTGGCGCCGGGGTTACGGTCGCCATAGCGCCTGATGTCTTTGTGCAGCAGCCAACGGCCGAGCCATAGGGAAAAAGGACAGGCACCCAGCCAGAAAGCCGCCACCCCTAGCACTAGTGAATAGACCAACTCCATCAGCCAACTCCGCCTGGCAGCATTCGCATACCAACCCTCGCTATGCGAGGCATAGCATACATTCCGGCCCCATCCTTGTCAAGGTGGCGTGCTATTTCGAATCAAGCTCGGTGAGGACTTTTGTCAATGCTCTGGCTACTGGTTCCAGCAACTCTGGCCCCGTCTCCTTCTCGGTGTCCTGTAGCGTATGGAAAAAGTAGTTGCTGCCGAAAAAGCCAAAAGCATTATAGCCGGCATTGGCGATTTCCTTCAGCTCGCCGGCATAGCCGCCGGCACCGATTTTGAGTCCCGGGATATGTTGGAAAGCCAGCTCGAAAACCGGGAGCAGTTCTTCAGTTCCCCGCAGGAATGCGCGTTCGTTTGGCTGGTCAAGTGGGATAAACTCCTTGCCCGTCTTCTGCCACGAGCGGCAAGCGATGCCAGCACCCAGATGAATCCAGGCGGTAACATTTTCCCTGGTGATGTTATAGGACGGAAGGTATTCATCCAGGGTGAAGTGCGCTCCCATATTATCCAGCTCATGACCGGAATTGGCTATGAAAATGTAGCTGTGGTTTGTATTCTGCTGTGCTGCCCACCGTGCCAAGCCGAGGAAAAGGGCTATGCCAGGGCCGCGTTCTCCACCGCAGGTGAACCACCCCGATGAAGGCGTGGTGACCACTATCCACCTGTCGCCTCTTTTCAGCGTAGCCATGACGTTATGGGCTTTTGCCTCTGCCTTGTGCTCTCCGTCGATGCTGATAGAAGCTGTAGCTCCGGCCAGAGCAGCGGCGGCAAGTTTGGCATCGTCATCGTCAGCTACGAATACCGTAGTGATAGGCAGCGGCGCCTGGTAATAGTCCAGCCCCTGGCCTTTTCTCTTGGCATTTGCCGCAGCCAGCAGCCCGGAGTCATTATGATTCCGGGACACGGAAACCAATCCTATGGCTCCAGCGTCACTGACAGCATCTACTAGCTCGTCAAGACGATTATAGGGCAAGATGCCGTAGGCAGAGCCGGCATAGGCGATATTTCCTTTCAGGTTGCTGGTATCCTGGTAGTCATAGGGAACGAGTTTTCCTGTAACGGGCGTGGTATTAGGATACCAGCCTGGGAAGCAGTTGAATTTCTCACCACCAACAGTGAGCTTGCAATCTGTGAGAAAGAATTGCTTAAGAGTCCAGGTTTTCAACTCTACATTGAGACCTGCCTGGCGCAAAGACTCTGCTATCCATTCGGATGTTTTGATGTCGCCAGGGTAAGCCGTGTGGTGCTCTCCAAAATCTACGTACTTGACAACGTCAGCATAGAGCCGGTCGCCGGCCAGGGGGTCTGTGGGTGCTTGTTTAGTGCCTGGAGTGGTGCAGGCGCTGCTTAAAGCTAGCAGTGCTATCGTTATGAGGAAAACAAAGCCTAATGCGCCTCTCATCTATTCGTTCCTGCTCAGTTATTTGAAGACTGCGCTGATTTTATCGCTTGCGCATCATGATGAGACCGATTACGGCCATGACTCCGCCGATGGCGAAAGCCCCTATCATGACGGACATGCTGTTTTCGGCATCAGGCTGGCGGACGATAGTCCATATAGGCACAAAAATTGCGCATGCGATTCCCAGCCCGAACAGGATGTCGCCAATTATCGACACCGTGGATTTTGGCTTAGCCTGCTGTCTTCCCGGCGGGGGGGCGCCTGGGACAAGGGCTAAACCACAGTTAGTGCAGAAGGTAGCCTGCGGACTGAGAAAGGCACGGCAGCGTGGACAACTGCGCTGTACCGGCAATCCGCAGTTAGCGCAGAAAGGCTGACCAGCCATGAGCGGAGCCCCGCATCTCAGACAACGGAATGGCTGTTGCATCTCCCACCACCTTGTTTAGACTTGTATGATTATACACCCTTTAAGATAGGACGAAAACACCCATACCCCGTGTCATCCCATGCAGTTGCAAGATGCAAGTAGCAAGTTCGTCGCTCGTCGCTCGGGTATCGTCGCTCGGGGTTTGCGTCATTGCGAACCTTTTTGCTCTGTCATTGCGAACGTAGTGAAGCAATCCCATAGCCTGTCCCCAACTATGAGACTGCCACGCCGCTGGCCCGCAATGACAGGGTGGGCGGCTGCCGACTATGTTAGGTGTCACCTGCCTACAGGTGACCCATCATGCGGCGCGAACTACGGTCACCCGAGGGCGGGTGACACGTAGGCCAATGACAGGGTGGACGGCTGGCGACTATCGACTGCCGACCTCGTTAGCCAGCCAGGAGCACCAGGCATCTAACCCTTTGCCTGTTTTGCAGGAGACTTCGAATATTTGGACGTCTGGATTAAGCCCCTTAACCACCTTGCGGAAGTGAGCTAAGTCGAAATCTACGTAGGGCAGCAGGTCGAGCTTGTTTATCACCACCACATCGGCCTCAGCAAACATTATGGGGTATTTAGTAGGCTTGTCGTCTCCTTCGGGTATGCTGGCTATGACCAGCTTCTTGTGTTCCCCCAGGGCAAAAGTGGCGGGACAGACCAGGTTGCCCACGTTTTCAATGAACAGCACATCGGTCTTTTCCAGAGGTAATTGGTGGAGGGCGGAGTTGACCATGGCCGCTTCCAGCGAGCAGCCGCCGCCGGTGTTTATCTGCACCACCGGTATGCCCTCCTTGTCAATCTTGTCAGCATCCACCTTGGAGGCGATGTCGCCCTCGATAACAGCAATGCTCAGCTTGTCCCTGAGGCGGGCGATGGTGTTCAGTATCAGGCTGGTCTTGCCGGCGCCGGGCGATGACATCACGTTCAATGCCAGGATATGGTGTTTGTCCAATAGCTGCTGGCTCTGAGCGGCTATGGCATCATTAGCGCTGGTGATATCTTTTAGGACTTGTATCTTCCTCTTCATTCTGCTACCTCTATGCTCTCTATAAAACAATCACGGCCGGCAAGGACCTCCACGCTTGTGCCCTGGCAATTGGGGCAAGCCCAGGCGGTGTCCTGTGGGCTGAACTCTGTAGCGCATCCCCGACATTTTAACACGGCCGGCACCGTCTTGAAATTGAGCGCGGCGCCTTCAGCGGCACTGTCCCTGGTGAGGAAATCGAAGTAAAACTGCACAGAGTCAGCCACTACCCCGGAAAGTTCGCCGATGACCAGGTTGACCCTGGTGATTTTGGTTGCACCGGCGGCACTCGCTTCCTTGAGGGCAATGTCCAGGATACTCTGGGTAATGGCTAATTCATGCACCTAATCCACCGCGTCTCATGCCAAAATAAGTGATATGTTTCAGAGGGGCAAGTAGCTCTTTCTGTACCGTCCTAATGCTATTTCTATAACGCCTTTTCCACAATCTCAGCCAGGTCCAGGACATCTACCCTGCCCAGTGCACCCTTGTCCTTCAACCCATCTTCGAACATGGTCATGCAGTAAGGACAGCAAACGCAGACGGCGGAAGGGTCATGCTCCAGTGCTTCCTCGGTGCGCGCCTGATATATCTTCTTGGGTGTGCTCTCTTCCAGCCACATACGACCGCCACCGGCGCCGCAGCAGAAGGAGTTCTCTTGGTGGCGTTTCATCTCCAGAGGCTTATGTCCGGTGACTGCGCTGATGACATGGCGAGGAGCCTGGTATATCTGGTTATAGCGCCCCAGGTAGCAGGAATCATGAAATACGATATTGCCCAGGTCAACAGCGCCATTGAGCTTCAACCTGTTGTCCCTGAGCAGTTGTTCGATGAACTCCGTGTGGTGAATGACTTCAAGCTCGATGCCATACTGGCGATAATCGTTCTTAAAGGTGCTGAAGCAATGTGGGCATTGCGTGACGACCTTCTTGATGCCCTTATCAGTGAACAGCTTAATGTTAGCTTTGACCATCTGGTCGAAAACATACTCGTTGCCCAGGCGGCGGAGGCTATCACCGCAGCATAGTTCGTCCTTGCCCAAGATTCCCCAGGAAACGCCGGCTCTATTCAAAATATTGGCCACGGCGGCACTCACTCGCCTGCTGCGGGCATCGAAGGCGCCATAACAACCCACATAGAACAGGTACTCCGTGCCGGCCTCGAAGTGCTTCACATCCAATTCTGAAGCCCACTTGGCACGGTCGCCAGGGGCTATGCCCCAGGGATTGCTGCGTTGCTCCATATTTTCGAAGAAGGACAGCAGCTCCTCAGGGAACTTGGCCTTCATTTCCACCAGATTACGGCGCATATCCACTATCCGGGGCACGTGTTCTATGAACACAGGGCATACTTCCATGCAGGCACTGCAGGTAGTGCAAGCCCAGAGCGCGTCTTCAGCTATACTGCCTTCATGCCCACCGCCGATGAGCGGCAACGCCACATCTTTCTTGCCGTTCTTGAATAGCTGCGGCCCATTATGGAGCAAGTTAGTCTTTATATCGTGTATCACCAGCCTGGGGTTCAGCGTTTTGCCGGTGGATGTCGCCGGGCATACATCCGAGCAACGTCCACACTCGGTACAGGAGTAGGAATCGAACAGTCCCTTCCAGGTGAACTGGTCAACCTGTCCCACACCGAAGGTGTTGCCTTTCTTGAACTCCTCGCGGGGTTGTGTGGTGACCTTATCCAGGCTGCGGAAGAAGCAGTTGGGGATGGAGGTCATGATGTGCATGTGCTTGCTGTAGGGCAGGTAGTTGAGGAAAGCCAACAGTGCCAGGGCATGGGCCAACCAGAATATCTCCTTCAAATAGCTTGCGGTAACAGGCAGGGTCCGAGCCATGAAAGCATTGGCTACAAAGCTGGATACGGGCATGTAAGCAGCTTCCTCCTGACCCAGTTTGATCTTGGCAGCATGCAGGCCGAAAAAGGCCAGCATCAAGATACCCACCAGGCTGAGGATGATGAAGGCATCCCGGCTGCGGGCGTCTATGTAGGCTGGGGGGAATGCCAGGCGACGGATAATAGCCACGCAGACAGCCAGCAGGGCAAGGAGCGATACAATATCGAAGATGAATGACAGAGCGTAGTTGGCCTCAATCGGAAGCTTAGACAGGCTGATATATTCGGGGAAAATGCCGTTGAACAGGAACTCGGTATTGGCCAACAGCAAAATCATGAAACACCAGAAGAGCACGAAGTGGTTAACGCCGAAGGGTCGGCTGACAACCCTCTTCTGGCCGAAGGCATAGAGCAGCATATACCAGATACGCCTGCCGATGTTGTTGAAGCGGTTGTCAGGTTCGCCCAACGTGATAAAGCGAAAGCGCCGATAGCAACTCCAGCCGAAAATGGCTAGCGCAACCAGGAAAATCGCGGCTCGCAACGCTTCATCGGGTGACACAGCTAATTCCTCTTTTCCATATTAGTTTGCCTTGCTGGCGCGCAAATCCCGTATTCGCTTCAGTATAGCAGGAACGACCTGGAAGACGTCTCCAACAATGCCGTAAGTGGCCACCTCGAAGATGGGCGCTTGCCTGTCACGGTTGATGGCAATGATGACATCGGAATCCTGCATACCTACCAGGTGTTGTATGGCTCCGCTGATGCCGCAGGCGATGTATATCTTGGGACGGACTGTCTTGCCGGTCTGTCCTACCTGCCGTTCCACGGGCAGCCAGCCAGCTTCCACCACGGCGCGGGAGCATCCCAGCACTCCGCTCAGCTCGTCCGCCAGCTCCTGGAGCAGTGCAAAGTTCTCTTTGCCAGCCATGCCGCGGCCGCCGGAGACGATGATGTCAGCCGCAGCGATATCAATCTCATCCCGCTTGGAATCTCTGATTATCTCCAGCACCTTGACTGAGAAATCCTCTTCTTTGAGCGGCACGGACTCGCGGATAATTTCTCCAGTACGTGAGCTATCCTTGCCGGGCATGGGCATAACATGTGGTCGAACCGTGGCCATCTGGGGACGAGTACGCTCGGTGAGGATGGTGGCCATGATGTTACCGCCAAAGGCGGGGCGGGTCTGCAACAGAAAACCACGCTCATCTATGGACAGGCCAGTGCAGTCGGCGGTCAGACCGGTGGCCAAATGTGTGGCAACAGCACCAGCCAAATCTCTGCCCAGGCCGGTAGCACCGAAGAGCATGATTTCAGGCTTGTACTTCTCCACCAGGTAACAAATAGCCTTGTAATAAGGCTCGGTGCGGTAAAAACGGAATATCGGGTCGTCCAGCAGATAGGACTTGGTAGAACCGTAGGTGAACGACTCGTGGCACAACTTCTCTACGTTTTCACCGAGAACCACGGAACATAGCTCTACGCCTCTTGTCCTGGCTAAATCTCCACCCACACCCAGCAGTTCCCAGGAGACCACAGCCGGCTGCCCTTCAGTCTGCTCCACGAAGACCCAGACGCCCTTATAAAGTTTGAGCTTAGCTGCAACATCAGCCTCCTCTTCCTCTTCAACTTCGGGTTTCTCTGCTGTTTTAGCCTGTGCCTCTAGCTCTGCCAGTATCTTCAGCTCCTCTGGTGTGAAATACATCTCGATGGCTTCGGCAGGGCAGACCTTGACGCACTTGCGGCAGCCGATGCACTTCTTGGTGTCGATAATCGGCTCGCCCTTGTCGTTCATCTCTATGGCATCTTTGGGGCACGATGTCTGACAGCGAGCGCCACAGGCAATGCACTTGCCAGGGATGAGCTGGGCTATGCCTCTCGGCTTCTTAACCTTTTTCTCTTCAGGCATGGAAATACACTATCTGCTATAAGAAAAGCAGGTCTTTCTCCACCAGCTTATTTATCAGCAACTCGGCGGCTTCTTCAGGAGCATTCAGGCCATTGCCGAGAATCTGTCCCTTAGCGCGTTCCGGCGAGAAGATTTTGCGTACTTGAGTGGCTGACCCATTCAGCCCTATGGTTAACTTGTCCAGTCCCATCACGTTGTTATCCCAGAGGTTGACAGGAGCATCCGCCGACATGAGTCTCATGGGCACGGTGGGGTAGCGGGGGTGGTTAATTTCTCGCAATACGGAAATCATGACTGGCAGTTGAGCCTCGACTATCTCGTGTCGCCCTTCTAGCTTACGCCGACATTTCACCTTCTTGGCATGGATATCCACGGAATCTATTCGGTCTACCAGAGTGAGCTGGGAATAGCCTAGTCGGGTGGCGATTCCCGGCCCTACCTGGGCGGTGTCTCCATCGATGGTCTGCTTACCGGTGATAACCATGGCCACCTCTTCCTTCTGGGCCAGCCGTTTCACAGCTTCGGCCAGCACCAGGCTGGTGGCTAGAGTATCGGCACCGCCGAAAGCGCGGTCGCTCAACAGTATGGCTTCATCAGCTCCCACAGCCAGAGCTTTTCTCAGCGTGACCTCGGTGTTGGGAGGACCCATGGAAATCACCGCCACGCGAAAGCCGTATTTGTCTTTAAGCCTCAGGCTCTCCTCCAGGGCATGGGTATCAAAGGGATTCATGATGAAAGGCACCCCTTCTCTGATAAGGGTGCCGGTTACAGGGTCAATCTTGACCTGCGTGGTATCGGGGACTTGCTTAACACACGCTACTATTAGCATTGGTCAATCTCTGCTGGGACGGGAGCCCCACACAATAGCGTTTATTCTAAACTTAAATTGGTATTTACGTCAATGAGCCACTTGGCTCAAAATATGGTGGCAACCATAGGCATTAGCAACTAATTCAGGTGGTTCTGAACTGGGCCAGCCGTCCGTCGCCTGTTGCAACCTGCAACTACAAAGTAAGCGGTAGGGTAGGTGCAGCATAGCGAAACCCACCTTCAGCCATTCCCGATTTTTCAAGGGTGGGTTTCACCCACCCTACGCCTAAATCACGAGCGACGAGTCCCGAGTGATGAGCGACGATTCTTGACAAAAGCGGGAGAAGACGTTAAATTTCAGCCTTACCCCGTGGGATACGGTGTGTTGAGAGAGGATACGGAATGTTAATTGCGGTTGATGCTGCTGGCGGCGAATATGCCCCGCGCGAGGTGGTGAAGGCAGCTGTTGAGGCTACCAGGGACTACCCCATGGAAATAGCACTGGTGGGCAATAAACCCATCATTGAGATGCTGCTGCGTAGGTACAAGAATCCGCGGGGCATCAGCATTGTCCCTGCCAGCCAGGTGGTGGAATTCAACGAAGATGCCATCCAGGGGGTGCAAAACAAACCCGATTCCTCGGTGGCGGTGGCTGCCAGGATGGTGAAAGAGGGCGAGGCTGCTGGCTTCGTCTCCATGGGCAGCACCGGCGCAGCCATAGTGGCAGCTTTCCTCAACTTCAAGGCGATACCCGGTGTGGACCGAGCCGCGCTCTGCGTGGTAGTCGACCTCAACCAGCCAAAACCTACCTGCATCATCGATGCAGGAGTAAACGTCAACTGTAAACCCCTGTTCCTGGTGCAGTTCGCTCAGATGGCCAGCATCTTTGCACAGCAAGTGCTGGATATGAAAGCTCCGCGGGTGGGTCTGCTCAACAACGGCGAAGAAGAGATAAAAGGCAATTCGCTGGCCAGGGAAACCCATCAACGCCTCAAGATGACCGAAGGAGTGAACTTCACAGGAAACATCGAGGGCTTCGATGTGTTCAAGGGCAAAGCCGATATTATTGTCACTGACGGCTTCACCGGCAATGTCCTTATAAAGACCATAGAAGGCTATTCTGAGCTGATGCAGAACCTGCTGGCGCTGGGGCAGATAGCCAGGATAGACCAGTACCTTACAGGCTCTGCCCTTGTTCAGTACGCCGAGATTGCGGCTACGGTAAGGAGACTGGACTACAACAACTACGGCGGTGCTATTCTGCTGGGCCTGGAGGGAACTGTTGTAGTGGGCCACGGCCGCAGCCTGGCTAAGGCTATTAAGAGCGCCATTGTCCTGTGCTACCAGGCAGCCAGCCGCCACGTCGTGGAAAGCATCAAGAACGCCAAATACGCCACCGACTGACGCCCCTGCCGCCACATTCCGAATCTCAAACGCCACTTTATCGCTAGTCGCTGGTCGCTCAAGCGAAGTTGCAAGATTCAAGTTGCAAGTTGCAAGCGGCAAGTAGCGGGGTTCGTCGCTCGGGACTCGTCACTCGGGGATCGTGATGGGATATACGGCCAGGGTCACCCGCCCCTGGTGACACCTAAAATATGAAGGGCTGGTGGGTTTGGGAACCCACCCTACGTAAGCTTGTGAACCCAGCCTACTCTTTGCTTTTCTGAATTATCTCCAGCGGGTTTGAAAACCCGCTCGCCGTACACAAGGACAAGTTGACAAAACTTGAGCTGCATAGTATTTTTGAGGTAAGCCCAGTTGTTGCCAGGGATAATCCTCCAGATGCCAGCCCGGTGACTTGCTATCGGGGTTTGGAGCAGGGATGTAGTTATGGGTGGCAAGGTCAAGTTTGCGCCAGTTGTTCTGCTGCTTATCATCGCCTCTTCTGTCCTTGTTTGCCCCACAGAGATTGCTGCAGCTAACCAGCAAGGTGGTGTCCATTGGCTTTATCCCTGTGCGCAGTACGGTGGAGAAGTCGAGCAGGGCGGAATCAAGCTACAGTTCTCAGGGTATCTTACGACAAGCGGAGGCAGTTGCCAGCAAGTTGCCCCAAACGTGACTAGCTGTCAGCTCCCGACGGGAACGCAGGGCATTATTAACTTAACAGCGACGAGAACTCCTGCCGGGGCGGTCAACATACGCGCCCATTCGCTACCAGCCGGCTGGCCTGCTTTTCAGGTGGCTAGTGGATGGGGTACTATAACCAGGGGGTATGCTTTTACCGTTCCCACTGGCTCCGCCGGCAAGCGTTTCGAGCTTGTATTCCGAGCCTGGACGGCAGGGGTTCCACAAGAAATTGAACTTAAGTGCCTTATAGATGCCACTGCTCCACCCTCTCCCGCTCCTACCACTCCGCCTCCGCCCACTTATCCCACTCCTCCGGCTGCTCCCGCTATCCCTAAAGTCCCGCGAATTCAAGTCGAACCAATTAGCCTGGATTTTGGAGAGGTGCCGGTGGCAACTACAACTGAGCGCCAGTTTACCATAAGAAATGTTGGTGAAGTTGACCTCTGGATTAATGCTGTTAACATCCAGGGCGGCACTAGGTCTCCCTTTGACCTCTGCGGCAGGATGTGGAGCCCCTATCCACTGCCACCGGGAAGTTCAATAAACCCTACCCTCTGTTTTTCGCCGAAAGCTGGTGGGATTTTCAAAGACCAGGTCATTGTTCAAAGCGGTGACCCGGCTAATCCCTCTATCAGGGTGACTCTGGAAGGCAAGGCATCCAAAAAGAAGAGCACTATTTCCTGCAATGTGATGGTCAGGGCCAAACCGGGCGGCAAGCTCAGCTTGCATCAGGGGGGTAGAGAAACCGAGGTGCTGGTTATGGTCACCTTATCACCGGCTCGCTCTGCGGACTATACAGCAAAAATCAGCGACCCCGGCGGGCGAGAACATGGGCCGTTTAATAATCGAACTGATGCAGCGGGGAAGGATAAGAAGGTTGTTCCAGTCTGGGCAGGGGGCGTTACTGGCGACATTAGCGGCACTTGGAAGGTTGAAGTCAGTTGGAAAGGGGATGAAGAATACGAAGGGGCATCAAGCCACTGCGAGTTTACCGTAGGCAAGCTAGGCTCGTATGAAGGGACTGAAGCCGGTCCCTCTACATCAGCATTGACCAGGTCCCCCAACAAAATTGATGTTACCTACAACGGTTTTTGTAGCGATAACTGCGCCAAGATTGTGTTCATTCAGGTTTTTAGCGATGCAGGCGTGTTCAAAGATGGACATCAGTGGTTGAAGCCATCGGAAACGGGTTCCGCCTTTAATTTTTTAGATGCGGATGCACAGCAAGATGTGAGTGGGCAATGGTTCACAGTCGACCATCTAAGAAATGAAAATGACCCCTATTACAACGGAGATGACTCTGGCGATACCGGCGCTGAGCCGGGCAAGGCGCGTCGCTGGATTCAAGGCGAACACGATGGTACCTCAACGGCTACGACCATGTCTGATGCTCCCAGGTATTCCAACACAGCCTTCAGCCGATTGGAGACCAGTTACTGGAAAGAGGTTACAAGGATAGTAACGTACTTTGAAACCTTTGCCTTTTGCGTTGAGGGACGGGACAAGGGCAAGTTCTATCAGGGCATTAGGTGGAAATACCAGCAGGAGAAAGGAAAGGCGGGAACAAGCACAATCGATGAGGTGGTTTACGAGCCGTCACAAGGTTTTAAGGCGGCTTTAGACAAGTGGTGCACAAACCACGGCTTCGCTTTGCCAAAATAGTGTTTGGAGAGGTAGCGAATTGGTAGGCTCAGCATTAAAGCTCTTATCGTTTTTGGGGTTGATAATCCTGTTTTGCGGGATGGGTAGCGCCTGTGCGCCAAAGGAGACAGAAATGGAATTCAAAGAGTTCCAGGATTTTGACCTGCAGCAACTTCAAACATTGCAGGTGAAGCTGACTTATGTAGGTTCTCAAAAAAAGCCCATCCCAACGGTTGCCTTCACCTCCCATTTTAATGTCCTTGACATGGAGAAATTCCGCCCCTTCCGCCGAGACGGATTTGACTACGGCAACGACGACATCGCTGTATGGACCTTCACTTGCTCACCAGAGGAGCTGCAAAGGATAACAAAGTCCGCTGGAGAGATACAGGTGGTCAGGCGTGGTGAAGTCATCGGCGAGTTTCTATCTTTTATGATGCTTAACACCACTCTCCGTGGTGACAGGGTGCATGAAGCCATCTTAGATGCCGAAACCAGCAGGCTGCTTCTGGAGAAGCTGAGGGCGGCATTGGAACCGGGGAACACTCAAGGGATAGAAACTTTCGACCAGTTGATGCAGATTCTGTTTTGAGCTTGTTTCACTACATGGGTTCGTATTGGTAGCTGGCATTGTGCCGTGCCTGCCCTAGCCAGGTTCATTGGGAGACTCGTGCCTCGGAATGATGGGGTAGATTGCCACGGGAATCCGTCTCACGCAATGACGGAGCGGAAATTAGCAATACCGGTGAGAGGCTGAGAACGCCATCCCCCGATTGCATCGGGGCAACGTGAGAATCTCGCGGAATGAACCGGGAACCGGCAAGTTCATCGTGATTGTTACCTCCAGACAGTCTCGGCCAGCGTGAGTGTGAATCCCCAGCCACGGCCGGTGGCAGTTGGTGCAAGTCGAATGTTTCCTACGTGCCACCCGCCCACGGATGTTGTTGGGAAAGAGCGGGTTACCATAATTTCTCATATCCCCAGTGCGCAGGGTGCCGACCAAATTAAGACTGACAAATGCGGTAGATAAGAATTTTGACCGCCGTTGTGTTATGATGAAATAGAGGTAGCCAAATGAAGGCAGTTGAATCGAGGTCCGAGATTTATTTTATGGCTCTTCAGTCTCTTTCCAGGTCGGAAAGGGAGGCTGTCATTGCCCGTTTGCTGGAAGATACTAAGCTGAGAGAAGACATTCTTGATTTGATAACCATCTACCAGCGCCAGAGAGAACCATCACGACCTTTTAGGGAGTACCTAGCAGAGACCAAAAAGTGAGGCTCCTAAAAGGGTGAAGTATGAAATCCGTATCCTCCGCTCCGCCGAGAAGGAGCTGGACAAACTCCCCATAGCAGTCCACAGTCGCATCAGCAACAAAATCCTTTCTCTTGAAAAAAATCCCAGACCGCGAGGCGCAAAGAAACTTAGTGGCCGAGAAGAATATCGCCTCAGGGTCGGCAACTACCGAATCTTATACACCGTCAGCGACGATGATGGCGCTGTAACCATCATAGCTGTTGGTCACCGGCGCGAAGCTTACCGCTAAACTTGTGACACATCGATATTCGACACTACAAGATAATGAAGCGGTTCAGGGCTTCATATCAAAGATGTTATAATGAGGCCATCGAGCTTATCAGACTAGCTCGAAATACAAAGAGGAGGTTGGGAATGAATGAAATTACTTATAGCTACTGTAGTATCAATAATAACGGGGCGCGCTGCTCAGGCAGCCTTGCTGATTATTATTGACCATCTAGAACAACTTGCCCGAATCTTGCTAACAGCGTAGCAAGTTCAAGAGGGAGCGATGATAACCGCTCCCTCTTCTCATTTGAGCATGATGCGCAGTAACGAACACCTCGGGTCATTCAGCCTTAGAGAATGGGTAGGACATTAACTTGATAACTACTGGCAAATTAACCTGTGAGACACGACTGTGTGTAAACTCCGAACGCATAGGCAAGAACAATCGCAGCTCCAGTCACAGTCACAATGTACGCCCAGATACAGACTCGCATCTCACCGCGTTGTCTCCCTGATCCTTGTTGCTTAAGGACAACTCCCTGTATTAACTGAGCAAGCCCCAAAGGTGCCAGTATTGCGCCGGCGTTAACTATTGCCATCGTCTCTGGCTTCGATAATAGCCGGTAAAAAATGCAGCCGATTACTATAACAACTGCACCAACAATGAACAAAATTTTCCCCTCTCGTTTCACTTTTTTTGCTATTTCCTCCGGAACAATTCCCGCACGGCGCAAAGCATTCCGAACCAACATCAATCGTACCCCTAGCACAAGCAAACCTAAACCTATATTTGGAAAAACTGAAGTAACCAACCTAGCCCTCCTTCTTCTTATTACCGTGATTTGTGGTAATTAACTATAGCATATATGCAACTTTACATTTTATGAGCCACAAGAGGTAAACACAGCCCGGTTCGGGTTTTCCTTTGATGGCCAGTAAAGCGAGTCTGAAGTGACGTAGTAAGGATCGGGCGGTGTTACCTTGGCGCTGAGGGCAAAGCCCCTCGACTACCATTGCTCTATAACACAATTTGCCTTCGCGCGTGACATAGATTGATAGGCATCTTGTGGGTAGCTCTTACCAATTTCCGGGTTATGTTGTATACTGTGAATATACGAATTCGATAGTCGCCTATTCCAGTCTTTGCCATATAGGTGCATGTTCGTAGGCAGTCATGACAGTTCAGAATGAAGGTGTGGAAATCACTAAACGGACCGCCGGCGAGCATGTGCTCACCTCGCACGAAGGCGTGGAGATACATTACAGGGGCAAGCCCATAACTGACGGACTGACCCAAGCGGGCTATGTATATCTCGTCATTGATTGCTCGGGTAGCATGGAGGGAAACAAGATTAAGCAAGCCAAGAAAGGCGCGCTGAACTTCGCAAAGGAAGCTCTAGCTAAAGGGTATTCTACTGGACTGATTCAATTCCATTCATTTCCTACTCATCTGTGCGAACCCCAAAAGGACATATCAAAGCTAGAGGTATGCTTGAGCAAGCTGGTAACAGGCGATTTAACTTACATGGCAGACGCCATTCATCTGGCTATTCAACAGCTTAAGAACAGGAAAGGAACCCGCATTATCGTTGTGGTAACAGATGGTATGCCCAACGGCGACGGTGACCCACAAGCTACTTTGAAAGCTGGCCAGGACGCAAAGAACAACGGGGTCGACATAATTGTCATAGGGACAGACGACGCTGACAAGGGCTTCCTGGGCAAGCTAGCGTCGCGCGCAGGTATGGGCTTGAAGGTTGTAAGTAGCCAGTTTGAGAAAGCTATTACCGATTCGGCTAAGATGCTCCCACAGGGAAGTAGAACAGTGGATACAGGTTAGAGAGGTTAGCTGACCTGACATGGCCGCTTTCGAAGATTACTACGAGATACTCCAGGTTCACCCATCTGCAGAACCCGAAGTCATAGAGGCAGCATACAAGAAACTGGCTCAAAAATACCACCCTGACAAAAACAAGAGCCCAACCGCCGCCGAGAAGATGAAGAGAATAAATGCTGCCCATGACGTTCTGAGCGATCCTGTGCAGCGGAAGAGATATCATGCAGAATGGCTGCAGAGAAAAGGTGGTGGCAGCAAACCGGGAGGGACATATGCTCTGAATCCGCCAAAGCCTGTAGTCAAGCCCTCGCGCATTCGGTTCGCCAACATGGAACCAGGAAAGACCAAGAGGACGTCTTTCATTATTCAGAATGCGGGCGGCCCCTATACCAGGATATGGTTTAGCAACCCAAATTCCTGGGTCAGGGTAGTCGATTACCGCTCCATGACTGCTTCCGAGGAGTTGCCCCTGGAAGTGGTGATTGAAGCCAGAGGATTAGATTGGGGAGAGTCTGCTACCGAGCACATCAGGGTAAAACTGGATGAAGAAGAGACCACTGTAACGGCGGAGATTCAGACCAAGCCGAAACCCGCGGCAAAACCCAAGCCAAAACCCAAACCGCCACCGAAGACAAAACGTCAACCACCGCCAGCTCAATCCTCGCCAAAGCCGAAAAGGAGAAGATTCAAGCCTGCAGTACTAACAATTGCAAGCTTAGCTGTGGTATCCGTCTTACTTGTAATAGGCATAGATATGTACCACAGTCGCCAAGACAAGATAGTCTTCATGTCGGATCGTGATGGAAGTGAAGAACTCTACCTGATAAATGCTGACGGGAGTAACCTTGTCAGGCTTAGCTATACTGGAGTAGAGGGAGTCGGCTGACCAGGTACAGGACATTGGCATCCCGTGTGGAAGCCTGACGGCACTAAGATTGCTTTCGTACCTGGCTGCTTTGAAATCTATGTGATAAATGCAGACGGTACTGAGCAGATGAAACTAGCAAATGGTTGGTCTCCAACTTGGTCTCCTGATGGGAAAAGGATTGCCTTTCAGGGTTGTCTATCTGAATATGAATGTGATTTTTACGCAAGGGAGGAGCCTATCATTTATGTTATGAATTCAGATGGTTCAAGCAAGTCCAGAATTGCAGATGGCTGGTATCCAACTTGGTCTCCTGATGGCAAAAGGATTGCGTACGTAGCCAAAGGAGGAGTCTATGCCATGAATCCGGATGGCACAGGTAAAGCATTATTAACAACGATAGAAAATGATCGGGTCTATGACCTAGCTTGGTCACCTGATGGCAGAGCAATCATTTTCGAGCAAGGTAGGGACATATATATCGTAAATTCTATCGGCACAAACAAGATGCGTATAACTGAAGGATCGTCTCCAGCTTGGTCCCCCGACGGTAGAAGGATTGCCTTTGAAAGCGAAGACGGTCTATGTGTCATAAATCGTGACGGCTCTAACAGGACGCTACTTACTAAGTTCTGCTGTTGGGCTGGCGTAGTATGGTCAGCTGATGGGAACCAGATCGCCTTTAACAGGGAGGAAATCACTGATTTTGGCCTAATGGAAATCTGGGCGATAGGTGTTGATGGTAAGAACTTAAGGAGAATAACAACAAGTGCTTTTGGAGATTGTTATTTCCCAGCATGGTCGCCAAGATAGTTGAAACTACCCCCGGTTACCTACTCCCGAAAACCAGTCCCGTATGAATGCTACACTGTGGAATATTTTCTGTGAAGTGCTATTGTATCCAAGCGCAGTATCGCTATTGCAAATTTAAGAGGGTGGGTTGACTTGGACTTTTTGTTGCTACTGAAGGCCGGTTTTCTCTTGTTGCCAGCAGGCGCTGCAATGGTGATTGCATCTACTACAGTAAGACAAGGAGGAAATATAAAATCTGCCGTGGTATTGAGGGATGGATTAATACTATTTGCAGTAGGAGCAGTGGCAACAATACTTGTAGCTTGGACTCCTCGCTGGCCCGAACCACCCGATTCAGGATTTGAGTTCGCATTTGGTGCTGCTGTGG
>Ga0194112_10004787_pt1 | contig 18441 bp, 18 predicted proteins | sample TA2MahC400mmetaG_FD_146191 | JGI IMG/M metagenome (GOLD analysis project Ga0194112, IMG submission 146191) | Freshwater microbial communities from Lake Tanganyika, Tanzania - TA2015016 Mahale Deep Cast 400m | ecosystem: Environmental > Aquatic > Freshwater > Lake | place: Tanzania: Lake... | reverse complement strand
ATCTGGCCGCCGCCCCTTGGCCGGCCACACGCATGCAGGGACCACCGGGCGACGCCTGCCGCGACCACGAGCCGTGTAGGGCCAGGACAACTGCAGGATGTTGGCGGCGCAAACATGCGAGTGTGTCATACGGCTGTCACAAATACGGGATATTTCCGTCACAAACTTGTTGTAGCAGGGGCGCACAAGTCCACCTCCACAGGAGAACCTTCATGAAGACCCTCGGCTTCACTGCCACGGCCCTTTCGGTCATCGCGCTGTCCGCCACTGCTGCGGCTGCACGGGACCAGGTGCAGGTCGCCGGCTCGTCGACCGTGCTGCCCTACTCGACCATCGTGGCCGAGCTTTTCGGCGAGAACTCCGATTTCGGCACCCCGGTCGTCGAATCGGGCGGGTCCTCCACCGGCCTGCGCCGGTTCTGCGAGGGCGTGGGCGAGAACACGATCGACATCGCCAACTCCAGCCGCGCCATCCGCGACAACGAGATCGAGGCCTGCAACGCGGCCGGCGTGACCGACATCATGGAAGTCCGCATCGGCTATGACGGGATCGTCTTTGCGAGCCTGGCCAGCGGCGAGGCTTTCAAGTTCACCCCCACCGACTGGTTCAACGCGCTGGCGGCCCGCATCGTCGTGGACGGCGAGATCGTCGACAACCCGCACACCAACTGGAGCGACGTGAACGGCGAACTGCCGGCGCAGGAAATCCTGGCCTTTGTTCCGGGCACCCGCCACGGCACCCGCGAAGTGTTCGAGGAAAAGGTCATCCACCAGGGCTGCAAGGACAGCGGCGCCGAGGAGATCTTCAAGGCCCAGCTGAGCGAGGAAGAGGCCGAGGAAGCCTGCGTCGCGCTGCGCACGGACGGCCGCTCGGTCGACATCGACGGCGACTACACCGAGACGCTGGCGCGCATCAACTCGTCGCCCAACGGCATCGGCGTGTTCGGCCTGTCCTTCTATGAAAACAACACCGACACCCTGCAAGTGGCGACCATGGGCGGCGTGACGCCGTCGACCGAGACCATCTCGACCGGGGAATACCCCGTGTCGCGCCCGCTGTTCATGTATGTCAAGAAGGCGCATATCGGCGTCGTGCCGGGCGTCAAGGAATTCGTCGAGTTCTTCGTTTCGGACGAGATCGCCGGCCCGAACGGCCCGCTGGCCGAATACGGCCTGGTCTCGGACCCCGAACTGGCGGCGACGCAGGCCGCCGTCGCAGACGAAGCGACGATGCAGTAAAGACCTAACCTCGGGCGGCCCTGACAGGCCGCCCGGATCCTTTTCGTATCTTGTGCAAGGATGTTCCCGATGCCATTGCCTTGGGCTTTGCTCGTCACCCTGCTTCTGGCTGCGGCAGGTTATGTCGTCGGGCGCAGCCGAGCCTTTGCCTCGGCCACTGACAGCCGGACGCTGCACAGCCGCCCCAACTACCATGGCATGAACGTGGCCCTCCTGGCCCTGACGCCAGCCCTTGTGGTCATGGTCGCAGGTTCGCTCCTGCGGATGGCCGGTGTCCTGTCGGCGGATGGTGGTCCGGTGGTGGGTCTTGTCGCCCTGGGTGCCGCGATCCTGGGCCTGGGCCTGGGGATGACCCGGATAAGCGCCGGCTACATGGCGCGCAACTCGGTCGAGCGGATCATCCTTGGCCTTCTGATGTTCTGTTCCAGCATCGCCATCGCCACGACCGTCGGCATCGTGCTGTCGCTGATCTTCGAAACCGGCAATTTCTTTCAGCGCTACAGCTGGACACAGTTCTTCTTTGGCCTTGAATGGCAGCCCCGGTTCGAGGGCAATTCGCGTCTGGGGATGCTGCCGCTGCTGTGGGGCACGCTCTACATCTCGTTCATCGCGCTGCTGGTCGCGGTGCCGATCGGCCTTTTCGGGGCGATCTACCTGTCGGAATATGCCACGTCGCGCGTTCGCAGCATCGCCAAGCCGCTGGTCGAACTGCTGGCAGGCATTCCCACCATCGTTTACGGGCTTTTCGCGCTGGTCACGGTCGGCCCGATGCTGCGCGACGCGATCGCACAGCCCCTCGGGCTCGGCAGTTCGGCCTCGTCGGTCATGACGGCAGGGCTTGTGATGGGCATCATGCTGATCCCCTTCGTCAGCTCGCTGTCCGATGACATCATCAACGCCGTGCCGCAAAGCCTGCGCGACGGTGCCCTCGGCCTTGGCTCGACGCCGTCCGAAACGATCCGCAAGGTTGTCCTTCCCGCCGCCCTGCCGGGGATCGTCGGCGCTGTCCTTCTGGCCGCCAGCCGCGCCATCGGCGAAACCATGATCGTGGTGCTGGGCGCAGGCGCGGCCGCAACCCTCAGCCTCAATCCGTTCGAGGCGATGACGACCATTACGGTCAAGATCGTCAGCCAACTGACCGGCGACAACGACTTTTCCTCGCCCGAAACGCTGGTGGCGTTTGCCCTTGGCCTCACGCTCTTCGTGATCACGCTGGCGCTGAACGTCGTCGCCCTGATCATTGTCCGCAAATACCGGGAGCAGTACGAATGACCGACATCCCGCTGTCCCAGGACCGCGTCGAGCCGCGCAGGCCTTCGTCGCTGTTCGAGCTCGACGAGCATACCCGCCGTCGCAATGCCGCCGAAAAGCGGTTCCGCAGCTATGGCGTGGCTGCGCTTGTCATCGCGGTGGCGGCGCTGGCGCTGCTGCTGTTCACGATCATCCGCGACGGGTCGGGGGCGTTCCGCCAGACCTATCTGTCGATCCCGGTGACGCTGGACGCGCAGCTTCTGGACCCGCAGGGCAACCGCGACCCGGCCGAGATGGCCCGCGTCCTGACGCTGTCCTATGGCCGTGTTCTGGATGCCGCGCTGGATCGGGCCGTGGGGGACCTGAACCTGCAGATCGAGGGCCTGTCCGAAGGCGATGTGGACGGCCTGATCTCGCGCGAGGCCTCGGCGCAACTGCGCGCCCGCGTCCTGAACGATCCCGAGCTGGTGGGCCAGACGGTCGATGTCAACGTGCTGGTGAACGGCCGCATCGACGGATACTTCAAGGGCCGCGTCTCGATGGTCTCGGCCGAGCGCGACAGCAACGTGTCGCCCCAGCAGCTGCTGCTGGCCGATGCGCTGGTCGAGGAGGGCCTGCTGGTCACCCGCTTCAACCGCGAGTTCATCACCAATCCCGACGCCTCGGACCAGCGCCCGGAGGCTGCGGGTGTTGGCGTGGCGATTTTGGGTTCGCTCTACATGATGCTGGTGGTCCTGTTCCTGTCGGTGCCGATCGGCGTCGCCGCCTCGATCTATCTTGAGGAGTTCGCCCCCAAGAACCGCCTGACCGACATCATCGAGGTCAATATCGCGAACCTTGCCGCCGTACCCTCCATCGTGTTCGGCATCCTCGGCCTTGCGGTCTTCATCAACTTCGCTGGCCTTCCGCAATCGGCGCCCATCGTGGGCGGGCTGGTCCTGACGCTGATGACGCTGCCCACGATCATCATCGCCACGCGCGCCGCGCTGAAGGCGGTGCCGCCCTCGATCCGCGACGCGGCGCTTGGTGTGGGCGCCTCCAAGATGCAGTCGGTGTTCCACCACGTTCTGCCTCTGGCGATGCCCGGCATCCTGACCGGCACGATCATCGGCCTGGCACAGGCCCTGGGCGAAACGGCGCCCCTGCTGCTGATCGGCATGGTCGCCTTTGTGCGCGAATTCCCTTCCAGCCCCCCGGACGGGCTGTTCGATCCCGCCTCGGCCCTGCCGGTCCAGGTCTATAACTGGACCCAACGGTCCGATCCCGCCTTTGTCGAGCGCGCATCCGGCGCAATCATCATCCTGCTGATCTTCCTCTTGTGCATGAACCTGCTGGCCATCTATCTGCGCCGCAAGTTCGAGCGCCGTTGGTAAGCTGGCGCAAGGAGTTCCATCATGTATGACACCACCCGTACGGAGACTGCCGTGAGCCAGCAGGACGTGAAGATCTCGGCCAGCAACGTGCAGGTCTTTTACGGCGACAAGCACGCCATCAAGGACGTGAATGTCGAGATCCTGGACAAGACGGTCACGGCCTTCATCGGTCCGTCGGGCTGCGGGAAATCGACCTTCCTGCGCTGCATCAACCGCATGAACGACACGATCGACATCGCCCGCATCCAGGGAGAGATCCGGCTGGACGGTCAGGACATCTATGACCGCCGTGTCGATCCGGTGCAGCTGCGCGCCAAGGTCGGCATGGTCTTCCAGAAGCCCAACCCGTTCCCAAAGTCGATCTATGACAACGTGGCCTATGGCCCCCGCATCCACGGCCTGGCCCGCGGAAAGGGCGAACTGGACGAGATCGTCGAGCGCAGCCTGCGGGGTGCGGCGCTGTGGAACGAGGTCAAGGACCGGCTGCAGGAACCCGGCACCGGGCTGTCGGGCGGCCAGCAGCAGCGCCTGTGCATAGCCCGTGCTGTCGCGACCGCGCCCGAGGTCCTGCTGATGGACGAGCCGTGCTCGGCCCTCGACCCCATCGCGACCAGCCAGGTCGAGGAGCTGATCGACCAGCTGCGCGAACAGTTCTCGGTCGTCATCGTCACCCATTCGATGCAGCAGGCCGCGCGCGTCAGCCAGAAGACCGCCTTCTTCCACCTGGGCAACCTTGTCGAATACGGCGACACCAACGACATCTTCACCAAGCCCAGGGACAGCCGGACCGAAGCCTATATCTCGGGCCGCATCGGCTGACGCCCTCGAAAGGACAGGACATGAACCGCGACAAGCACATCTCGTCGGCTTTCGACCGTGACCTCGAGACGATCCAGGCGATGGTGGTCAAGATGGGTGGCATGGTCGAAGCCGCGATCACGGATGCCTCGACCGCGCTGGACACCCGCGACGAGGAGCTGGCCGATGAGGTCCGCCGCCGGGACAAGGCCATCGACGCGCTGGAGGCCCAGATCAACGAGGATGCCGCCCGCCTCATCGCCCTGCGTGCGCCCACCGCGACCGATCTGCGCATGGTGCTGGCGGTCATCAAGATCTCGGCCTCGCTGGAGCGTGTGGGCGATTATTCCAAGAACATGGCCAAGCGCACCGAGGTCCTGTCGCATATGCCGGTCATCGAAGGGGCGGGCATGGCGCTGCGCCGGATGAGCCAGGCCGTCAACAAGATGCTGCAGGACGCGCTGGACAGCTATATCCGCCGCGATGCCGACCTGGCGCAGGACGTGCGCCAGCGCGATCTGGAGGTGGACCAGATGTACAACGCGCTGTTCCGCGAGTTCCTGACCCACATGATGGAGGACCCGCGCAACATCACGCCCTGCATGCACCTGCACTTCATCGCCAAGAATGTCGAACGCATGGGCGACCATGCGACCACGATCGCCGAGCAGGTCGTTTATCTGGTCACCGGAGAACTGCCTGACGAGGCCCGCCCCAAGAGCACCAGCGTGCCCGTTGTGGCCCCGATGGGCGAGGGCTGAGGCCATGTCGCGTCAGTCCCCCTGCGTTCTGGTCGTCGAGGATGAAGGCGCGCAGCGCGAAGTCCTGCACTACAATCTCGAGGCCGAGGGCTTTGACGTCGTGGTGGCGGACAACGGCGAGGATGCCCTGCTGCTGGTGGCCGAGGAACAGCCCGACCTGATCGTGCTGGACTGGATGCTGCCCAAGGTGTCGGGGATTGAAGTCTGTCGCCAGGTGAAGGCCGATCCCTCGACGCGCAGCATCCCGATCATCATGCTGTCGGCGCGCAGCGAAGAGGTGGATCGCGTGCGCGGCCTGGAGACGGGCGCGGACGACTACGTGGTCAAGCCCTATTCCGTGGTTGAACTGATGGCGCGCCTGCGCACCCAGCTGCGCCGCACCCGGCCTGCCACGATGGGCGAAAGGCTGTCCTTTGGCGACATCATCCTGGATGCGGCCGAACACCGTGTGTTCCGCGCCGGGCAGTCGTTGCATCTGGGTCCGACCGAGTTCCGGCTGCTGTCCACCCTGATGGAAAAGCCCGGGCGGGTCTGGACACGCGAACAGCTGCTGGACCGTGTCTGGGGCCGCGACATTTACGTCGATACCCGCACCATCGATGTTCATGTGGGCCGCCTGCGCAAGGCGCTGATGCAGAACGGCGGAGGCGATCCGCTGCGTACCGTGCGCGGCGTGGGATATTCCCTAGGCTAGAAGGTCCGGCCATCAGACCAGGCCCAGCAGCAGCGGAGTCAGGACAAGCGCGGCAAGCATCGCCGTCTGCGCCACAAGCATCAGGATCGCCATCGCCCCAACGTCGGACAGTCGCGCCAGCGAGGTCTTCATGCCGACCGCGGCCACGGCGGCAACCAGCACCGCCCGCGACAGTGCCGAGGCGGCATCGCTCACGAATTCTGGAACCAGATGCAGCGAGTTGGCGGCCGCCAGCAGCAGAAAGGCCAGAACAAAGCCCGGCAGCAACGGGGGGCGGCGCCCGGTCCCGGGGGCCGTGCGTCGCAGCGCCAGCGCTGCCACCAGAACTACAGGCGCGAGCATGGTGACCCGGATCAGCTTGACCACCGTGGCCGTATCGCCTGCGTCGTCCGACAGGGAATAGCCTGCGCCGACCACCTGGGCCACGTCATGGATCGTCCCGCCCAGGAACAGGCCCGCATGATGCGCGTCCAGACCCAGCATCGTGGCCAAGGCGGGATACAGGATCATCGCGAGGGTCGACAGCGCGGTGACGGTGATGACGGTAAAGGACAGGTCCCGTTCGGTCGTGTCCCGCGGCGGCAGGACAGAGGCAATGGCCATCGCCGCCGAAGCGCCGCAGATCGCGACAGACCCGCCGGTCAGCAGGCCAAAGGCCCGGTCCCGCCCTACCTGCCGGGCCAGCGCCACCGACAGAAGGATGATGGCCGCCACCGACAGCGCCAGAAGGCCGACAAAGGGCCAGCCGATCCGTGCCACCATGTCCACCGACACCCGTAACCCCAGCAGCGCGACACCGGTGCGCAGCAGCCCGCGCGCCGCGAAGTCGATCCCCGGACCCGCGCGCGCGTCTTCGGCCATGAAGTGCAGGGGCATCCCCAGCAGGATCGCCATCAGCATGACGGGCGCGCCGTAGTTGGCCGACAGGAACTGCGCAGCCATCGCCACGGTGATGGCCAGCATCACGCCAGGCGCCAGCAGGCGCAGTCCCCGGACCTTCAGACGCATCTCCTGCTCCGTCGGCAGGCGGCCAGAGAAAAGGGCCTTGCGGCCCCCTTCGGATCATGCAGGCAGGGTTCTGCCGGTGTCACTGGATGTCCCTTGCGCGTTCCTCGGCCAGTTCCGTTTCGGCCTGGGCCACGGCCTCGCGGAAGGTGGCCAGGATCTCCTCCCCGCCGTCCACACTGGAGGTGAACCAGTCATAGACCGGAGCCGCCGCCTCGCCGAATGCGGCCTTTTCCTCGACCGAGGGGACATAAAGGTCGCCGCCCCCAGCCACGAAAGCCTCGTAGGCCTCGATCGACTTGCGCTTGGGCGAGGCAAAGGTCGCCTGCTGCAACTGGTAGAACCCGTCCACGACGATCTGGCGCATGTCCTCGGGCATGGCCATGAAGGTGTCGTTCGACATCCACCAGAACGCGCTCATGTAGGCGTGGCCGTCCAGCGTCAGATAACGCAGGCCCGCCTCGGGAAACTTCATCGACATGATGTCGGTGATGCCGTTCGCGGTGCCTTCGACAACATTGGTCTGCAGCGAGGTGAAGAGCTCCGGCCACGGGATCGGCGTGGGCGAGGCGCCCATGGCCCGCACCAGTTCCTGCGGCAGGTCGGCCACGACCGTCCGCATCTTCAGACCCGCCACGTCTTCGGGGGCTTGGATGCGGCGCTTGGTGTTGGCAAAGCCGCGCCAGCCGCCCGTGTTGCCAATGGTCATCAGCCGCAGCGTGTCGCCGGAATCGGCCAAGGCCTTGTCGCGCAGTGTGCGGGTAAAGTCCCCCGACAGAACGCGTTCGGCCACCCGGTCGTCCGCCATCAGATAGGGCAGGTCCAGCACCTGGAAATAGGGAAACAGGCCCGCTGCCCCGTCCGTGGTGGAGATGTAGACGTCGATCGAGCCGTCTGCCACGCCCTGCAGGCACTCTGCCCCATTCGAGCAGAGCTGCGTGCCCATGTAGATCTCGACGGCAATGGCCCCGTTCGAGGCGGCCTCGACATGGGACTTGAACACCTGCAGGCCGTCGAAATCCTCGTCGTCCTCGTTCGAGTTGGCCACCGCGCGGATCGTGTAATCGGCGGCAAAGGCCGGCAGCGCGGGTGCGCAGACCGCCAAGGCGGCGGCCACGGTCAGGCTTGTCTTGAGCATGAGTTTCCTCCCTGTCAGGCTCTTGTTGTGTCGGGTCAGTCCGCGAACCCGGTGAGGCGCGGGATCGTCATGGAGATGGCCGGAAAATAGGTGATCAGAAAGATCACCGCGATCTCCACGGCCAGGAAAGGCAGGATCGCGCGGGCGATGGTCATCACCCGTTCGCCCGAAACGGCGGCGGCCACGAACAGCACCAGCCCCATGGGCGGCGTGGCCAGCCCCACGGTCAGGTTGACGCACATGATGATGGCGAAATGCACGCTGTCCACGCCCATCGAGGTAAAGACCGGACCCAGGATCGGCGCCAGGATGATGATCGCGGGGCCAGCGTCCAGGAACATGCCGACCACGAACAACAGCAGGTTGATCAGCAGCAGCAGCAGCAGCGGGTTCGCCGTCAGCGTCAGGATCCAGTCGGCCATCATCTGCGGGGCGTGCGACAGCGACACGACCGTCTTGAAGGACATGGCGGCCCCCACAAGCAGCAGCACCACCGCCGAGGTCAGTGCGGCGCGTCCCAGCACGTCCGGCAGTTCCGACCAGCGCATCGTGCGCAGGACGAACAGTGAAATGACCAGCGCGTAGAGCACGGCAACCGCCGCCGCCTCGGTGGGCGTGAAGACGCCGCCCAGGATGCCGCCCAGGATGATCACGGGCGTCATCAGCGGAAAGAACGCCTTGAGGCTGGCCTGACCCCGCTCCGGCCAGCTGTACTTGCGCGAGGCAACCGGAAAGTCGTAGCGGTCGGCCATCAGCTTGACGACCAGCATCAGCCCCACGCCGACCAGGATGCCCGGCACGATGCCGGCCAGAAACAGCGCCGCGACGCTTTCGCCCATCACATAGGCATAGATGATCATGATGCCCGAAGGCGGGATGATCGGCCCGATGACCGAACTGGCGGCCGTGATCGCGGCTGCGAAGCGACGCGTGTAGCCCTGTTCCTCCATGGCCGGGATCAGCATCGACCCCAGGGCCGAGGTGTCTGCCACGGCCGAGCCCGAAAGCCCCGCGAACAGCATGGAGGACAGCACGTTCACATGCGCCAGGCCTCCCCGGAAATGACCCATCAGCGCCTGCGCGAACTCCACAAGGCGCATGGTGATGCCGCCGCGGTTCATCACCTCTCCGGCCAGCATGAAGAACGGGATCGCCATCAGAGGAAAGCTGTCCATCCCGTTGTAAAGGTTGCGGTACAGCAGCGTCAGGTCCCGCTCCTGGCCGTTCAGCCACAGCAGGATGCCGGGGGCGGCCAGCATGCCGAAGAAGACGGGCAGGCCCAGGAACAGAAAGAACAGGAACAGCGGCAGGAACCCGATCAGCATCAGTCGACCCCCCGTGCGCCCGTGTCCATGCCGTCCCCGGTGGGGATCGGCGGCAGGTCAGGGGTTCCGACCATCTCCGCCAGCGTCCGCAGCAGCAATTCGATGTTGACGGCGATCAACAGCACCAGTCCGACCGGGATCGAGGCCATCATCCAGGACCGGGGCATCCGAAACCAGGTGCTGAGATCCCAGGAGGTCGGCAGGAACAACGAAGCCGAGGCAAAACGGCCGCCCAGGCCCGTCACCTCGCGCCAGCCGATCTGGACCGCCACCACCAGGACCAGCAGCGACAGCGTCAGCAGCACCAGGTTCAGCACGCGTGCCAGGGTCGCCGGCATCAGCATGGGCACAAAGTCGATGGCCACAAAGCCGCCGCGACGGAAGGCGGTCGGCGCCATCAGCCCGGTCATCCACATCATGCAGAAACGCGCGGCTTCGTCGGGCCAGGCCAGCGCGCTGTTCAGGACATAGCGGAAAAAGACCTGCACGATCGTCACGATCACCATGACGGCGATGGCCATGATGCCGATCCCGCGGCCGATCCTCAGCGCATGTTCGTTGATCCACGACAACGGCCGGACCAGGCCCCCCATCAGGCTCATCCAAGCCTCCTCCCGTTCATCGACGCCGGCCCACTCCACCCCGGACGGCGCCCGTTCAGTCCTGCGCGATCGCCGCGATCTTTCCGCCGTAAAATGCCAAGGGCTCGCCGTCATCCAACGTCGCCCGCAGGACGCGGCCCACCATGATCGCATGATCGCCCGCCTCGTGAAGCGCGAACTGCTTGCAGTCGAACCGTGCCAGGCAGCGTTCCAGCACCGGCACGCCTTCGTCGTTGTGGATCAGGTGCCGCGCCTCCAGCGCATCGCGGTTGCGCGCCACCGCCCACGCCAGCTCGGCCTGATCGGCGGCAAGAACGTGGATGGCATAATGATCGGCCGCGGCAAACACCGGATAACGCGACCCGCTGAGCGCCGGCGCCCACAGGACCAGCGGCGGGTTCATCGAAACGGATGAAAAGCTGTTGGCGGTGATGGCCACGCAGCCGTCGGGCCCGCAGGTCGTGACCACGGTCACGCCGGTGGCAAAGCGGCCAAAGGCATCGCGCAACTGCCGCCCGTTCTGCGGGTCGGGAACGAAACTCTGTGCCTGGGGCATGCGGGTCACGGAACCTCCTGTCCCTGGGCAGCCTCATAGAGTTGGAACCACTGCGCGCGGGAAAGATCAACCTTTACCGCATCGGCGATCCGGGCGATGCGCGCCAGCGAATTCGTGCCCAGCACCGGCAGGATGCGTGCCGGATGATGCAGCAGGAACGCAACCGCCATGGCCGCGCGGTCAACGCCGAACTCGGCGGCCATTCCGTCCAATGCGGTTCCAAGGGCGCTCTTGTCTGTCATCAGCCGACCGCCACCCAGGGGCGACCAGGCCATGACCGGGTCGCGGCGGCGCTGGTGGAACGCCAGGTCGCCATTGGTGAATGGGGCCAGCGCTCCGAGCGACAGCTCGATCTGGTTTGTCGCCAGCGGCGTGGACATGCCCGATTGCAGCAACTCGACATCCCATGGGCGAAAGTTCGATACACCCACCGCCCGGACCTTGCCTTCGGCCACCAGCGCATCCAGGGCGGCGCCGGTTTCGTCGGCGTCCATCAGCGGGTCGGGGCGGTGAATCAGCAAAAGGTCGATCCGGTCGGTGGCCATGTCGCGCAACGATCCCTCGACCGAGGCGCGGATATGGGCGCCCGATGTGTCGTAATGCTTGCAGGCCACGTCCGCGTACCTACCGCAGGGTGCCACGATCCCGCATTTCGTGACGATCTCCAGCTGGTCACGCAGACCGGGTGCCGCGCGCAGGGCATGACCAAGAACCGCCTCGGCACCATAGTCGCCATAGATGTCGGCCTGGTCCATCGTGGTGATCCCCTGCGCCAGACAGGCGTCGATCTTGGCCTGCACATGCCCGGCCGAGGTGTCGGCATCGTCGCCAAGCCGCCACATTCCATAGACCAGGCGCGACAAGGACAGGTCGGGGTTCAGGTTCACGCGATCCATCATCAGCGCCTTTCGCCAGCGGCCAGGGGGGTTGCCGGCGCGCGGTCGGGCACGCGGCCCCAGACGCGGTTCAGCTGGCAGGTCTTCATCTGCGGCAGCACGCGGCTGCCGAAATGCTCGGCCTCGTCGATATGGGGATAACCCGACAGAATAAAGGCCCGGATGCCCATGTTGCGCAGTTCCTCCAGCTTGGACAGCACCTGATCGGTCGAGCCGACAATGGCTGCACCACAGCCCGATCGCGCTCGCCCCACGCCGGTCCACAGGTTCGGCTCGACATAGCCTTCCAGGTCGGCCAGTTCACGGTTGCGCGCCTGGCGGCTGACGCCAAGGGAGCCCGCATCCAGCGCACGTTCCCGGATCGCGCGTCCCGTTTCATCGTCAAGTTTGCTGACCAGCTCGCGCGCGTATTCCCGCGCCTCTGCCTCGCTGTCGCGCACGATCACATGGGCGCGAAAGCCATAGTCCAGCGTGCGGCCATATTTCCGGGCCGCAGCATGGGCGGCCTTCATCCGTTCGGCAATATCTTCCGTCTTTTCCGGCCACATCAGGTAGACATCGCAGTGCTGTCCGCAAAGGTCCAGTGCGTCCGGAGAATAGCCGCCGAAATACAGCATCGGCCCGCCGGTCTGATAGGGCCTTGCCGGGTCCGTCGTCAGGCCGGCGAACTTGTAGACCTGGCCCTGGTAATCGATCTGGTCGCGGGTCCAGGCCTGCTTGAGGATCTCGACGACCTCGCGCGACCTTTCATAGCGAAAGGGGCTGGGTGCCGTTTCGCCGGGAAAGTCGCTGCTGATGATGTTCACCGTCAGCCGGCCTTCCAGCATGTGGTCCAGCGTGGCGATGGTGCGGGCCAGCATGATGGGCTGCATCTCGCCGCAGCGGACGGCCGCCAGCAGGTTGATGCGATCGGTGATGGGCGCGCAGCCCGCGACAAAGCTGAGCGTGTCCTGACCCACCTGATAGGAGGACGGGCAGAGGATGTTGCCAAAGCCCTGTGCCTCGGCCGTCTTCACGATGTCCGAGCAATGTGCCCAAGAGGACCGCAGTGACCCGTCCGGCACGCCCAGAAAGCGGTAGTCGTCGGAGCAAAGTGCCGAAAACCAGGCCACTTCGACCGCATCCAGGTCAGCCGAGGTTACGGGTACGACAGTCATGGGCTCCTCCGCGAGTCGTGCTCGAATTCCTCTTTTGCTAAACCTGTCCTTGATGTAAATCAATGGTGCATCAATTTTCCTCCCGGAGGGGGCGTGGCGGCACCGCACTCATCGGCACCACAGCGCGTGGACGCGCTGCCGATCCATTTGCAGATCAGCGAGATGATGATTCGCGACATCGCCGCCGGCCGCCTGGTCGATGGCCAGAAGCTGCCGCCCGAGCGCGAGATGGCGGCGGCCCATGGCACGACAGTGCGCACCCTGCGCAAGGCCCTGGCCGAGCTGGAGGCGCAAGGGCTGCTGGAACGGCGGCAGGGGTCGGGCAACTATCTGCGGGCACAGGGGCAGGTCAGTTCCGTTTATTCGATGTTCCGCCTGGAACATGCAAAGGGCGGGGGGGGCCTGCCCAATGCGCGCGTCCTGTCGGTCGATTACCTGCCCAAGGACGACCGACAGCCCTCCTATGGCACATCAGGCCACGGCACCCGGTTCCGCCGGCTACGCCTGCTGGATCAGGTAGCCATTGCGGTCGAGGAAATCTGGCTGGATGGCGGGGCTGGCCGCATCCCACGCGATGCGGTGCAGGATTCGCTGTACCTGACCTACAAGCGCACGCTGAAGCTGTGGATCACGCGGGCCGAGGATCGCGTGGGGCTGGGGACCGTGCCGGACTGGTCGCCGCCCGAGTTCCCGTGCCCGCCCGGCAGCACCTCAGCCTATATCGAGCGCCTGTCCTGGGGGCAGACCGCCCTGGCGGTCGAATTTTCGCGGACCTGGTACGACACCGACAGGGCGCTTTATGTCCAACGCCTGACCTGAGGAGAAGCCTATGACCGATACCCTGGCGCCTGCGCGCACCCGCACGATCACCTACGGGGTGATCGGCTGCGGCATGATGGGGCAAGAGCATCTTCGAAACATCGCGCTGCTGCCCGGCACGGTCGTTGGCGCGATCTATGAGCCTGATGCGGAAATGCGGGCTCGGGCGGCCCGCATCGCTCCCACTGCGCGATTCGTGGACAGCCTGGATGCGCTGCTGGCTGATCCCGACCTGGACTGCCTGCTGATCGCCAGCCCCAACCATCGCCATGTCGAACAGCTGCAGGCGATCGCCAGGCGCCGGCCCCTACCGGTGCTGGTGGAAAAGCCGCTGTTCACCGATCTGGCAGGCGCTGCGGCCATCGAGGCGCTGGTGGACAGATATCCGGCACCGGTGTGGGTGGCGATGGAATACCGTTACATGCCGCCCGTCGCGCGACTGCTGCAGATGGCCGAAGTCGCGACCGGTGGCATCCGCATGCTGACAATCCGCGAACACCGCTTTCCGTTCCTGTCCAAGGTCGGGGCCTGGAACCGCTTCAACCGCTATACCGGCGGCACCTTTGTCGAGAAGTGCTGCCACTTCTTCGACCTGATGCGCCTGGCGGTCGGGTCGGACCCGGTGCGCATCATGGCAACGGGCGGACAGGCCCTGAACCATCTGGACGAGGACTATCAGGGCGAGGTTCCCGACATCTTCGACCATGGCTATGTGGCGGTCGAGTTCCGCAACGGCGTGCGCGCCATGCTGGAACTGTGCATGTTCGCCGAAGGCGCCCGCTATCAGGAAGAAATCAGCGCCATCGGCCCCAAGGGCAAGATCGAGGCGCTGGTCCCCGGCCCGGGCCGTTTCTGGCCCAAGGATCTGGGTGCCCCGCCCGTGGCGCAGGTCATTGTCTCGCCCCGCGCTCCCAAGGGTCCGCAGGTCCGCGAGATCCCGGTCGATCCGGCGCTGCTGGAGGCAGGGGACCACAATGGCTCGACCTTCTATCAGCATCAGCGGTTCCTGCAGCTGGTGCGCGGCGAACGTGCCGCGCCCGAGGTCAGCGCGCGTGACGGCAAATGGGCTGTACTGATGGGGCTGGCCGCACAGCGCGCGATGACCGAAGGCCGCGTCGTCGAGATGTCCGAGATGACGGGATAAGGGCAGCCGCGGCGGAGCGGGGAACCGGTGCAGCGCGCGCAGGGTTTCTCGCGCAAAGGAGACCCACATGAAATCCCATGACGAGATCTGGAGCGAATGGCGGGAGTTGGTGAACATGACCCCGCGCGAACTTTCCGACTGGCTTGAAACGGAGGACAGCGGCAGAGTCGGGGACAAGTCCGGTGCCGACGAAAGCACCGGCCACAAGTCGGGCCGCCACATCCTGGCCATCAAGGACAAGACGAAGGCCGAGCTGGATGAGGACGACTGGTCCCACATGGCCAAGGTCGTGGGCTATATCAAGCGCCACACGGCACAAGGGGGTCCGCAGGACGACAAGCGGCACAGCGACTGGCGCTATTCCCTGATGAACTGGGGACATGATCCCTTGAAAGGTTCCATCTGATCCCTTTCAGCCAGCAGCGACATGGCCTCCTGCAGATTGATGGCGTGGCCGTTCGTGCCGACTGATGCGTCAGACCGGTAGTAGACAGGCCGTTCTGCGTGCAAGTCCGTCCCTTGGGCCGGTGGATGCGGCAATCCGACGCCGTCGGAAGTTTTGGCGAAACCTATCCGCTTGCCAGGGGTTGTGCGCCCGTGAGGAGTCTCTGCCCGTCAGCCTCGGGCCGCCAGCTTCGGGAATGCGGTGATGCCGGTGCAAGGCCGGTTATGGCCGCTGTCGGCTTGACGATGGCGCGGGGCGCCCTGAGAACTGTGGCAGGGACCAGACAAGGCCCGGCCCAGACACGACGCGAAGAAGGAACCGCATCCATGACTGACCGCAACGATGACGCCCTGCGCCCTGCGCCCCGCGAAGACAAGGTCCTGACCACGCGCCAAGGCCATCCGGTATCCAACAACCAGTCGCAGCGCACCGTGGGATCGCGCGGCCCCGCGACGCTGGAAAATTACCAGTTTCTGGAAAAGATTTCGCATTTCGACCGCGAACGCATCCCCGAGCGGGTCGTTCATGCACGCGGCTTTGTCTGCTATGGCGAGTTCGAGGCGACAGGCATGATCGGCGACGAGCCGGCCTCGACATACACCCGCGCGAAGCTGTTCCAGGACAAGGGCAAGAAGACGCCGCTGGCGATCCGCTTCTCGACCGTGATCGGCGGGCGCGACAGTTCCGAAACCGCCCGCGACCCGCGCGGCTTTGCCGTCAAGTTCTATACCGAGGATGGCAACTGGGATCTGGTGGGCAACAACCTGGCCGTGTTCTTCATTCGGGACGCCATCAAGTTTCCCGACGTGATCCACTCGCTCAAGCCCGATCCCGTGACCTTCCGTCAGGAACCCAACCGCATCTTCGACTTCATGAGCCAGACGCCCGAGTCGATGCACATGCTGACGCACCTGTTCAGCCCGCGCGGCATTCCGGCCAGCTATCGCCACATGGAAGGCTTTGGCGTCAACACCTACAAGATGGTGAACGCGGCAGGCGACACGGTGCTGGTCAAGTACCACTTCCACCCGCGTCAGGGCGTGGCCAGCCTGACGGGTGAAGAGGCCGCCAAGGTGCAGGGTCAGGATCTGGGCTCGGCCTCCAAGGACCTGTTCACGGCCATCGAGATGGGCAATTTCCCGCAGTGGGACATGTATGTGCAGATCATGGAGGATCACGATCATCCCGAACTGGACTGGGATCCGCTGGACGACACCAAGATCTGGCCGGAAAAGGATTTCCCGCTGCGCCATGTCGGCACCATGACGCTGAACCGCAACGTCGAGGATTTCTTCAACGAGAACGAGCAGATCGCCATGGGCACCGGCGTGCTGGTGGACGGGCTGGACTTTTCCGATGACAAGATGCTGGTCGGGCGGACGTTCTCGTATTCCGACACGCAGCGCTATCGCGTCGGACCCAACTATCTGCAACTGCCGGTGAACCAGCCGAAAAGCGCCGCAGTGGCGACGAACCAGTCAGGCGGCCAGATGTCGTTCTATCGCGACAAGGCGCCGGGGCAGAACCCGTCGGTCAATTACGAACCGTCGATCCACAACGGCCTGCGCGAGGCTGAGCGCAAGCCGAACAACCCGCCCGAGATCAGCGGTCGCCTGACGCAGAGCGTGCTGGAACGCCGCAACGATTATGTGCAGGCCCGCGGGCGTTTCTGCACGATGATGGACTGGGAGCGCGACGACCTGATCAAGACCATGGGCGACATGCTGTCCCAGTGCGAACGCGACGTGCAGGAGCGGATGGTCTGGCACCTGCTGATGGTCCATGACGACTATGGCCGGCGCGTGGGCGAGATCATCGGTGTGACGGCCGATGATGTCCGCAACATGGGCCCGCTGCCCGACCAGGTGCTGACCGACGAGGATCAGCGGCGCCTGCAGAACCTGGGCAACAACGGCGATCAGATCGACGAGACGGTCTGGGGCCAGTGGACCAGCTCGGTCGAGAACCGCCAGGCCAAGGCCGAGGACGTTCTGGCCGGCTCGCTGCCGGAAACGCACCGGATGGCGGCGCAATAACATGAAGGGCGGGGCGCGTCAGCCCCGCCACCTTCCCGTCCTGCCGCCGAACAGCAGGGTTGCGCAGCCGACCGGGTCCATCGGCTTCTTGCACAACGGCACATCCCGGTAGGTCTGCGGGATCACGTCGGGTTCATAGCCGGTGGCGAAGATCACTGGCACGCCCCGCGCCTGCAGGACCTCGACCAGGCGGTACGACGGCTCACCCCCGAGGTTGATGTCCAGAACCGCGCCATCCAGACGATCCGCCGCATCGATCAGCGCCGCCCCCTGATCGACACTTGCCGCCGGCCCGACAACCACGGCCCCGGCGGCCCCGAGCAATAACGCAAGGTGATCGGCGACGAAAAAATCATCCTCGACCACAAGGATATGGAGCCCGATCAGGCTGGAATCCGCCATGCTCAACCTCCTTCCGCCCGGGACGCGCGGTCCAAGGGCAAGTCGATGGTGCAGACCAGCGAATTCGGACCCAGGTGATAGGTCGTCTGCGCCCCGAGGCTGTAGGGCAGCGCTCGCTCGATCAGGCGGCGACCATAGCCGCCCTGGTGTTCCGGCTCGCCCGCGGCGCCACGCACGAGTCCTTCCTCGCGCCATTCGATCATCAGGTGACGCATGGGGGGCGCTTCATGCAAATGCCAGCGGATGGTCAGGCGCCCGCCGGAACCCGACAGCGCGCCGTACTTGCGAGCATTCGTGGCAAGTTCGTGCAGCCCAAGCGCCAAGGTCTGAACCAGCGTCGGGCGGATCCGGACCGAAGGCCCTTCCAGCGTGATCTCCGCACTCCCGTCCGCCGCCAGTGCGTCGAGTTCCAGCAGCAGCAGCGCGCGCAGCGTGATCGGTTCCTGTTCAGCGCGCGACAGCAGCCCCTGCACGCGCGACAGGGCCGAAAGGCGGTCGCCAAAGCGGTCAAGAAAGACTTGGGTCGGTCCCGTGGTCGCCATGGTCTGGATCGCGATCGATCGGATCACGCCGATCAGGTTGCGCGTGCGGTGCTGCAACTCGGCCACCAGCACCTGCTGGCGTTCCTGCAGCTCCTTTTGCGCCTGTACGTCGGTGGAGGTTCCCAGCCACTCTGTCGTGCGGCCGGTCTTGTCCCGCACCGGCAGCGACCGGGTATGGTGCCAGAGATAGGCCCCGTCGGCAGCGCGACGGATACGGTGTTCCACATCCAGCAGGTCCTTGTCCGCCGCCTCGGCCCAA
>Ga0194112_10004784_pt1 | contig 18443 bp, 20 predicted proteins | sample TA2MahC400mmetaG_FD_146191 | JGI IMG/M metagenome (GOLD analysis project Ga0194112, IMG submission 146191) | Freshwater microbial communities from Lake Tanganyika, Tanzania - TA2015016 Mahale Deep Cast 400m | ecosystem: Environmental > Aquatic > Freshwater > Lake | place: Tanzania: Lake... | reverse complement strand
TCCAGTATTGTCTTTACCGGAGCTCCCGGAACAGAGCACTCCAGGTAGATATTGAATAACTGCTCCGGGGTGAGTTTTACGCGTTCTTTCTTTGGGGTTGTAATGTTTTCCAATGGTGACCTCCTTTTGGGGATACATTATACTCTCTTTTAGGCAGTTCGTCGATTGTAGGGCTTCCTGGGGCAAAAAATTTTGACCTTTTTCCAGGAATTCGCCCTAAATGCCTAAAAGTTAATTAAATCCTCAACTTGAGGTCACTGTCGCTGAAAAAACGGGAGGGCAAGCAAAATATGAAGGCAAAGTTCACAAGGTTAATCCCGAAGAGGCGGAAATTGTTAAGCGGATATTCAATGAATTTATCAATGGAAACAGTATCCACAAAATAGCCGCAAGGTTAAATGAAGACAAAGTGCCGACTAAAAAAGGTATGAATGGCGGCTGGAATACCTCAACTGTATCAAGGATACTTAAGAATGAGAAATATATAGGTATTTGGGACTGGCGGAAGTATAAAAACGTGCGGGATCCGATGACCGGAAGGAAAAAGGTAGTTCCCCGCCCTACCAAAGACCGGTTGCCGATCTTCCGCGAAGATTTAATGATTATTGACAAAGAAACTTGGGGAAAGGCGCAAAAACGCTGGCAAGAGCTTAGTGGAACCTGGCCTGTAAGCAAGAAGAAAAAGGCATTCTATCAGCAAAAAAGCTATATCCATACCAGCCCTAACCATTTATTCTCAGGCCTGATGAAATGCAACACCTGCGGTGGAGCAATTGTGCTGATTAGCGGCAAGGGTTCAGGTTATTATGGCTGTTACAATGCCAGAAGAAAAACCTGCAATAATACTCTGCTTATTCCCCGCAAACGAATTGAAGAAACAATTATCGCTGAGCTTAAAGAGAAGCTGCTGACTGCAGAGAACATAGAATATGTCTATAAAAAGGTTGAAAAGCTGGCTGCTGAAGGCTTTAATGAAGTGCCGGAATTAGTGAAGAAAAAGAAGGCGCAATTTGAAAGAATACAGCAAGAGATACAGAATTATCTTAATTTCATCCGCACGGGAAATCTTTCAAAGGCAGTTTCGGAGGCATTAACTGACGCTGAGAAACGCAACGAAGAACTAAAGCAGGAGGTTGAATCACTGGAATTCCAGAAGGAAAATAGTTTTAAGGCACCGCCTAAAGAATGGATTAACCACCGGCTGGAGAATTTATGCGATACTCTAAATAAAAATACCGTCTCCTCTGCCCTGGCGCTTAAAGAGCTGCTTGCGCCTATAGCTTTAGAGCCGATTTTAACAAAAGAGGCTGATTTTTATCAGCTTTTTCAGGGCGAAGAAAGGAATTTTAAGCCTTATTATGTCGCCCATACCAAAATTCGAACCTTAGCGCTCCTGGATGGAGAGCAAAAAGGTTCGAATTGGTATCAATGGCGGAGAGGGAGGGATTCGAACCCTCGAACCCTTACGGGTTACGTGTACTCCAGACACGCGCGCTCGGCCTCTACGCGACCTCTCCTGAATTTCCCGCTATTACTTCATGAAATTCATCCCGCCGAATATTCCGAAATTATCGAGAGAGAATTTCGGCATATCTTATGAGGCGGGAAAAATCATATTATTTTTTGGCGGAGGGGGCGAGATTCGGACTCGCGTGGACCTTACGGCCCAAATCGCTTTCGAGGCGATCCCGTTACGACCACTTCGGTACCCCTCCCTTAATTCAAGTTAACAAAATAACTCTTATATTTATAAAGATGTTTTTTATTATGAGTATGCACCTCTTGGAAATACTTCTTGATATTGACTTTTTTATAAAGATAGACTTGCTTAGTATTTAAAACTGGATCAAGGCCTTCATTCCTCAAGATTTCATAAACACTTTGCAATAATGGTTTGGAATGGTTAGTAAAACACACGGCAAAACTACAATATTTTTTGTTATTTACCTTGTGGTTATAAGAATAAAATGACCCATCTGTATCTACTAACCCCCTTAGACAGGCAACACTATAATCCCTATTGTTAAGAATCCATCGCGGGATATTCACACTATTGTTAACCTTATTACCCGTCTTTAATCCTTTACTTTTCAAGAATTCAACTAAATTCTTTCCCGAAACCACTATTCTGCCTGCTTTATCATTCTTGCTCATATATAAAGAAACTGCAACACGAAATAATCGCTTTATCAGTTTTCTAATATAAATTCCATATTCACTATCTGTTTCCCTATTAAATGTAATATTAATTTGATAACCGGACATACCGCCGTCACCAAGCATAATTCCAATAAATTCAGCTAATTCTCTCGAAGGCCGTGGAGTTCTGATATTTTTTCTTACTACTACCCCTATGCTCTTTGCATACTCTGGTCTCAAGCGGAATAATCTTTGAGAACTAAAACCTCCCTTCCTCCTCCCTTCTGGCGTACCGGGGTTACCATAAAGTTCGTAACATTTCAAGGCTCCTTTACGCGCATACTTTTTGGCACTCCAATATTCCGATAGAATCTCTCTTTTTTTGGGAATCCGAATATGGGCAGCCCTTTGCAACCTTAATAATGCCTCATAATTCATATTATATTTTTCGCTTCGCCAATCTCTAAGAGTGCGCTCGCAAACATTACTAATTCTTGCAACCTTGGACCAATCAAAAGAATAATGTTTGCCTATACGCGCTAATAGTTTACCCTGTTGTTCGTTAAGTAATTTTATCCTTGACATAGTAAAATAAGCGGAGGGCGAGGGACTCGAACCCCCAATCCCTTTACAGGGACAGCGGTTTTCAAGACCGCCCGCCTGCCAGTTAGCGCAGCCCTCCTCTTAAAAAATCATACCATAAATTTATCATAAAAATAGCTGCCTAAAGACTGCGGAGAATATATCTTTAGCGGCCTGGAAGGAATTATTCACGAAATTTACAAAAGAAATTTTCTCAAAGAAAAGGTTGAGGCAAAAGATAAGCAGGAAAATATTAAGGATATAAATAAAAGAAAAACCAAAGATATAATTTGCCCTTAAGAAATCCCCCTGTTTTGAGCGTATGGATTTGGCGCTAAACACCAGGTGTAAGCCCATACTAAAGCCGAAAGAAAAAACAAAATAATTAGCTACGGCGGCAGACTTAAACAATAAAGACGCCAGGCCAAAAAGTATAAATAAGATTATCGTATAGACCGGCAAAAGAAACGGCGCCACTTTGACCATGGGCTTGATAAAGGTGAAAACGAGCGCCAGCAGCCTCTGGCCCTTGGCATAAATTATTGCCGGCTCCCAGACAAATAAATAAATTACCAGGAAACTGATTAATCCCGCCCAGAAATAATTCCGCAGCGGCTCTTCTATAAGGCTGAATTCATGGATAAAGGCAACTGTGGTGGTATAAATAAAAGGCAGAAGGACAATCCCGATGACAAGCTGGACAATACTGAAAACCTTGCGGGAAAATCCGGGCAAAGGGCTGGAAAGGCCGTATGCCGGGGATGAAATATCTTCTTTTATTTTAGGGTATTCTTTCTTTCCCATCTAAATGAGCCCACAACTTACGAAGCGATAGCGAACGTAAGTTGTCTGGGCGAATTTATCCCGAAGCCTGCGCAGTAAATTTCGCAAGAAATTTACAAGCGATTAGGCAAGGGACATTAGGTTATTAACTTATCATTTCTTTCCCATCTAAATATGGCCTGAGGGCTTGCGGTATTAAAACCGTGCCGTCTTTCTGCTGGTAATTTTCTAAAATAGCCACCACGGTCCTGGCCAAGGCAATCCCTGAGCCGTTTAAAGTATGCACGTATTCGCTCGTCGGCCGTTTGTCGGCGGCCGTGCGCCTAAATTTTATATTGGCGCGGCGGGCCTGAAAACTTTCAAAATTACTGCAGCTGGATACCTCCAGCCAGGTATCTACGCCGCAGGCATAGGCCTCCAGGTCATAGCATTTGCTGGCGGCAAAACTGATGTCCTGGGTCGGCAAGACCACCACCCGGTAAGGCAGGCCTAAAATCTGCAGGACTTCCTCGGCGTCCCGCACTAATTTTTCCAATTCATCGTAAGAAGCCTCGGGCTTGACGAATTTTACCATCTCTACTTTGTCAAACTGATGCACGCGGATAAGGCCCTTGGTGTCCTTGCCGTAGGAACCCGCCTCTCTTCTAAAACAGGCGCTATAGGCGGTATAATATATTGGCAGGTCTTTTTCCTCCAGTATCTCACTGCGCAGGATATTGGTCACCGGCACTTCTGCCGTCGGGATAAGGAATAAATCTTCGTCTTTTAGCCGGTACATATCCTCTTCCATCTTCGGCAGCTGGCCGGTGCCGGTCATTGAGGCGCGGTTGACTAAAAACGGCGTAAAGACCTCGGTATAGCCGTGCTTTTTGGTGTGTAAATCCAGCATAAAATTAATCAGGGCGCGCTCTAACTTTGCCCCCCAGCCCTTATAAAGCACAAAATTTGAGCCGCTAATCTTTGCCGCGGCGCCGAAATCAATAATGCCTAAATTCCGGCTGATTTCGATGTGCGTAAACGGCTTAAAATCAAGTTTGGGCGGTTCGCCCCATGTGCGCACAACTTCTTTTTTTGTGGCGTCGCCGATGGGGATGGAGGCGTGCGGTATATTGGGGATAACTAAAAGCAGCTTATTCAACTCGCCTTCTGTCTCTTTTAAGTTATCCTCCAGCTGGTCAATGCGCTCGGCAATGGCCTTCATGGAAACAATCCGGGATTTGGCGTCCTGCTTTTTCTTTAATAATGCCGTGATTTCGTCATTGGCCTTATTTTTTTCCGCGCGCAGGCCTTCCAGTTCGTTTAAATTTTTGCGCCGGGAATCCTCAAGCTGAAGCAGGCTATCCAAATCTATAGTCAGGCCGCGGTCCTTAAGCGATTTTTTTACTGAATCCAGATTCTCTTTGATAAATTTTATATCCAGCATTCTATCCTTTAATCACTCCAAGTGGTCGCATCCGGCAGACGCGTTTGGAGATGCCCACATTATGCACCACGCTTACCACGTCGTTAACGTCCTTGTACGCCTGCGGCGCCTCTTCCGCAATGGTGCCGCGGCCCGAGGCCTTCACCATTATACCTTTGGATTCCAATTCTTTCAATAACATATCTACATTAATGGAGCGGGTAGCCGCGGTGCGGGATTTGACGCGGCCGGCGCCATGGCAAGTCGAGCCAAATGTCTCCTCCATCGCCTTTTGCGTGCCGACGAGCAAATAAGAATTCCTGCCCATATCCCCCGGGATAATTACCGGCTGGCCGCTCTTTTTATACCTTTCAGGCAAAGCCGGATGTCCCGGCCCAAAGGCGCGCGTGGCGCCTTTCCTGTGCACGCAAAGAGCCTTTTCTTTACCGCTAACCATATGTTTTTCTATTTTCGCGATATTATGGGCCACATCATAAATCAAATTCATCCCCAGCTTTTGCCAGGGGCTGCCGAAAACTTTTTCAAAAACCTTGCGCGTCAGGTGCATCAGGCACTGCCGGTTTGCCCAGGCATAATTGGCGGCGCATTTCATTGCCCCAAGGTAAGCCTTTCCTTCCGGAGAATTCACCGGCGCGCAGGCAAGCTGGCGGTCAGGGACGCTGATATTATATTTTGTTAAACAATGAATCATGCTTTTGGTATAATCATCGCAAACCTGGTAGCCTAATCCGCGCGAACCGGAATGAATCATAATCATAATCTGGCCTAAATCCAAACTAAAGGCATCGCAAAGGCCGCGGTCATAAAGCTGGTCAACGGCCTGTATCTCTAAAAAATGGTTGCCTGAGCCCAGGGTCCCGGATTGCGCCTTTCCTCTTTCATAAGCCCTGTCCGAGACTGCCGCGGGGTCCGCGCCCTGTATCGCGCCGTATTCTTCCGTGCATTCCAGATCATCCTCTGTGCCGTAGCCCTTTTCTACCGCCCATCTTGAGCCCTTAACCAATATTTCTTTCTCCTCCCGCGGGCTGACCCGGATATCGCCTTTTGAGCCCAGGCCCGAGGGAACATCTGAAAACAGGCCATAAACCAAATCCTTAATCTTATTTCTTATCTCCTCGTATTGAAGATTGGTTTTGAGCATCCTGACGCCGCAGTTGATATCGTAACCGACAAGGCCAGCGCCGATAACTCCTCCTTCATCAATATCTGTAGCAACAACTCCACCAATTGGCATACCATAACCCCAGTGCAAATCCGGCATTCCAAAAGATGCTTTGACAATGCCCGGCATAAAGGCCACATTGGCCACCTGCTCCGCGGCCTTATCCTGCTTAATATCCTTAAGCAGTTTCTCGTCGGCATAAATAATCCCCGGCACGCGCATACCCGGTTTGTATGATTTGGGTATCCGCCAGCGGAAATCGTCAATTTTTTCCAACGGCCCCTGCCAAATCTCAGACGTCAAAGATAACCTCCGCCTGCCAGCCGGCTTTAGTTTGTTCTATCTTAAGCTGATGGTAGGTAGCGGCTTTAATTTCGGCGTTAATTTTGTAATCTTTAATAGCGCAGCCGTAAGCCCCGGCTTCAAGGTTACGCTCGGATAATCTTTTGAATTTAAAATCGCAAAAGATTTTTTCTTTTGTCGCCGAAAGCGACAAAAGTTCATTCAGCCAGTTTATAAAAAGCTCTTCTAAATTCTCCGCTTCCTGTTTTAGGTTGATTTTTTCAACGGGTGACGTGGTGACGTGGTGACGTGGTGACTTTCTTTGGGCAATAATATCAAACATCGCGCCGGCGGCATTGCGGAATAATTCTTCTAAGTCTTTGCCTTTTACGCGGATGCCAATATCTGCGGTATGTTCAATAAGCTCGTAGTTTTTCACCTACGCTAAAAAAATGGTGGGCCATGCAGGGCTCGAACCTGCCACCACCTGATTAAGAGTCAGATGCTCTACCAACTGAGCTAATGGCCCGTTTAAGAATTCTAAAATCTAAATTTCAATATATTATAACACACAATTTTGACTTTTTAATTTTAAATTTTATAAATGCGCCCGGGTGGATTCGAACCACCAATAGCCAGTTCCGAAGACTGGTGCCCTATCCATTAGGCCACGGGCGCAAACCTAGATTATCTCCGCCTTTTCGCCTAAAATCTCTTTAATTTTCTCTAATTTGCTCCGCTCAACGCACAAGACGCCGCTTTCGGCGGTAGTGCGCACCGGAGAATTAAGCTGCACTTTATCCGGCCTAACTTGCTCAATAATCTCCTTCATTTTTTTAATCTGCCGTAAATCGTCGTTGATGCCGGCTGCCAGCATTACCTCCAGCCAAATCTTGCCCCGGAATTCTTTTCTTAATTCTATTAAACCGCTGATGATGTCTTCTATCTTGATGCCGGGCTCAGGCCGGTTAATCCGCTCAAATACCTTTTGTGTAACGGCGTCTAAGGAAGGGACAATTAAATCCGCCTCTAATAATGCCTGGCGCACTGAAGCATCATGCAGATAAGAGGCATTGGTAATTACAGCCACCGGCCGGCCGCCAATCTCTTTAATCCGGCGGATTGCTTCTTTTATGTTGGTATTTAAGGTGGGCTCGCCTGCGCCGGAAATAGTAACATAATCCAGGCCCTGCAGCTTATCGGCATTATTTACCAGCCAGGACCTCAGCTCGTCTATAATTTCCTCTACCGGAAAATATTCTTTCTTCGGGCCGGTCATGGATTTAGTCGGCCCCAGCTGGCAATAAACACAGTCAAAATTACACAGCTTATAGGGCAAAAGGCTTATCCCCAGGGACAACCCGAGCCTGCGCGATTTTACCGGGCCGTATATGTATTTCATCAGTATCCTGCCCCTTAACCAGTATAAACTTACAGGGCGTCACTTTCGTGACGCCCTTAATTTTAAAAATTTAAATCCTGATTTCTCTTCGCGTTATTTTACGTCTATGATGCAGTTCTGGCTTCCATACGAATTGGTAATGCAATGCGTGCAGCGCGGATCATTAAGCCAGGAGCCGTCAACAAAGAATTTATATTCGTGCCTGCCTGGTTTCAAATTAACTTTTACCGCCCAGTTCCCCCTGGAATCTTTCTTGGCGGAAAGCGTCTTTGTATTCCAAGCGTTAAAAGAACCCGCCAGGTTGACCCGCTTTGCCTGCGGCGCGTAAAACTTAAACTCGGTTGGCCTTGCGCTCATCATTCTTACCATAGCTACCTCCTTCTTATACCTTTATATACAACAATTGCAGCACTGTCAAGGATTTTTATACTGCTACGATGGAAATGTTTTTGCTCTCAGCCAATTGAATGCTGGCATCCTTATCCAGGAAAAGAGTTTTTTCCGCCTCGATAGCCAGGCATTTTGCCTTGGCGCAGGCCATGGTCTTGACGGTATTCAGCCCTATTACCGGTATATCAAAACGCATATCCTGCCTGGGCTTACTGACCTTTATCACGCAAAAGCCGCCGCGGCTGATTTTACCGGCGCGCCTGATCAGGTTATCCGTGCCCTCCAGGGCTTCTACGGCCACAATGGCCTTATGTTTTACCGCCACGGCCTGGCCGATATCCAGAAGGGCGATTTCTTTTGCCAAACCAAAACCAAAATATATATCTTCCCATTCGGCGAAATCAGGCGGGTTTTTAGTCAGCGCGCCTTTTTTGGGAAGAAACTCTTCCATAAAAATAGTGGAGTCCAGCAATTCAAAACCGGACTCTTTTAATTTTTCCGCCACTGCCCCGAATATCGTATCCGCCTTCTTGTCCTTTATATTATTCAAGAGGCCCATCAGCTCCTGGTTTTTATTTACCTCCTTGCTGAAAAGCCTGGCGGGGCTGATCTGGCCGGCCATCACCACGCGGGTGACTCCTTCTTTCTTAAATATCTCAAAGAGCCGGCGGAATTCAGTCAGGCCTATCCAGTAGATTTTATCAACGGATTTCTTTAACTGTGGCGATGTGTCGCCTTTTATGGCGACGGCCACAATATAACAATCCTTTTTTTTGGCGGCCTGCGAAAATAAAATAGGCAGGCGCCTATTGCCGGCGATTAAACCGATTTTTTCCATTTTTTTATCACGGATGTACACGGATTTTCTACGGATGCACACGGATTAAAAGCTTATCCGTGTTAATCCATTCTTTTATCCGTGCCTATCCGTGTCAAGCGGCAGGAACCGGATATGCCTCTTTGAGAATTTTTTATAAAATTAACCAGAACCAAGACCTCTTTGGTTTTTGGGACCTCTTTTTCCACCTTTTCTGCGGCGTGTTTTATGGCGAGGCCGCTGTTGAATAATATCTTAAAGGCCTGGTGGAGCGCCTGCATGGAATCTTTGGAAATTTTATTGCGCCGCAGGCCGACCAGGTTTAGCCCGTAGACGCGCGCCGGATGGCCGTCGCAAGTGGAATACGGCGGGATATCCTGCACCACCTTGGAACATCCGCCGATAATAGAAAGGATACCCACGCGGACAAATTGATGTATAGCAACCAGCCCCCCGATCACCGCCCTGTCTTCAATGGTGACATGGCCGGCAAGCGTGCCGTTATTGGCAATCACACAGCCGTTGCCTACCCGGCAATCATGGGCAATGTGCGAATAGGCCATAAAAAGATTGTTGTTGCCCACTACGGTCCCGCCTTCCTCTCCTGTGCCGGGGTTAAAGGTGCAATACTCGCGGATAATATTATTATCGCCTATTTCCAGGAAATTTTTTTCGCCTTTATATTTTAAATCCTGCGGCCTGCTGCCGATAACCGCGCCGGTAAAAATCTCGCAGGATTTGCCGATAGTGACGTTGCCTTCAATGACGCAATGCGCGCCGATTTTACAGCCCTTATCTACGGTCACATTATCCGCGATAACAGTATAAGGCCCGACCTGGATATCGTCGGCGAGCTTTGCCTTTTTTGAGATTATAGCGGTGGGATGTATCATTTCTACGGCTCCACGAGGACAAATTTTAAATCTGCTTCCGCCACTACCTTATCATTTACTAATGCCTTTGCCCGGACCTGGCCGGTCTTTGACTTAATCCTTACCGCCTCCACATCAAGAATCAAATTATCACCCGGCAGAACCGTCTTTCTGAACTTGGCATTGTCAATCGCCATAAAATAAGCTAATTTCCCCCAATTTTCTTCAGAGGCAAGCATCATTACCCCGCCCACCTGCGCCAGCGCCTCAATAATCAAGACGCCGGGCATTACCGGCTTTCCGGGAAAATGCCCCTTGAAGAAATAATCATCCATGGTCAGATGCTTCAGGCCTACGGCGCGCTTTCCCTTCTCTAATGAAAGAATCTTATCCACAAACAGGAAAGGGTCGCGGTGCGGCAGTATCTTCATAATTTCCGCCCTATCTAATTCCTTTCCGCTTTCAGGCGAATAAGTCGCGCCTACTCCGCTGGAAGAATACCTCTGCCTTTGTTCGCTTATTTTTTTCACCAGTTTTAAATTCAGGGAATGGCCGCTCCTTAAGGCGATAATATGGCCTTTTAAGGGGCTGCCCAGAAGATACAGGTCGCCTAGTAAATCGGACACCTTATGCCGAACAAATTCATCCGGAAAACGCACTTTATTCTTGATGACGCCGTTTTTGCCCACAACCAGGGTATTGGTGTAATTGGCGCCCTTGCCCAGGCCCTGGCGCTGTAATTCTTCTGCTTCATCCTCCAGACAAAATGTCCGGGCCGGCGCTAATTCCTTTTCAAATAGCGCGGGATTAATCGTGGTTTCTAAAAACTGCGCCTCTAATAAAGGGTGGTTATAATTTAAGGTGTAAGAAATTTTCAGTTCGCTTGACGGAAAGGCCATAATCGCCGCGTTGTCTTCTTCCACAAAGACCGGTTCTTTGACCAGCGCGTACTGGCGGGGCTTATCCTGTTCCACAACCCCCGCCCCTTTAAGGACCTTGACAAAATCCAAACTGCTGCCGTCTAAGCCCGGCACTTCATCGTTATCTATTTCAATAGCAAGATTGTCTATGCTTAAACCGGCTAAGGCGGCCATAAGATGCTCGATGGTGTGTATTTCCACGTTTTCTTTTCCGATGCAGGTGCGCCGGGGAAAACGGCTTGAAGACAAAAGGCATTCCAGCGAGCCCTTAATTACCGGGGCTCCGGATAAATCCCTGCGGATAAAATTAATGCCGCTGTCTGCGGCGGCGGGCTTAAAGACAATATTAACTTTTCCTGCCGTATGCAGGCCCACGCCATTTAAACTTACTTCTTTCGCAATGGTCCTTTGCCTATCCATTTTTCAGTTTTAATTCCAGCTCTGCTATTTTCTTCTTCAATTCCGCTACGGTGTTATACAAGCGGGGTAAATTATGCACACAGGCATTGACGCGCTTGGCGATTTTTTCAGGCTTGGCAGGATAACCCCAAACCATGGCCCCCTCCGGGACAGACTTACTTACTCCTGACTGCGCCATAACTATAGCGTTATCTCCTATGGTGATATGCCCCACCAATCCTGCCTGGCCGGCTAAAGTCACATTTTTGCCCAGGCTGGTACTGCCGGAAATCCCCGCCTGCGCCACAATAATGCAATTTTCTCCGGTAACTACGTTATGGGCAATCTGCACCAGATTGTCTATTTTTGTGCCTTTACCGATAACCGTCTTATCAAAACGGGCGCGGTCAATAGTCACATTAGCGCCGATTTCTACATCATCGCCGATTTCTACTGTCCCTATCTGGGGGATCTTATGATGCAGGCCGTCTATGGTGGCAAAGCCAAAGCCGTCCGAACCAATAACTGTGCCGCTATGGATAATTACGCGGCTGCCGACAGTAACCTGTTCCCGGATGGAGACATTGGGATAAATCAGGGTATCGGCGCCGATAGCGCTATGGTGGCCGACAAAAGATCCGGCGTAAATTACGGTATTATCGCCTATCGAGGCTGCTTCTTCAATAACCGCGTAAGGGCCTATTGCCACATTGCGGCCCAATTTTACGTCTTTACCTAATATCGCGGTAGAATGTACCCCTTGGGGGCGCTTTGCTTCGTAGGGCGCGAAAACAGAAAGTATTTTCGCAAAAGCCAGGGATGGATTATCCACGCGAACCAGGGGTTTAAGCGCGCTCTCGGTGTCGCGAGGAGTAATCACTGCCGAGGCCTGCGTCTTTTCCAGCAGGGGGAAATATTTGGGGTTGGCTAAAAAGGTAATCTCGCCCTTCCCCGCCCCTTCTATCCCCGAAACACCCGTAATCACGGTATTGCCGTCGCCTAATAATTCGCCGCCGATAAGCTCGGCTATCTCTTTTAAGGTCTTACGCATTACTTCTTACTGCCTTTATTCAAAAGATCAATAATTTTCTCGGTAATATCCATAGTCTTATCTTCATAAACCAGGACGCGGTTATTGAATACCATGGAATAGCCTTCTTTCTCCGCGTATTTCTTGATTACATCCTCAATGTCTTTCAATAGCTCCTTCATCTTTTCGTCCTGCTCTTTGCGCAGGTCGGTCTGCTTCTGGCGGTCAAATTCCTGCAGCGTCTTAATCTTGGCATCTAAATCCGGCTTTTTGGCCTCTTTTTCCTTGTCGCTCAGTAAATTTACCTTATCCTGCAGCTGCTTTACTTCCTCCACTTTCTTATTTCTTTCCGCCTCATAACTGGATTCCTTATCGCTCAGTGTTTTGTCGTAACTTTTAGTCTTGCTATATTCGCTAAAAATGCGGCTTAAGTCCACGTAGGCTAATTTCTTCTCCGCTGCCAGGGCTAAGCCAGCCGCCCCCGCCAAAAAAGTTAAACCGACAACCATCCCTAAAAAAAACTTTGCTGTCCTTGCCATCTTACTTCCTCCTTTAATGAGCCCCTGCTGCTTCGTTTTGCTATCGCAAAAGCGAAGCAAAACGGCAGGGGCGAATTAACCCCCACACCAATTGATATTTAGCCGAGGCTATACTACCAATTGGTGTGGGGGGGGTAAGTTCAGCCCATATCCCCCTTCTTGCATTCTGCAAGAATGCGGGGGGATGGCCTCACTTAAAAACCATGGCTCATACTGAAATGAAACCTGCCTTCGCTTTTGTCTTCTTCGCCCGGCTCTTTGTTAAAAGGTATGCCGTAATCAAGCATAATCGGGCCGATAGGGGTCCTAATCCTTAATCCCAGGCCGATGCTTGATTTTAACCCGCCTGAAGCAAAGTCATCCACTTTTGCCCAAACGTTTCCTATATCATAAAAGGCGGCCAGCTTAATAAAGTCAAAAAGCGGATACGTATATTCCGCGTTGCCAATCAACATTGATTCCCCGCCCAGGGGGTCCTTAGACGCAGGGTCTATCGGACCTACCTTCCTTTCGTGGTAACCTCTAATCGTATAGGCGCCGCCGGCAAAAAATCTTTCATATATCGGTACGGTTTTGGAGTCATCATAAGGGTCCGCCAGGCCCGCCCTTGCCCTTAATTCCAGGGCTGAACCGCGCCACAGCGGAAAATAATGGCTTATCCGGCCAAAGAATTTCAGGTAATCCTTGTCGCCGCCAAACGGCCCGCCCGCGCACTCTATTGTGCCGTCCACTACATTACCGCTGGTGGGATCAAATACGCTATTACGGCTGTCATAGGTAAGCCCTGCCTGCAAGCTGCTGATGCTGTTCCTGCCGTATTCCTTCTTGAGGTCATCGGTGGCATCTTCGTTAATGTTGGTGATATCTATGGTATCATAACGATAAGTTAACTTCCCCCTCGTATATTCTGACAGTTCTGTGCCTAAACGCAGGTCCCCGCCAACAACCTCCTCATCATAACCATAACCTACGTCTGATTCCCTTTTGTGGTCTTCTTTATAACCATCAAAACCGAAAGATACGGGATAATCAAAAACCCAGGGTTCGGTAAAACTTAAAGTCAGGTTATCGCTAAGCGTCCCGAATGCCGCGCGGAACTTAAGTTCCTGGCCGTCGCCGGTAAAATAAGGAAAATTCTTCCAGTCAAAATTCTTCTGCTCAACCTCCACGAACCCCACAAATTCATCCACGGAGCTGTAACCGCCGCCGAAACTAAAAGCGCCGGTCTTGGTTTCCTTAACCTCCACCACTAAATCCTTTTTATCCGGCGCCTGGGTATCTTCGGTATCGTAACTTATCTCTTCAAAGAACCCTAAATTCTGCAGCCTTTCCTTGCTGCGCCTTAATTTATCGCCGTCAAACCTGTCACCGGGCCTGATCCTTAATTCCCGGCGGATTACTATATCCTTGGTTTTCACGTTGCCCCTTACCTTAATCTTGTCCACATAGGCAATCTGATTTTCGGCAATATCATAATTGATATCCGTGCGGCCGGTAGAAGGGTTCAGGGCGGTGGTCTCCTGTATATTCGCCATGATGTAGCCGCGGTCAAAATACAAACCCTGGATGTTAGCCACATCCTCTTTTAAGGCTTCCTGGCTAAAAACCTTTCCGGGGACGCACTCTTTCAGGCGCGCCAGGATCTCCTTTTCCCGGATATCTTTATTACCCTGCATAGTAACATCGCCTACCAGATATTTCCTGCCTTCCTGGATGGCCAGCTTGATATACAAGAGAAACGGTTTAGCGGTATCGGCGGAAACGTCATAATTAACCACGGCGTCCGCGAAACCCTGCCGGTGATAAAACGCCCTGACGCGCTCAATGTCTTCTTTGAGCACTTCCTCTTTTAATGCCCCGGCATTAAAAAACCAGGCGCGCTTGGTCTTCATTAATTTTAAGATACGCCGGCCGGTAAAGCTGGGGTTGCCTTCCACGGAGATATTTTTAATCCTTAACCTCTTGCCTTCAGCCACATTAAACTGAACCTTCACCTTATTCGTTTCATTATTCATGGCCAGCTGGTAATTTATCTGCACCCGGCTGTAGCCTATTTTCTCATACATTTTTTCCAGCGTGCGTATATCCTCCGCCAGGCTGGGATAGTCCAAATACTGGTTTTCTTTTGATTTTAACGACTCTTTCAGTTTTTGGTCGCTGGCTGTAATACGCCTCATCCCGGAAAAGCTGATTTTTTCAATAATCGGCCTTTCCACTACGCTGACGATAACCTTGACCCCGCCTTTATAATCCTGGGTATCAATGCTGGTGCCTTCCCTGAAGAAACCCAAAAGATAAAGCCGTTTTAAATCGTCGCTAATCACATTTTCCTGATAGGGTTGGCCTACCCGCGTCTTCATCTTGGAGATAACGGTATTGGTGCTTATGGACTTATTGCCTTTTACTTCTATGGCGGTAACTAATTTTTGGGCTTGCGGCTCAGACGGGGAAACTGCCTGCTGTTCCGGGGAGGGTTTTTCTTGAGCGAATAATAAAGAATTAACGCTTAAGATTAAAAAAAATATCAGAAATATCCGGCGCATAATATTTAATATTATATAGGAACCGGCCGCTTTAAGCAACCGATTTTAAATGAGCGCATAACTTACGGAAGTCCGCCACAGGCGGACGACGTAAGTTATTGCGCGAATTAACCCCCACACCAATTGGTAGTATAGCCTCGGCTAAATATCAATTGGTGTGGGGGGGGTAAGTTCGGCCAAATAACTTATGTTCGCTTGCCGCACAAGCGGCACACCGGCTGTTCCGATACAGCCGGGTGCTCGCTCCATAAGTTATGGCCTCACTTACTCTACCCGCGCGATATTCTCAAAGCGCGTATATTCCTTAATAAAGGACAGCTTTAAAGAGCCTACCGGGCCGTTGCGCTGCTTGGCGATAATGACCTCGGCTATGCCCTGATTATCCGAAGTGGGATTGTAATACTCCTCCCGCAAAATCAATACTACCACATCAGCATCCTGTTCTATGGCCCCGGATTCCCGCAGGTCGGAGAGCTGCGGACGATGGTCGGTGCGCGACTCCACTGCCCGGGATAACTGGCTGATGGCCACCACCGGAACATGCAATTCCCGCGCCAGCGCCTTTAAGGAAGAGGAAATCTCGGAAATCTCCTGCTGCCTGTTTTCCACCCGGCTTGATGAACCGCGCATCAGCTGCATATAATCTAAAACAATTAACTGGATATCATGATGGGCCTTCAACCGGCGCGCCTTGGCGCGCAGCTCCATCACGGAAATCGCCGGTGAATCGTCTATAAAGATGGGCGCCTCGGAAAGTTTCCCGGCGGCAGCGGTCAGGCGCGGCCAATCCGAAGTGGACAGGTACCCTGTCCTCACCTTGTGCGCGTCCACCTTGGCGTGAGAACAGAGCATCCGCTGCACCAGCTGCTCCTTGGACATTTCTATGCTAAAAATAGCCACGGGAATTTTTTCTATTACGCCGGCGTATTCAGCGATGCCGATAGCCAGGGCGCTCTTGCCCATAGAAGGCCTGCCGGCAATCACTACTAAATCCGAAGGCTGCAGGCCCGCGGTCTTAATATCAAAATCTATGTAACCGGTGGGTATACCGGTAACATGCGCCTTCTTCTGGTAAAGCTTGTCGATGGTCTCAATACTGTCTTTAACAATCTCCTTCAGGTGCAGATAAGTGCCCTGCGATTTGCTGTCGCTGACTTCAAAGACCAGCTTCTCCGCCTCATCCACCAGGGCGTCAACATTATCCTGGTTTTCGTAACACAAAGATAGGATCTTGGTGGAGTTGTTTATCAATGTCCTCAGGATGCTCTTTTCTTTTACTATTCCAACGTAGTGGCTGATATTGGCGGCGGTGGGCACGGAATTTACCAGGCTCGTTAAAAAACTGGCTCCACCCACCCCGTCAAGGAGCTCGTTTCTTTTTAATTCATTGGTGAGGGTAATAAGGTCTACCGCCTTATTGGCGTTATAGAGGACAAGGATGGTCTCAAATATCTTCCTATGGCTGTCATTATAGAAAGAATCGCTGGTTAAGGTTTCTGCCGCCACGCCGATAGCGTCCTCGTCAATAAGCATTGAACCCAGGACCGCCATCTCCGCTTCCAAATTTTGCGGCGGCACTTTTTCCAGCATTACCGCGTTATTAGCCATTTATGTTCGCACTCGCTCCATAAGTTGTGGCCTCACTTACTTCTTTACCACCCAGACTTTTACTTTCGCCTCAACTTCCGGATGCAATTTGACCGGCACTTCATATATCCCCAAAGACTTTATCGGTTCTTCTATGATAATGGAATTTTTATCAATCTCTAAACCCTCTTCCCTCAAGGCAGCGGCAATGTCCGGCGCGGTCACGCTCCCGTACAATTCCTCCCCTTCTTCCTTGGCCAGGACCGTCAGGGTCAAAGACAAACCCGCTATCTTCTCCTTAAGTTCCTCCGCTTCTTTTTTGGCCTTCTCCAGCTGCAGGGTTTTTTTCTGCTTCTGCTGCTCCAGGGCTTTAAGGTTGGCGGGGGTTAAAGGCACAGCCAGGCCGTTGGGGATAAGAAAATTACGGGCAAAACCGTCTTTTACCTTAACCACCTGTCCGCTCCGGCCGATTTTAGCGACATCCTGGTTTAAAATGACTTCCATAGTTTAATAACGCACATAAGGTATTAAGGAAATAAACCTGGCTTTTTTTATCGCCTCCGCTACCGCCCTCTGGTGCTTGGCGCAATTGCCCGAAGAGCGCGTGGAAGTAATCTTGCCCTTTTCCGTGACGAACGACTCCAATAATTTTATATCCTTGTAATCTATGTTCTTGACTTTATTCCTGCAAAACCTGCAGACCCTCCTCCTCATTATTAAAAACTTATCTTTCTTCTTGGCAATCCTCTTAGTCTTAACTCTCATCTGCTGCATCCTCGCTTTCCTGCTTGTGTTCGGATGAATCTTCCAGCCAGCTGTCCGCCGTAGTAGAAACTTCAGAAAGGTCCGCTGCCGGAATAGGCCCTGTCTCCGGTTTTGCCGATTGCGCCCTTAAAAACTGAATGCGCTCAGCCCTGACTTCAATCACATTGCGTTTTTGCCCGGCGCTATCTTCAAAGCTGCGCGACTGGAGCCTGCCTTCCACAAAAACCGGGCTGCCCTTACGCAAATACTGGTTGCAGGTTTCCGCCTGCTTGTCCCAGGCCACTGCCGTCACAAAACAAACTTCTTCTTTTAACTCCTGGTTCTTGGCGCGGAACTTCCTGTTTATCGCCAGGCGCAGATTAACCACGGCCGTGCCCTGCGGGGTATAGCGCAGTTCCGGATCTTTCGTCAAGTTGCCCATCAGCAATACTTTGTTATAATTAGCCATATCGTCCTCTCTTTTTTATTGCGCCCTGGTAATCAGAAACCTCAAGATATTCTCATTAAGCCGGTATGCCTGATTTATGTCCTTTACGGACAGGGGCGCCAGGGTAAAATTCACCAGGTAATATATCGCCTCGCGGTATCTTTTCAGGGGAAAAAATAATTTCCTTTTCTCCGACCAGATGTTCGCCGAGCTGACGGCGCCGTTATGCTTGGTGACTACTTCGTTAATCTGGCTAAGGAGGGCCTTCTTATCTTCCTCGGATAAATCCGGCTTGACTAAAAACATTGCTTCGTATTTATTCATTAGATTACTCCTTCGACTCGCTTCGCTCGCTCAGGATGCTTCGAGTTGAAGCGCTGA
>Ga0194112_10004782_pt1 | contig 18445 bp, 16 predicted proteins | sample TA2MahC400mmetaG_FD_146191 | JGI IMG/M metagenome (GOLD analysis project Ga0194112, IMG submission 146191) | Freshwater microbial communities from Lake Tanganyika, Tanzania - TA2015016 Mahale Deep Cast 400m | ecosystem: Environmental > Aquatic > Freshwater > Lake | place: Tanzania: Lake... | reverse complement strand
CCCCGCGGCGCACTTGCGGCAACGCGGATACATGCATCGCCGCTTCATGAGCACCACAGACCCTCGCACGAAGCTCCCCCAAGAGGCGAGTTTCCCCATGAGGGCCTTCCGCGTGCGTTCCAGGCTACGTTGGGCCGAGTCTTCCACGTCGGACTCCATATAACATAAGCGTATACACTTATATCACATACGGCCAAAGAAGAAAAGCGGAAACTGGTCCGTAGGAGATTACACGCACCCCTTCAGGTACGCCAAGCCGGCGTCCGTTACCTTTGTGGCCGCAAGGCTAAGGCCCTGCAACCGCTTCAGCTTTTTCAGGAGGGCCAGCCCCCTGTCTGTCACCTGCGTCTCGCCAAGGCCAAGCTCCCACAACCCTGTCAAGGCCATCAGGTGAACCATGCCGGCGTCCGTCACCTGTGTGCGGTCAAGGAAGAGCTTGTGCAAGCCCTTCAACTCCTTCAGGTGAGCGAGGCCAGCGTCCGTCACCTGTGTGCCGATAAGGAAGAGCTTCTGCAGGCCCTTCAACTCCTTCAGGTGAGCCAAGCCAGCGTCGCTCACCTGCGCGCTGTTAAGGAAAAGCGTATGCAACCCCTTCAACTCCCTCAAGTGAGCCAGGCCAGTGTCGGTCACCTGCGCATGGCCAAGGGTAAGTACCTCCAGCCGCCTGAACTCCTTCAGGTTGGCCAGGCCAGCGTCGGTCACCTGAGGGCAGCTAAGGAAAAGCCTGCGCAACCCCTTCAACTCCTTCAGGTGAGCTAGGCCAGCGTCGCTCACCTCCGCCCCCTCGAGGTCTAGCTCCTCCAACCCCTTCAACTGCTTCAGGTGAGCCAGCCCGGCGTCCGTCACCTTCGTGCAATTGAGATCAAGCGCCTGCAACCCCTTCAGCTCCCTCAGGTGAGCTAGGCCGGCGTCCGTCACATGCGACTGCGCGAGGTCAAGCGTGCGCAACCCCTTCAAGCCCTTGAGGTGCACCAAATCCTCATCCCATGCAAAGGGGAGACTCACCCCCGGGATTCTCTGCGCATCCAGCTCCCTCGCTACCGCCGCCATATCGGGCAGGCCCACCGGCTGTACCCACCAGCTGTGGCAGGAAGGAATGGTCAGGGGCTCTTCGCTCGGCGTCTTGCCGACCAGCTTCGTGGGCTGGCCCTCCTCAACCTCAGCTACGACCCAAAAGCCCAGCTTAGAGTTGAACTGGCGGCCAGGCTCAGTCTCTGGCGTGGTGGCCTTCTTCTCGCCCGCGGTGAGCACCGGCGCAGAGACGACGAACAGCGCCAACGCCCATTGCCTCATCCAGCCACGCCGAGCCATTGGGTTCCTCCTGGATTGCTCGGCCAGCTTACTCAGTTCTTCTTCCCGTGTCAAACTGCAAGTACCAGTCGGGTGCGTGTAATCTCCTTCGGTCGGCGGCAGCGCAGCGAACGCCCGAAGGGCGTGGCGGAATACAGCCCACGGCGATGCTCGGAGAGCCGTGGGTTGACGGGGCACCCGCGGCCCAGCCCCCGAAGCGGGGCGGCGGAGCGCCGGAACTCAACGGTTCCGCCGCCCCGCTTCGGGGGCTGCGGGAGGAAGGAGGGGGTTAGGGCGGCGTTCGCGATCCCACGGTTCGCCGGGCCTCACCGTGGGCTATACTGCGCCGCCTCCTACGGAGGCTCTGCCCACACGCGCCGGTCCGTTGGAGGCTAGACACGCCTTCGCCGGTGCCAATCGTGCCTCAGTCAGCCTCCATCCGTCGGATCACGCGGCGGAGGGCGGCGGATTGGCGCTTGACAACGGAGGGCTTCTTTTCGATGAGGCCGGTGGTGATGACGCGGCCCAGGATTTCGGCGGCGTTAGGGGGCCGCTCACCTTTCCGCCGCAGCCAGTTCGCCTAGCTCTGCCTGCCATCCTTCAGCGCGGGATGGCCTCTACCGCTTCACCGCCTCCGGGTGCGCGGGCTCCGGGATTTCGGATAGGCGAAGGACGAGGCGAAGGGCATCGTTGACGGAGGCGTCGGTAGGGAAAGCCCGCGCGATGGCGGGGTCGAGAAGGACGAGATTCGTCCCCTGCCGATAGCGCCCGGCGTGCTTGCCCCGAACCGCGTGGCGGAGCAGCTCGCGGAGATCGTACTCCGGCCGCAACTCGTCCTGCTCACCAGTTGCTCTTCTTCTCTTCATAGTCTCGTCGCTCCGAGCAAGGAGAATCACGGTGACCTTCCCCGGGCCGGTCTGCCCGGTCCTGCAAATAGCGCAGGTCATGGTCATGTCGGTCTTGCCCTAAGCCAGGACCGGCTCCCTCGCATTGTGCACGGTGATCACCGGATCGGGGTTCTCAGCGGGCACGGGGAGGCCATGTTCCTTCAGCAAGGCCACGTGCTCCCTCATCCCCCACTTGGCCTTGTACAGGCAGTCCTCAACAGACTGCCCCACGCCCGTGAAGCCCTCAAGGTCGGGGGAGTAGAAGCCGAAGAAGTCGGGCTCCTCCGTGGCCTCGATCACCAGGGAATAGGGCAAGTCAATCATGGCAACACGTGGCCTCCTCGTTCACCTGATCGAGTATAGCACCGGTCCCTGGCAGCGTCAACCTCGGTCGCGGGCTGACGCGACCCCCTCTCTGGTCTTGGCTTTGTACTGAGCCCCAAAGGGGCGAGATAGGATAGCCCAGGGCGTAGCGAAGCGAAGCCCTGGGAACGGTCGTTCATCCATGGACAGCCCTGTAGGGGCGAGATAGCCCACAATGCGGGGAGCCTATGCCGCCCTTACAGGGCTAAAACTCCTACGATCCGATACCCAGGGCTTCGCTTCGCTCCGCCCTGGGCTATCATATGACGCCCTTCCAGGGCTAAGAAGGACGGAAAGGAGAAACCGGGGTCCTGTCAGCGGTCGCGGACACGCAGCCCAACTGAGCGGGTGGCCATCGTGCCTCATTCGGCTTCCAGGCGCTGGATGGCGCGGCGGAGGGCGGAGCATTGGCGCTTGACGACGGAGGGTCTCTTTTCGATGAGGCCGGTGGTGATGACGCGGTTGAGGACCTCGGCGGCGTTGGGGGTGGTCGTCTTTTCGACGCGGTAGGCGCCCTTGTAGAAGGGGCAGCGGATGGGGCAGTCGGGCTTGTGGTAGGCGGTGGAGGTGCGGAAGATGGGGAACCGGTGGGCGGGACGCTCGGTGAAGTGGTAGCCGAGTCCCGCTCCCTCCTCCTTCGCAATCTCCTTGAAGCGGTCGAGGCTCAGGCCGTGGCGGTCGCCCTCCCAGAGGCAGGCCCAGATGTAGCCGGCCTGGACTGCCTGCTTGGAGATGGTGCGGGGGCGGAGCCACTTGCACCCTTCGATAGCTTCGTTGAGGCGGGCGAGCGAGGCGTTGTATTCCGCCAGGTACTTGGGGAAGCGCTCGAGCTGGGCAAGGGCCACGGCGGCGGTGAGCTCGTTCATGCGGAAGTTGAGGGTGAGGAACGATGGGCTTTCGCCCTTGAAGGCCCATTCGTTGTAGAGGCCGTGGTGGAGGTCGGCGCGGTCGGTGACCATCACGCAGCCGTCGCCGGTGCAGATGTGCTTGCCCTGCTGGAAGGAGAAGACGCCGATGTCGCCCCAGGTGCCGGCGTGGCGGCCCTTCCAGTAGGCGCCGATGACGTGGGCGCAGTCCTCGATCATGAAGATGCCGTGGCGGCGGCAGAGGGAGCGGAGCCTGTCAAGCTCGGCGCAGAGGCCCCAGAGGTTGGTCACGATGAGGGCTTTCGTGTGCCGCGTGATCGCCTTCTCCACCGCGGCCGGGTCCATGAGGTAGGTGTCGTAGCGGACGTCCACGAACTTGGGCACGCAGTTGAAGCTGAGCGCGGCGATGCCGCCGAAGTGCACCAGCGGGTCGCAGATCACCTCGTCGCCGCAGCCGGCGCCCGAGATGGCCACGGCCTGGGCGAGGCCGGTCATGGCCGAGTTGCGGCTGATGCCGAACTTCGCCCCTGTGAAGCGGGCGAACGCCTCGTCGAGGCGCGTCACCATCCCGCCCTGCCGCCACCCGAGCCATTTGCTCTTGAGCACCTCGCGGAGATTTCGCAGGTCCGACGCCCCGAACACTCTGGCCATCAATGGCTCCTTTCGCTCATTGCACGGGTGGCTCTCACCCGAATGTGGCACCAGGCTCCCGTGACTCTCTTGAGCGCCACAACGCCACTTCTCGCGCAGGCAGCCTCAACCGCTGTCATTCTGAGCGGAGTGAAGCGGAGCGAAGAATCTCTCCTGGCTTGCGGCGAAACACATACTCGCGGCTTCCACCAGTGGCTCAGCGCTAGGAGAGATTCTTCGCTTCGCCCGCCTTTCCCGTGGAAAGGGCGGGCTCCGCTCAGAATGACACCTTCTTGTGGCTGGTCTCCTGTGCTGATGGGCACTTGCCTCGATCGGGTCGCACTCCCCTCAGTCGTGCGACCAGAGCTCGGCCTTGACGAGCAAGGCGCGGGCCTCGGCCTCCGTGCGGCACGAGGTGGCGATGAACAGGCCACGGGCCGATAGCTCGCCCAGCGCCGTTTCCACTTCCCCGGGCGCGATGGAGATGTGGAGGTTCTTCCCACGAGCCTGAACCTGCTTGAGAAGGCTCATGTAGTGTAGCGGGCTCGGCTTTCCCGCGCCCGGCAGAATCTGGATCGCCTGAAGCCTCGGCAACTCGCAGAGCGCGGGCACGTGGCGAAACGCTTCGACGCCGTCCACGTGGTATACGGCATGGTCGAGGAACTCCAGTTGCCGCTCGATGGCGGGCAGGAAGAGCTCGGTGAACATCCTGGGCGAGATCATGTAGGAGAAGTCGCATTGGGCCGCGTAGAACTTCCCCGGCGACCAGAGGCCGAACCAGCAGGTCGAGCCGCCCGCCGCAGGCCGCACAATGGCGTCGAAGGCGCGGTAGACCTCGATCCACATGTCCATGAGATGAAGCTCGGTGCGGCGAACAAGCTCGGGACGGTCCACGACATCGTGGAGGAGTGCCATCGTGCCTCGAAGTGCCGCGAGGGTGTCGCCACAGCCGCCGAAGGCGCCGACGCCCGGGATGGACTTCCCCTTGGCCGCCTCCGCCGCGGTCGCGAGGAGCTCGATGGCGAAGCCATACCAGCGGTTGCCCGTGTCGAGCCGCAGGTCCTCGATGCGCCACTCAGGCCCCGTCAGGAGCGGGTCCCACCAGCCCGTGTGCATGTCGAGGGTGATGGGGCAGCCGAGGAAAGCCGGGATCGCCGTGTGGCCGGGATAGCCGCCGTTCCAGACGGGGAATGCCTCGCCGCCGAAGAAGGTGCGGCGGTGCTCATAGTCGTTGAGGGCCACGATGTGGTCGAGGTCGGTCCAGCGCCGCACGGGGTCTTCGGGGGCTAGAGGCGGCGGCTCGTCCGGGGCGTCGGCCCGCGGGGCCGTGACGGCCAGGGCGCAGCGGCCCATCGCCTCCCCCGCCCACCAGGCGCGGAACCGCCCCTTTGTCGCTTCCCAGTCAGGCTTGTAGAGGAGGCCCATCGGAATCGCCGCTCACAAGGAGTGCTGCTGCCTGAGCGCCTGCGGCAGGGCGCCAACTTTGTCGAGGAGCCGGGCCTGGTTGATGCCGAGGATGAGGCGCTTCGCGTCGTCGGAGATGTCGGCATATACAACCAGCCCGATGCCCACCGACATCGGGTTCATGAAGGCGTCGGAGCCGAAGAGGAACTTCTCGGGCCCCACGCCTCGGACGCCACGCTCCAGGAAGCCGGGCGGGCCGAGGGTCCAGATGTTCGCGCAGAGGTTCGGGAACTCCCTCAGCAAGGGGTCCTGATGGCTGCCGTAGTGGGCGAAGACGAAGTCCACCGAGGGGAACTGGCGTGCGATGGCCGCGATGTCGTCGTTGGGCCACGAGTGGTTGATGACGAGCATGCCGCGCTCGGCGGCGAAGCGGTAGACGGCCATCAGGTTCGGCCCCTGGGCGGGGTAGTTTTGCTGATAGGCGTTGATGAGCTTGATGCAGCGGAGGCCAGCGGCCCAGACGCGCTCCAGCTCCGCCTGGACGCCCTCCAGTCTGTCGTTGGGGTTCACGTGGGCGAAGCCGATGAAGCGGTCAGGCACGCGGCGGACGAATTCGATGAGGGCATCGTTGCCGAGGGTGTAGTCCTGCCCCGTGCCCATGTAGCCGCCGCCGAGGACGCATGCGGCGTCCACGCCGTGGGCGTCCATCGCCGCGAGTGAGCCGGCGACGGCGGCGTCGAGGCTCTCGAACGTTGCCCCCGTGGGCCACGCGCCGATGTGGGTGTGGCCGTCAATGACGAGCACGCCCGGCAGCCCCTCGCCCGCGCGCCAGCGCTCGAGGATGTCGCTCATCGGACGGCCTCCAGGAGGCGACGGAGGTTGCCGCCGCAGATGGCCTGCTTCGCCGCGTCGCCAATCCCGTGGGCGTATTGCACGTTGGAGACGAATGTGGCGGGGTCGCAGAAGGGCATGCCGGTGGCGAAGAGGACCCGCTGCGGGCCGAGCTCGGCCGCCGCCTTCCGCCACCAGTCCATCACCGCCGTGATGTCAATGTGCAGGTTCGCCACGCGCCGCATCAGCGGGAGGATGGGATAGGCGATGCCGAGCCCGCCCTGGACGTTTGAGAGGACCATCGGCAGGTCGGGGTGAGCGAGGCAGATGTCGCGGAGCTGGTCAATCGCCCAGTCGCTGGGGTTGGCCTGGGTGGAGGCGTGGGCGGGCGACCAGGTGGTCGGGGCGAAGTCGAGGAAGCAGGGGACGCGATGGGCCTCCAGCGCCTCGCAGAGGTCGCGCCAGAACCAGTGGAGAGGGGGCGCCACGCCCATCATGAGCCGAGCGGCGCGGACGCCGGCCGCGCGCATCTCCTCCACCATATCGCGGGCGGCCTTTGGGTCGGCCGAGGCCGGCGGCTCAAGCGCCCAGACGGGATGGAGGCGTGGGAGGCCGCGAATGGCTTCCAGCAGCCGCAGACTGCCGTCGAGGCGCGGGTAGTTCAGCCGGGCCTCGACGTGGTGGACGAGAGCCTCGGCGATGTCGTGCCTGTCCATCGCCGCCGGGAGCGATTCGGGCGTCAGCCAGTCGGGCGTGCCGGCGCGGGCCATGCGGCCGAGCGTCACGCAGGAGTCGAAGAGCCTGAGCTGGCGGAGGTCTGGGGCTTTGCGGGTGGCTTTCGTGGCGGCTCTCCCGGTCGCTACTTGCCCAGGACAGGCACCTCGAAGAAGGGGCAGGGGGCCTTCTCGCTGGTGAGGTAGAGGGTCTGGCCGTCTGGGCCGTAGCAGATGGCCTCGCCCTGGCGGCGGCGAGGCATGGAGAGCGTCCTGGGCACGCGGGCGAAGGCATCGGCCCACTTCTCGTCGGGGCGGCGGGTGAACTCGTAGGCGTCGCCGTACGTGAGCACGATGGCGCGGAGGCCGTCGGGCGAGACGTCCATCCCCGTGGTCATGGGGATTCGCAGCGTGGCGATAGCCTTGGCGACGAGCGGCTCGCGCGTCCCCGCGGGCGGGTTCGGCAGGGCGTAGACCTTGCACGGGCCGACAAACACCTTCGTCACCAGGAAAAAGGTCTTCGAGGCGGTGTCCACCCCCACGGCCTCGCAGTTGTGCGCGCCGTCTTCGTACCTGAAGTGGATGGCGGCTTCGACGCGGAGCCTGGCGCGGGCGCCGCGCTTCCTGGGGTCGAGGCGCGGCTCCTCGATCACGTAGAGGGAGCACTCGTCGTGCTCGGAGGCATTGTCGCCCACGTCGGCCACGACCAGGTAGCCCTTGCCGTCGCGGGCGAAGGAGGCGATGTCCTCCCAGTCCCGGCAGATGGCGCCCTCGACCTGGAAGGTGGCGAGGTCTTCCCCCTTCGCGTTGAAGGCGAAGAGGCGCGGCTCGTCCCCCGAATCGTTATGGGTCCAGAAGACGCCTGGGTTCACGCGGCTGCACGCCACGCCGCTGCTCTCGTCAATCTCCTTGTTGGCGAGGGTGCACAGCTCGCGCCCCTGGCCGTACCTGGCCGGCTCGGCCGGCCCCTTCGCCTTCTCCGCGGCCAGGAGGGGCGAGAGGGCGGCCAAGAGGGCAAGGGTGTCGAGGAGATACCTCACTTGTAGAACTCCTCGGCTTCCTCCTCGTCGAGGGGCTTGTGGAAGTCGTCAGAGATCCAAATCTTGCCCTTGGCCCATCCGGGGCGCCGCGGTTGCCGAGTCTCCTGCGGCGGGCTGGGCGCATCCTGTGCTTCGGGCTCGACGAGGATGATGACCTCCACGTCCCTGTTGGCGAGGGCCTCAAGACCGCTGATCTGGAGGGTGTCCGAATCCACGTGGGCCTTCAGCCGCAGAGCTTCCATTGCGGCACTCCTGTCACACGGCCGACGCCGTCGGGGCATCTTCCTCCCGACATCATCATACGCGCGCCCCGCCGAAACGTCAAGAAGGAGCCGCCTGCTGCCGACTCAGTCCACCGGCCCTGGGCGGATGATGCGCGGGGCCGACTTGATGCGGGGGCGGATGGCAAGCCAGTCAACGCCCTGGAACACGGGGTCGTCAATGGCCCGGACCTCCTCGTCGCCGAGGTAGGGGCACATGGCGTCAACCCAGAGGATGAGACGCAGGAGGTCGTTGGGGGGGAGCTTCACGTCGTTGTGCTTGCCGCTCGATGCCTGCTCGACGAGGCGGCTGCGGTAGGAGAGCTTGGTCATGGGGGGCGGGGTCTCGTAGCCGCGTGGGTCGCGCTGGTCGTAGCCTTCGACCATGAGCATGTCGGCGATGCCGAAGCCGGGCGGCGGGTTCTTCGGCGGCACGTATGGGGCGCCCCAGGAGGGGCGGCCCGTGAAGAGCCAGTAGGTCTCATCGAAGCCGAGGCCGCCGGGGCGGGGCGTCATGTCCACCTTTGCCCGCCCCTTGCCCTCGCCGGTGTGGCACTTGGCGCAATGGCGGTCGAGGACGGGGCGGACGTAGCGGTCCCAGCTCACCGTGTCGCTGCCCCAGGGCGGGGGCGTGATCTCGCGCGGCGCTGCGTAAGACAGCGAGGATTGCTGATTGCTGATTGCTGATTGCTGATTATCCGAAATCGGAGTGGTGCTGTGGAGTTCGTGGCAGCCGAGGCAGCCGCGGCGCTCGCCGGGCATGACGTTGACGAAGCTGCGCATGGTCTGGAGCGCGCGGTGCCGCTCGTCGAGCAGTTGGAAGTGTAGCGGGATGCCGCTCGGGGCCTGGAAGCTCACCGAGCCGTCGCCCTCGATGGGCACGGTGCCCAGCACGCGCTTGACCCCCTCCGACTGGACGGCGGAGACGACCGGCCCGGTCGAGAGGTAAGGCCGCTTGTGCCAGTAGGTGTAGGTCTTGTGCTCGATGGTCAGAATGCGGAGGAGTTTAGCCTTGCCGCGCATCTCCTCAGGCGCGCCGCTGTAGACGTTGCCGCTGTAGATCACGCCATCCTTCGGCGTCAGACGTTCCTCGCGCGTCGGCCACTCGACGCGGTCGTTGATGACGGGCGGCTTCAGGCGCGGCCTGATGGGGATCGCGTGGAAGATGTTGTTCACGCCCTCATAGATGACTTCGCGGTTGCCGTCGGTGTCCATCAGGTAGAGGACGAACTTGCCTCCGCGGTTGGCGGAGACCAGGAAGTCGCGTTCGCTGAGGGGATAGGGCGAGTAGTAGGCGGCGTAGTTGCCGCTGCGATGGTAGCTGGGCGATTCGATGGGGTCAACGGGGCCGTTGCCCGATTCGGGCCAGGCAACGTCGGCAGTGACCTTTGTGAGGCCGGCGGGGAAGTTGAAGCCGTCGCCCGGCGTGATGATGCCCACGGAGCCGCTGAACCAGTTGTGGTGGGCAGAGCCTGTGAACATCACGCGGCGGGAGCCTGGGATCGAGCGGGCGTCCTTGAGCAGGTCGGGCCACACGCTCTGGTTCCCCCAGAGCGTGCTCACGCCGGTGCCGTCGGGGTTCACGGTCCAGAGGCCCTGGGCGCGCCAGAGCGGCTTGTCGGTGTACTCCCAGCGGGTGTAGACGATGCGGCCGTCGTTCATCACCGAGGGCAGATAGTCGGGCTCGTTGTTCGCGGAGACGAAGTAGATGTTCCGCCCGTCGAGGCCGCAGCGGGCCAGCACATAGGCGTTGGTGGGCGGCATGCAGCGGACGTAGGTGTGGCCCCGCGTGGTCGAGAAGATGATGTGCCCATCGGGCAGGTAGATGGGGTCGAAGTCGTCGTAGATGCCATCGGTCAGTTGCCGCAGGCCCGTGCCGTCCACGCCGATCTCGTAGAGGTGGAACGCCTTTTCGTTGTGTGGCTTGAAGCAGAAGAGCACCTTGGTCGCGTCGAAGGAGAGGTCAGGGCGCCAGAATGAGCCGTGGAAGGGCGGCTGGGGCATCAGTTGCGTGAGCTTGCCGTCGGGCGATAGGCCATCGAGGATGAGAAGGCGACCGCCCGGCACGGCCATGTAGCCCAGGCGGTGGCGTGTCTCGTGCGGCCACTCTGAGCCGGCCGGGAACGGCATGTCCACGAACAGCACCTTAGAGAAATCCACGACTGGGTTCTTGAACGCGATGCGCCGTTTGATCTCTCTCACCTTGAAGTAGGCATCGCGGCTCGGGGCGGCGAGCTGCTTCTCCGCGGCGGCAAGCTCGGCCAGCTCCTGCCCGCAGTTGCCAACTCTCCCGGCCAAGGCGCGGGTCCAGGCGATCTCGCTCTTGATGCGGTCGAGGCTGGGATTGTTGTCGGCCTGGTGAAGCCAGTCGCGCTCGAGCGCCTGCCATGCCTCATCCGCCGTCAGGTTCCGCGTCTCGGGCGTCGAGGGCTTGACGTAGGGGGCAACGGCCTCCTGGACGTATGGGCGAAGCGTCACCCGCCTCGCTGCCTCCATCATCACGTCAATCCAGTCGGGGGAGAAGGCGGCGGCCTCGCCCTGGGCCTTCAGCGCCGCGAAGCGCTTCTCGATGGCCTCGGCCTCCTTCCAACGGGCGAGGTCGTCGGGCGATTGCCGCTTCCACTGCTCCTCTGTGAGCGGCTTGAACTCGGCCATCATCTCGACCAGGCGGCCCACCTCGCGGACGTTGAAGCTGTTGCCCCTGGCCACAACGTAATCCACGGGGCTGATTCCCGTCGCGGCCAGGAAGCGGTCGAAGTCGTCGGGGAACCGCGCCTTGAGGCGCAGCCGCAGCGCGGCCAGGAGCTTGGGCGTGGCGGGGATGCCCTTCTCGATGAAGCGCTTGCGGGAGGCGGTCAGCGTTTCGGCGAACGTCTTCCCCGCCGTGAAGAATGCCTGGAGGTCGGCCTCGGCGTCGCGATGGAACTTCTCCTGGGCCTTCAGCCCGCTCTTGTAGAGCGTGGCCACTTCGTCGGCGGAGAGGGCGTCCTTGTAGAGGCGCAAGTCGTCCATCGCGCCCTGGAAGCACTCGCCACCGCTGGACGAGCCGATGCAGCCAGGGGCCGAGCCGCCCGCTGCGAGGGTGCCGGGCCGCTCAAGCGAGCCGATCTCGCGGCCGTCGAGGTAGACCCGCATCGTCTTGCCATCGTAGGTCGCGGCGGCGTGATGCCACGAGCCGTCGAGCACCAGGGCCGGCTTCATCGGCGCGTCGCACTCCACGTAGCCGCCCACGTTGAGGCCGAGCGAGAGCACGGTGCCGAACTCCTGGAACGAGAAGAGCACGCGGCGGTCGCCGTCCTCCTTGCGGAAGATTTCGCGGTAGCGCTCCTTGTCGAGCGTCACGGGGAGCACCCAGGCGGAGAGGCTGAGCTTGGCCGCGCCCGCGAAGTCCGGCTTGCCTGCCACGCCGAGCGTGTGGTGGCCGGCGAAGTGGATGGCCGAGCCATAGACCCCCTCGACGCGCTGGAACCTGCCCTGGCCGCCGATGGGCGCGGCATCGCAGCCGTTGCCGCTGGAGTCGCGTGCGGCGGCCTCCGAGTCCTCGTCAAACGCCCAGTGCGCCAAGAGTGGCTTGCCGATGGCCGGCGGCTCGATGGGCGCCGGCGGCGCGGCGGCCAGGCATGTCCCCGCGAGCAGCGCGCACACCCCCACCAATCTCGTTCCCACGCGCCGCGGCGCGCCGCACCTCGTTCCCACGCTCCATGCGGGCCCCCACCTCGTTCCCACGCTCCATGCCGGCCCCCACCTCGTTCCCACGCTCCATGCCGGCCCCCACCTCGTTCCCACGCTCTGCGTGGGAACGGACCCCTTCGACGCTCCGCGTCGTCCAGCGGGTTGTCCCGGCGGCGCGACGCAGAGCGTCGGGGAGCCTGCGTTCCCACGCGGAGCGTGGGAACGAGACAAGCAGGTGAGGATAGGGCTGATAGGACGGATAGGACCCATAGGACCTTCCTGGTTCCTGAGCTCCCTCTGTCGGCGTAGAGCAGGCCCAATTCTCCCATGCTGACGCGGGTTTGTCAACAGGAAAGACCACCCTATTCCTTGAGCTTGCGGACCAGGCGCTGCACCGTTGCGACAATGCGGTCCTCCGTGTCGCCCGCCCAGCGGAGGGCGGGGTGGCCGTATTCGTAGAGGAATGGGCCGCCCTCGTAGCCGCCCTCGTCCCACACACGCCGCGAGGGGATGTAAGCGACGAGCACGTTGGCGTAGCCGCACACCCAGGTCGTCGGGCCGAACTCCTTCTTGAACCTAAAGGCGTAGTCCACGACGGCCTCGCCGCCGAGGGCGATGAGGAGGAGCCCTTCGCCCAGCTTCCAGGCCTGGACCGGGTAGGGATAGGAGGCGGGGAACGACTCGCCGGCATCAAGCCTCTTGAGCAACCGCGCGCCCCAGCGGGCCTGGATGGCGTTCGGGCTGCCCGCGGCGGCGCGCAACTCGTCGCGGCCCATGACCTTCTCATAGGCCAGCTCCACCGGCTCAAAGGCCGTGCGCAGGCGGGGCGAGACGGGTTTCATCGGCCCCTTGAGCGCCCGCTCGACCCCCTCCGCAAGCATCGCTCCGTAGCGCTCGCACAGCTCCACGCTGCGCCTGGGCAGCGGGTTCTGGTCGCCGCCGCAGCCGGTGAAGAAGAGGGCGGTTGCCCCCGGATGGCTCTTCTCAAGGGCGAGTTGCGCTAAGCCCGGATAGTCGCCGCACCACTTCGTGAAGCTCAGGGTGGTGGGATGGCAGGCGTAGCCGAAGAGCAGCGCCTCAAGCCTGTCCGCAGCTCCGCGGACGGCCAGGACGGGGACCGAGTGGTCCACCGGCCCCTTGAGCGGGGCGCCGGCGGCCAGGAGGGCGGGGACCTCAGCCTCGCGGTTGTTGCGGCGGTTGACGGCGAACGTGGCGGTGCCCTCGCCGATTGAGATTCGGGCCGGCGCGAGGGCGGCGAGCGCCTTGCCAACCGTCTCGACCGCGATCGCTTCCGCGCGATCTGTGTACTCGGCGACCAGCGCCTCCTGCTCGGCCTCGCTCGGGTAGTAGTCAACCAGGTCGTCGCGGAGCCGTGGGCCGCAGTGGTTATGGCTGAAGGTGAGCATCACCTGGGAGCGGTCGAGGCCGAAGCGCTCCTTGAGCTTCTTGCACAGGCTCTCGTACATGCACCTCGGAATGCCCATGTGGTCGGTCGTGATGAGGGCGGCGCGGCGGCCCTCGGCGCCCTCGAGCGCGAGCACCTTCACCCACAGGTCGTGCAGCTTCCCGTCGGGCACGCGCTTGGCGCCGTAGCCCGCGAGCCACACGGGCTTCTCAGGCGTGATGGCGGCCCTGGCTATCCCGATCTTCCATTGCATCGCGTCTGCCCCCAGGGCGCATCTCCACCACGCCAGACAGAGCAGCGCCGCGTAGCATACTGCTTGCCCGTCCCCCAAAAACCGATCGAGTTGTGCGGGTCGCGCGAGTGGCAAGTACCTTGGCCTGAACCGGCGATTCCCCCACGTCGTAGGGGGAGCTTTGCCTCTCCTGTCACGGCCTATCACGATGGGGGTCGGATCGGTCAGTCTCTGATCACCCCGCGTGCAATGAGGTTGCGGCGCTCGCGGTCGAGGCTCCGCTGCACCCGCTCGCGCACCGTGGCAAGGACGTCCTTCGGCTCAGCGTCGAGGGAGCGGCGCACGCGGTCGAAGGCCCAGTTGAGCTCGCGGTGGTACTCGCGCCAGACGCCCATCTTGCCGAGCGTGACCACGTTCGGGCTTTCGGCGAGGTCGCGGAAGGTCTTGATGTAGGGGTGCGGGTGCTTCTCCATGAAGCCCGGGCTGACCTTGGCGAGGGGCGAGAACTTCCGCTGGCCCATGCACAGAATCTCCATCCCTTCCTGGGACTGGACGAACTTGATGAACTCCCAGGCCTCGTCGGGGTGGCGCGAGCCGCGGGGGATGACGATCACGTCGGCGTCGGCGGTGCTCACGTTCTCGAGGCCGGGGACGGCGCTCGGGAATGGTGCGGCGCCCCACTCCATGCCAGGGGCGTACATCTCGATGAAGTTGTGCATCCAGACGCCCTGGAGCTCCATCGCCACCTTGCCGGCGAGGAAGGCGTTCTGTGGGGAGGAGAAGTTGCCGAAGCCGCTTGCGAAGCTGTTGATGTCGCTGACGCCGTACTTCCGCGAGTAGCTCTGAATCCACTCGAAGGCCTTCACGTTCGCGGGGTCGTCGGACGTGATCGTGGCCTTGCCGTCCCAGAGGCGGCCGCCGAACCAGTAGGGCCACGACCAGTTCCACCAGCCGGGCTCCTGCGGGAGGAAGCCGACCTGTGTGAGGTTGCCCTCCTTGTCGCGCTTCGTGAGCTTTTCGGCGAGCGCGTCGAGCTCCTTGAGGGTCGTGGGGGGGCGTTCGGGGTCGAGGCCGGCCTCGCGGAAGAGACGCTTGTTCCAGTGGAGCGCCACGGTGGCGGGGGTGGTGGGGAGCGCCCACATTCGCCCGCGGTGCTCGCAGAGGTCCCAGTAGACCGGCACGTAGTCCTTGCGGGACATTCCTGCGGCCGTCAGGCGCTCGTCGAGCGGCTCGAGGGCGTTGCGGTCGGCGTAGGGGCAGACGCAGAAGGCGTAGACGCCTGCGACGTCGGGCGGGTCGCCCCCCGCGATGGCCACGAGGAGCTTCCGCTCGATCTGGCTCTGGGTGACGTGTTCGACCTCGATCCGCCCCTTGTACTTCGCGTTGAAGGCGGCCACCATGTCCTTGCAGGCCTGGCCCTCGAACTTCGTCCACTTCTCCCAATACGTGATCTTCACCGCCCCGTTCCTCTCCTCTCGGCAGCCGGCCGCGAACAGGGCCAAGAGGAGCATCACAAAGTGCGCCCCCCCACGGATAAGCGGACGAGCTCGCAGGCATTCGGATGTCTTGCTCCCGAAGGGAGCGTAGTGGGTAGCCGGCGGCTTCAGCCGCCGGACTCGGGCGCCATAATCGCAGTAGTCCCGAAGGGACGACAGAGCCGTGTGCCCCGCCGCCTTGCCGCGGGGGCTCTGCCGTCCCTTTGGGACTGGGCTGTGGGTGCGCCCTGGTCCGGCGGCTGAAGCCGCCGGCAACCCACTGCCGTCCCTTCGGGACTGGGATTTCGTCCCCCTGTTTCCGTAGCACTTTGCCTCACACATAGCGCATCAGCTTCGGCTCGTGGCCCAGGTGGTTGGTGAAGGTTGCCTTCAGGAGCTTGTGGAGCACGGCGACGAGTCCCTTCGGGAGGCTCCGCGCGGCGGGTGCCGCGGCGGCGCCGCTGGCCAGGCCTTCGAGGAGGGCGAGCGCCCCGCGCGGAACCCCCACGCGCTTGGGGTCGTGCGGCCGGCAGGCCGGGCAGAGCACGCCGCAACGTGCCGCGCTGTAGGCCACGCTCCCCTTCGGCAACTCCGCGCTGCCGCAGACGATGCAGGCGTTCAGCATAGGCCCATAGCCCGTCAGCCCAAGGAGCCTTGCCTCGAAAGCCAGCAGGCTCAGCCCGACCTCCTCGCCGCCGCTGAGCGCGCGGAGCGTGCCGAGCAGGAGCTCGAAGAGCGGCGGCTGGCTCTCCTCCGCGGGCGTCATCTCCCGCACCAGCTCCATAGCATACAGCGCGGCGTAGAGGCGGTCAACCCCCGCTCGCAGGCCCATGAAGCGGTCGAGCAGCTTGCACTCCGTCAGGATGTGGAGCGTGGTGCGCGACTTCCGGATGAAGACGACCTCGTTGTGGCAGAGGAGGTCGAGGCGCCCGTCGAAGTTGTTGCGTTGGCGTTTCGAGCCTTTGGCGAGCGCGGCGATGCGGCCGAACTCGCGCGTGTAGAAGGCGGCCACCTGGCTCGTCTCGCTGAAGTCGGTCAGCCGTATCGTTATCGCCTCGGCCTTGCACAGCGGCACGCCACGCCTCCGGGCTCACTCGTCCACAAGGCACCCTGCTTGGTCGGCCACATGTCGCCCATCATAGCGCATTCCGCGGCCCGGTCAAGGCGCCCTGTTTGATGGCTGGGAGCGTGAATGGTACAATGATAATATGAAGCTGAGCATCCTACGTGGCTGGTCCGCGGAATCCCCAGAGGCTAAGGCCAGGTGGTTCCAGTCCCTCACTATCAACGAGCGGCTGGACATTTTCTGCGAACTTGCCGAGCTGGTTCTAGCCGCAAACCCCAAGCTCCTGGATGCCAAGCATGCTGAGCCGATACCGGGACGTGTTCAAGTGCTCACACGCCCATGAGGTAGGGAGCAAAGCAATGAGCGCGAAGGATTACCAGGACCTGCTGGCACGAGCCGAGCAGCTTCAGCCGGACGAACAAGTGCGGCTCTTGGCTGACATTACGGCCATGTTGCGGCGAAGAACCGCTGCCCCCCGCACCAGCATCATGGAATTGCGCGGCCTGGGCAAGGAAGTGTGGGGCGGCGTGGATGCTCAGGAGTATGTCAATCGGGAGCGCGCCTCATGGAATGGGTGAGGGAACTCCGCGGCACCATCGTGGGGCTGGACACTGCTCCGCTGATCTACTTCATGGAGGAGCACCCAAAGTACGGCCGCATCGTGGTCCCGTTTTTCGAGGCAATGGACCGGGGCGAGTTCTCCGTTGTCACATCTGTGCTCACCCTGTCTGAGGCGCTGACCGAGCCGTTCCGGAAGGGCGCCCTGGAGCTGGCCGAGGACTACCGCAGGATTCTACTGAGAGCCGCGCACCTCACAACGGTGGATGTCACACCTGAGATCGCCGAAGCCGCCGCTCGTCTGCGCGCCGACCACAAGCTCCGAACGCCTGATGCTATCCAGATCGCCACCGTCCGCCGCGAGGGCGCTTCTTCCCTCGTCACGAATGACACGGAGCTCCCTCCGCTGCCCGGCCTGAGAGTGATCGTGTTGAGGGACTTGTTGTGATGCTCTTCTCGTCCCCATGCTCCCGTGTCGGGACAAGATTGGGTCACTTCGGCGCGGCGCCCCAGGTGTCGGCGCGCCAGCCGCGGCGGCGGAAGTGGCGGCGGACGGCCTCGATGGCCTCGCCGCGGACATCGATCTGGCCCAGGTCGGCCTCGCCGTAGCCGTGCTTCGCCGCGAGCTCGACGTGCGGCACCTTGAGCATGTCCATCGCCGCCGCGCCCACCGCGTCAACCGCCACCATGTCCGTGCCCGCGAGCATCACGCCCATGCCCACCGGCTCGCCGTGGATTTCGCCCCACGTGCGGCCAACAAGCCCGTCCACGACGTTCACGTCGGGGCGCACGACCTTCAGCAGGTCCATGACCATGTGGGTGAAGTCGCGGTGCATCTCGCCGCGGTGGCTCCGCTCTATGCAGCCCATCATGTTCTTCATGCACAGGGTCACGACGGCGGCGCCGTTGTGGACCTTGAGGCATGGGAGGTTGAGGATGGCGTCGCAGGAGCGCACCGTCTTGGCGATGGAGAAGCGCGGCACCACGAGCGGGTCGGGCACCTCCACCCACTCCGCCTCGTCGCGGTTGAGGTCCACGATGGGCACCTTGTGGCGGTTGGCGATGTCGCGGTAGCCGAACTTGTCGAAGGCCGCCGTCACGTCGTCCCCGCCGCCCTCGGCCACGACCACGTTGCGGATGGCGTTGTCGGCCAGGTAGGCCAACGCCCCGTCGAGCACCGAGGGCGTGGTGATGACGCCGGACTCCGGCGGCAGATTCGCCGTGATGTTGAGCTTCACCAGCACGCGCCACTTGGGCCTCAATGCCTCCGCCGCACCCAACTCCCCGAGCAACTGATACGCCGTTTCGCGCCCATCCGTCGCCTTCACAAGCCAGACCGCTGGGCTCACGCAGTCATCTCCTCATCACGCCCCACCGCTAGCGCTTGCACGCCGCCTCATTATCCTCCATTATACACAAACCCGGCCAATCCCCAAATGGAAGGAGAGTGTGGCCCCCGGTTCTGGTAATGCTCTTCGGCTCCGAAGCTCCGAATGGAGCGTACCATAGCAGCCCAGGGCGAAGCCCTGATCTTTGCCCACATCTTCTGGGGGCTGGGGTTTAGCCCCCGAATGGGGGCGTTTGAGCCGTAGCCCAGGGCGACCGAAGGGAGCCCTGGGAAAAGGCCCAGCCAGCGTAGAGCCCCCAGAGCGGGGCGATTCAATGGGCGTGAAACGCCCCCTTCGGGGGCTTGGATGGGGGGGACGCGCGATCCCAGGGCGACCGAAGGGAGCCCTGGGAAACGGCCCAGCCA
>Ga0194112_10004780_pt1 | contig 18447 bp, 12 predicted proteins | sample TA2MahC400mmetaG_FD_146191 | JGI IMG/M metagenome (GOLD analysis project Ga0194112, IMG submission 146191) | Freshwater microbial communities from Lake Tanganyika, Tanzania - TA2015016 Mahale Deep Cast 400m | ecosystem: Environmental > Aquatic > Freshwater > Lake | place: Tanzania: Lake... | reverse complement strand
GAGCGGGCGCGTCGTCTCGAAGGCGACCCTGCCGTCGGGCAGTTCCCTCCACGTGAAGTCCTTCCCTCTCGCCCCAGTGGCGCCCGCCACGCGGTCCGCCAGCAGCTTCGCTCCCTGCGGCAGCGAGACGGTGGCGCAGACCTTCTCGATCGGGACCTCCCAGCCCGCCCCCGTCACGTCGAGAACCAATTCGTCGTGGTGGGAGCCGAAGCGCACGTGGCCGGCCCTCGTGTAGCGGAGCGTGTAGGTGTGCTCGCCATCCCGGGGCGGGGCCCCGTAGTCGCCGACGCTGACGCGAGCGTGGTCCGGCACCTCGTCTGTGTTCACCAACACGAGGTCCTTGTTGCCATTGCGCAAGACCTCCTGAACCGCCAAGCGATAGGTCGTCCGTTCGTACAGCCCGCGACGCACGAGAGGAAAGTCGCGTGTGAAGCCGTCGTCGAACTTCACGCCCCCGACCACGAGGCGGATCGTCTCCCTGACCTGCACGACCCCATCCGCGCCGAGTTCGATGTCGCTGTCGAAGTGGAGAATCTTCTCCTCTGGGGGCGCCGGGGGCTGCTTCACGGCCCCCTTGTCGAGGGGGACGACGATGGTGAGGTTCTCGCCCACATCGAAGGCCCGCGTGGTCTCGAAGAAGATCCTGTCGTCGGGCAGGCGCTTGGCCTTGTAGTCCTTCCCCTTCTCGCCGGCCGCGCCCGTGAAGCCGTTGATGAGGTCCTTGTAGAGCTTCCCGCCAGGGGGGAGCGTGATCGTGGCCGACACCTTGTCAATCGGGAAGTCCCACTCGGTGCCGTTGACGTTGAAGTACAGCTCGTCGTGGTCGTCGAAGAACCGGATGTGGTTCGTCGTGCGGTAGGTGATCGCGTAGGTGTGCTCGCCGGGGGGCAGGAGGACGTTCTCGTTGCCGATCTTGATGCGGGCGTAGCCGAACCGCGCCCGCCGGTCCACGGCGTACGGCTCCTTCTGGCCGCCGCGCAGGACGCCCTTGACCTCGAAGCCGTAGAGCTTGCGGCGCGTGCCGTCCCAGAGCCGGACGGGGAAGTCGCGGAGGATGCCCCGCTTGATCTTGTTGCCCGTGGAGACGAGCCGAATCGTCTCGGTGATCGTCAGCGAGTCGTCGGCGCCGATGGCGATGTCGCTGTGGAAGCTCAGAACGCGTTCCCGCTCGGCGCCCCGGGCCGCCGCTGAAATGATGGCACACAGAACCAGAACGGCTGTTCGCGCGCGCATGCGGGGTCCCCCTTCTGCCTGTGTCCAGGAGCGCCCAATCCGTCCGAGCCACGGCCCTGAGTGTAACGCGGCGCGGGCAGGGGGTCAAGTGGGCTGTCCGAGCGCCCGAAGGCAGAGGATCGCGATGTCGTCGTCGCTCGGGGTGCCGGCGGCGAAGGTGCGGACCTCTTCGAGGAGCTGGCCGGCGAGGGTCTGGCAGGCGAGGTCGCCGTGGGTGCGGGCGAGCGCGGCCTCGAGGCGCGGGAGGCCGAACGGCTCGCCGCCCGGACTTCGCGCCTCCGTGAGACCGTCCGTGTAGAGGACCACCGTGTCGCCCGGCCGCATGCCGATCTCCATCTCCTCGATGGTGGAGTCGAAGAGGCCGCCGCGGTAGACGCCCATGACCATGCCCTTGCTCTCCAGATGGCGGATGGGCGGGCTGCGGCGCGGGTTGAAGAGCACCGGCAGGTTGTGGCCGGCCCGCGCGAAGACGACGCTGGCCCCACGGGCGTCGAGCACGCCATAGCACGCCGACACGAACGTGCGGGCGTCCAGGTCCGCATTGATGTCCAGGTTCGTCCTCCGCAGGACCTCTGCGGGCGAGCGATGCTGTTGGGCGTGGAGCTTGAGGGACTTGCGGACCATGGCCATGATGAGGGCAGCCTCGAGGCCGTGGCCCGACACGTCGCCGATGAGGAACGCGATCTCGTGGTCGGAGAGGCGGAAGAAGTCGTAGAAGTCGCCGCCGATCCGCTCCGCCGGGTGATAGAGGCAGTAGAGTTCGTAGCCCTCGGCCTTGGGGACCTCGGCGGGGAGCATCTTCTGGACGATTTCGCGTGCGCGTTCGAGATTGCGCTGCGAGGCCTCGGCCTCGGGCGCCGCCTTGCCGGCGGCGGCCTGGGTGTCTACCTGGCCGGGCTTGCAGCGCTCGATGAGGTGGTGCGCCATTCGGGCGGGCGCCGTCGAGGTGAGAAGCAGGTCGGTCGAGATGTCCACCTCTGGCACGGGGCGGCGGCATTCGGGGCAGAGCCAGGAGCCGTCGGGGGCGGCCTGCCGCCACGCGGGGTCGGACTCGATTCTGTGGCGGAGCCTGGCGGTCAGCTCGCTCAGTCGGCTGGCCTCCTGGACGATGCGCTCCATCGCCTCGGCGGCAAAGGGCTTCCGCTTGCCCCGATGGGCCGCGCAACGTTCCAGGTGCTCGAACACGCGGTCGAGCGGCGGCACGGTCTTGGCCTCGGCGTGCCAGAGGACAGGCGTCGCCTCGGCACAGTACGGGCACCACCAGCGGTGCAGCCAGTCCGTGTGCCGCCACGCGGGGTTTGTGCGGAGCGCCTCCTCCAGCTCGATGCGACGGGCTTTGGCTTCCAGCGCAGCCTGCCCAAAGCGGGTGCCCGCGCCCTCGGTCCAGTCGCGGCACTCGTGGAGGAAGTGGCGGAGCACGTCGGGCGCAGCGCGCCGTTGCTGGTAGGGGGAGACGCCGACTTCGCCGCAGTAGGGGCACAGCCAGTCGCGCCCGCGGGCCAGCACGGCCCAGCCCGGGTCGCGCGCCAGGCGGTTCTGAATCGCCTGGAGCAGTGCCCACGTCCTGGCGTCGAGCCGCTCCTCCTTGCCCATTCCGTATACCCCAACGGGTTCAGATGGTTGCCCTCATGCAGGCAAAGACTGCCTGAAGGCAGGACTCCAAACGCGCTCTTCGTTCGGAGTCCCGCCTTCAGGCGGTCTTGTCAACGTCACCAGCTCTGACAGACCACTACAGGCTCTCTACAACTTCAGCGGATAGGTGCCCAGTTCGTCGCGGGCGTCGCGCATGGCGACAAAGTTCTCGGGCTTGACGCTGGAGTGGATGCTGTTGGAGCTGGAGAGCACGTAGGCCCCCTTTCGCGCGGCGTCCTTGAAGCACTGGCGGACGGCGGCCTTGACCTCCTTCGGCGTGCCCCAGGTCAAGAGCGGGCCGCAGTCCACGTTGCCGCACAGGCACAGGCGGTTGCCGTAGCGCTGGCGAATGGCCTTCAGGCTCATCCCCGCCGGCGGCTCGATCGCGTGCAGCCCGTCAACCCCCGTCTCTACGATCATGCCGAGAATGGCGTTGTAGTTGCCATCGGTGTGCTTGAGCACGTAGGCGCCGGCCTCGTGCGCCGCATCCACCGCCCGCTTGAGGCCGGGCAGGAAGAGGTCGCGGAAGTGCTTCGGGGACATGAAGGGGGAGTTCTTGTCCGCGTAGTCGTCGCCGAGGATGATGATGTCGGCCCCCGCGGCCACGGCGCGGCGGATGAGCGGCAGGTCATGGCTCTGGCACACCTCGATCAGGTCATGCACCAGCCGCGGATTGAGCACGATGTCCATCAGGAAGTTCTCGACGCCCCGAATGTGCGCGGGGTTGAAATAGGCGTCCCGGCCCATGAAGAAGATGGCCTTCTTCCCCTTGTAGCGGGCGACGACCTCGGGCAGGTGGGCAAGGGCATCGGGCGCGTTCGGGTCGGGCGGCGTGTAGTGCTTCAGGTCGTCGGGACTCTTGATGGGCGCCTCGACGGGATAGGGGGAGGACTCGGCGGTGAAGCCGCGCAGGACGCCCCACTTGTCGCGGAACAGGTGCCGCGCCTCGTCCACCCAGTGGATGTTCTCCTTCTCCCAGGTCGAGCGGTTCAGCCCCACGGCGTCGAGGCCGAAGCGGTCGGCGAACTCGTAGTAGCTGCACCCCGGGTAGATCGCCTGCATCACCACGGGGTCAATCACGAGCTCCATCATCGGCACGCGGTCGGGCGTCCGCCTCCGTTCCAGGGCCGTCTTCACGCGCTCGAAGCCGTTCATCGAGACCTCCGATTCACAATTGCCGGTGGGGGCCGCTTCTGCTACCATGCACATTATACCCGCCCACGGCCCGAAGGGGAAGCACCATGAAGATCGCCGTCACCTCCCTCAGCGAACGCCCCACCCCGCTGGCGGCCACGATGAGCCCGAAGGAACTTGACCTCAGGGCAGAGCACACCCGCTTCGAGGCCCCCGTCCAGGTCGCCGTCACCGTCACCCGCATGCAGGAGGACGTGCTAGCCGAGGGCAAGGCCAGCACCACGGCCATCGCCGAGTGCAGCCGCTGCCTCGAAGACGTTCCCATCGCCCTCCACGGCGAGTTCGAGGCACTCTACGTCCCCGACACCGGCCGCTTCGCCAAGCGCATGGACCACCCCGACTTCGCCGGCAGCGGCCAGCGCGTCAACTTCTACTCGGAACTCACGGTGGACCTCACGGACGAGATACGCCAGAGCGTGCTGCTCGAGCTGCCGATGAAGCCCCTGTGCCGTCCCGACTGCGCCGGCCTGTGCCCCCGTTGCGGAGCCGACCTGAACGCCGGCCCCTGCGCCTGCAAGCCCGAGAAGGCCGAAGACCCCTGGGCGAAGCTGCGAGCGCTGATCCCCGCTTCTCCGAAGTGAACTTGACATCGGTCAACGACCCCCCTACGATGCACCCTGCCTGTGCGGCTGGCGCCGGCATGGGGCGCCTGCCAGAGGGTGCAGGACAACTTGGGGGAGTAGTAGGAGGGCTACGCAGTGTCGCACAACGCTCCGCAGAGGGTCGCGTGTCCAACCTGCCAGCAGCAGTACCCGTGGCGTCCTGACTTCGCAGGGAGGAAGGTGCGCTGCGCGAAGTGTCACACGATATTCGCGATGCCGGCCGCACAGCCAGCCGAGCGTGGAGTGGCCCACCCCGCGGCAGCGACGGCGCAGGCCCCTCCGCCCTCTTCGGGTGGAAGCGGGGCCGCACCCGCAGTGGCGCGGACCCAGCCGCCCCCTGCCCCGGTCCACGCGCCGGAGATGGCCCAAGGCCCAACATGCCCCTCATGCGGCGTCCCACTGGCAGCCCAGGCCATCCTCTGCGTGGCGTGCGGGTATGACCTCAGGACGGGATTCCGGCTGGCCGGGGCAGACGCGCCACCCGCCGCGGCGACGCAGAGCAGCCCAGACGCGCCCCCGGAGCTGCCGGCCGAGGCCCCCCCGCTGCCAGTGCCTCGGCCCGAGTCAATCCACAATGAGCCGGTCACGATCCTCTCGATCCTTGGCGTGGCGGTGCGTAGCGAACTGGCGGCCGACGCGCTTGTCGTGGTCCTGGGCTGGCTGGGCTGGATTGTCCTCCTCATCGCCGCGTCCTTTGCGGCGGGGTTCATCAGCGTCTTTGGCCCGGCCGGCGCGATGCTCGGGCTGCTCGGCATCCTCCTCGTGGCGGCCGCAGCCTATGGGTGGCTCGGCAAGCAGTACATGTCCGTTACCCAGCAGTTCGAGTCGGGCGGCCTGGTGGGGAACATCGAGCGTTCGAACCTGCACTGCTTCGGGATGCTCCTGATCGTCTCGGTGATGGCCTATGGCCCTCTGTGGGCAGTCCTCAGGTTCATGCCGCCTCCGGGCAAGAACCCTCTTACGCTGGGCGCGCTGATCCTGAGCGCCGTGTGGGGACTGCTCTACTGGCCCATGGGGTTCGCCGTGGCGGGCGCCTACTGGACGCTGAACCCGCTCGAGGTCATGCGCAAGATCGTCCGGTCCTTCCCGATCTACTTGCTGGTGCTGGTCTTCATCGTGATAGTGATTGCCGCCACCTATCTGCTCGCCACGGCGGCCCTGATGGGGACGGCGGTCCTGTTCCCCGGCAGCTACATGGCGCTCCTCACGGCCATCGGCGCCGCCTCCCTCCTCTTGCAGTACGGCCTGATGGCGGCCTACGCCATGCTCGGCATGCTTCTGCGGAAGTACCGGCCTGCGGACTCGGAGACGGAGCCTGGGTCCGCGGGCCAGCCCGTGGGGTGAGGCGCCTACAGACAGCGAGACAGCCGGGAAGCCGGTGGGGAGGCGGAGCCACGGCATGAGGCGGCTTCGGTGCACGTGTGGCAGGGAACTCACGGCCACAGACGGCGAGCGTGGCCGGACTGTGGCCTGCCCTGGCTGCGGCCAGGCCGTGGACGTCCCGCCCCAGGAAGCGGCCATCCTGCTGTCGCCGGAGGAGCGTCCGGCCGGCGAGGTGGAGGCTTCGCCGCTCAGGGGGCCTGGCGGCCCGCCGCCGCCGAGCCGCTTGGCGAAGGCTTCCGCGAAGGCGCGCCCGACCTTGCCGTCGAAGTCCTCTCCCCTGACCAGTCCCCGCGCGAGGGGCACGAGAAGGCCCTCGCCTGGCTCGACGCCGGCGCCGCCCTAGTCTGGGTCGTCAACCCCGCCGCGCGAACCGTTAGTGTCTACCGCTCCCGCACGGACACCGAGACCTTCTCCGTCGCCGCCGAACTCGACGGCGGCACCCTCCTCCCCGGCTTCCGCTGCCCCGTTGCTGGCCTGTTTGGAAACCAATGAGGCCCGGAATTGAGTAAGGTGTCGCAGGGACAGGATTGCCTGTCACTCGCCCATCATCGCGCCATTGACAAACTCCTTGAAGACATGGCACCCTTGTGCTATAAGAGAAGGTGTGAGGAGAGGTGCCCGCCAAGGAGGCCTGCGATGGCCAGCCGGGACTACGAATCGCTCATCCTCGACCGCCTCCACGGGCTTCCGCCGAAGAGCCTGGCCGAGATTGCCGACTTTGTGGAGTTCGTCCGGGCGCGCTCTCAGCGAGGGCGCCGCATCGGCCCTGTCCTTCGCAAGCTAAGCCGCGACCAGGAAGCCCACCTGGAGGAGGAGTTCGCGGGCTATGACCAGCGCTTCCCCCGCGAATGAATTCGTCACCGACACAATGGCCCTCGTTCTCCGTGTCGAGCGGCGTCGCATGGGCGAGCGCGCAAAGGCCGCCTTCGAGGCCCTCGAAGCCGGCGCCGCAACCATCCATGTGCCCGGCATCGTGCTCGCCGAGATTCTCTACCTCTCCGAACGGGGCCGGCTCAGCGCCTCGGTCGAGAAGGTCGCTGAATACATGCGGCGCAACCCAAACTGCAAAGAGGCACCGCTCAATCTTGCCGTCATCCAGGCGGCTAGGGCCATCGCAGACATCCCCGAACTCCACGACCGCCTCATCGCTGCCACGGGCCGCCTGCTGGGCCTTCAAGTCATCACGATTGACCCGGCCATCCAGAGCTCCGAGTTCGTCGGCACCCTTTGGTGAGGCCAAGTGATGGAATTGGGTAAGGCGGCCCCAGAACTCAGCGCCCGCTGGAAATACCTGAAATCCCCGGAAACGTAAAGAATGATGCGGGAGGGAGGAGCTAGGTGCCAGATTCCCACATGCCAACTGGGGGGAAGCGTCAACGACCGTAACGGGCATCCCTCGCCTCCCGCACGATGGCCGCTGATTCGGAAGGGGTGCGGAGGCCCGACGCGCGGGCTCTCGCGGCCAACTCGCCAATGGTCAGGCGGCGGGGCTCCCCAAGGCTGGCTTGGAGGATTTCCAGCACTTCGTCGTCCACGGAATGGTTATGTTGCGCCGCGCGGCGGCGCAACTCAGCCGCCACGCCATCAGGGAGTCGTTCAATTGTCAGAGGCACCGACATGATCCGCCTCCTCTCACCTGCCCCATCCCCTGCTTGAGTATAGCGCCGGGTGGTTGGGCCGTCAACCAGCCGCTCCCGGCAGGTGGGTGCAGCCAAATAGCCTTGAGCGATTCGGCGGCGCCTTCAGAGGGGACAAGACTGCCTAAAGGCAGGACTCCGAACCAGGAGAGCGGCTCGTTTGGAGTCCTGCCTTCAGGCAGTCCTTACCCCAATGAGCCGAATCGCTGAAAGCTATTCAGATGGCTTGCCACGGTTCCCGGTCGAAGAGGAAACAGTCCTTGATCCTCAGTCCTGTGGGCGGGGCGTCTCTGCCCCGCGCGGGGCACGGAGGCCCCGCCCACAACAGCCGGGAATCAGGGCGAGCCACTCAGAGCACCCCCTTCGTCGAGGGCACATCGCCCACGCGGGGGTCCAATGCCACCGCCTGCCGCAAGGCCCGCGCCAGGGCCTTGAAGATGGCCTCGGCGATGTGGTGCGTGTCCTTGCCGTAGGGGACGCGGACGTGGAGGGTGAGGCCGGCGTTGACGGCGAGGGCGCGGAGGAACTCCTCGACCAGTTGGGCGTCGAAGACCCCCGTCTTCTCGGTGGGGAACGCGGCATTGAAGACGACGAAGGGCCGACCGCTGATGTCGAGGCTGACGTCGGCGAGCGCCTCGTCCATCGGCACGGACGCGAAGCCGAAGCGGCGGATGCCGCGCTTGTCGCCGAGGGCCGCAGCCAGGGCCTTGCCGAGGCAGATGCCTACGTCCTCGACCGTGTGATGCGCGTCCACGTGGGTGTCGCCCGCGGCGCGGACCTCGAGGTCGAAGCCTGCGTGCCGGCCGAACAGGTCGAGCATGTGGTCGAGGAAGCCGATGCCCGTGGCGGGGGCCGTGCGCCCCTGGCCGTCGAGGTCGAGGCTCACGCTCACATCGGTCTCTTTCGTCTTGCGGCTTTCCTTGGCTGCCCTGCTCATGGTTCTCTGCCCCTCAGCAAACCGCCCCACAGGAAAGGGGCCAATTCCCGCTTGTGTCGTTGCCTTCCTCCCGAAGGGAGGGAAGGAGTTAGCCGGCGGCTTCAGCCGCCGGACCCCGGTGCAGAACTCCGGCCAGTCCCGAAGGGACGGCACAATGTGCCCAGAGGCGCTCTGCGGAAATCCCTCTGCCGTCCCTTTGGGACTGACTCTGGGGTTGGCCCCTGATCCGGCGGCTGAAGCCGCCGGCTAAGTCCTGTTGTCCCTTCGGGACTACGGAGAGGCATCGTTGTCCCCCTCTTCCTGGGGCAGCGTGCCCAACGTCCGCTCGATGCCCGCGAGGACGCGGCTGTTCTGCTCGGGCGTGCCCACGCTGATGCGGAGCCAGTCCCTCAGCCGCGGGTCGCCGAAGGTGCGGACCAGGATGCCGTCCCGCGCCAGCTCGGCGGCGAACTGCCTCGGCGTCGGCTCCTGGCACACAACCGAGACGAAGTTGGCCTGGGATGGGAAGACGAACAGCCCCATGCCCCGTAGCGCCGCCGCCAGGCGCTCGCGCTCGGAGCGAATCCTCGCCACATTGACCCGCATGTACGCCACGTCGTCCAGCGCCGCGATGCCGGCCACCTGGGCGAAGCGGTTGACGTTGTAGGAGTCCTTCACCTTCACTAGGCCGCGGATGATCTCCTCGCTGGCCAGGCCGTAGCCGAGCCTCACGCCGCACAGCGAGAAGCTCTTGGAGAAGCTGCGCAGCACGATCACGTTCGGGAAGCGGCCCAACAGGTCCAGGCAGTTCCCCTCAGCGAAGTCCACGTACGCCTCGTCCACGACCAGGATGCCCTGGACGCGGGCGGCTAGGTCGGCGATGGCCGCGGGGTCGGTCCACGTGCCGGAGGGGGAGTTGGGGTTGCACACAAACGTGACCTTCGCCCCCGGCTGGACGATGTCGCTGGGCAGCGAGAAGTCGGGCGGGAAGTCCACCCACCGCATCACCGCGTCCTGAATCTCGACGAGCACCTCGTAGAGCGGATAGGTCGGGTGCGGGGCGACCACGAGGTCGCCCGGCCCCACGAAGCTGCGGAGGATCATCGTCAGCAGGTCGTCGGAGCCGTTGCCCACCAGGACCTGCTGGACCGCGAGGCCATGATAGGCGGCGATGCGGGCGCGAAGCTCCGTCGCCATCGCGTCGGGATAGAGCCGCAGAGCGTCGCCTGCCGTGGCGCGCAGCGCTTCGAGGACCTTGGGCGACGGCGGGTAGGGACTCTCGTTGGCGTTCAGCTTCGCGTAGACGGGGCCAGGCGGCTGCGCCCCGGGCGTGTAGCCCGTCATCCGCGCGACGCAGGGACGGAAGTAATCACTCTTCACTTTCACTCTCACTTTCACTCTTCGGCCGGCCAGAGTATAGCAGAAAGGGGCCACCAAGCCAAGAGACGCGTGACCCGTGACGCGTGACCAGAGAAGACACGCGGACCGTTCCGAGTCACGCGTCACGGGTCACGCGTCCAGAGTGGACTCCCACAAGACGCAAGAGCTGCGGTTGACATCCGACCCACGGTCTGCTATAGTAACGCTGTAAGGGACGGATGGGTAGCTCAGTAGTAGAGCACAGCACTGAAAATGCTGGGGTCGTGGGTGCGATGCCCACCCCATCCACCAATGCGAAGGGCAGGGGCCGTCGGTGACGCCCCTGCCCTTCTGCCGTTCTGGCACTGACCCGCCTTTGCCCGAGGGTGCAGTAACGGGTTTGCGCGCCGAAGCGGGCGTTCCTGTTCGTAGTTCGGCCTTCAGGCGGTCTTCAGGGCTGCCAGGGCGGACAGAAGAACCGCGTGAACGCCGAACTACGAACGAGGGCGGGCGGCGCACAAATCCGTTACTGCACCCTTTGCCCGATCCGCGCTTGACTGCGCTGCCCCAGCATGCTTTCCTCTCTCGTAGCAGCGGCGGCTGGACTGGCTGTCACGCAGACTATGGGAGCATGCAATGAGCGCTGTCTCACGAATCCTCGCGGCTATGGCGGCTGTTGCCGCCTGCGGATCGGCGCGGGGCGAAGTGGCCACGCAACGCCTGCGGCCCGGAGCCGGCACGGAGCCCAACGTGCTCCGCTTCGAGCTGCCGCAGGGGGCGAAGGTGCTTCGCGCCGACCTCCTCGTGGCCAGAGCAGGCGAGCTGACGGGGAGGGACGACGAGGCGCTGGCGAGCATCGAGATCGTGCCCCAGGGGGGCGGCAAGCCGCTCGGACTGCGGCCGCCCTGGCTCGACCGCTTCGATGCGACCGAGGCGCTGCGTGCCGCGTCCCGCGTCCCGCGTGCTCCGACCGCGCAATTCGTGGTGAAGACCTTTCCACGCTGGGATGCCAAGGCAACCCGCCTCGATGTGACGTCCGAGTCTGTAGGCGGGGCGTCCCTGCCCCGCGAGGGTGCGCCCCCTCCTGTCAAGGGTGTGAAGGCGCTCCATCGGGCGGGGCAGACGTTCGTCACCTTCGAGGAGATTGATGAGCGCTCCGCGGCGCCCTCCCCCACCTGGGCGGAGCTGAAGAAGCAGCTCGACGCGATAGACGCCGAGCGCGAGGTGCGCTATCGCGTCTATCGCCACACCGCGCCCATCACGGCGGCGACGCTCGCCGAGGCCGAGTGGCTGGCCGACGTGCGGCCGATGTCCGGCTACAACACCCTCGGCCGCTCGGTGGACCAGCTCATCGCGCTCCATCGCCGCCGGGCGATGGGTGACCTGGATTTCTCGAAGCAGCTCGCGCGCCAGGACTACTTCTCGAAGTACAATCCCGACATGCCCGAGATGGGCGAGGTGCCCATCGCCCGCTTCGCCATTGAGGACGGGAAGCCGCTGCCTCCGAAGTCAGGCCTCCATGTCCACACGGTCTGTGGCACGGCTGGCTTGCCCAGCCGTGTTCCCCCCGACGCGACGAAGAGCACGGCCGGACAAGCCGACCGTGCCACAACGGGCAAGGCGTACTACGCCGTTGTTGCCGCCGTGGATGGTGTGATCAACGGGCGCAGCATCGCCTGCGTCGGCCCCGTCGAGGAAACGGTCGGCTTCGCCGAGCCGGTGCTTCAGGGCAAGGCCGATGTGACTGTGTTCTTCGACTACCCCGGCGAGCGGCGGCACTACGTGCAGTGGGCGGCACCCCCGCTATCCAATCTGCCGAACCAGCACACCAACTGGGGCCTGTTCGTGCCGCGGGGCTACGACAAGGCGGCCGCGAAGCGCCTGAGCGTCTTCTTCCACGACGCAACGCAGCGCTGGCTCAAGCCGCCCTGGCCGCACCGGCAGGACACCGTGCTCCTCTCGCCCCATGACGCGCCGTGGCGGTCGTTCGGCTACGGCCACCACGAGGCCCTCGGCACGCTCCGCTCCTTCCGCCAGGGCAAGGTGCAGCCCTTCCTCGCGCGGCGGGTGGACGCGATGCTCGACTGGGCGATGAAGAGGTTTGGGGCCGACGCAGGCCGCGTCTCGTGCGGCGGCTCCGGCTACTGGGGCGGCACGGCGGCCCTCCAGTACGGCCTGAGGCGGCCGGGCAAGATCGCTTACGTGATGGCCGATGCCTTGCCCGACCCCAATCCGAACGATACGTCCTACGAGTACGAGATGTATGGCAAGCGCAAGACGGCGCGGCCCGAAATGGACTCCATCTGGGGCAAGGCCGAGTGGAAGATCGAGGCCGAGAGCGGGAAGCCCATCTGGGACGAGATGAACCTGGTGGCCCACGTGCAGGCCAACGGCAGGAAGCAGGCGATGCCTTACATCTCGCTCGGCGCCGGCAGCCAGCACCTCACGTGGCGGCAGGAAACCGACCTGATGAAGGCGTATCTGGCGACGCACAACGCCTTCATGGCCGAGTTCTTCTGGGGCAGCTCGCACCACTTGCCTTTGCCCGTGAGCGCCGAGAGCGGCGACCACCCCTTCGAGCCGCGAGCCGACCGCCCCCTCCTCGCCTGCAACCCCAGGGACCGCGGCCCTGAGCCCAAGTTCTTCGAGAAGCACTTCGACACCGGCGAGCGGGGCTACAGCAGCGGCGGCCGCCTCAACACCCGCCCCCGCTGGGACCCCGAGGAGATCGTGGACGAACCCGATCGCTTGGAAATGACCATCTACTGCGCCCGACGCGTCGTCTACGCCGGCCGCGAGACCTGCGACGTGGCAGTGCGAAACACGGCCAAGTTCCGCCCGAAGCCGGGCGAGAAGCTCGCCTGGACCGCTCCCGACCCCAGGGAGCCCCGGAAGACCATTCAGGGCGAGGCCACGGTGGACGAGGAGGGCCACATCCTCATCCCCGGCCTGACCTTCGGCGAGCCAGGCAAGCTCATCATCCGCAGGAAGGGAGGCGAACAATGAGCCGCAGCACATTCCTCGTTCTGGTCTGCATGTCGGCAGCGGCTGCTGGTGGCGCAGAGCAATTCGTCACCGAGCCCTTCCCCGCCGAGGCTGAGGGCGCAACCGTGCGGTTTGACCTCAAGCCCCTGCCGCCGGCCACCAAGGTGCTCCGCGCCATCCTCCGCGTGCCGACGCAGGGGCACCAGAACGGCGCAGCGGTGCGACTCGAGGCGGCGGGCGTGGCGAACGCCGAGCCGCTGAAGCTCTTGCCCCCAGACTACGTGAGCTTCGACGCCACGGCCCCCGCAATGGCCTGGGTCGCCAATCCCCAAGCCAACCAGGGCCTTCGCATCACAAATGCCGGCGGCGTGGACTTCCGCAGGGCCGTCCTCGAAGTCAGCTACCTCGCCGAGGGCAGAGAGCCCATCAAACCTGTCGCCGAACTCAATGCCCTTCACCAGTCGGGCCAGACGTTTCTCACCTGGAAGGAAATCGAGGACGTGGTGGGCGACGACGCGCCGAAGTTCGAGGACTTCGACAAGGCCGTCCTGGGCGCTCGCGCGAAGCGGCGGCTCGTCTACCGCGTCTACCGCTCCGCCGAGCCAATCACGGTGGCGAACCTGGGCCAGGCCGAGCTGGCCCGCGAGGTGCCCGAGGTTGTCTCCTGCTGGAATCTCAAGGCCATCCGCAACACCGAGCACCCGAACCAGGGCACGCCGACCAAGCACTCGCCGCTGCGGCCCGGCTACAACCTCGCCCTCAACCACGTGATGACCCGCTACCGCATTGTGGGCGGGACGTCCCAGTCCCGCGAAAGTGACCCGCTGCCGCGCGCCACCGGCCTCGCCGTCTTCACCGCCACGAAGCCGGGCAAGCGCTACTACGCAGTGGCCGCCTCGATTGACGGCCGCGAGGCCGCCGCCGAGCTGGCCTGCCTGAAGGAGCCCGTCAGCGAAACGCCATCTCCCTTCCCAGCCATCGTCTACCAGCGCACCGCCAGCCCCGACCCCAGGGAGAAGCAGGGGGGCGACGTGGACGTCTACAACTCCTGGATCGAGCCGCCCTACGACAGCGTGCCCTCGGTCTCTGAGACCTTCATCGTCCGCTGGCGCGACCTGCCACGTCCGGCCGCCGACACCCGCACGCCGCTAATGCTCAGCATCGGCACCTATGGCTGCACGGCCACCGAGGCGGCCAGCCCCGGCTGGCACGCCGCCCGCCGCCACGTGCGGAGCGCCCTCATCCTAGCCCTCTCCGAGGGAGGGCTCTGGCAGGGCTTCCACGAGTGCATCGGCACGCTCCGCGGCTACGACGACGGGGTGGTCCACAACTACCCCCAACGCCGCGTCCTCGGCGCCGCCGCCTGGGCCGTCGCCGAACGCGGCCTGTTCGTTGACCCCGAGCGCGTCGCCATCTGGGGCCAGTTCGCAGGCTGGGCGCTGCGGCACGGCGACGTCTTCTCCGCCGTCATGTCCAACGGCCACGGCAACCTCGCCATCGGCAAGGTGCCCCAGCAGCACGGCTGGAAGTGGGGGCCATACCCCAAGGGCAGCAAGAACTGGCTGGGCATTGACCAGTGGGAGTACATGAATCTGCCCAGGTGGATCCGCGAGAACCCCACGATCGAACTGCCCTACTGGCTCTGCTGGCCCGCCTACGGCGCCTATCCCGCGCACACGATTGGCGACTTCGGCTTCATGCCCTGGCCCGAGATGATCCACGCGATGGCCGTCACCAAGCGGGCCTTCGCCGCCAATTGGTCCACCAACGGCCCAGGCCCCGTCGGGCCGATCCGAGACCTAGTGTCCCGCATCCGCCTCCACCAGAGCCTGCCCGCCTTCACCAACTGCTCGCTCGACCACAGCCCCGGCGACGGCGACCACGACGACGCCGAGAAGGGCGGCGGCATCAACCTCTACCAGCTCTGGGACCCCGAAACCCTGGTTGATGAGCCGGACCGTTGGGGGATCACCCTCTACCTCCGCGACGACTGCCCCTACCCCGACCTGACCACCGACCTCACGCCTCGCCGCTGCCAGAAGTTCAAGGCCAAGCCGGGGGAGAGCTTCAAGTGGACCCACTCCTCGCTCGACGACGCCAAACAGCTCCAATCGGGCACGGCCACGGCCGACAAGTGGGGACTGGTGACCATCGGGAAACTCACTCTCTCGAAGGTGAAGAGTCGCGTCCGCCTCTCGAAGTGACCTGGAGATGAATGATGAAGGGCACGCTCTGTGCACTGGCTGTGCTATTGGCTTCGTGCCTCCATGCGGGCATGGTGACACGGAGGTGGGGCAAGCCCCCGACCGGGCCGCCGGCGGCGGCCAAGGTGAAAGCGCCGAAGGCCGAGCCGCCGACCTGCTACGTCGTCGAGACGAAGGCTCCGCCCGAACTCGACGGGAAGCTCGACGACGAGGCGTGGAAGCAATCGCCCGCCTACCAGTTGGCCCGCTCGCTCGACGGCGGTGGCGACGCGGCGCAACCGACGGAGGTCCGCCTCCTCCGCGACGCCAAGACGCTCTACCTCGCCTTCCGGTGCAAGGAGCCGCTCGTCGCCAAGCTCCAGGCCACCCGCCGCGGCCACGACAGCGGCATATGGGAGGACGACTCCGTCGAGTTCTTCCTCGGCGCGGGCGGCGCCTACTACCACTTCGGCGTCAACGCCGTCGGCAGCACCTACGACGGGAAGGCGAAAGACGCCTCCTGGACATCAGGCTTCAAGGCCGCCGTTGGCCGCGAGACTGGGGCGTGGGCCGTCGAGGCAGCCGTCCCCCTGGCCGCGATGGCGCCCGACGGCAAGGTGCCGACGGAATGGATCGCCAACTTCAACCGCAACCGCCACTGCGCGGGGAGCTGGCAGGAATCGGCCTGGTCGCCCACCTTCTCGGGCGACAGTCACGTGACCGAGCGCTTTGGCAAGATGCTCTTCAAGGCCCCGCCTGCTCCTGAGCAACCAGGCAAGGAGCCGGAACGCCCTGTCGTCAAGAAGGAAGCCGTCACCATCGGCCCCGCGGAAGGTGGCGAGGGCATCGTCACCTTCGACCTCTCCGACCTGCCGAAGGACGCTAAGGTCTATTGGGCCGACCTGCTCTTCTTCCGCACGGCGCCGGTGGATGGGCGAATGGATGAGGCAACGATTGACATCGAGATCTACCCAGGGAAAGCGGCGAAGCCTCTGGCGCTCCGCCCGCCCTGGTTCGACAGGTTCGATGCGACGGAGGCCGTGCGTGCTGGGACGACCGCGTTCTTCGTGAAGGCTTGCCCGTTCTGGAACGCGGAGGCCACGTGCCTCGATGTGGCCTATGAAGGGAAGGCCGAGAATCCGCCGCAGCAAGTGACGGGCATCGAAGCCTCTCATCGGGCGGGGCAGACGTTCGTCACGTGGAAGGAGATTGAAGACCCCGTAGGGCGGGACGAGATTGCATGGGGCGAGATGAAGCGGATCGTGGACACGCTGGACTCCCGGCGGCAGGTTCGCTACTGCGTCTGCCGCCATACACAGCCCATCACGGCGGCGAACCTCCACGAGGTCGAACTGCTCGCCAGCGTGAGGCCCCTATCAGGCTGGAACCTGGATGGGCGGAACACTGATCGCCCGGTGGACCACTTCATCGCCACCAACGACGTGCTGATGGTGGGCCACTGGGACCCCTTCCAGCGGGCCACGGTGGACGGGGAGTACGGCCGCGACTGCCCGATTGACCGCTTTGTCACCCGCGAGGGCGCGCCTCCCCTCCCCCGCGGCACCGGCCTCTACGTCCACACCGCATCGAAGAAGGAGAAGGCGTATTACGCCGTGGTGACGTCGGTGGACGGCGTGCAGAACACGGCGGACCTCTCGAAGGCCAATGCGACGCAGGAGGCCCTGGCCGAGGAGCCGGGCGCGGCCGAGCCGGTGCTCCAGGGCGAGCTGCCTAAGATGCCCTTCTTCAACTACGACCAAAGACGCCTCCACTACGTCCAATGGACCGCCCCGCCCATGGCCAACGTGCCCTACCAGTACCACAACTGGTCTGTGGGCGTACCCGAGAAGATACGGCCTGAAGGCCGCACTACGAACGAAGAGCCGCCTGAAGGCGGGACTCCGAACGGGGTGCCGCTGGAGCTGAATCTGCACAGGGACGGGCATTCGTACTGGCGGACGCACTACCGCATCGAGCGCGACAGCATCGTGCTCTCCCCCTACGATTTCCCAATCAAGTCGTGGTGGTTCGGCTACCACGAGGCGGTGGGCACGCTCCGCTCGTTCAAGCAGGGCGCGATCCAGCCCTACACGGAGCGGCGGCTGTTGGCCTTCATCGAGTGGGCGTGCCGCAAGTGGCCGATTGACCGCAATCGCGTCCTTGTGACCGGCTGCCGCGGCGGGGCATCGGGCAGCGGGGCGCTCCACCTGGGCATTCGCCATCCGGGCGTCTTCAACCTCGTCATCGCCGGCCACCCGCTCATGGACTATGCGGCGGCTTCGCGCGACACGAGCCGCCAGGGCCTCCCCCAGGCCCTCAGCATGCTGGCCGTCTGGGGCAAGCCCGACTGGGATATCAAGGCCGACGAGGGCAAGGGCTTCTGGGCACAGCACAATCTCAACCAGGTGGTCGAGGCCCTTCCGCCGAACGCCGAGCTGCCATTCATGACAATCACCTCGAATCACGGCTACGCCGCCTGCCGCAAGCTCTACGAGACGCTTCTCACCCGCCACTTCGGCGTCATCGCCGAGTTCTCCTGGGGCGGCACGCGCTACGTCCCCGTCTCGAACTCCGGCACCTATCCGAACGTCATCCGCCTCGACATTCGGCGCGACAAGCCGTTCCTCGCCTGCGTGTCGCGCCAGGGCCTGGCCCTGGTGACGGAAGGCAAGATGGGCGACGTCAACCAGCAGTTCCGCTGGCGCGACCTGGTGGACGAGCCGGGCCGCTTCGAGGCGACGCTCTTCGTGCAGGGCCGCGGTGAAAGTGTGGCCGATGTCGCACCCCGCCGCCTCCAGAAGTTCAAGGTCGAGAAGGGCAAGACCTATGCCTGGAAATGTGGGGCACAGAGCGGCGAGGCCACGGTCGGCGACGACGGCCTGCTGGTGCTCAAGGACGTGAAGTTCACCGCCGAGGGCAGCCGCCTGGTCATCACCCCGAAGGGGACCCAACAATGAGACTGCCTAGCACAGCGCCCCTCAACAAACTCAACGAAGATCTCAGCGCCGTTCCCCTCCTCAGTCCCGAAGGGACAGCAGTGGGTAGCCGGCGGCTTCAGCCGCCGGAGACGGGATGCCCCCAATACAGTCCCGAAGGGACGGTAGTGGATAGCCGGCGGCTTCAGCCGCCGGAGACGGGATGCCCCCAATACAGTCCCGAAGGGACAGCAGTGGATAGCCGGCGGCTTCAGCCGCCGGAGACGGGATGCCCCCAATACAGTCCCGAAGGGACGGTAGTGGATAGCCGGCGGCTTCAGCCGCCGGAGACGGGATGCCCCCAATACAGTCCCGAAGGGACGGTAGTGGATAGCCGGCGGCTTCAGC
>Ga0194112_10004778_pt1 | contig 18454 bp, 18 predicted proteins | sample TA2MahC400mmetaG_FD_146191 | JGI IMG/M metagenome (GOLD analysis project Ga0194112, IMG submission 146191) | Freshwater microbial communities from Lake Tanganyika, Tanzania - TA2015016 Mahale Deep Cast 400m | ecosystem: Environmental > Aquatic > Freshwater > Lake | place: Tanzania: Lake... | reverse complement strand
CGACTCACTTAACGCAGCCACTCTTCAGGCAGAACACGGGTTAGCCAACCTAGCATCCAACAGGGGAGCTCTGAAAAGCCTAACAAACTGGCCATGGATTAGTGCCATGTTGAACGCTACATAGAATTAGCGCTTCGGAGGCAGCCAAGAGACTAGGGGTACACTCCAAGACGGCAAGCCGGCTCATGCGCCTGCAGAGAATGGGTGCCGTCAAGGTGGCCAATCGCTGGGTCGTCGAGGAGGCGATTCTGGAGGAATTCGCCAAGACCTATGTAGCAAGAGAGGGCAGGCCTAAGGGCTGGAGCCCCAAGAGGAAGGCAGAAAGATGAAGGCAGGACTTTATGCCCGGGTGTCAACCGAGGAGCAAACCGAAGGCTACAGCACCGACGCCCAGAGGCGGGCCTTCCAGAGACTGTGCGAAAGCAAAGGTTGGACCCCGTACAGAGAATACGTAGAAGCCGGGAAGTCAGCTCACACTGATGATATTCGCAAGCGTCCCGTATTCAAAGAAGCTATAGATGCGGCATTGGCTGGAGAATACGACGTGCTGGTCGTGCATAAGATAGATCGCTTTTCCCGAAAGCTGAGGATAACGCTTGAGTGTTTCGAGAAGTTGGGCAAGGCAGGGGTCGGCTTTGTGTCGATCGAGAATGACATGGACTACTCGACACCGACAGGGAAGTTTATGTTGGTGATGCAAGGAGGCTTGGCGGAGCTCTATTCAGACAACCTCAGCCAAGAGACCAAGAAAGGGTGGGACGAAAGAAAGAAGCAGGGGCTGTACTGCGGGCTTCTTCCTTTTGGCGCAATCAAGGGTGAGGACGGTGTACCCATACAGGACAGAAGGGAAACAGAGTCCAACGGCGCTCACATAACGAACTATGAAGGTCTCACCATGAGCTTTGAGTTGGCTGCGCAGGGCAAATCTGATCGGGAGATCGCAGAGGCTCTGAATAGGTGGGGCCATCGAACTGCCGGAAATCAGGGCAATCGGCTGTTCTCGAAGGATACCGTCCGGGGGATGCTCACTAATCGCTTCTATCTAGGCGAATTGCCCGATGGCAATGGCGGATGGATTAAGGCGAAGCACGTGCCCTTTGTTAGTCAGGAACTCTGGGATCAGGCCCAAGAATCCCAGGAGAGAAACCGCAAGGTTCCCAGGAACCGTCCGCGCGGAGCGAGGCTTAGTTCTTTCACTGGATATGCATATTGCTGGTACTGCAAAGGAAGGATGCACACAGGTGCCACGAAGAAGGGAAAGAAGCGGCTGATGTGTGCCACTAGAGTTCAGGGGAAGGGCTGTTCGCAAAAATCAGCCCTCCTGGAAGTGTATGAGACACAAATTGAAGCCTACCTCGAGAACTTCCAGATCCCAGAGGATTATCAGGCCAGGATATTAGAGGCGCATAAGAAGCTCGTGGCTGCCTATGACGATACCATGAAGGAACGCTCAAGGCTTCAATCCCAACTAGAGCGTAACAAGAAACTCTTCGCTTGGGGTGACATGAGCGAGGAAGATTATCTGGCGGAGAAGGAAAGGATACAGCATGAGCTGAGGTCTTTGAACCTGCCGGCCGATAACGAAAAGACGCTAGAAAGACTGGCCTCGTTCCTTAGGGGTGTGGGCCAGGCTTGGCGCGTCGCAAGCCAAGAACAGCGGAACAGCCTGGGTAGGCAACTTTTCGAGGAGATCTGGATCAAAGACAGGCAGGTCATGGCTGTCAAGCCAAGGCAAGAGCTGGAGCCATTCTTCCGAATGTCGTACGAGGAATGGAGAACGAAGTTTGAATCGGCGGCCTCGAATCCATCCCAATCCTCACTTCGCCAGATGACGCAAAGCCAGCCTTGTCTTCTCCTCGAGGCTAAGGTCAGAAGATGGCGGAACCAGAGCCGCGGCTCTGGCAGCCTCAGAGGCAGAGTAGCCAAGACTGGTCAACACCGCTGCTAGCTCGGTAGTACCTTCAGCAAGCTGCGGGCTTACCCCAACCCATTCCTTCTCCAGCTTGCTCTTCAACTCCACCACCAGGCGACTGGCCATCTTCTTGCCCACGCCGGGTAGCTCTGTAAGAAGGGTAACATCGCTACTGGCAATGGCCGAGGCCAACCGCTCACACTCCATCCCGGAAAGCATGGCCAAAGCTGACTTTGGCCCTACTCCGTTAACCGTGATGAGTAACTTGAAAAGGTCGAGCTCTTGCTGATGCGCAAAGCCGTAAAGGGCTATGCTGTCTTCTTTCCAGTGAAGGTGTGTATGAAGCCGAACCTTCTCCCCTATAGCACCAAGCTCACTTAGAGTGAAACCTGACACCTGGATTCGGAAGCTTACCCCGCCCACCTTTACAACAGCCCAGCCAGCACCGCGTAGCTCTAACGTTCCTTCAACAGCAGCAATCACTTCTTACCTTCCGCTTGTAGCCAGAAGCTTAGCCACGCGTCTCTCCTGCAAGTGGCAAAGAGCTACCGCCAGAGCATCAGCAGCATCGCTAGGTTGAGGCGTCACGGTGAGATTCAGATGGATGCCGACCATCTGCTGAACTTGTTCCTTGTCACTACCCCCATAGTCAGCCACCGTCTGCTTCACCTTAGCTGGCGGATAGCCGTACACGGGAATACTATTTGCGGCTGCAACCAGCATAGCCACCGCTTGCGCTCGACCTATAGCCAGGGCGGAGCGAGCATTATGAGCCACAAAGGGCTCTTCAACAGCCATCTCGTCAGGATGATAACGGCCGACAACCTGCGTTAGTTCTAAATAGAAACCATACAGCCGCTCCGCCAAAGACCGACGACGCGAAGCAACCAGAACACCGTAATCCAGCGTTATCAGCTCTTCCTCATGTTCCTCAATCAAGCCATAACCCATCCTCAGAGTGCCTGGATCGATGCCCAAGATCCGCATGGCTTTCAGACAGTGGCCTTTAGTTTTTCCAAGACTTCTTCAGAAAAGTCGACGTTGGAGAACACCCGCCGCACTTCGTCTAGCTCCTCCAGCCTGTCCAGCAGTTTGAGAGCTCGTATGGCATTCTCCTCATCCAAATCGACAGTAGTCTTTGGGATCATCGATAGCTCAGCAGAAGCTATTGGTACCTCTTTTCCCTCCAAAGCGTGCCGCACTATCTCAAGGCTATCCGAGGTGGTGTACACTTCCAGAAAGCTTTTCTCAATTTTCACGTCCTCAGCACCAGCGTCAATGGCCCAAAGAGCTACCTCTTCAGCATTAAGTTGCTTGGTGTCAATGGTTATGACTCCTTTGGGCTCGAACATCCACGACACTGCGCCAGCCGCAGCCATGCTTCCCCCACTCCGGCTTAGTATACTGCGTATCTCCTGAAGGGTACGATTGCGGTTGTCTGAGAGAACTTGAACCAGGATGGCTATTCCACCAGGGCCATAACCCTCGAAACTTGCCTCGGCCAAAGCTGCACTGCCCCCTTCACCACTTGCTTTCTTGATGGCTCTCTCGATATTCTCTGAGGGCATATTGTTGTCGCGGCATTTCTGTATTATCAGCCGCAGGCGGAAGTTGTGCTCAGTGTTGCTCCCGCCCTCGCGAACCGCCACCATGATTTCCTTGGCCAACTTGGTAAATATCTGACCTCGTTTGGCATCGGCTACTCCTTTTGCCCGCTTGATGGTTGACCACTTTGAGTGCCCTGACATAACTTCACCCTCCCTCAGAAGAAAATCATATCATTTCGTCGCCATTCTTTCGAGCCCTGGTGCTGGCAGTGTCCGCCGGGTCTCACCTTTGTCAGCAATGACACCACTCAGTCGAAACCTACAGCAGACCCTCGCCACCGCTCCAACCGATAGCTACAATCCCACCATTAAGTATAACGTATAACCACCAGCATAACCTTGTCAATACCGAGTATGTCTAACAGGCCATCGTGTCTTTGTTGACTTCCCTTGAGTTTGGCTGTATTCTTTAGCGAAAACAAATGAACGCCACTGCCGGAGAGGGGAAAGAGAAGCCACGCCAGGACATTCCTTCGGACGATCCAACGCTAAGCATAGCTGCCGATACTTCTACTGAGGGCAGCCTGGCACCCCCGAAAAGAGCTGCAAAATACCTCATCGTCTTATCAGTGCTCTGCGTCCTTGGAATGGCAGCACTGGCCGTAGTTTTCAGGGAGCAGCTAAAGAACTTCGACGAATACGGTTACCTTGGGGCGTTCCTTATCAGTATCATGTCCGGAGGGACTTTCATTGTCTATGTGCCTGGGGCACCGATCATCTTTGCTTTGGGCGGCATATTGCCATCCCCTCTTCTTGTTGGCCTGGCCGCCGGGGCGGGTGAGGGACTCGGTGCTTTGGTATTTTACCTTGCTGGGCGTAGTGGTCACTCCCTGCTCTCGGAGAAGCAAAGAAACAACAGAATCTACTCTCGAGTAAGGGGCTGGATGGCAAGAAGGGGCTTCTTGACACTGTTCCTTGCTTCGGCCATATTTAATCCAGTCTTTGCCTTGTTTGGTGCTGCTGCCGGGGCTCTCAAGTACCCGCCGTGGAAGTTCTGGATGTCCTGTACCGCTGGCAAAGCTGTAAAGGGTATATATGTTGCTTACTTTGGAGCCTTGGGATTGAGATACGTTCTACATTGGTTGCACATATCCCTGGAGACCTGATCAATATAGCAAAGAGGCAATGGACGTAAAGGAGGTCCTGTGGGTATTCCTTATCTCGGCTGCTCCCATAGGAGAACTCCGAGCAGGCATTCCGATCGGTATACATGAGTACCACCTGCCCTGGGCCGTCGTCCTTCCGGTATCGCTTTTAGGTAACCTGGTGATAGTACCTTTCCTGGTCATATTTCTTGAGCGCAGTCTAAGGCTGCTGAGTAAAATCGGGTGGCTGGCTAAAGTGTTCCAGTGGATATTCCAACGTACCAAGAGACAAGGAAGAATAATTGAAAGATACCACAGGGTGGGACTCGCCTTGTTTGTGGCTATCCCTCTACCAGGTACAGGGGCCTGGACCGGTTCGCTGGCTGCTTCACTCTTCGGAATAGGTTCCAAGGATGCCATCATTGCCATCGTATGTGGTGTATTAATGGCGGCCATCATTGTCAGTATCTTGACTCTTCTTGGCTGGGTTGGGGCAGCCGTTGCCGCAAGTTGCTTTATAATACTGAGCGCGCTTGCAATGCGGAAGCCGTAACTGCTACCGATGTCGTGTCAAGTCATTTAAGAAGGTGACCGAAGGGTGGCTTGGAAGCACGCGGTGGAAGACTAAGCCTGCTCAATGTAGCCAACCTTAGCATTGTCCCAATCGGTGAGCCATTCAAATCGCGGCCTTGACACCTTTGTTAGAGATGATATACTGTTCATAGGTTTGGCGTTCCTCACTTCTTGTTGATCTTCTCCTAAGGTACGTAGTGACAAAGTACATCTTCGTTACTGGTGGCGTGGTTAGTTCTGTGGGGAAGGGGATTACCACTGCTTCTATTGGCAGGATAGTTAAGAGTCGCAATATTTCTGTCACCATACAGAAGTTGGACCCTTACCTCAACGTTGACCCGGGCACCATGTCTCCTTATCAGCACGGGGAGGTTTTTGTGACTCAGGATGGTGCTGAGACTGACCTTGATCTGGGGCACTATGAGCGCTTCATTGATATTGAACTTACTACTGCTTCTAGCGTCACTACGGGGCAGGTCTATGGCTCGGTTATTGCCAAGGAAAGGCGTGGTGATTTCCTTGGCGGTACGATTCAGGTAGTTCCGCATGTCACTAATGAAATAAAGAAACGAATCCGGGAGGTGGGTGAGCTGACAGGGGCCTCAGTAGTGATCGTGGAGGTTGGTGGGACAGTGGGTGATATTGAGGGTCTTCCTTTCCTTGAAGCTATCCGGCAGATGCGCAGCGAGTTGGGGCGGGAGAATGTGCTCTATGTTCATGTGACTCTCATACCCTATATTTCAGCCACCGGGGAGTTGAAGACCAAACCCACGCAGCACAGCGTTAATGAGCTTCGCCGCATTGGCATTCAGCCTGATGTCATCGTCTGCCGCAGCGATTATCCTATTTCTGAGGCAATAAAGGAGAAGATCTCTCTCTTCTGCAGCGTGGATAAGAGGGCGGTGATACCTTTGCTTACTGTGCCTACGATCTATGAAGTACCTCTTGTCCTTGAGGAAGCCGGGTTAGGCGATCTGATAGTGGAGATGCTAGGGCTACCTTCCACGTCGGCGGACTTGCACGAGTGGCGTGTCCTGGTAGAGAAGATGACTGCTCCTAAGGAACTACTTCCTATTGCCCTAGTCGGCAAATATGTGGAGTTGCGGGATGCTTACATCTCGGTGCGGGAGGCTTTGTGCCATGCTGCCACGCATCTCGACCGCAGGGTAGACCTTCGTTGGGTGCAGTCGGAGGATATGGAGAAGGACGAAGGGAACTGGAGCAATCTTCTTAATTCTGTTCAGGGGATTGTGGTGCCAGGCGGTTTTGGTGTTCGAGGGATAGAAGGTATGATCAAGGCAGCACGGTACGCTCGAGAGCACAAGGTGCCCTATCTAGGTTTGTGCCTTGGGTTGCACATCATGGTAGTGGAACATGCCCGGTATGTTCTCGGGTCGAGTGAACCTCATTCCCAGGAGTTTCGCCCAGATACCCATTACCCTGTCATTCACCTCTTGCCTGAGCAACAGGGGGTGAAGGAGATGGGGGGAACTATGAGGCTTGGTACCTACCCCTGTCACCCGGTTGAAGGTACCCGTGCCGCGGCTGCATACGGTCAGCCGCTAGTCTACGAACGCCATCGCCACCGTTTTGAGTTTAACAATGATTTCCGTTATACTTTAGACAAGGGGGGGTTGGTTGCCAGCGGTTTATCCGGTGATGGCAAATTAGTGGAGATAGTGGAACTACGAGATCACCCTTGGATGCTAGCCACCCAGTTTCACCCTGAATTCAAGTCACGCCCTAACCGCCCTCACCCTCTATTTCTAGAGTTTATCAGGGCGGCCAAACAGACTTTGAGGGAGGGAGGTCAGCATCCTTTACTCTTGCGCCATGATGCCCGAGAGGAAAGTTGAATTCTCTCTCTGGTGGCAGCCGATATTGACCAAGTCGGTGGTGGAGTGGTATACAAGAAATGCACTGGCCGCAGATCGGCCGGCATGGAAATTTGTTCTGTAGTTGACTACTGACAGCTTCGGGGCTTGTACTAGCACGGTCCCTTGTAGTGTTTGAGCAAAGGCGGTAAGTTATATCCGCTTTACTACACCAATATGACGTGCTTCTTATTGCTGCGAGGACTGGCAGCGAGTTTCAGGCGAAGGTTGAGGAGAGGATGAATGAATTTTGCCGAATTAGAAACTAAGAAACGGGAGGATTTGCTGGAGATGGCCAAGGAGTGGGGCGTCTCTGGCTACAGTACGCTCAAGAAACAGGAGCTTATCCTCTCGCTGCTTCAGGCCCAGGCAGAAAGGGAGGGTAACATCCTCGCCTGCGGCATACTGGAGATAACTTCCGAGGGCTACGGCTTTTTGCGGCGGGATAGTCTGTTACCCACGTCGAATGATGTTTATGTGTCCCAATCACAGATTCGGCGCTTCGGCTTGCGCACTGGAGACAGCGTGATAGGACAGGCCAGGCCACCCAAGGACGGGGAGAGATATCAAAGCTTGCTGAGGGTGGAACTGGTGAATAACATGGATCCTGAGTCAGCCAGAGAATGGCCTCATTTTGATTCGCTAACTCCCATTTTCCCTAACACTCTGCTGAATCTGGAAACTGCCCCCAGCAACCTCTCTACCCGGCTGATAAACCTGGTGGCTCCTATTGGTAGAGGCCAACGGGGACTGATTGTCTCACCTCCGAAGGCAGGGAAGACGATACTCCTGAAGCAAATTGCCAATGCCATTAGCACTAATTGTGAGGACGTTCATATCATGGTTTGTCTCATTGGGGAGCGGCCGGAAGAGGTGACCGACATGAGGCGTTCTGTCAAGGGGGAGGTGATTGCCGCTACCTTCGATGAGCTGGTAGAGAACCAGACCCGTGTTGCTGAACTAGCCCTGGATCGAGCTAAGCGCTTGGTTGAGGGTAAGAAAGATGTGGTCATACTGCTTGATGGGATCACCCGACTTACCAGAGCCTATAACTTAGCGGCGCCCTCCAGCGGGAGGACTCTCTCCGGTGGTGTTGATCCGGTGGCGCTGTACCATCCCAAGCATTTCTTTGGTGCCGCCAGGAACATTGAAGAGGGCGGCAGTCTTACCATCCTGGCTACCTGCCTTATCGACACTGGTAGCCGAATGGACGACGTCATTTACGAGGAGTTCAAGGGCACTGGCAACATGGAGTTGCATCTTGATCGGCGGCTGGCAGAGCGGCGCGTCTTCCCGGCTATTGACATTCAGCGCAGCAGCACCAGGCGTGAGGAATTGCTCCTCGATGAAGCCACCTTGAAGCAGGTGTGGCTGTTGAGGCGCATGATAAGCATGCTTTCGAACGGTTCACCTGGTACACCTAACCCTACCGAGGCGACCCAAGCGGTTCTGGAACGCCTGGCCAAGACCAAGAGCAACGCCGAGTTCCTGGCTACATTGAATAAGGAAATGTGAAGGCGCTAGCCTTTACCCCGGCCAGGTTCCATTAAAGGTACCCCCGCAGCACACAGGGGACAATCTTCCGGTTTGTAGTTGGGGGCGGAGGTCTGATAACAACTGAAAAGAGGCAAGCCAAAGTCAACCTTTCCCTGACTTCGATCAACCAATACTGCCACCCCGATAACCTTGCCACCTCTCGTTGTCACCGCGTTTATCACTTCGTTGATAGAGCCTCCTGTGGTCAAGACATCGTCTACTACCAGCGTCCTTTCGCCCGGTGAGATGCTCAACCCGCGCCGGAAAACCCTGGTCCCCCCTTCCTTTTCCGCGTAGATGCTGCGCACTCCAAGCTGCCTTGCCACCTCATAAGCCAGAAGGACTCCTCCGGTCGTCGGGCCGGCCACCAGTTTCACTGCCTGATCCTGGAAGTGCCTGGCAATCATCTGGCAGAGTTGCTCTGTGTAGTGAGGGTATTGGAGTACCTGGAACTTCTCCCAGTAGATCGGGGAATGCAGCCCTGAGGACAGCAGGAAGTGCCCCTCCAGCATAGCCCCCGTGGCTTTGAAGATTTCTTCTACTTCTATGGCTACCGCGCTCCTTACTATAAGTGACTCGATTAGATGCGGTTGTTCTTGATAACTCTGCAAGCTGAGTTGTATCCTACCTCCAACAGGGATTGCCTGGAGCGAAAGCATAGCTGATGAAATCGCCTGTGTTCAGGCTTTTTGTGTCGGTCTTATGCTCCCGTCCCTTTGATCGATTATAATCTATTTGATTTCGCTGGGCTAGCATGGCTCCAGGATGGCAAAACGAGGCTTTGGCACTTTCAAAATATGTGCAACGGCAAGGCGTAAGGCCACTCTGAGGTCATTGCCCTGAGGCTGAGATTGGACGATTCAGAGCTTATAAAATGGAGTAAGAAAGGTGATCTGGATAGCTTCAACAGGCTGGTCGAGAGCTATCAGAAGGCAGTCTATAATCTTGCTCTGCGGATGTTGAGTGATCGTCAAGCGGCTGAAGACGCCTCACAAGAGGCTTTTTTTTCTGCCTGGAGGGGCATCGGAGATTTCAGGGGGGGCAACTTCAAGGCCTGGATGTTGCGCATTACTGCCAATGTTTGCCGCGACCACCTGCGGAAACGCAAGCGCAACCCTACCAGTTCGCTGGAGGAGCTATCGATGGAATTCGAGTTATCGAACTCTACGGAGTCGCCCGAAGACTATGCCTTGCGTCTGGAGGTGAGAACGCAGATCCAGAGGGGTCTGGCTAGCCTTCCTTCAGAGCAGCGGTTAGCCGTTGTCCTCTCTGATATACAGGGTTTAAGCTACGAAGAAATAGCCCAAGTTATGGGTTGTTCTCTGGGAACGGTACGGTCGCGACTCAGCCGGGGGAGGGCCCGACTACGGGACTATTTGGTCCAGAAGGGAACCTTTTCTCCCTAGATTTCGTCTTAATAGTTGAGGACAGAATAATGTGGCGGCTATTATCGATGAAATTCAGAAAGAGTGAGTGCGATCAGACCGGGGATAGGCTCTCCCCTTACGTGGACCAGCGGCTGGGTCTTGAGGAGCGGGGTGAAGTGGAGCGACATCTAGAAACATGCCAGGGGTGTAAGCATGAGCTTGAGTCGCTTCAGGCGACGGTGGAGTTATTGCATCAGGTGCCCCAGGTATTGCCGGCCCGCAGCTTTGCCATCCGTGAGGCCAGGCCTCTGCCCAGCAGGTCGCCTTTCCCAATGATGCGTGCTGCTACGGTGGTGCTAGCAGTGTTCCTGATATTGCTGTTTGCCTTTGACATGACCAATCTGTTTCACACAGGCCCCATCTCGAATCAGCAGGGAGGGCCACAGTATTATTCGTCAGAGAAAGATAGGTCCCAGGCGGGCGACAAGAATACTTTGGGCGCAAACGGCGGAACAAGCCAGGAGAAGAGCGAGGCTGGGTGGGTACGCCCCCTGGAGTACGGCGTCTTGGGTGGGGTAGTAGTGTTGGGGGGAGCGACCCTATTGGTGTGGCGGAGCAGGAGAAGGGCGTTGTTCGAAACCAGTAATGAAAATGACGCCTAGAGACAGAACCCCGCTACCGAGACCGTAAGCTAGCGCGCAACCTCAATCCGTCAGTTCCTTCATTTGGCAGCTATCTCCTCAAAGCTAGGGCAACCGTTCTATCCCTGGCTGTGGTAGAATTGCAGCCGAGGGATGTCTGGCGGATGACCTACGCTGCGGAAAAGTCAGGGTTGCTCGCCTTGAAACTAGCTGGCACAGGGCCTTTCGGAGAGGCTCTAGCACAGCACGACGTCAGGCGGGTATCCGTCTTCGGGGGTATACCTGGGGAGGATGTGCTGGCTGGGGTGGTGCGACAGCGCCGCAAGAGGATTCTGGCGCGAGTAGTCGAGGTGACCAATGCCTCCCCTGAGCGAGTGGAGCCACCCTGCCCCTATTTCGTGTCTTGCACGGGTTGCCAGTGGCAGCACATCCGATATGAATACCAACTGGAACTGAAGCGGGGAATAGTCCAGGAGGCGATGCAAGAAGCTGGCATACCGGTTTCTTTGGTGTCCCCCGTGGTACCAGCGCCTCAAATGTTCGGATACCGTAACCACATGCGCTTTACGGTGGGGCCTGGGGGTAACTTGGGCTTCGTCAACTGGCAGAGTCGGCGCTTTGTCTCCGTGAACCAGTGCCTGTTGATGCATCCGTGGATCAATCAGGCACTCTCGCAGCTTCAGGGGCGCTGCGGAGAGACAACTCAGGTCTCCATCCGATATGGAGTAAACACTGGCCAGTGGCTGATCCAGCCGACCCTCAGCTCGTCGCAGGTATCACTGCAATCTGGCCAGAAACACTACGAGGAAGCACTGGCAGGCAGGCGCTTTCGCATCTCTGCTGCATCCTTTTTCCAGGTGAACACGGTCCAAGCGGAGCATGTGGCACAACTGGTGCGTCAGCGGCTTGGCTTGACTGGTCGGGAACTGGTGGTGGATGCCTATGCCGGGGTGGGCACCTTTGCTGTGTTGCTAGCCCCATTCGCCCGCAAGGTCATTGCTATTGAGGAGGCGCCCTCAGCTATACGGGACGCCCAAATTAACATCCAAGGGCTTGACAATGTGGAGGTGGTTGAGGCAAAGACAGAGCACCTGCTGGGGGTTTTGCCGGAGAGGCCCGATGCTCTGGTACTCGACCCGCCTCGATCTGGCTGTCAATTTCAGGCTCTCCAGGCCGTGCTTTTCCGTCCACCGCAACGCGTAGTGTATGTATCGTGCAATCCTCAGGCCCTGGCTCGCGATCTGCGGATACTGCTGCATGGCCCCCTCGTTCTGGAGGAGGTGCTGCCTATTGATCTGTTTCCTCAAACCCACCATGTCGAGTGTCTGGCTACGCTATCCTACAATCCTGAAAAGGAACAGGCCTTTCAGTCACGCCAGCAGCTTATACTGGCCTCTGGATCTCCCAGGCGGCAGGAGATCATGGCTGAAATGGGGCTTTCCTTCCGGGTGGTGCCGCCGCAAGTTGCGGAGACAGCTTCTTTATCCACTGACCCTGTGGCGGTAGCCAGGGAGCGCGCTCTTCAAAAAGCCCGGTCAGTGGCCTCCATGGTGCGTGAGGGCATGGTTATCGGTGCTGACACTGTTGTGGCTGACGGGGATGTCATTCTGGAAAAGCCTGCCTCCGAAGAGGAAGCTCATGCTTTCCTGCGCCGGTTACGGGGCAAGGAGCACCGGGTTATCACCGGCTTGGCCCTTATTGATGCGGCTAGCGGCGAAGAGGTCACCGGCCGCTGCATCAGCCGGGTGCTCATGCGGGAGTACAGTGATGCCGAGATAGCCGCCTACGTAGCCAGCGGCGACGCCTGGGATAAGGCAGGAGGATATGCCATCCAGGACAAGCAGTTTCATCCCGTGGCCCAGGTTACGGGCTGCTATTTGAACGTGGTGGGCCTTCCTGTCTGTACCTTGCTGCGTCTGATGCGGCGCATGGGCGTATACCCTACCCTCGACCGGCGCTGGGTGCCGCCGGGCGATTGCCCCGACTGCCATCGCCTGGCAAGGCAAGCGCAAAGGAAATAGTGTCGTCATGTCAAGAGTTATCCTTACGGAGGATCCCGCGAAATACGGCACTGTGTAAGACAATCTGTATTCGGCAAGCCAACTGCATGACCCTTCTCATAGCTGTGCCATGAAGATTAGCTGCGTTTCGCGGAAAACTCCCGTCGACAGTTTCCCTTGACACGGGATACCATGCCTGCTAAGGTGTTCTTGCATTTGTGACAGTATAAGCTCTCAGGTAGTCGGCTGGCGATGGGAGCAGAGGTCGGGATGTTTTTTCTTTTGAAGCAGGTAAGGTCAGCAGAGCTTGGGCCAAGGACCGCTTGGAAGTGATGCGCACCGGTGCCACTCTGGATGGCATATGCGGCGTGCGTTGCCACGCTTTGCGAGATTTCAGCAATCTGTGATAACTCAAATATATTTTGGGGGTTGCCTTTGTCATCACAGATGAAGTGTTGGTATGAGATGCATACTGGCTTGATTGAGCCTTCAGCATCGGGTATACTTCAGGTGAAAAACAGTTTCCAGCAGATTGGTCACCGTATAGGTCTTTACAGGTTATCCGACCCTAGTGTTTGCAGCGCAAAAACTTGCGTCAAGGAGGAAAGGTGAAGCTTACCCTGAGTGTGATCAAGGCGGATATTGGTGGCTATGTGGGTCACTCTAGTTGCCATCCTGAGGTTCTGAATGAAGCGCGAGAGAGCCTTGCCACAGCCAAGAGGGATGGCTTGCTCATTGATTTCTATGTCACCAACTGTGGTGACGATTTGGAGCTGATTATGACCCATCAGCAGGGGGAGGAAAGCAAGCGCATCCACAAGTTAGCCTGGGATACTTTTCTGAAGGGTACCAGCGTTGCCAAGAGACTTAAGCTGCACGGGGCGGGGCAGGACCTTCTTACCGATGCCTTCTCCGGCAATGTGAAGGGGATGGGGCCTGGGGTGGCTGAGATGGAAATTGAGGAGCGTCAGGCGGAAACGATATTGATATTCATGGCGGACAAGACCTCCTCCGGTGCGTGGAACATGCCTCTTTATAAGATGTTCGCCGATCCGTTCAATACCATCGGGCTAGTGATTGCTTCAAATATGCACTCGGGCTTTGCCTTCGAGGTGCACGATGTGAAGAAGAACAAGAAGATTACCTTGAGCGCCCCTGAGGAAATATATGATATGCTGGTCTTTCTGGGTGCTCCCAGTCGCTATGCTATTAAGGCAGTCTACCACCGCCGCACAGGAGAGATAGCGGCAGTCTCCTCAACACAGCGTCTGTCTTTCATTGCCGGCAGATATGTTGGCAAGGATGACCCAGTCTGTGTCGTCAGGTCTCAGGGGAATTTCCCTGCGGTAGGTGAGATTCTGGAACCTTTCACCATGCCTCAAATGGTAGAGGGCTGGATGCGCGGTTCGCACCATGGTCCGCTTATGCCTACAGCCCAGCCTCAGGCCAATCCTTCGCGTTTCGACGGTCCCCCCAGAGTGATCGCTCTGGGTTTCCAGCTTTCAAGTGGGATGCTGGTAGGACCGCGCGACATGTTCGACGATCCGGCTTTTGACGAGGTGCGTCGCTGGGCAAATCATATTGCTGACTACCTGCGGCGGCATGGTCCTTTTGAGCCTCACCGTCTTCCCTTGGAGGAGATGGAGTACACTACCATGCCCGAGATAATGAAGAAGCTACAGAGAAGATTTGTAAAGCTGTGACACCGAGGCTTCTCCTGGCTACCACAAACCTGGCTAAAATACGAGAATACTCCCTGCTCTTCCGGGGGGCTCCGCTTGAGTTGACCACTTTGGCTGAGGAAAACATGGACTTGGAGGTGAGCGAAACAGGTAGTACTCTGGAGGAAAACGCCAGGATCAAAGCCGCTGCTTATGCTGTTGATGAGAGGTTTATTGTAGCGGCTGATGACTCTGGGCTCGAAGTGGATGCTTTGGGGGGTGCCCCTGGCCCCCTGTCGGCGCGTTTTGCGGGTAAGAACGCTTCAGATAGGGAGAAGGTGGCACTTCTATTGTCTCGTTTGGCGGGAGTGGCTTGGGAGAGACGCTGTGCCCACTTCCGTTGTGTAATAGCTATCGCTGCGGCTTCGCGGATTCTGAGAGTTTTTGAGGGCGAATGCCAGGGAGTGATTAGTTTCGAGCCTAGGGGCAGCCAGGGCTTTGGATATGACCCCGTCTTCTATCTACCGGAGCTAGGCAAGACTATGGCTGAGCTGTCGATTGAAGAGAAGAATAGGGTGAGTCATAGGGGCAAGGCGGCGCGAAAAGCGCTCCGTTTCTTGAAACGGTACGTTACGGTGAATTAATCAGTGAGTGGTATCTCAGATTCCTTTCAGCGCCCCGTCAATTACCTGCGCATCTCGGTGACTGACCGCTGCAACCTGCGTTGCAGCTACTGCATGCCCAAGGAGGGCATTCCCCTGGTGCCTCATACTGACATTCTGACCTATGAGGAGATTGGTTTGGTGGTACGGGCAGCGGTTAGACTGGGCATCGATAAGATCAGAATCAGCGGCGGCGAGCCTTTAGTTAGGTATGAACTGGTGTATCTGGCACACATGCTTGCTCAAATCGAAGGGGTCAATGATCTCTCTATGACTACTAATGGCACACTATTGAGTCATCACGCTGCTAGTCTCAAGGCAGCGGGGCTAGGGCGGGTGAATGTTAGCCTTGATAGCCTTCGAAGGGAGAGGTTTCATCAGATTACCGGGTACGATAGATTATTTGATGTCCTGGAGGGGATTGCGGAAGCCAGAAGGGTCGAACTTGAGCCGGTCAAGATAAACGTGGTGGTAATGCGGGGTGTCAATGATGACGAAGTCCTCGACTTTGCCTTGCGGAGCAAAGAGGGCTGGCATGTGCGCTTCATTGAGCTGATGCCGCTGGTGAACAGAGGGACAAAGCCCCCGGAGTTTGTGTCAGCTACGGAAATGTGGCGGCGTCTGGCTCCTTTGGGAGGTCTTGAGGCTTGCCCGCCGCCGGTAGGCAACGGGCCGGCCAAGTATTATCGGTTGCCTGGTGCAGCAGGCACCGTCGGCTTCATCACCCCCGTGAGTGAACATTTCTGCTTCAAATGCAATAGACTTCGTCTTACCGCCGATGGCAAGCTTCTTCCCTGTCTCTTGTCGGAACGGGAAGTAGACTTGAGGCCAGCTTTAAGGGCAGGAGCTTCCGAGGAAGAAATAGAGTGTCTCGTCCGGGAAGCCATAATGTCTAAGCCAGAGGGTCATAAGATAGCACGGGGACAGGTGCCCCAGAACAGATTGATGAATCAGGTAGGAGGATGAGTCAGGCAAATGGAGGATCGGGTGCATATGGTTGATATTGGTCAGAAGCCTGATACCGAGCGGGAGGCTGTGGCCAAAGGCTGGATCAAAATGCAGCGGGCGACCCTAGATTTGCTTCGCCAGGGAGGCTTGCCCAAGGGAGACGTGCTGGCTGCAGCTCAGGTGGCAGGCATTATGGCGGCAAAGAAGACGCCGGAGCTCCTACCCCTATGCCATCCGTTACTGCTGACCGATGTTAAGGTGGAGTTTCGCTTGGATGAGCCAGGGGGTGACGGTGTCGAAATCACGGCCAGGGTGAAGAGCCAGGGGAAAACGGGGGTGGAAATGGAAGCGCTCACTGCTGTAGCCGTAAGCGCCCTGACCATATACGACATGTGCAAGGGCGTAGATCCCCGTATGGAGATCGGGGGCCTGCACCTAGTCAGGAAAAGCGGCGGCAAGAGCGGCGAGGTTGTGTTCGAATAGTGGCTATGGCGCACCACTTAACATAATACCAAAGGATGTAATCAGACACATCTACAGCGGTGCAAGGTTTGCTCTTTCCCACTCCTATAAATTATCGCTGCATGTAGGCTGATAAATCTCCCGATGCGCGCACAGGGCTGCTATCGTGCTATCAGACCACCATCCACGGGCAGCGCATGTCCGGTAACAAACGAGGCGGCATCTGAGCACAGCCATACTACTGCTTGGGCGACTTCCTCTGGTTGGCCCATTCGTGCCATGGGCTGCATGTCTATAACATAGCTCTTGAGCTCAGGATGGGCGTCTATCAGTCTCCTTACCATCGGCGTGTCAATAGCGGCCGGGCAAACGGCATTCACGCGTATGCCTAGCGTGGCATATTCCAGTGCCGCTGTTTTCGTCATGCCCACGACGCCGTGTTTACTAGCCGTGTAGGCAATGGTTCCCTGGCCCACCAGACCAGCGATGGATGAGGTATTGACAATAGCACCGCTACCTTGATTCAGCATCTGGAGGATCTCGTACTTCATGCAAAGCCACACTCCTTTGAGATTGATGCTGATCACGCGATCCCAGCTCTCCTCAGTGCATGCGTACAAGGGGCCAGGCTCACCGTCAATACCGGCGTTGTTGAAGGCACAGTCGAGGCGGCCATAGGTTTCAACAGCTTTGTTGACCATCGCCTCGACCTGGGCCGCCTGAGTGACGTCAACTTTGACGAAGATGGCCTGACCGCCAGCATCTTTGATCTTCTTTACGGTTTCCCTACCTTCCTTGACCAGGATATCGGCCACGACGACCTTTGCGCCTTCAGCGGCAAAAGCCAGCGCTGCACTGCGGCCAATCCCCGAGCTCCCGCCGGTGACCAGGGCAACCTTGCCTTCCAATCTTTTCATTATTGAGTCCCTCCCTCTCTTTTGTGGTTCTTTGGCGTTACATCGGCTCGATTCTGGTCTCTCCTTATGCTGTCCGGCTTGCCCGCACTACCAGGACCGAGGCGTCTCCAGCGTGTAAAACCTTGTCAGTAACACTGCCAAAAGCCCACCGCCCGATACCAGACCGTCCATGGGTAGACATGGCGATAAGGTCGATCGACTTTGCCTTGGCGTAGCTGATAATCTGTTCCGCTGGGGTGCCATAACCCACTGCGCAAGTTACTTTCAGTCCGCTTGCCTTGAGTGGTTCCCCCAAACTGTTGAGATAACTCAAAGCGAGAGAGTGTCTCTTCCCTTTGCTAGCAAGCGCTGAGTCGGGTGGCGTGCTACTGATGGCACCCGCCCAGCCAGTTAAAGGCTCCAGGACTTGGAGTAATACTAGGTTTGCACCTAGTGCCCTAGCCAGCGTTTCCGCATGCAGAAACGCTGACTTCCCTGCCGCAGAACCATCCAATGGCACAAGAATGCTTTTCACCAGCCTTCTCCGTCGCAGGGTCATTTCCTCATCTCGCGCCCTAATCAGCAGCACCGGGATTTGTGCAGTCCGAAGAACTTTGTCAGCGATGTCGCTTAACATCCATGGGCTTTGCCCTGATGAACCGCGGCTCAACATGATGATAAGGTTAACCTTGTTGCTATCGGCGTAGCGCAGAATCTCGCTGGCGGGTTTACCGGCCAGGACCTCGGTCAGGACTCGAGCTCTCCTATCAGCTCTACGTCTCGCCATTCGGTGACTCACTTGTTCTGTGATATGCTCCAGGTATGTTCGGTAAAGGTGAGTTGCGTCACCTACACGAGGGTCAAACACACTGACAAGAATGATCTCAGCGTCAAGTTTGCTGCCAATCTCTTCAGCGTAGGGGAGGGCAGCTTCAGCCGCCCTGGATCCGATCAGGGGCACCAATATCCTTTCGTACATGTTCACCTCCTTATTCCGCCGTTTTTGTGGTTCAGTCATCTATTTTATCATAGGAACCAGGCTCTGAATACAGTCTAGTATGGGAAAAGGCCCGGTAGCGTAACATATTGTGTGTAAAAAGAGGGGGGCGTATCCTTCTAGAGATATAGAGAAAAAGATATCTTAGAAAGGAGGACGCCCCATGGTACAGGTCAAAGACCTGACCCAACTCAAGTTAGAGGATTTGTGGCGGGAGGTCAAGGATGAGGAGG
>Ga0194112_10004775_pt1 | contig 18466 bp, 15 predicted proteins | sample TA2MahC400mmetaG_FD_146191 | JGI IMG/M metagenome (GOLD analysis project Ga0194112, IMG submission 146191) | Freshwater microbial communities from Lake Tanganyika, Tanzania - TA2015016 Mahale Deep Cast 400m | ecosystem: Environmental > Aquatic > Freshwater > Lake | place: Tanzania: Lake... | reverse complement strand
AGCAGCGCATCGCGGCCGCACAAGCTGCCGGGCTGTTCGCGGACGAGATCGTGCCGATGCAGGTAACCCGCGCCGTGACCGACAAGGCCAGCGGAGAGACGCGGCACGAGGAGTTCACGCTGGATGCGGACGAATGCAACCGCCCTTCGACTACGCGGGAAGGGCTGTCGGCGCTGAAGCCGGTCAAGGGAGAGGACAAGTTCGTCACCGCGGGCAATGCCTCGCAACTGTCGGACGGGGCGGCGGCGTTGATTGTCATGGACGGCGGTCTGGCCGCGCGCGAGGGTCTGACTCCCCTGGGCGCCTTCCGCGGCTTTGCTATCGCTGGGTGCGAACCGGATGAAATGGGCATCGGCCCGGTCTTTGCCGTGCCGCGCCTTCTGGAACGCGCGGGCCTGACAGTTGGGGACATCGACCTGTGGGAGCTGAACGAGGCCTTTGCCAGCCAGGCGCTGTACTGCCGCGACCGGCTGGGCATCGATCCCGAGAAATACAACGTCAACGGCGGCTCGATCGCGATCGGTCATCCCTTCGGCATGACCGGGGCGCGGACGGCGGGGCACCTGCTGCTGGAAGGTCGTCGGCGGGGCGCCAAATGGGGCGTCGCGACCATGTGCATCGGCGGCGGCCAGGGTGCCGCCGGCCTGATCGAGATTTTCTGAAGGACTTCCGACATGGACATGAGCTTTTCCCCCCAGGACCAGGCCTTCCGCGCCGAGGTCCGCCAGTTCCTGCAAGACCGGCTACCGCAGCGGCTGTCCGAAAAGGTCCGCCTGTTCCAGGAACTGACCAAGGCCGAGATCGAGGAATGGCACGCCATCCTGAACGAGAAGGGCTGGCTGGCCGGCAACTGGCCGCGCGAGTTCGGTGGCGCCGGCTGGACCGCGATCCAGCGCCACATCTTCGAGGAGGAAAGCGCACTTGCCCATGCGCCGCGCATCCTGCCCTTCGGGATCGCGATGCTGGGGCCCGTGTTGCAGAAGTTCGGCAGCAAGGAACAGCAGGACCGCTTCCTGCCGCGCATCCTGAACGGCCAGGACTGGTGGTGCCAAGGCTATTCGGAACCCGGCGCGGGGTCGGATCTGGCCTCGGTCAAGACCACGGCGGTGCGTGACGGCGATCATTACGTCGTCAACGGACAGAAGACCTGGACCACGCTGGGCCAGCACGCCAACTGGATCTTCTGCCTGGTCAGGACCGATCCCACGGCAAAGGCGCAGGAAGGCATCAGCTTCCTGCTGGTGGACCTGACCTCGCCGGGCATCACCGTGCGGCCCATCGTGCTGCTGGACGGCAACCCTGAGGTGAACGAGGTCTTCTTCGACGACGTGCGCGTCCCGGCCGAGAACTTGGTGGGCGAGGAGAACAAGGGCTGGACCTATGCCAAGTATCTGCTGACGCATGAGCGCACCAACATCGCGGGCGTGGGCTTTGCGACGGCCGGCCTTGCCGCGCTGAAGCGCATCGCGCGCGGCCAGATCTCGGGCGGCAAGCCGCTGTCGCAGAACCCGCTGTTCGCCGCCCAGATTGCGCTGGTCGAAATCGACCTGATGGCGATGGCCACGACCAATCTGCGGCTGCTGGCCCAGGCCGCGGCGGGGCAGGTGCCGGGGGCCGAAAGCTCGATGCTGAAGCTGAAGGGCACCCAGATCCGGCAGGCGATCAACGATCTGACGCGCCGCGCCGTTGGTCCCTGGGCCTTGGCCTTCCCGTCCGAGGGTCTGGAGGGCGCGAACGACGACCTGCCGCCCGGCCCGCCCGAGGCTGCGGGCGCGACGCGTGCCTATCTGAACAACCGCAAGCTGTCGATCTATGGCGGCTCGAACGAAATCCAGCGGGGGATCATCGCGAAATCCCTGCTGGGCCTCTGAAGGGGATCGGCTGATGGACTTTGGCTTTACCGATGAACAGACCATGCTGGGCGACAGCCTGGCCCGGACGCTGGAACGCAGCACCGACACCGCCGCCCTGTTCGACCTGGGCGCGGGCGCCGCGCTGATGACCGAAGAGGCCGGCGGCTTCGGCGGCACCGGGGCGGACATCCTGATGGTGTTCCGCACGCTCGGCCGGGCAGGTGCGGTCATGCCGCTGCTGGACAGCGTGGTGCTGGGCGCGGGCATCTTGGCCGCCGCGGGCGAGGCCGATCTGGCCGAGGCCGCCGCCAGCGGCGAGGCCCGCGTCGCGGTTGCGCTGGACGAACCCGGACAGCGCTATGACGGCACCGTGGCGACCCGCGCCGAGGGCGACCGGCTGACCGGCGAGAAGTCGGTCGTGCCGGGGGCCGAGGACGCGACCCACCTGATCGTGCGGGCTACAGACGGGCTGTGGCTGGTCGAGGCCGGAGCCGAGGGGCTGGCCATGCGCGGCTATGCCCTGATGGACGGCGGCCGCGCGGCCGAGGTCACGCTGAAGGATACCGCCGCCCGCCGGATCGGGGACGTATCGCTTCTGGAACAACCGCTCGCCGCCGCGATCCTCGCCGTCTGCGCCGACGCCTTGGGGGTGATGGAAAAGGCGGTCGAGCTGACGACCGACTACCTCAAGACCCGCAAGCAGTTCGGCCGTCCGATCGGGTCCTTCCAGGCGGTCCAGCACCGCATGGCCGACCTGCTGACCGAGGTCGAGCAGGCGCGCTCGGCTGTCTGGAACCTCGCGGGAAACCTCGACGCCCCTGACCGTGACCGCCATGTCGCGGCCACCAAGTCGCTCGTGGGCCGGGTCGCGCTTTACGTGGCAGAGGAAACGATCCAGCTTCACGGCGGCATCGGGATGACCGAGGAATACGAGCTCGCGCCCCTCGCCCGCCGCCTGCTGGCCGCCGACGCCCGTTTCGGTGACAGCGACCATCACCTGGAACGCTTCATCGCGGTCAGCGCCGCATGAGCGGCGGGGCCATCATCGAGGACGAAACCGGCGCGCAGCGCATGGTCGGCTACACGCTGGACGTGGGCCAACCCGACCGGCGCGCCCGCTGCCGGCTGGTCTTGGACGAACGCCACACGAACCGCCACGGCGTGCTGCACGGTGGGATCGCAGGAATGCTGCTCGACAGCGCTGCCGGCGCAACGGCGAGCCTGACCGTGGACGACAGCGGCCGCCAGCCGTTCCTCACGGTCTCGCTCAATATCGACTACGTGGGACCCGCTCTGAAGGGCGGCGTCACCGCGACCGGACGAGTGGTGGGGGGAGGGCGCAGCCTGCTCTTCGTCGCGGCCGATCTGGTCCATGACGATGGCACCCTGATCGCGACGGCGAGCGGGGTCTTCAAGCGCGTCCCCACCGGGACCAAGAGCAGCCCCAAGGACAACCCATGACATCCGCGCAAGCCGAGGCCCGAGTCGAGGACCGCTGCGATCACCTGAAGGTGACGTTGTCGAACTTCGGCCGCCGCAATGCGCTGGCGCCTTCTATGTATGTCAGCCTGCGCGCGGCGCTGGAGCAGGCGGCGGCCGAGGATCGCCTGGGCGCCGTGGTACTGACCGGGGCGGACGGATATTTCTGTGCGGGCGGCGACCTGAACGCGCTGGCGACCCGTGCCGCGACGAGCCGGGACGAACGGCGCGCGTTGATCGAGGACCTGCATGACACCATCCGCGCGATCCGCGCCTGCCCGCGCCCCGTCATTGCCGCCATCGAAGGCGGCGCGGCCGGGGCAGGGCTGTCGATCGCGCTTGCCTGTGACCTGCTCGTGGCGGCGGAGGACGCGAGCTTCGCCGCCGCCTATGTCCGTGTCGGGCTGGTGCCGGACGGCGGACTGACCGCTTCGCTGGCGCGCAGGGTGCCGGCGGGCTTCGCGGCCCGGATGTGCCTGACAGGCGATCCGGTCTCCGCCACTACCCTCGCCGGGATGGGCGTGGTGACAGACCTCGTGCCGCCCGGAAAAGCGCTGGCCCGCGCCGCCGATTTGGCCGCGCGGTTCGCGCAAGGTCCCGCCGCAGCCCAGGGCACGATAAAGCGGCTTCTGGCCTCGGCCCGCGACGGTGATTTCGACGCTCAGCTCGACCGCGAGGCCGAAGCTATGGCCGACGCCTTGGCCGCCCCTGAGGCCGCTGCGGGCCTGAAAGCTCGCCTGAGCCGCGCTGTGCCGGATTTCGGTCGCGGCAGTTCTGGCGCCGAGAAGAAGGAAACCCGCCGATGACCATGACCCGCATACACGATCCGCTCGACACCCAACGCAGCACCCGCCCGGATGCGCCTGCGCTGCGCGATCACGACGGCAGAACCTTCACCTATGGTGAACTATCCGCCGCCGTGGATGTGCTATCCGCCGAACTGAAAGCGCGGGACCTCCGGCCGGGCGACCGCCTGCTGATCCTGGCGGAAAACTGTGCCGCGCTGGTGGGGCTGATCATGGCGGCGTCGCGGCTCGATGCGGTGGCCGTGCCCGTCAATGCCCGTATGACCGAGCACGAGCTGCACCGCATCGCGGACCACGCCGACCCGCGGCTGACGGTTTACCTGACCCATGTCTCGCCCCAGGCACGCACCCACGCCGAGATCGCCGATGCGGCTGGCTGGAACACGCTGTTGGGCAGTCTGGCGATCGCCGGGCCGCGCCCTTCCGCGACGCCCGAGCCTGTGGCAGCAGGTCCCGAGCAGACGGCCGTGATCCTTTACACGACCGGCTCGACCGGCACGCCCAAGGGGGTGATGCTCAGCCACGCCAATCTGCTGTTCGGCGGCCAGACCTCGGCCCGGATGCGCGAGATCACGCCCGACGACCTGATTCTGGGCGTGCTGCCGATGACGCATGTCTTCGGCCTGACCTCGATGATGATCGCCAGCACCGTCGCGGGGGCCGAGCTGTGGCTGTTCCCGCGCTTCTCGGCCCCGGCCGTGGTCGAGGCCTTGCAGGCGGGCGTCAGCGTCCTGCCCGCGGTCCCGCAGATGCACGCGCTGATCATGGAGGAGGCGGGCGGCACCCGCCTGCCGCCGGGACGGCTGCGCTATGTGTCGTCGGGGGCCGCGCCGCTTGATCCCGACTGGAAGCGGCGGGCCGAGGCCTTCTATGGCGTGGCACTGCAGAACGGCTATGGCCTGACCGAGACGACAGCGGGCGTCACCCTGACCACCAACCCGCCGGGTGTGCCCGATGTGAGCGTTGGCCCGGCCCTGCCCGGCGTCGAGTTGCGCCTGCGCGACGTGGGCCCCGATGGCGTGGGCGAGATCCAGACCCGAGGCCCGCATGTCATGCCCGGCTATTTCCGCAACCCCGAGGCCACGGCCGCTGCCTTCGACGCGGACGGCTTCCTCTGCACCGGCGATCTGGGCCGCATCGACGAGGACGGCAACCTGCATATCGCAGGGCGCGCGCGCGAGCTGATCATCCGCGGCGGTTTCAACGTTTATCCGCCCGAGGTAGAGGCCGCGCTGAACGACCATCCCCGCGTGGTCCAGACCGCCGTGATCGGCCGCAAGGTCGAGGGCGGCAACGAGGAGGTCTTGGCCTTCTGCCAGGCCGACGATCCCGGCAGGGTAAGCGAAAAGGACCTGCGCGAGCATGTGGCCGAGCGCCTTTCGCCCTACAAGCGGCCCACGCGCATCATCGTTACGACGATGCTGCCGACCTCGCCAAACGGCAAGGTTCTCAAGCAGAAGCTGGTCGAGACGTTCCGCGATGCGCTCGACACCCAGGAGAAAGGATGAGCACGATCGAACGCGAATCGATGGAATTCGACGTGGTGATCGTCGGGGCGGGGCCTGCGGGCCTGTCGGCGGCGATCCGGTGCAAGCAGATCGACCCGGACCTGAACGTGGTGGTGCTGGAAAAGGGCTCCGAGGTCGGGGCGCATATCCTGTCGGGCGCGGTGCTGGACCCGGTGGGCCTGAACGCGCTGATCCCCGACTGGAAGGACAAGGGCGCGCCGGTGAAGACGGCCGTCACCTCGGATAGCTTCGTGGTGCTGGGCCCGGCGGGCTCGGCGCGCATCCCCAACTGGCCGATGCCGCGGCTGATGTCGAACCACGGCAACTACATCGTCAGCATGGGCAACGTCTGCCGCTGGCTGGCCGAGCAGGCCGAAGAGCTGGGCGTGGAAATCTTCCCCGGCATGGCGGCCTCCGAGCTGGTGATGGAGGGTGACCGCGTGGCCGGCGTCGTCGCGGGCGAGATGGGCAAGAACCCCGACGGCACCCCCGGCCCGTCCTATGAGCCGGGCATGGAGCTGCGCGGCAAGTACGTGATGATCGCCGAGGGCGTGCGCGGATCGCTCGCCAAGCAGCTGATCGAAAAATACGACCTGTCCGCCGGGCACGAGCCGCAGAAGTTCGGCATCGGCATGAAGGAGATCTGGGAGATCGACCCCGCCAAGCACAAGGAAGGCACCGTCGTCCACACGATGGGCTGGCCCCTTGGCAAGAACGCGGGCGGCGGGTCCTTCATCTACCATGCCGAGAACAACCAGGTCTTCATCGGCTTCGTGGTCCACCTGAACTACGAGAACCCGTATCTCTACCCCTACGCCGAGTTCCAGCGCTTCAAGCACCACCCGGCCATCGCGGAGCTGCTGGAAGGCGGCAAGCGCGTGGCCTATGGCGCCCGCGCGATTTCCGAAGGCGGCTGGCAGTCGCTGCCGAAGATGACGGTGCCGGGCGCGCTGCTGCTGGGCTGCTCGGCGGGAATGGTCAACGTTCCCCGCATCAAGGGCAACCACAACGCCATGCTGTCGGGGATCGCGGCGGCGAACGCGGCCGCGGCGGCCATCGCGGCGGGACGCGAGGGCGACGAGCTGGTCGAGTACGAACAGGATGTCCGCACGGGCCCCATCGCCCATGACCTCAAGCGCGTCCGCAACGTCAAGCCCGCCTGGTCGCGCACCGGCATGGTGGGCAGCCTGATGCTGGGCGGCATGGACATGTGGGTCGCCGGCCTCTTCAACCGCAACATCCTGCGCACCTGGAAGCACGGCAAGACCGACGCCGCCGCGACCCGGCCCGCGAAGAACTATCGCCCGATCGACTACCCGAAGCCCGACGGCAAGCTGTCGTTCGACCGGCTGACCAACGTGGCCTTTTCCTTCACCAACCACGAGGAAAGCCAACCCTGCCACCTGAAGCTGAAGGACCCCACGGTCCCGATCCGGGTGAACCTGCCGGAATACGCCGAGCCGGCGCAGCGCTATTGCCCGGCCGGCGTCTACGAGGTGGTCGAGGACAAGTCGGTGCCCGAAGGTGCGCGCTTCGTGATCAACTTCCAGAACTGCGTCCACTGCAAGACCTGCGACATCAAGGACCCGTCGCAGAACATCGTCTGGACCACGCCGCAGGGCGGCGACGGGCCGAACTATCCCAACATGTAAGAAGGCCGGTGCCTCGCGACCCCAAGATAGGCCTGGCATGACCACCGTAATGCTTATTGAACTCGCCTGATTCAGATAGGAGAAACCACCATGAAGATGGACCGCATCGGCAGCTTCCGCTGGGAAGACCCCTTCCTGCTGGAAGACGAACTGACCGAGGAAGAGCGCATGATCCGCGACACCGCGCGGAGCTATGCCCAAGGCCACCTCGCTCCCCGCGTGCGCGAGGCCTTCCGGACCGAGGAGACCGACCGTGCCATCTTCACCGAGATGGGAGAACTGGGCCTGCTGGGCGTCACCATCCCCGAGGAGTTCGGGGGCACCGGTGCGGGCTATGTGAGCTACGGCCTTGTCGCGCGCGAGGTCGAACGGGTGGATTCGGGCTACCGATCCATGATGTCGGTGCAGGCGTCCCTGGTCATGCACCCGATCAACGCCTATGGGTCCGAGGAGCAGCGGCGCAAGTACCTGCCGAAGCTCTGTTCGGGCGAATGGGTGGGCTGCTTCGGCCTGACCGAGCCGGATGCGGGCTCGGACCCCGGCGGCATGAAGACCACCGCGAAAAAGACCCCCGGCGGCTACCGGCTGAACGGGTCCAAGATGTGGATCACCAACAGCCCCATCGCGGATGTCTTCGTCGTCTGGGCCAAGTCCGACGCGCATGGCGGCAAGATCCGTGGCTTCGTGCTGGAAAAAGGCATGAAGGGCCTCTCGGCGCCGAAGATCGAGGGCAAGCTGTCCTTGCGGGCGAGCGTCACCGGCGAGATCGTCATGGACGAGGTCGAGGTGGGCGAGGACGCGCTTTTGCCGAACGCCGAGGGCCTGGGCGGTCCCTTCGGCTGCCTCAACCGGGCGCGCTATGGCATCGCCTGGGGTTCGATGGGCGCGGCCGAGGCCTGCTGGCACGCGGCGCGGCAGTACGGGCTTGACCGCAAGCAGTTCGGCAAGCCGCTCGCGCAGACGCAGCTGCACCAGCTGAAGCTCGCCAACATGATGACCGAGATCACCCTCGGCCTGAACGCCGCCCTGCGCGTGGGGCGCCTCTTCGAGGCGGGGCGGATGCAGCCCGAGATGATCTCCCTGATCAAGCGCAACAACTGCGGCAAGGCGCTGGAGATCGCCCGCGTGGCCCGCGACATGCACGGCGGCAACGGCATCTCGGACGAATACCCGGTGATGCGCCATATGGTGAACTTGGAAACCGTCAATACCTACGAAGGCACCCACGACGTCCACGCCCTGATCCTCGGCCGTGCCCAGACCGGCCTGCAGGCGTTCTTCTGAGGAGATGCAGCCATGAAGCTTCTTGTGCCGGTCAAGCGCGTGATTGACTACAACGTGAAGGCGCGGGTGCGTGCGGACGGGTCGGGGGTGGACCTGTCGAACGTGAAGATGTCGATGAACCCTTTTGACGAGATCGCGGTCGAGGAAGCGATCCGGCTGAAGGAAAAGGGTGTCGCCACCGAGATCGTGGTGGTCTCGGTGGGCGTGAAGCAGGCGGCCGAGACGATCCGCACGGCGCTGGCGATGGGGGCCGACCGCGGCATCCTCGTGGTGGCGGCCGACGACGTGCACCAGGACATCGAACCCCTGGCCGTGGCCAAGATCCTCAAGGCCATCGTGGCCGAGGAGCAGCCGAGGCTGGTCTTGATGGGCAAGCAGGCGATCGACAACGACATGAACGCCACCGGCCAGATGCTGGCCGCGCTTCTGGGCTGGGCGCAGGCGACGCAGGCCGGCGCGATCGAGGTCGCCGGCGACAAGGCCAGCGTGACGCGCGAGATCGACGGTGGGCTGCAGGTGATCGAGGTCACGCTGCCCGCGATCGTGACCGCCGACCTGCGCCTGAACGAGCCGCGCTACGCGAGCCTGCCCAACATCATGAAGGCCAAGAAGAAGGAGCTCGTCGAGAAGACGGCGGGTGACTACGGCGTGGACGTGAGCCCGCGTCTGACCGTCGTGAAGACGGCCGAGCCCGAGGGGCGCAAGGCGGGGGTCAAGGTGGCCTCGGTCGACGAGCTGGTGTCGAAACTCAAAGCCGCGGGGGTGATCTGATGGCGGTGCTGCTGCTGGCCGAGATGGCCGAGAACGGGCTGAACCGGGATGCGACGGCCAAGGCCGTGACGGCGGTGAAGCCCCTGGGCGACCTGACGGTGCTGGTCGCGGGCGCGGGCGCGCAGGCGGCCGCCGCCGAGGCCGCGAAGATCGCGGGCGTGGCAAAGGTGCTGGTGGCCGAGGATGCCGCCTACAGCCACCGCCTGGCCGAGCCGATGGCGGCGCTGCTGGTGCAGTTGGCCCCGCAGTTCAGCCACATCGCCGCGCCGGGGACGACGGATGCGCGCAACATCCTGCCGCGCACGGCAGCCCTTCTGGACGTGATGGTGATCCCCGAGGTCAGCCGCGTCGTGGACGCCGACACCTTCGAGCGGGGCGTCTACACCTCGGCCGCGATCCAGACGGTGCGCTCGTCGGACCCGGTCAAGGTGCTGACGGTCCGCATCGCCAGCTTCGACGCGGCAGGCGAGGGCGCCCCGGCCCCGGTCGAGCCCGTCTCGGCCGCCGCCGATCCGGGGCTGTCGGCCTGGGTCGAGGACCGCGTGGCGGCCTCGGACCGCCCCGAACTGACCTCGGCCAAGCGGGTCGTGTCGGGCGGGCGCGCCATCGGCTCCAAGGAGAACTTCGTGCTGATCGAGAAGCTGGCCGACAAGCTGGGCGCCGCCGTGGGCGCCAGCCGGGCTGCGGTCGATTCGGGCTATGCCCCCAACGACTGGCAGGTGGGCCAGACCGGCAAGGTGGTCGCCCCCGAGCTTTACATCGCAGCCGGCATCTCGGGCGCGATCCAGCACCTTGCGGGGATGAAGGACAGCAAGGTCATCGTCGCCATCAACAAGGACGAGGAAGCCCCCATCTTCCAGGTCGCCGACTACGGACTGGTCGGAGACATCTTCACCGTCCTGCCGGAACTCACCGAAAAAGTCTGAGGGCTGGAGTCTTGAGGGCTGCCTAAGTCGAACGACTTCGGACAAACGATTATAATCATTGCCGTGAAGCAAATAACTGCTGTTCAGGCTTAGCCATTCGAGCCCGTTCACAGATCATCTACCTGCTCGACCCTAGGCAGGAAGCGGTAGACCGAAGAGCGTGCAATCCCCAACCGCCGAGCGATGGCGGTGGGGCTGAGCCGTTCCTCTTCATGCAGCCTTCGCACCTCCACCGGATCGATCTTCGGCCTTCGGCCCTGTAGACGCTGCGGACCTTGGCGGCGGCGAGCTGTTCGGGGTCTCAAGGCCGACTGTCTACCGGACGCTTGGGCGCCAGACCGCAGCGCCTGCGGTCAAGCCGGCCTGAGCGGGCAGCAGCGACTGCCCGGCGGTAATGGACAACGAGAGGGATATTGCAGGACTGCAGATCGTCGGTCGGCGGGCGGGCGGGGATTGAGGCAAGAGGCCCTGAGCTGCCGACCGTGCCCCCGGAACCGCAGTCTGGCTTCGTTGATGCGGCCGTTCATGCTTGCCACAACGCGATCACCCTCGTCAGGGCCTTGGCAGCAAGAAATTGACCGCGATCACCCGGCTCTCGTGGATCATGCCCGATCTCGTGTCGCCGGGCAGAGCCGCTTCGATACAGCCGGCCGCACGGAACCCTCGCCTGCCGCCCTCAAGCTCGCCCCAGGTCGGGCTCGAGATGCAATCAATCGGTTTCTGGCCCATAATCCTCTGTGCTGCTGCACTATTTCGGATTGCACGGTACGTCCCTTCGGTTTTTGGGCGAAGACAGGCCGGAAAGCGGATCAGGAACCGACCCACTCTCCTTTCGCGATCCATTTCAGTGCCGAGATCGAGGGCATGAACATGTATTCTCCACCGCGCAGGCGGTTGAAAGTGGTCACGCCGTTCACGCGGCGGCGGGCGGGTTCGTCGGGGATAGTGAAGGTGCCCGGCTCTTCGTGCAGGCCCACGATCGGGTCGAGTTCTTCCCCGAGGTCGATGAAGTTGCCGCGGTTGATCCACTCCTGCTGCAGGAACTCGATCGTGTCATAGGCGCGCGCGCTGATGAAGATGAAGAAGAGCCCGCGGGCGTCCTTGCCGTCATCCGCGGCTGTGACATCGGATGTCCATTTGGGGCCGAAGGTCGAAGGGCGGCGGATGATGCGCTTGATGTTCACATCCGTCAGGATCGTCATGCTGCTGTCGCGCGGGTTCAGTCGGCGGATATGCGAAGAATAAGGGCAGAGCAGCCCCTTCGGGTCGTCCCTGAAGGTGAAATCGTTGTTGCGTTCGGGGTCGGCACCCAAGTCTTCGTCGTCGTGGTCGGGCGACAGGATCAGGGGGGCGCCGCTGCGCCAGCGGCCGACCATCTTGGCCGCGAGCAGGTGCTGAGCCTCCTCGCTCTCGGCATGTTCGCGCAGGAAGTCGTTGAAGGCGCCGACGCGGCTGTTGTACTTGCGCAGGACGACATAGGTTCCGTTGCGCCCCAGTTCCGGCGGTTGCGGCACGCCGAGAGGCTGGCCCGTCTCGCTGTTCTCGCCCAGGATGAACTCGCCCGCGGCGATGGCCGGGCCGTCGCCCGGCAGCGGGTCCACGCCGCTGCCCGCGATGTTGGGCTGGGCGATGGCATCACGGAAGCCGAAGGGATTCTCGGCATCCTCATCCGCGCCGAACTCATGGGTGGCGACCAGCGTGACGCCGCTGGAGCGCTCAAGTTCGGCCATGGCCTTGCCCACGGCCTTGTCGCGCGCCGCCTCGTCGGCGGCGAAGATGGTCAACGCGATGTGCAGCGTGCCGGGCTTGAACGGCTCTTCCCATGTCTCCGGTGCGTTCTCGCCGAAGTCGCGCAGCATCTCGGCCCGCGCGGCCATGCCCTGGCGGAAGGGCAGCGGAAAGCTCGACAGCGACTCCTCGGGCAGGCCGAGCGCCTTCAACCCCTCGTGGCTGATTGCCACGCCGACCCAGGATTCCATCTCGTTGGTCCAGTCCTCGGCCGAGGGGACGTGCTCGGCCAGGCGGCCCAGCAGGTCGCGCCCGCCACTGGCATCGTCCACATGCAGCATCGCATGGATGCCTACATATGGCTCCGGGCGCGACCGCAGGATCAGGCCCTGGATGTCGTCAAGCTGCAGCTTGACCCGGTCGCGGCGGAAGCGTTTGCGGAGGCTGGAGAGCAGGGCCATCAGTAATCCACCCCCTCCGGCTGGGACATCTTGTCGAGGAAGGCTTTCAGCGCCTTCGGGCCGCTGTTGTCGAGGTCGGTTCCGGCCACCTCGTCCATCATCTCGTTCACGGCCTTTTCCATGCGCTGCAGGCGGCGCACGTCCACGACCGTCACCTGCGGGTTGGCGACGAACCAGCCGGCGGCGTCGATCTGGTGCCTAGCGATGAAGTCCTTGACCGACGGATCGGCAATGCCCGGCCAGCCCTCGACCGACTGGAACAGCAGGTCCATCAGTTCGGGGATCTTGGTCGCGAAATCGTTGATATAGGCGTCCCAGTCGCCGTCATAGGTGGTGGCGAACAGGATCCTTGTGTCATTGTCGAAGAAGACGAAGCGCATGTCGTGCAGCGTCGAGACGCGCTGCGCGCCATCGAAGTTGCCGTTCGTCAGGTTGAAGATGCGGCGCAGCCGCTCGGCCCCGCCGGGCTTCAGCGTGGCGAAGGCGGTCAGTTCCGACACGTTGCCCGACTGTCGCCCGGCCCGCCCGGCGGTCTGCGACGTGCCCTTCAGTTCCGGATTGTGGCGGCGGACCATGGCTTCGAGCGCGATCTTGGCCAGTTGCGGCGCATCGCTCGCGACCTCCTCGATCTTGCGCCGGATTTCGGCCAACCTGCTTTCATCCTCCAGCCGCGGGTCGGGGCCGGTCTGGACCGGGCCGGCGCTCGCGCCTTCGGGCTTGTCTTTCGTCTCGTGCTTCTGGGCCATTGCACGGCTCCTTCTGGCTTGCTGGGCCGGGCGCGGTCGTCAGTCGGGGATCTCGTCGAGCGTTGCCGGCTCATGCCGCTCGACAGCGTTGAGTTCGTGGCGACGCAGCATTGATGCCGCGTAGGCGGCCCGCCGGATGCGGTTGATCGAACCCAGCGGCTGGTGCGCCTCGACGCACTGCCACGGGTTGAAGTGCAGCACGTCGTCGCCATAGACGCGCCGCGCGGGCGAAAAGGCGTCCTGGGCCTCGAAGGTCAGGCTCGCCAGCGACTGCTGGGGCGAGGACTCCTCGTCCCACTGCACGGCCGCATTCTCGATGGGCATCCTGTCGAGGTCAGTCGCAAGCTGGACGCGCAGCGTGTATTCGGCGCCCTGGTCGCGGAAGAAGTCCACCACCAGGTCGCGCATGGCCGAGAAGTCCACGTCCTTGATGATCCTGCCCGTCAGCGCGCGGACATTCTTGGACGCGGGCGCGAGCGAAATCTTGCCGATGTAGTCGCCAAAACGCAGCGCGCCCTGGGTGTGATAGGTTTCGCCCAGCAGATTGGCGTTGTCGCGCGCCAGTCCCTGCAGGGTTGCGCCGGGTTCGCGGCCGAAGACTTCGACGACGTCCTCGGCTCCCCGAGCGGCGGCCGCGACCATGCGCTGGAAGAAGTCTGGGGCGTTTGCATTCTTTTCCAACAAGCCCAGCATCTTCTTGTATTTCTGCACCGTCCCGAAAGCGAGAGCGGGAAAGTTGACCATCAGGAAGTCCTGGTTCCGGCCCGGCTCCTCTCCGGCAAGGCGCGCGCCCGGGACGTCCAGGATCTTGATCGCAAAGCCACGAGGGGCGGGAACCTCGTCGCTGTGGATGTCTCCGGGCGCCGATGACAGGCGGGCGATTACGTCATAGGTGGCGGGCTCGGCAAAGATGCCCTGACGCAGATGCGCGGGCAGGTCGTCATGGACCCTCAGTCTGCCCTTTAGGAAGCCGTGGCTTTTTGCATGGGCGTCGCGGATCGCGTGGCGGTGGCGGTCGAATGCCGCCAGATTGGTCGCGCCCATCTGCGACACGATCTCGTCGGTCAGCCGCGCCTCGTCGGGTTGCAGGACCTCCAGATCCGGGGACCACCTGGCATAATCAATGTCCATTGCGACTCCGTTCGCGATCCGCTCATGATCGGGTTGCGAGATCAAAGGCGGGCCTGTCACCGCTTGGCCGCCTAACGCGACATCCATTTGGAAGTTCATGCCGACGCCGCGTCACGTCCTGCCTGCTTCAAGGCCGCAAGACCTGAGTTTTCCTGTTCTTGCGCTTGCCGCGATTTGCGCCAGTCCGGCCATGACCTTCTCCGGCGCGAGGCAAGGGCTGGCCGACACCGCGACGCGCCTTGAGCAAGGGGCAGAGTACCTCTCCGGCCGCAGGGCGGCAGCTCCGGCAACTTTGCCCCGCTCCCCACGTTATAGTGGCGCGCAAGGGCGATCCCGGCCATCCATGCGAACGCGGCGATAAACCACAAGGATCCTCATGACCTCGATCTCTTCCGACCTGCCTCCTTCGATGCCAGCCCGACCTCGGTCCCAGGTGCTGCCCTATGTCGTCCTGCTGATCTTGGCAGCCCTGGTCGCGGGGCTGGTATGGTATGCCACCCGCCCCGTCGCCATGCTGGTGCAGGGCGAGGCCGAGGCGCCACGGGTCGATGTCAGCGCCCGCGTGCCCGGTCGCGTGGTCGAACTGGGCGCCGATGTTGGCGACAGGGTCGAGCAGGGGGCGCTGCTGGTGCGGCTGGAAAACGCGCAACTGACCACAAACCTGGGCGCCGCCCAGGCCGCACTGGTGGTGGCGCAGCGCAATGAGACCGCCATCGGCGCCACCCGGCCCGAAATCATCCGCGCCCGCGAGGCCGAATTGGCCGCGGCCGAGGCCGACCTGCAACTGGCGCAGGAAGCCGCGACCCGCGATCAGGCGCTGGAACAGCGAGGCGTCCGCTCGCAGGCAGTAATCGAGCAGAGCGCCCGCAACCTTGCCGCGGCCGAACGCAAGGTCGAGGCCGCGCAGGCGCAGCTGGACCTGACCCGCGCCGGCGCCAGCCCCGAGGAGCGCGCCGTGGCCGCGGCCCAGGTCGATCAGGCGCGCGCCGCGATTGGGCAGGCCCAGGCCAATATCGACGAACTGAACGTCACCGCCCCGCAAGGCGGCCAGGTGACCGGCCGCATGGTTGAATTGGGCGAGAACGTGGGCGCGGGCGCGCCGCTGTTCACCATCGTTGATCTGGACCGGACCTGGTTCACCTTCAACATCCGCGAGAACCTGCTGGGCGGTCTGAAGGTGGGCGACCGGCTGCGGGTGCAGGTGCCGGCGCTGGATGCGCAGATCGATGCGACGGTGACGCTGATCAATGCGCAGGGCGATTTCGCCAGCTGGCGCGCGACCCGGGCGACAGGCGACTTCGACCTGCGCAGCTTCGAGGTCCGCGCCGCCCCCGCCACGCCGGTTCCGGGGCTGCGCCCCGGCATGTCCGCCCTGATCCGGCCGGCGGAGGCAGAGGGGGAATGAGCGGTCTCGTCAGGGCGATCCGGCGCGAGTTCCGGCTGATCCGCCGCCGCCCGGCGCTGATCAGCTTGACGGTGGTGCTGCCCTTGGCTCTGTGCGTCCTGTTGGCCTTTGTCTTCCGCTCCGGGGTTGCCACCAACCTGCCAGTCGCCGTGGTCGATCTGGACCGCTCCAGCCTCTCGCGGCAGGTGGTGCGAATGCTGGACGCCACCCCTGACGTCGAGGTGTCCGCCCGGGCGGACAGCCTGCCCGAGGCGCGCTCACTGATCCTGTCGGGCCGGGCCCGCGGCGCGCTGCTTCTGCCCGCGGGCTTCGAGCGCGACGCGCTGCGCGGCGCCCGGCCCGAGGCTGTGATCTTCTACGACAACCAGCACATGAGCGCCGGGTCGGTCGTCGCCCGCGGCGCCCGCAATGCCGTCACCGCTGCTTCGGGGGGCCTCAGCGTCAGCCTGCGCGAAGCTCAGGGGGCCGGTTCGTTGCAGGCCACGGCGGCGGCCCAGCCCATGCTGCTGCAGACGCATGCCCTGTTCAACCCCGCCCTCGACTATGTCGACTTCCTGCTGGCGGCGCTGATGCCGGCGGTGATCCAGCTGATGGCCGCCGCCGCAACCACCTATGCGGTATCGCTGGATTTCGGCCCGGGCCGCCACGCCCGCGTCCTGCCACGGCTGGCAGGCGGGTTATTGCCCGCAATGCTGGGCAAGCTGCTGCCATATACCTTCCTGTTCATGCTGATCCTCGGCATCTCTGACATCGGGCTTTACGGGTGGCTCGGGGTGCCGCTTCGCGGCTCGCTGCTGCTGATGGGGGTAGGGGCGGCGCTGTTCATCATCGCCTGCCAGCTGATTGGGGCGCTTTGCTTCCTTCTGACGCGCGATTTCGCCCGCGCGATCAGCTTCGTGGGCGTGATCCTGGCGCCAGCGCTGGGTTACATGGGCATCGGCTTCCCGCGCGAGGCGATGCCGCCCCTGGCGCAGGCGTGGTCCGCGCTGATCCCCGGCACCTGGTATATCCAGTTGCGCATCGACCAGTCGCTGCGCGCGACCCCCATGGATCTGTCCGTCTGGCCTGTCCTCTACCTTCTGGCGATTGCCGTCGCACTGGGATTGATCGTGCTGCTGCGCCTTGACCGGATGCGATCGGCGCTTGCTCCCGCCACCGCGCGCACGGCGAGGAGGACGGCATGAAGGCGATCCTGCGCGTGCTGCGGGCCGAGCTTGCGGCGATTTTCCGCGATCCGCAGATCCTGTCGGTGATGATGGTGTCGCTGGCGATCTATGCGCTGATCTATCCCTATCCTTACCGGCCCGAACTGCTGCGCGAGGTGCCGGTGGCGGTGGTCGATCTGGATAACTCGGCCGGCTCGCGCCAGCTTGCGCGCGACATCGACGCCAGCGAAGCGGTGGCCGTCGTCGCCCGCCCGCCGACCATGGCAGAGGCCGAGCGGCTGGTCCACGAACGCCGCGCCTATGGCATCCTGCTGGTGCCGCAAGGCTTCGAGCGCGAGTTGCTACGCGGCCGGCAAAGCCCCATCGCCATCTATGCCGACGCGAGCTACTTCCTGATGTATCAGAAGGCGCTGACCGGCATCGCCGGGCCCGCCCGCACCACCGGCGTGCAGGTGCAGGTCGCGCGCCAACTGGCCACCGGCACCAGCCGCACCGAGGCCCTGTCGGGCGCCAGCCCCATCGCACTGGTCGAAGTGCCGCTGTTCAACCCGGCCGGCGGCTATGCCACCTACATCCTGCCCGCGGCATTCGTGCTGATCCTGCAGCAGACAATGATGATGGGCCTTGGCCTTGTCGCCACGCGCCGTGCGCCCTCGGCTGATCCGCTGCCGTGGCGGATGCTGGGCCGGGCCGGGGCGTGGCTGGGCCTCTATGCGCTGCTGCTGCCGATGTATCTGGTCGTGCTGCCTTGGGCCTATGGCCTGCCCTGGCTGGGCCATCTGCCGGCGCTGGCGATGCTGGGGGTTCCTTTCGTGCTGGCGGTCGGGTTCCTCGCGCAGGCCGTGGCCGCCGTGCTGCGCCGTGCCGAGATGGTGCAGATGGTGCTTCTGTCCTTGGGGATGCCGCTGTTCTTCCTGTCAGGCTTCTCTTGGCCCATCGAGTCGCTGCCGCTCCTGTTGCGAGCCGCCGCTCAGGCCATTCCCAGCACCGCGATGATCGAGGGCTATGTCCGCAGCGCCCAGATGGGGGCCGGACTGGCCGAACTGGCGCCCCTTATCCGCCAGCTCTGGCTTCTCGCGTTTGCCTATGCGGGAATCACCCTTCTGTTGCGCTTGGGCGCAAGCGGCTCGCGGCTTTCCGCAGCCCGGCCGGAAGTTCGGTCGCAGGAGGCGGGCGACATCTTCTGAGGGCGTGCACCGAGGCAGGCGTCAGGGTTGGGGCACGGCCGATCCGGGCGCGGCCATGATCTCGGGACCAGCCGACGCCCAGGTCATCAGGTCTGCAAAAGGCCGAGCCCAAATACCGCCATCCGGAAAACCCAGACCTGACCTGGACCGGTCGTGGCCGCAAACCCGGCTGGATCGTGGAGGCTCTAGAAGCCGGAAAATCACTGTAAGCGCAACGCCGACCCCCTCCTGCCATTGCTAAGCTGAACCGGCCATTGTCCGTGTGTGTGTCGGTTTAGGGGCTTGGGATTTGGCAAGAGGCAAAGAAGTGGGCGTCCATTTGGACGGCTCCTGCAATGGTTCGGTTTCCCGGCTGGAGATGAT
>Ga0194112_10004774_pt1 | contig 18466 bp, 19 predicted proteins | sample TA2MahC400mmetaG_FD_146191 | JGI IMG/M metagenome (GOLD analysis project Ga0194112, IMG submission 146191) | Freshwater microbial communities from Lake Tanganyika, Tanzania - TA2015016 Mahale Deep Cast 400m | ecosystem: Environmental > Aquatic > Freshwater > Lake | place: Tanzania: Lake... | reverse complement strand
TAATGGGCGGCCGAGGAGTCCGGGTCATAGAACAGGACCTTGAGAAAAGCGGTCCGGGCGGCCTCCGTGCGGCCGGCCTTTCCGGCGGCCTCGGCTTCCTCGAAGAGGGCGCGGGTCAGCGTCTCGCGCAGGGCCTCGAGGCGAGGCCGGGCCCAGCCGTCGTCAGGGTCGATCTTGAGGATCTCCCGGTACTGAAGGAAGGCCCGCTCCTTCTCCCCGCGAGCCGCGTAGATCTGGGCCAGCCCGACGCGGGCCGGGGTCATTTCGGGGAGGTCGCGGAGCGAGGCCTGGAAGCTGTCCTCGGCGGCGGCCATGTCCGCGAGCAGGAGACTGACGTATCCCAGGCCGACGGCGTAGGCGGGATTGCCCGGGCCGAGCCGGCCGATCTGCTTGCGGGCCTGTTCGGGCCGCCCGGCCTTCAGGAGTTGCCAGGCCTCGCCGGCCGCGATCCGGTCGTCGAGGCTCAGACGGGAGGTGAGCTCGGACGGGATGTCGGCGACGAAGAAGGAGGGCCGAGCCGGCGGCGCCGTGGCGCAGGACCACGCCCCCCACGCGGCCAGAACAATGACCAGGCCTTTTTTTACCACGGCTCTTCTCCTTGCTCGAGATAGGGGAGGAAATTGACGATCCCCGCCGGTTCGGCCATGACCTTGAATTCCAGATACCGCTCGTTCTCCCGCTTTTTGAGGATCAGGGACCTGGCGGGCAGGGACCGGGTGATCTCCGGCGTTTCCCTCGGGACCCGGATGGTGTAGAGCTTGTAATCCCCGAAAATGACCTCGCGGAGCCGGCGCAGAAGGTCGGGCACCCCCTGTCCGGTCCTGGCCGAGATGGCCAGGGACCCGGCGTTGGGGCCCGCGTTCCTTCTGAGAAGCATGTCCTTTTCTTCCTCGGTGAGGAGATCGATCTTGTTCAGGACCCGGACGACGGGGATGCCGCTCGCTCCGAGGTCGGCCAGGATGGCCTCGACGGCCTGGGCTTGGCTCTCGGACGCGGGGGACGCGACGTCGACGATGTGGCAGACGCAATCCGCCTCGCCGACCTCCTCCAGCGTCGCCCGGAACGAGGTCACCAGCTCCACGGGAAGCCTGCGGATGAAGCCGACGGTGTCGGAGAGGAAGAAGTAGGCCCCGTCCGGATAAGATACCCGGCGGAGAAGCGGGTCCAGGGTCGAGAAGAGGTTGGACGACGTGTAGCGCCGCTCTTCGGCCAGGAGGTTGAACAGCGTGGATTTCCCGGCGCTCGTGTATCCGACCAGGGAGACCGTAGGCACGGGGCTTTTCCGGCGGCTGTGCCGCTGGCTCGACCGCCGTTTCTGGAGCCCGGCGATGTCCTTCTTGATCTTGGTGATCCGGTCGGTGATCCTCCGGCGGTCCTCCTCGAGCTTTTTTTCGCCCGGCCCGCGCGTCCCGATGCCGGCGCCCTGCTGGGTCAGGCCCAGGCCCTTGCCCCTCAGCCGGGGCAGCAGGTAGTTCAGCTGGGCCAGCTCCACCTGCAGCTTGCCCTCGTTCGTCCGCGCCCTCTGGGCGAAGATGTCGAGGATGAGCTGGGTCCGGTCGACGATCTTGGCCCGGACCTCGTCCTCGAGGTTGCGCTGCTGGGTCGCGTTCAGGTTGTGGTCGAAGATGACCAGGCCGGCCCCGAGCTCCTTCCTCAGCCGGCCGATCTCGTCGACCTTCCCCGCTCCGACGAAAGACCGGGGGTTGATGCGGGGGCGGACCTGGACGACGCTGCCGACGACCTCGGCCCCGGCCGCGGCCGCCAGTCCGGACAGCTCCTTGAGCGAACCCTCGGCGGCGTTCTTTTCCTCTTTGGTCGTCGCCACGTTGACGAGGATCGCTTTTTCCATATCCCTATTGTAAATGCTTTTGGAGGTTTTCCTCAAGCCCGCGCCCGTCTTCGGGGGAGAACCAGGTCACGCCGTCCATCTTCCGGAACCAGGTCATCTGTCTCTTGGCGTAACGGCGCGTGTCCCGCTTGGTCAGGGCCCGGGCTTCGTCGAGGGACAGGTCGCCGGCGAAATGCCTCAGGACGTGCCTGTAGCCGAGGGCCCGGAACGGAGGGGCGTCCTCCCGGACCCCGCCCTCGAGGAGCGAGCGGACCTCGGCCACGAGACCCCGCTCGAACATCCTGTCGACGCGGTCCTCGATCCGCCGGCAAAGGACCTCCCGGTCGAGCCGGAGCCCGATCCGGACGACGTTCACGCCCCGGACCGGGGATTCGGTGCGCAGGAAATGCTCCGAAAGCGGGCGCCGCGTGGCCTCGTAGACCTCCAAGGCGCGGATGATGCGGACGCGGTCCCGGTCCCGCACTTTCCGGGCGTATTCGGGGTCGACCGCCTCGAGCCGTTCGTAGAGGGCGCCCAATCCTTTTTCCCGGGCTTCCGCTTCCAGGTCGGCGCGCAGGGCGGGGTTGCGGCCGGGGCCCGGAAAAAGGCCGTCGAGGAGGGCCTTCAGGTAGAGGCCGGTCCCTCCGACGACCAGGGGAAGGCGCCCGCGGCCGGCGATCTCGCGGGCCGCCCCGAGGGCCTCCCGGACGAAATCCGCCGCCGTGAATTGGACCGCGGGATCGACGATGTCGATCAGATGATGGGGCACGCCGCGCCGCGATCCTGGCGACGGCTTGTCGGCGCCGATGTCGAAGCCCCGATAGACCTGGACGGAGTCCCCGTTGACGATCTCCCCGCTGAACCGGAGGGCCAGATCGACGGCCTTGCGGCTCTTGCCGACGGCCGTGGGGCCCAGGATGACGACGAGGTCGCGGATGTCAGGCGGCAATTTCGATCAGCATCCAGAGGACGAGGGCCGTGGCCAGGGCGAGCAGGGCCAGGAGCTGTTTGCGCTTCACGAGGCGTCCCCCAATCTCTCGAGGCCTCTGACGAGGGCGGCCTCGTGGGCCGGACCGAGGGTCCTCTTGACGGCCAGGACCTCGGCCATCAGGATCTCGTCCATGCTCCGGAGCAGGCTCCGGCGGCCCTCCTCGCCGCCCATGGCCATGTTCAGCTTCAGGGACGACCTGAGCTCGATGCGGCCGTCGGGCTTGAGCTCGAGCCCCTGGAAGACAGGGTCCAGGCGGCCCTTGATCTCGTCGATGGACTTCTCGATGATCGACAGGGCCACCGGGCCGACCCCTTTCGATATGGACTTGAAGATGAAGGAGCACTTGTTGTTGAAGGCCGCGAACAGCCGCTCGGTCTCGGCCGGGGAGCGGTCGGCGGGGAGCCGGCCGGTCTTGGGCCGGGGAGCGGTCGTCCCTGCCAGGCCGAGGCAAAGGAGGGCGAACAGAGCTCGCTGGGTGTCCTCCTTGCCGAGGTCGCTTTCCGCATACAGCTCCGCGACGGTCGTTCCCGGTTCCAGAAGCCCGAGAAGGTAGCGCTCCTGGAGCGAGAGCCGGGGACGCTCCGGCCAGCCCGCCTGGAGGCGGCGGAGGGGTTCTCCTTCGGCCGGCAGGTGGCCGGCGATCAGAGCGGCGTTGGTCATCTTCCGGACGCCCTCGAGGACCAGACCGGCGACGTCGATGCCTCCGACGAAGGTCCGGCCGGCGAGGCCGGGCAGGGCCTGGAACTCGAATTCGGCATCCTCCCGGTCAAAGAGGGAGCAGGCCTCGTCCTCGGCGAAGGATTCCAGGGCCGGCCAGAGGCGCGCCGGCGCGAGGAGGCCCTCTTCGGTCAGGGCCCGGAGGAGGGGTGTGCCGGCGCGGCGGGCGAGGTCCTCGACGCGGGCCAGGCCGATGAGGTCCGCTTCCCCCCTGGTCCACAGGAACTTCAGGAAGCCGGCCTCGTCGAAGGTCGCGGACCCCAGGACCAGGGCCCCGCGGTCGAAAGAGAATTTTTTCTCGCCGCCGACCCCCCGGACCAGGAGAAGGCCGGTGAGCCCCTGCCGCCCGATCCCGGCGAGAACGCGGGCGAACGGGATGTGAGCGAGGTCCCCCCGGCTCACGAAATCGTCCATGACCCTAATTTATCGGGGGAACGCCGCCGTGTCAATCGAAGGTCAAAGGCCGGGCCGCTTCGGCGCTAGCGGAGGAAGCTCATCCCGATGACGGTCATGAGGATGTTGATCAGGGCCTTGAGGAACCAGAGGCTGTAGGACAGGGCCAGGGCCTTCTTCAGCTCGATCTTGAATATCGCCGAGAGGCCGAAGGCCAGGATGCCGAACATCCACAGCTGGAAGAAATCGATCTGGCCGAGTACGGCAAAGGCGGTCGAGGTGACCTCCACTTCGGGGAACAGGAGGGCCAGGTTGGTGGACGTCTGCATGACGGATTTTCGGGCCAGGGCCAGGACCAGCCGGACGGCGTTGCCGAGGAGCTTGTCGACCAGGCTGGCGTGGACGAGCGCGGCCAGCACCTGGATGAACCGGCCCTCGGAGGTGAAGAAGCGGGACATGACCAGGAGGAAGAGGCCCTGGAGGAGGAGGGCGGCGAAGACGAACAGCGGCATGGTCACGAAGGTCTGCACGAACACGCGGGCCGGGGACGGGTTCTCCATGTTCGCGATCATCCTGTTGAAGGCTTCGTCCCCCATGCGCTCCCGGAGCTTGACGTTGTCGCGCATCAGATCGAGCTGGTCTTTCTGCATGTGCGGAGCGACCGCGAAGGAGTGGGCGATGAGGGCGATCAGGACGATGATCAGGACGTCGACCCAGACCGGTTTTTCGGCCAGGGCCTCGAAGACCTGCCGGGGGGCGGTGAAAACGCCTTCCACTCGTTTGAAGAGGCTCATAGCGGCGCTCCTTTCCGTTCGTCCTTTTCGATCCGCCCGTCGCGGATATGGATGATGCGCTGGGCCTGCTGGGCGACCTCGCGGTCGTGGGTGACCATGATGATCGTGTTCCCCTGCTCGTGGATCTTGTGGAAGAGGTTGAGGATCTCCCGGCCCGTCCGCGAATCCAGGTTGCCCGTCGGCTCGTCGGCCAGGAGGAGGGACGGCTCGTTGACCAGGGCCCGGGCGATGGCCACGCGCTGGCGCTCCCCTCCCGACAGCTCCGAAGGCTTGTGGGCCATGCGGGCCGTCATCTCGACCTTTTCGAGGGCCCGGCGGGTCTTCTCCTCCCGCTCGGCCTTCTTCATCCCGCTGTAGACCAGGGGCAGCTCGATGTTGCGGAAAGCCGAGGCCCGCGACAGGAGGTTGAAGACCTGGAAGACGAAGCCGATCTCTCGGTTCCGGATGTGGGCCAGCTCGTCCTCGGTCATGGCGCTGACGAGCTTGCCGTTGAGCCGGTAGGTGCCCGAGGTCGGCGTGTCCAGGCAGCCGAGGAGGTTCATCAGGGTCGACTTCCCCGATCCCGACGGGCCCATGATGGCCACGAACTCGTTGCGGAGGATGGTGAAGGACACCCCTCCCAGGGCCTCGACGTCCTGCTCGCCGAGACGGTAGACCTTGGCCAGGCCCTCGGCGGAGATGAGGATCGGGTCCGGGACGCTCATCGGGCGGGCGCGTCCTTTTTGGCCTCGATCTTGAGCAGGGTCCCGTCCTTCAGCTCGCGCAGGGCGGCGTAGGGGCCGGCGACGATCTCCTGCCCCTCCTCGAGGCCCGAGGTGATCTCGATCATCATGCCCCCCATGATGCCCTTGTCGACGGGCACGAACTTGGCCCGGCCGCTCTCGACGACGTAGACGCCCTCCTCTTCTTTCCTGGCGGCCGCCTTGTCCCCTTCGGCCGCCTCCCGGTCGCGAAGCACGAGGGCCGAGATGGGCACGGCCAAGACGCCCTTCTTCTCGGCGACGATGACGTCGGCCGAGGCCGACAGGCCCGGCTTGAGGCTCTCGGCCGGGTTCTCGAGAGTGATGACGACCTTGAAATCCTTGGCCTCCCGCGTGGCCGCGCCGCCGGTCGCTCGCTGGAGGGCGGAGCTGCCGACCTCGGTGACCAGGCCCTTGAACGTCGTCGCGGGAAAGGCGTCGACCCGGATGTCGGCCACCTGGCCGATGGCCACCCCGACGACGTCCGTCTCGTCGACCTCGACCTCGACCTCCATCACGGACAGGTCGGCGATGGTCATGAGAATGGTCCCCGGATTGTTCATGGTCCCGATGATGGCCACCTCGCCCTCCTCGACCCGGAGGCTGGTGATGATGCCGTCGATCGGGGAGTCGAAGGTCGTCTTCTTCAGGTTGTCCATGGTGCTCTGGAGGGAGGACTCGGCCTGTTTGATCTGGTAGCGGATGGAGTTGACCTGGGCCTCGGCGACGTCGAACTGGGCCTTGGCCGCCTCGAGCTGGTCCTTGGAGATCAGGTCCTCCTCATAGAGGCGGCGGATCCGGTCGTAAGAGCCCTTGTCCCTCAGCAGCCGGGCCTCGGCCTGGATGAGCTCGGCGTTGGCGGAGCGAATGAAATACCGGTCCCGGTCGGCGTTGGCCTCGTACTGGATGGAGTCCAGCTTGAGGAGGAAATCGCCGGCCTTGACCTCCTGGCCCTCGACGACGCCGATCTTGACGATCCGCCCGGGGACCTGGGCGCTGATGTTGACGTTCTTTTTGGGCTTGATCTCCCCGGACGCCGAAACGAGGGAGTTCAGATCCTGCCTGACGACCTTGTCGACGGTCACCTTGACGGTCCTCTCCCGTTGGGACCTGAGGTTGGCGATGACGATGACGCCGATGACGAGGACGACGCCCAGGACGATCAGGGCCTTCTTGCGTTTTTGGAGGAATGTTCTTTTTTCGGTCATGTTCGACGGCCTTCCAGATCAGATTTCCTATTATACTACGGATGGCCGGGGGAATGGTTCAGGAGTTGCCTCCGGTCCGGGGAGTTGATAATATAAGTGTCCCATGAGCGCCCTCGACGAGTTCCGAAGGGTCGGCGAAGCCGCCGTCCGGGAAGCCGGCCTCTATCTCCGATCGAACCTCGACCGGCGGGCCGAGGCCTCGTACAAAGGCGCCGTCGATCTGGTCACGGCCTTCGACACCGGCTCCCAGGAGATCCTGGTCGGCCGGCTGTCGGCGGCCTTCCCCGATCACGGCTTCCTGGCCGAAGAGGGCCTGTCCCGGCCGGGCCGTTCGGCCTACCGGTGGATCATCGATCCGCTCGACGGCACGACGAACTTCGCCCACACCCTTCCCGTTTTCTGCGTCTCCGCGGCCCTCGAGTACCAGGGACGGATCGTCCTCGGCTTCATCTACGACCCGATGCGCGAGGAGCTTTTCCGGGCCGAAGCGGGGCGGGGAGCGGTCCTCAACGGCGATCGGATAAGGGTTTCCGGGGTCGGAGACCTGGCGAAAAGCCTCCTGGTTACGGGGTTCCCCTACGACATCCGGACGAGCCCGGTCAACAACATGGACCATTGGAGCCGGTTCATCGTTCGGGCCCAGGCCATCCGGCGCCTGGGCTCGGCGGCCCTGGACCTGGCCTATGTCGCCTGCGGCCGGTTCGACGGGTTCTGGGAGCTCAAGCTCAACCCCTGGGACGTGGCCGCCGGGGTCCTGATCGTCGGGGAAGCGGGCGGGCGGGTCACGGACCTCGAGGGCCGGGGATTCGACATCCTGGCGCCCGGGATCCTGGCCACCAACGGCTTGGTCCACGCGGCCATGCTCGAGATCCTCGGCATGGGGACGATGGCCCCGGAGAAGGGCGGATCGGATGAAAAGACCTAGGACCTTCCTTCCGGCCCTTGGATGGGCGGCCCTTTGGCTCGCCGCGTTCGCGGCCGGCGGCGGGGAGAGCGGTGGGCCCTCCCAGGAAGCGGACCAGAGGCCCGTCCTGACGATGACCGTCAAGGCCGACGCCGGATGGGTCGATACGGGGATCGACGTCGCTCAGGGAGAGGCCATGACCATCCGGGCCAGCGGTCAGATCACCCTCCAGCGAGGCAACCCGGCCGCCGGCTGCGGCCCGGAAGGCCTCGACTTCATGACCGTCCAGCAGCCGGTCGCGGACAGGAACCTGGGGGCCCTGATCGGCAAGGTCGCCCAGCTCATCTCCGTGAGAGTGGACGAGGACACGGGGGAAGAGATCCGGGACGAGATCGTCTCCGTTTTTCACATCGGGGCCGAAAGCGACATTCTGGCCCCCATCAGGGGGCGCCTCTACCTCGGCGTCAACGAGAACGTCGTCAAGGACAACGGGGGGGAATTCACCGTCTCGATCTTCCGGCGCGATCAGCCCGGATCAGGTCCCATTCAGGGCCGCCTGGTTGGCCAGGTGCCCTTCCATGAACTGGGTGTTGTACTTCCCCGCCAGGAAGTCCGTGTCGGCCAGGACCGACAGGTGCAGGGGGATGTTCGTCTTGATGCCGACGATGGTCGTCATCTCCAGGGCGGCCCTCATCTTCCGGATGGCCAGCTCCCGGCTCGGGGCGTAGGCGATGATCTTGGCCACCATTGAATCGTAATCCGGAGGCACCGTCCAGCCGCCGTAGGCGGCCGAATCGACCCGGATGCCCTCTCCTCCCGGCAGGACCAGGAAGTCGATCTTCCCCGGGGACGGGACGAACGTCTGCGGGTCCTCGGCGTTGATCCGGCACTCGATGCTGTGGCCCCGCATTTCGAGCGGCTCCGGAAAATTGTATTGTTCGCCGGCCGCGAACTTGATCTGGGCCTTGATGAGGTTGATGCCGTAGACCATCTCCGTGATCGGGTGTTCGACCTGGACCCGGGCGTTGGCTTCCATGAAGTAGAACTTCCTGGTCTCGTCGACCAGGAACTCGAAGGTGCCCAGGCTCTGGTAGCCGACCTTGCGGGCCGCCTCTTCGACCTCCCGGATGATCCTCTTGCGGATCTTCTCGTCGATGAACGGCGACGGGGTCTCCTCGATGAGCTTCTGGTACTTGCGCTGGACGGAGCACTCGCGCTCGCCGAACGCGGTGACTTTGCCTTTCTTGTCCCCGATGACCTGGATCTCGATGTGCCGGGCCCCGGAGACGAATTTCTCGATGTACAGGGAGGGGTCGCTGAACGCGGCTTTGGCCTCGCCCTGGGCGATGGGGAACTGCTCCTCGAGCTGGGCCGAGGACCGACAGATCCTCATGCCCTTTCCTCCTCCGCCCGCGGCGGCCTTGATGATCACGGGGAAGCCGATCTTCTGGGCGACCTTCTTGGCTTCGGCGAGATCCTCGATGATCTTGTCGCTCCCCGGCAGGATGGGCAGGCCGGCCTTCTTCATGGCCTGGCGGGCCTTGTCCTTGTCGCCCATGAGGCGGATGATGGCCGGGGGGGGGCCGATGAACGTGAGCCCGTGGGTCTCGCAGATCTCGGCGAACTTGGCGTTCTCGGCGAGGAACCCGTAGCCGGGGTGGATGGCGTCGGCCCCGGTGATGTCCACGGCGCTCAGGATGTTGGCGATGTTGAGGTAGCTCTCGGAGGCCTTGGCGGGCCCGATGCAGACCTTCTCGTCGGCCAACAGGGCGTGGAGGGATTGGCGGTCGGCTTCCGAGTAGACGGCGACGGTCTTGATGCCGAGCTCGCGGGCCGAGCGGATGACGCGGATGGCGATCTCCCCGCGGTTGGCGATGAGTATCTTGGAGATCATGAAGCCTCAGATCAGCGGGGCGATGGCGAACAGCTTCTGGCCGAATTCCACGGGCTTGGCGTTGTCGACGAAGACCTCGACGACCGTCCCGTCCACATCGGCCTCGATCTCGTTCATCAGCTTCATGGCCTCGATGATACAGAGGGTCTGGCCCCTTTTGACCGTCTCGCCGATGTCCGTGAAGGGATGGGCCGTCGGGTCGGGGGCCCGGTAGAAGGTCCCGACCATGGGGGAGAGGATCAGATGCTGGCCGGTCGGCGGCTCGACGGCGGCCAGAGGGGCGATGCCCGACCGCTCCGGTTCGGACTGGGGTGAGGGGCCCTGGCCCTGGACGAATGTCGCCGGGGACGAGGGAGGGGCGCAGCGGCCGATCTTGACCTTGAGGCCCTCGACCTCGAGCTCGAAGACCGAGAGGTTCTTCTCCTCGAGCAAGGCGATGAGCTTGCGGACCTCGTCGTAGTCGATGTTCTTGGCCATCAGGCTTTCCTCCGGCAGAGCCGGCTGTTTGTTCTTGTCTGTCATGAAGTTACCCGATTCCTTGGAAGTCCCTCTACCTTAACGGCATCCGCCCCAAAAGTCAAGCGCCCCCCCCCTGCCCGCGCCTCACCTGAGGAGCGCCTATCCTCATGTATTGCCATTTTCCGGTCGGCTGCGGCGGGGCCTCGGGGCGTCCTTTCCGTCCGCGCGGTGATTCTTCACGCGTTCCCGGTCCGGATCTGGTGGGAATGGGCCGCATATCCGTCCCGTGACCGCTAAATCACCGCTTTATGCTCCCGTCAACGACACCCCTGCGGCCCCTGCTCCCGCAGCCTCCATCTAGCCATATAACGCCCTTGTCGTATCGCCGTAAGGGAACGCCGTGCCACCCGTAGCATCAGAAGGCGGCGGGGGTTTGACGGGGGGCGGCGGTTGGCTTAAGATGGCCGGGATGTTCGAACAGCTTTCCGAGCGCCTCGAGAGGATGATGAAGTTCCTCCGGGGCGAGGGCACGGTCACCGAGAAGAACATGGCCGAGGCCCTCAAGATGCTGCGCCTGGCCCTCCTCGAGGCCGACGTCAACTACCGCGTGGTCAAGGACTTCGAGGCCCGCATCAGGGAAAAGGCCCTGGGCGAGGAGGTCCTCCGGAGCCTGTCCCCGGCCCAGCAGGTCATCAAGATCGTCCGGGACGAGATGACCGGGATCCTGGGGGGGCGGCAGAAGCCCCTGATCTTCGCCTCCCGGCCGCCGTCGGTCTTCATGCTGGTCGGCCTCCAGGGCAGCGGGAAGACGACGACCTGCGGCAAGCTGGCCCGCTGGGTGTCCGGCCTGCCCAAGAGCCCCCTTCTCGTCTCCTTCGACCTCAAGCGCCCGGCCGCCCAGGACCAGCTGAAGACCATCGCGGGGTCCCTGGGCCTGCCGTTCTACGAGATGACCGCGGCCCGGATGGCCTCGCCGAAGGAGGCCCTGAAGGACCTGCTTCTGGCCGCGTCCAATAAGGGCTACGATCCCCTGATCGTCGACACCGCCGGCCGCCTCCACGTCGACGAGGACCTGATGGCCGAGCTGCGCCTGGTCAAGGATATCCTGGCCCCGGCCGAGACGATCTATGTGGGGGACGCCATGACCGGCCAGGACGCCGTCCGCAGCGCCCAGGCGTTCGAGGACCGGATAGGTCTGACCTCCGTCATCCTGACCAAGCTCGACGGCGACGCCCGGGGCGGCGCGGCCCTGTCGATCGTCTCGGTCACCGGCCGACCCATCAAGTTCATCGGCGTCGGGGAGAAGCCGGACAAGCTCGAGGTCTTCCACCCGGAGAGGATGGCCTCCCGCATCCTGGGCATGGGGGACGTCCTGTCCCTGATCGAGAAAGCCGAGGAGGGGGCCGACCGCGAGGAGGCCGAGGAGCTGGCCCGCAAGCTCCGCAAACAGGAGTTCACCCTCGAGGATTTCAAGAAACAGATCGTCCAGATGAAGAAAATGGGGTCTTTCGCCGATCTCCTGGGCCACCTCCCCCAGGTCGGGCCGCTCAAGGGCCTGTCGAAGGTCCAGGTCGACGACCGCAAGATCGCTCATTTCGAGGCCATCATCAACTCCATGACCCCCGACGAGCGGCAGGACCCCCGGGCTCTCGACGGGAGCCGCCGCCGCCGCGTCGCCCGGGGCAGCGGGAGGCCCGTTCACGAGGTCAACCAGCTGGTCAAACAGTTCCTGGAAATGCGGAAGATGCTGGGCAAGCCCCAGGTACGCAAGATGCTCGGCGGCCTGAAATAGGGCGGGGCCCTATTTGCGGTCCAGGACGTAGTCCAAGCAATCGAGCCAGAAGGCGGCGTAGTCCTCCCAGAAGACGAAATTGCATCCCCAGTGAGGGGCCGGATCGGAGGTGTAGGCCAGGACCCGCCCGCGGCCGAAGGTCCTGACGGCGACCAGGGGATCCTCGGTGTCCCGGACCTTGAGCAGGACCCGTCCCTCGGGGATGGACAGGGTCTTGTTGTACCCCAGGATGGGCGGCATGGTCCGGAAATTGATGTCCTTGAAGACGCGCTCCCCGGCCGCGGTCAGCTCGGGGTCGAACCCCTCGGTGCTCTCGACGAGGTCCTCGAAAGCCAGGCAGCGGACGGGGAGGAGCTCCCGGAGGCGGGTCCGTCCCCAGCCTCCCTTGCCCAGCTCGCCCGTGAAGGAGTACCAGCCCCCGAGGAAGAGCGCCCCTTTTCCCTCCCTTACGGCCTCCACGGTCAGGCGGACCCGGTCCGGATAGGTCAGGGTCCGGGTGCCGAGCTTCTCCCGGTCGAAGAAGCTCGGGGCCAGCTGAAAGAGCTTGGCGTCGACGTCGCTGAAGATGAGGACGTCGTGAGCCGCCAGGACGGCCTCGTAATCGCCCGGGCCGAGCTTGTTGTAGAAGTCCCAGGAGGGGACCGAGGTGACGGTGTGCTTGCCCGTGGATTCCAGGGCGTCCTTCAGCCACTTGCCGTAGTTGAAGATGTCCAGCCCCTTGGGGGAATAGTGGAAGGGCGTTTCCGCGAAGACCGGCCCCGTGAGCACGGCCCAATCCCCGACATAATAGATGTTCGCCATGTCCAGGCCTCCTGCCGGGCCCGCCGGCCGGTATTTCCGCCTTGAGTTTTGTCGCTCCAGACCCGGGCAGTTGTTGACTTGCCCCCCAAATTCCGGTATGATTTTTCAGCACTTTACTCTACCACGGAAGTGATAACACAATGATCACCATGCGCTTGATGAGATTCGGCACGAAGAAGAGACCGGCCTACCGGATCGTCGTGATGGACTCCGAGAGGGCCCGGCAGAGCCAGGCCCTGGACACCCTCGGCACTTACGCCCCCCTGGAAGAGCCGGCCGCCGTCAAGATCGACCTCGCCCGGGCCAACGAGTGGCTGGCCAAGGGTGTCCGGCCGTCGAGAACCGTTCAGTCCTTGCTGGATAAGGCAGGCAAGGGCGCTGTACGCGCGAAACCCACGCAAGAAGCCTAACCATAAAGGAGGTCATCGTGAAGGAACTCGTGGAATTGATCGCCAAGGCGTTGGTGGACAACCCGGAGAAAGTGGTGGTAACCCAGCTCGAAGGAGAGCAGACCACGATCCTTGAGCTCAAAGTCGCCCAGGAAGACCTCGGCAAAGTCATCGGCAAGCAGGGCCGGACGGCCCGGGCCATCCGGATCATCCTCGGCGCGGCGGGGATGAAGCTCAAGAGGAGATTCAACCTGGAGATCATTGAAAAAGGCTGATCTCGTCCTCATCGGCAAGGTCGCGAGGAGCCAGGGCCGGGACGGATGTCTCAAGGTCAGGCTCTACGAGAAGGTCCCCTCCGGGTTTTCCAGGTCCAACGTGTATCTCCGAGGGAACCGAGGTTTCGAGGGTTTCGAGGTCGAATCCCTCGTCTTGGACCGGAACTCGCATTTCCTGAAGCTTCGCGGAGTCGATACTCTGGCCCGGGCGGACGCCCTGGCCGGGCTTGAGCTGTACGTCGAGGAAAGCCTCTTCCCGCCCCTCGAAAAAGGCCGGTTCTATCTTTTTCAGCTGGTCGGGTGCCGGGTCGTCAAGAGGGACGGCTCCGAAGTCGGGACCGTGGCCCGGATCCTCCCGGCCGGGGGCTCGAACCTGCTGGTCGTGGCCCGGGAAGCGGGGGAGGTTTACGTCCCTTTCACGGAGGCGATCTGCGTCGAGGTCGACCGGGAGGCGAGGGTCATCGTCATCAACCCTCCGGACGGCCTGTTGGAGTTGAATGAGATTTGATATAATCACGATCTTCCCCGAGATGTTCGCCGGGGTCTTTTCGGCGGGCATCGTCGGGAAGGCCCTTGACAAGGGACGCGTCGAGATCGCCGTGCACGACCTGAGGGACTACACCCGGGACAAGCACCGGCAGGTCGACGATCGCCCCTTCGGGGGACAGGAAGGAATGGTCATGAAGCCCGAGCCGATCTTCCGAGCCGTGGAGGCCGTCCGGCGGGACGGGGACTCCCGGGTCTACCTGCTCTCGCCCCAGGGCTCGCGCTTCGATTCCGCGGCCGCCGAGGAGATGGCCTCGCACCGCCAGGTCGTTCTCATCTGCGGCCGTTACGAAGGGGTCGACGAACGGGTCTCCGAGCGCCTCGTCGACGGCGAGATCTCGATCGGCGACTACGTCCTTTCGGGGGGCGAGCCGGCGGCCGTGGTCGTCGTGGACGCGGTCTCGAGGTTCGTCCCGGGTGTCGTGGGCAAGGCGGGGTCGGTGCGGAACGATTCCTTCGCCGACAGCCTCCTGGACTTCCCCCAGTACACGAGGCCGAGGGAATTCCGAGGCTTGAAGGTCCCCCAGGTCCTGTTCTCGGGGGACCACCGGAAGATCGCGCGCTGGCGGCGGAAAAAGGCCCTCGAAAAGACTGTCCGGGCGCGGCCCGACCTTTTGGAGGGCAGAGCGAACGCATCAGAAGACGAGGATCTTCTTGAGGAAATACGGAACGAAAGGAAGGATCAATGAGCCTGGTCAATGTGGTTGAGGATAGACAGATGAGAAAGGACCTCGATCCTTTCAACGTGGGCGACACCGTCAAGGTCCACGTCATCATCCGGGAAGGGGAGAAGGAGCGCATCCAGATCTTCCGCGGCGACGTCATCGGCAAGCGGGGAGCCGGGATGAAGGCCTCGTTCACCGTCCGCAAGGTGTCCTTCGGGATCGGCGTCGAGCGCGTCTTCCCCATGCATTCCAAGACGCTCCGCAAGATCGAGGTCGTCCGCAAGGCCAAGGTCCGCCGGGCCAAGCTCTACTACCTCCGCGACCTCAAGGGCAAGAAGGCCCGGCTCAAAGAGGACCAGGGGTAATCCGCACCCGGCTCGCCGTGGCCAGCTTCAGGATCGAAAAAGGGCTCCTGAGAGAAGGCTGGAGGACGATCGCCGGGGTCGACGAGGTCGGCCGGGGGGCCCTGTTCGGCCCGGTGGTGGCCGCGGCCGTCGTCCTCCCCCCCGAGTGGCTGGTCAAAAGGCCGCCGGCCCCCGTCCGCGACATCGACGATTCCAAGCTCCTGGCCCCGACTAAACGGATGGAGCTCGCGGCTTTCCTGACCCGGGAAGCCGCCGGCCTGGGGATCGGGATGGCTTCCGCGGCGGAGATCGACGAGATGAACATCTTCCGGGCGACGCAGCTGGCCATGCGCCGGGCCCTCGGGCGCCTTCCGCTTTCTCCGGACGTCCTCCTGGTTGACGGCTTCCCGATAAAAGATGTACAGTACCGGCAGGTGGGTGTGCCGGGGGGAGACCGGAAGAGCCGGTCGATCGCCGCGGCCTCCATCGTGGCCAAGGTCTTTCGCGACGACCTCATGGCGACCTTGAACGTCGTCTACGGAGGATACGGGTTGGACAGGAACAAGGGTTACGGGACCGACGAGCACGTCCGGTGCCTGAGGGAGAAGGGGCCGACGCGCCTCCACCGGAAGTCCTTCAACTGGGGATGAGGCCAGGCTGCCCATGAGCCCCCGTATCGACCGCCCCCGGATCCTCGAGCTGGCCGAGAAGCACGTCAAGGCCGGCAAGATCAAGGACGCCATCGCCGAATACGAGAAGCTGGTCGCCGCCGATCCCCAGGACATCGGCACCCTCAACGCCATCGCCGACCTCCACATCCAGCTCGACCAGACCGGCGAAGCCGTCCGCTACCTGCTCCGGCTGGCGGAGGAATACGAGCGCCGGGGGCTCGTCTCGCAGGCCCTGGCGTTCTACAAGAAGATCCACAAGATCGGCCCCGAGCTCCACGAGCACGCCCTCAAGCTGGCGGACATGCTGGGGCAGCAGGGTTTCCTGGCCGAGTCCAAGAGCGTGTCACTCGGCGTCGCCCGCCGGTTCCTCGAGGCCGGCCAGGCCGCCGAGGCCATCGGGATCTTCGAGAAGGTCACCCGGATGGACGGCGAGGACCTCGAGGCCCGCAAGGCCCTGGCCGGCCTCTACAGGGACGCCGGTTTTCTCGACGCCGCCGTGCAGCAGCTCAACGAGATCGCCGAGATCCGGTTGAGCCAGGGCCGGCTCGAAAGCGCGGAGGAGGTCCTGACGGAGGCCCTGGCGCTGAAGCCGGGCGATACCCGGGGTCTCGTCAACACCGTCGAGCTCTTCAAGCGCCAGGGCCGGACCGAGAAGGCCGTCCGGCTCCTCGAGGAATGCCTGGCGGAGGCCCCCGACAACATCCCTCTGCTCAACATCCTGGGCAACCTCTTTTTCGAGGAGGGGGAATTCAAGAAGGCCGAGGACCTCTTCTCGCGGATCGTCGCCTCCCACCCCTTGAACGTCAACGCCAGGGTCAAGCTGGGCCGGATCTTCATCGTCAAGGATAAGCTCGACCAGGCCTTCGAGCTGTTCGAGCCTCTGGTCAACAACCTCGTCAAGAAGCGTCGGGAAGACAAGGCCGTCGGCCTCCTCAGCCTGATCCTCGAAGCCCAGAAGCCGCATCTCCCGGCCCTCGAGCGGCTGGCCCAGATCTACAGGTCCTCCGGCGAGACCAAGAAGCTCGAGGCCGTCACCCGGGCCATGCTCGACGAGTTCCGGAAACAGGGCGCCCGGGACAGGATGCTGGCCGCCCTCGGTGAGCTCCGGCAGCTCCGTCCCGATGACGCCGAGGCCGCCGAGGAATTGCGCCATCTCAGGAAGGACATGGGGTTCCCCGAAGAGGAGGCCCCGGGAGAGAATCCGAACCTGCCCGAGGCGGACCGGGAGATCATCCGGGAAACCCTGGACCAGGCCGACTTCTACACCCAGCAGGGCCTGGTCCGCAACGCCCGCCGGATCCTCGAGAACCTCCTGTTCAAGTATCCCGACGAAATGCGGATCAGGAACAAGATCGGGGTCCTCGACGAGATCAAGACCCACATCGACGAGGAAGAGCTCCGGCGGCGGGTCGAAAGGACCAGCGCCCTCGATTCCAGGATCAAGGAGAAGAGCGCCGAACGGAGATCCGTGGACAAACAGAGGGGATACGGCCCGTTCTCGAGCGAGGTCGTCGAGGGCGAGAAGGTCAGCACCGCCGAGATCTTCGCCGAGACGGACATCGTCCCCTTCGCCGGCGCCGAGCCCGGGGAGAGGACCTATTACGATCTCAGGGACCAGGCCGGGGCGGAGCTGCGCATGCTGAGGACGGTCTATCTCCAACAGTCGCAGGGCGAAATGGCCTCGCTGGAGAAGGAGCTTTCGGGGATCGTCTCGGATTTCCGGAGGGACCTTAAGACCAAGGTCAAGGCCGACGACTCGGCGACATTCTACCATCTCGGGGTGGCCTTCATGGGCCAGGGGCTTCACCGCGAGGCCATCGAGGAGTTCTCGAAGGCGGCCAAGGACAGCCGGTACGCGATCGAGTCCGCCAGCCTCATCAGCCTCTGCCTCCGGCATCAACGGGATTTCGAGGAAGCCGAGAAGTGGCTGAGAAAGGCCCTTGAGCTGGCCGAGGAAGGCAGCGACCAATACTACGCCCTGGAGTTCGAGCTGGCCGAGCTCTGGGAACAGGCCGAGGCCCGAGACAAGGCCATGACCCTGTACCGGGAGATCCGGGATTGGAACCCGGGCTACCGGAACATCTCCGACAAGCTCAAGACCTTTGGGGTCGGACCACAGGATATCTAATTTTATCAGTCAGTTAGATCAAGAAATTGGCCCCGGCAACAGCTTTGCGAGCATGTTTTCGGGGCCAAAAATGCGACGGCTCAGTCGACGACCTTCCCCGAGATGATTAAGATCAACCCCTTGTCGCCGCCGTCGAGCTTGGAGACGCCGACGACGGTCCGTTCGCCCGACTTGATGTTGAGCGTGCTTTCGATGAGGGTCGCGACATTGGTGAGCGGCTTGTCCTGGTAGCTGCCGAGCCGTTCGACCTTCCTCAACCGGACCTGGGTCTTGACGACCGCGTTCTTGGTGTCGCCGCTGACCTCCGGCCGGAGGGCGAACTCGAACTCGGCCTTGGGGCCCATGACGACCTCGGCGTTCTCCTTGTTGACCACCCGGACCATGGAGCTGTCGAGCAGGGTGTAGCTCTTGTAGCGGAGCAGACCGCGCAACTCCCTGATGAGCGGGTCGTTCTGGATGGGGTCGGCGCCGGCCGCTTCCGTTTCCGAGCCCAGGATGAGCTGGACCGTGAAGAGCAGGTCGGCCGGCTTGACGTCGACCTCGCGGATGACCTGCTTGACCATTTCGATGTTCTCGGGGGTGGCCATCAGGGTCAGGATCTTCTTGCTCGAATCCACGTTGACCCGCTCGTAGCGGATATCCAGCAACGACTGGATCAAAGTGATGACGTCCGTACCCTGGACGAATCTCAGTCGGACCAGCTCTTTCTTGACCGCCGGCCACGGCGGCTCTTTTTGCGCCTGGGCGGCGTCCTCACCGGCGAGGGCTGTTACGGCGAACCCCAACGACAACGCGCAAGCTAGGAACAACACGAGTCCTTTGTTCATTCTCGATCTCCTTTCCACTCGAAATTCCTGTTGAAGAACCAGACGACCTGGAGCCCGGTCTCCTGCGAAACGAGGGTGACCGAAACGACATCCTGAGCGC